>Ga0111538_10001667_pt1 | contig 31329 bp, 26 predicted proteins | sample SoiMethybrSBSTD1_FD_79669 | JGI IMG/M metagenome (GOLD analysis project Ga0111538, IMG submission 79669) | Bulk soil microbial communities from a Populus tree surrounding site in Tennessee, USA - Soil MetaG P. TD hybrid SBSTD1 (version 2)... | ecosystem: Environmental > Terrestrial > Soil >... | reverse complement strand
GCGCACCGCGTTCTCGATGTCGGCGCCGACCACCTTGCGACCGCGCACCGCGTTCTGCAGGTTCGGGCCGACCACCTTGCGACCGCGCACCGCGTTCTCGATGTCGGCGCCGACCACCTTGCGGCCGCGCACCGCGTTCTGCAGGTTCGGGCCGACTGCCTTGCGGGAAGCCACGGCGCGATCGGCGCCTGCCGGGTGGACCACGAAGAAGAGCGAGGACGCTGCAACGATCAAAGTGACGCAATTGATCTTCTTCATGATTTGGCTCCTTGCGGAATCGCGATGGCCCCATGCCACCGCCCACCCGTCGGGCGCGGCCATCCCCCCGGATGACGAACTCGATCGTATGTCGCTCACCGCTTCCCTGTCCAGCATTCAGGTAACGTCCATTACCAAAATATCCGACCTGGGACTACAAGGCGGAGCTCTGGCGCACACCTCCGACCTGCGGCGAGACGCGAAGATGCGGGGATGCTGGCTCAGCGGGACGGGATCATCGCGGCAATGGGCGAGCGCGGCTGGCGCGTCGTCGACGTGGACGAGTCGCCAGCCGAGTGGTGGGCCGACGAATTTCTCGAGTTCGCATCGGACTGGTCGCCGGCCGGCGCGCGAGTCGTCCTCACGTTCCTCGTCGATCCCCAGCACGGCGGCCTGCGCCGCAAGGGCGACGCAGTGTGGGACGTGGTCGCGGCGGCGGAGAGGCCGGAAGCTCCCACCACAGAGGGCCCTTGTCTGTCGCTCGGGCGAGGATGGCAAGACCGCGTCGCCTCGTTCGTCGCCGAGCTGGAGCAGTTCCGGACAGCGGAACGACGCTGACCCAGCGAGCCAGCCGGTGTTCGACGATCATGTGCTTCGCGAGAGGGCGCGTCGGCTCGCGCGCCGCCGTGCGACGACCCCGACGGATCGATGCAGGCGACCGGGAGCGTGTACCATGGGGCATGAGGCAGGCGCCGGCCGGCCGCCCGCTGGTGGCGCTCCTGTGCGCCGCCCTCGGCTGCGACGACTACTTCTACGTGTGCCCGGTCGCCGACGACGCGCGGGCCGGCCAGCTGCCTGCGCAGCTGTCGCAGACCGGCCTGTACGAGCGGCCGGGCGTCATCGCCGGCGACGTGCTCGCGTACCGGCCGGCGTTCGAGCTGTGGGCGGATGCCGCCGACAAGCGGCGCTACCTGCGCCTGCCGCCGGGCGAGGTCATCGACACCTCCGACATGGACGCCTGGCACTTCCCGGTGGGGACGCAGGTGTGGAAGGAATTCTCGCTCGGCGGGCGCAAGCTCGAGACCCGGCTCATCGAGAAGACCGGGCCGGCCGACTCCGACTGGGCGTCGATCGCCTATGTCTGGCGCGAGGACGAGGAGGACGCCGAGGCCGCGCTCTCCGGTTACCTCGACGTCCGCGGCAGCGACCACGACGCGCCAGCGGCCAGCGAGTGCATCGCCTGTCACGGCGGACGCGCGAGCTTCGTCCTCGGCGTGTCCGCCGTGCAGCTCTCGGAGACGGCTGCGCCCGGCGAGGCCGATCTCGCGCGGCTCGGCGAGCTCGGACTCGTCTCGGATATGCCCGGCGCCCCGCTCGCGATCCCCGGCGACCAGACCGAGCGAGCTGCGCTCGGATACCTCCACGCCAACTGCAGCCATTGCCACAACCAGAGCCGCCCGCCGGCCGGCGTCGCGCCCTGCATGGATCCCGACAACTCGATGGACCTGTTCCTGTCGGTCGCCGATCTCGCCTCGGTCGAGGACACCGCGACCTATCGCACGGTCGTCGGCCACCAGATCCGTCCGGGCCACCCGGGTGACAGCGAGCTCATCGATCGCGCGGGCACCCGCGCGATGTTCTACCGGATGCCACCCCTCGGCTCCGAGAGCGTGGACGACGCGGGCATCGCGATCCTCGAGCGCTGGATCGAGGCGATGCGATGAGACGAGCCCTGGTGGTGGCCGCGGTCGCGGGCGCGGCCGTCCCGGCCAGAGCGGATCCCGAGGTCGTCAAGGCCTCGGTCGAGCTCAGGATCGGCGCGGTGGCGGCGCCCTTCTACACCGATGCGCTGCCGGAGACCTCGAGCGAGTTCACCCAGGCGCGCTCGATGATCCTGACCGGCTCGTATCGCCTGCGGCCTGCGCTGTGGGTCGGCGGTCGCCTGCCCGCCGCGCCGTCGACCGTCAGGCAACCGGCCGGCTCGTACGCCGACGAGAAGGCGCTCGGCAACCCCGAGCTGAACGCCGACTGGCTCGCCCCGCCGCAATCGTTCGGCACCCGGCTGGTCCAGCTCGTCGTCCGCGGGGCGATCGGCCTGCCGCTCGCCGAGCACGGCTCGGGCACATCGCTGGTGCAGAACCGGGTGGTCGCGCTGTCCAGCGCCCTCGACGGCTGGCGCAACCCGGAGCTGTACGAGCCCGGCGTCATCCCGCTGACCCTGTCGGGCCACGCCGTCATCGAACCGCGACCGTGGGGTGTCGAGCTCGGCGCCAAGCTCCCCATCCTGGTGCGCATCGGCGATGCCAGCCTGCCGGACGAGGCCGACGAGAGCCCGGTCGGCTTCGAACCGCACATCGAGGCGCGCGGGCTCGTCGCGCCGCTCGACTGGCTCACCGCCGAGCTCGGCGCCCACCTCGCCATCCAGGTGGTTCCCGCGGTCGCGCCTGCCGAGCGCAGCGAGCGTTCCGGCCGGCTGCAGCCGGGCATCGAGCCTGGCCTGACATTCGCGCCGGGCGGCGGCTTCTCGCTGTCGACCCGCTTCAGCGCGGCGCTCGGCGGCCCGCTCGCCGGCACCTACGCGATCGGTGTGGCGTTGACGCTCGAGCGCTAGGGTCCGGCTGCTGGTGGGGGAAGGCGAAGATGCCGGGCTTGTCGAGCTGGGACAGGTAGACGCCCTCCGCGTCCACCGCAAGCCACGGGCCCTCGAGGTCGGTCGCGATCGTCTCCGGCTCCCCGGCCCCGGGCGCCAGGTGAACCAGGCGCTTCGACTGCCCCTCGGCGCCTTCGATCCAGTACGCGTGTCCCTGCTGCGCGACGAGCGGCTCCTGCGACACGTCGCGGCCGATCACCGCGATCGCGCCGCCGCTCTTCTTGCGCCGGCGAACCTCGGCGGCGTCCTCGGCCAGCCAGTAGATCGAGTCGGTGTCCACCGCCAGATCGACCATGTGCTTCTGGCCGGACACCACCTTGGTGGCCTTGCCGCCGCCGGCCTTGGCCAGCTTCCAGATCGCGCCGGCGCCGAAGGTGCCGATCCACAGCGCCTCGCTGTCGACGGCGAGCATGTACTGCTCGCGCGGCGTGCGCGCGAACAGCTTCTCGGGCGCCCCACCAGCCTTGGCCACCCGGTAGACGCCCGGATCGGGGACGTCGGGGAAGCCGGGCACGATGTAATAGACGTGTGTGTCGTCGACCGTGGGCCCGAGGCACGTGGAGGACGCCATCACCGTCTCGCTGCCGCGCGCGATGCGCACCAGACCGCGCTCGCTGCACTGGTAGACCCCGTCGGCGTCGGCGATCAGGTTGTGGGCGCTCTGGCAGGGCCCCAGCCCACCGCGCGCGGCCCCGCCGTCCTTGGGCGCCGCGCGAAGGACACCGTCATCGCACCAGTAGACCGAGCCAGGGCCAAGCCCGAACTCACGAGACTGCGCGCTGGTGATCAGCCGCGCTCCGGGAAGGCTCGGCGCCTGCGCCGCCAGGGCCGCCGGCTGAGAGGGCGCGGCAGCGTCGGCCGCGATCGCCGCGGCGGCGGGCTGCGCGGCGGCGGGCTGCGCGGCGGCGGGCTGCGCGGCCGGCGCTTCGCTCCGCGGAGCCGCCGACTCCTCTCGCGAGCTGCAGCCGACCAGGAGCAACGCGGCGACCGGCAGCCATTTCTTCATCCCCCATTCATGACACGAATCGCACCGAGGCCGCGACGGCCGGCTCAATGGGGGAAGTACTCGAGGTCGAAGTTCGGCTTGCCGCCGACGAACTCGACCGGCTTCGGATCGTCCGGGTCGGGCTCCTCCTCGTCTTCCCCTTCGCCGTCGGGCTGGTCGTCGGCGCCCGAGTCCCAGACCTTGACCGGCTTGCCCTTCCCGATGGTGAAGGCGGAGCCCTGGTGGTCGCGGACGTACAGCGTGCCGTCCGGCGAGTAGGTGGGCGAGGTGTAGTCCGCCATGTGTTTCACCTTGTAGTCGGCGAGGGAGACGATCCACAAGGAGGCGCTTCCGACCGCGACCGTGCCTCCTTTCGGATGCCACGCGACGTTGACGTCGGGACCGCCCTCGCCGAGCTTCACGCGCTTGCCGTCGGCCGCGCTGATCAGCCAGAGCGCCGAGTGGCACAGGTCGCCACAGGCGAAGATGGGGGAGAAGACCGCATGCTGGTTGTCGGGCGAGCGCCGGATCTGTTCGACGTCGATGTCGCGCAGGACGCGGTCGGCCCGCAGCGTGAGCTTCTTCCCCTCGTGCTTGATCGTGACCGTGGCGTCGGCCATGTCGCCGACCGCACCGCCGCTCTCGCCGACGACCTCGACCGTGGTGCCGTCCTTGATCCCCTTGACCGTGCCGCCCGCCTTCGCGGCGAAGATGATGCCGCTCTTCTTGTCGATCTCCGCGGGCAGGAACGGCGGCGGCGCCGCGTCCGGCGCTGCTGCGACCGGCGCGGGCGGCGGCGGCGGGGTGGCAGCGGCCGCGGGCGGCGACCCCGCAGCGGGCGTCCCCGGCGGCGCCGCCGCTGGATCGTGCTTGGCTTCCTCCGACTTGTTGCCGCAGCCGATCAGCCAGGCGATCAAGGTCCAGGTTGCGATACGCACCATGGCCGGCGTCATAGCGCGCGAACGCATCATTGACCAGCCGCCTGGCCTCCGGCTGCCGGGACGATGTGTCGGAAGGTGAGGTTGAGGCGCGGGGCGACCGGGCGGGCGGTCTTGGGGGCCGCGTGACGGTAGTGGCGCTGGGTGGTGCCGCGCATGACGAGGAGGGCGCCGCCGCCGAGGTGGAGCTCGTGGCGGTCGGCGCCGCGGCGGCGGTGGCGGAGGAGGAAGCGGCGCGGCGCGCCGAGCGAGAGGCTGGCCACCCAGCGGTCGTCGGGCGACGGGCCCACCTCGGGCTCGGCGTCGGCGTGCCAGCCCATGCCGTCGCGGCCGTCGCGGTAATAGTTGGCCAGGACGGCGTTGAAGCGGAGGCCGGTCGTCGCCTCGAGCACGGCGCGGAGCTCCGCGAGGGACGGCGTCCACGGCCGCGGCTCGTGGAGCGTGCCGGAGTAGGTGTACGCGCTGCCGGGATCCCCGTGCCAGGAGACCAGGCGCGGGGTGGCGAGCTCGCGGCCGAGCATGCGCAGGCGCTCGCTGGCGAGCGGCAGCTCGTCCAGGAGGCGCGACATCCAGCCCTCGTCGTCGTCGATCGCCCGCGGCCAGAGGTCGAGCCAGGCCCCGTCGGCGAGGTCGATCCGCGTCGGCATGGCGCTCACCGGGAAAGGATAGCGCGTCAGATCGGCAGGAGGCCGGCGAGCACGGCCTCGCGGAACGCAGTGCGCAGCTCCTCGTCGAGGTAGCTCCACATCGAGCCGCGCCCGCGGAAGAGCTCCCATTCGAGCTCCTGGCGGTAACCGGGGCGCTCGAGCCACCCGGCCGGGGGCGGGGCGTGACGCGGCGGGATGGGCGCGCCGTCGAAGACGAGCTCGAGGTCGTCGAGGCCGGTGAGGTCGGCGCCGCGAGCGCGGTCGACCAGCGCCTCGGTGACGTAGGTCTCGGCGTAGGGCTCGTGGGCCGGGATGGTGAAGAACTCGCCGGGCACGCGGCCGGGCTCGAACATCCGCGTGTGGTAGTGAACGACCTCGCCGTTCGGCAGCTGGATGCCGCTCGAGGCCTCCGCGACGAAGGCGTGGGGCTCTCCGCGGACCGCCAGGAGCGGCTGCACGGCGAAGTACCGCTGGTCGCCGATCCACATCGGGCGCAGGCGGCCGGCGAGGTCGGCCCGCTCGCCGCCCCGCTCGGGATGGAAGCCGAGCCGCTCGGCGGCGCGCTCGCTCACCACCGGCACCTGGAGCGAGAGGACCGGGAAGTCGGAGGTGGCCATCTCCTCGGGTGAGCGATCGTAGCGGCCGTCGGCGTGCGGCCGGATCCCCCAGCTCGACATGTCGTGCGTCTGGTCCATCGCGGGGCCGAGCTCGATGCCGTTTGGCCACCAGCGGCCGGCGACGCTGCGCCACGGGTGCGCGAAGCCGTCGATGCGTGGGGTGAAGCGGTAGATCTTCATGGCGGGCCCCCGGTCGGGGGGAGCGGCAACGTGACCTTGTACATCATATCGAAGCCGCCCTGTCCCATCCGGGCCTGAACCGCCTCGAGCGAGGCGTACTGCGCGCCGTTCTGCGGGTCGAAGCCGGTGATCTGGCCATTCGGGTCGATGGTGACCGTCAGGTAGTGAGCGCTCGAGCGCGACCCGACGATGTAGGTGCCGGGCAGGTCGGCGCGCTGGGCCTCGATCCAGCGGCGCACCGCGTCCGGGTTCGGGCACTGGTTCGAATTGTTCTCGAGGAACTCGACGCGCGCGGTGACCGCCGCATCGACCGTGGGGTGCCGCCCGAACGCGGTTTGCCAGCGGACCAGGGCGTCGTTCGCCTCGGTCCCGGGAATCCCCAGCGAGCGGGCCGTCGTCGGCAGGGTCCAGTCGGCCAGCCGGTTGCCGCCCTGGTCGTCGAACAGCGGCCCATAGCCGGGCCGCGGGCGCAGACCGTCGTAGTTGCGCTCGGGGAAGACCAGCTGCCGCGAGATGTTGTCGTCGGGCGTGAAGCCGAGCTGCCGCAGGCGATCGAGGTAGAGGTCGTCGGCGGTCCTGAGCGGCGCGTTCGGGTTCTGCAGGCTCTGGGCGTACGACATGCTGCTGAAGCCGCAGTTGTCGGCCCGACCGCACGGGTTGTACGGGGTCGGCTGCAGCGTCCCCGCGCCGGATCCGCCGGTGTAGAAGGGAGAGATCGCCGGCCACGGGGTGCGCGGCGCCAGGCCGGTGGTCGGCGGGACGGTGGCCAGGTTGCTGTTGGCCGGCGGGACGGTTGCCAGGCTGGTGCCGGCCGGCGCCTGGCCCGGGGTGCCCCACGCCTGCGCCGCCGCCGCCTGTCCGCCGCCGCGACCGACCACGCCGTTGCCGACCACGTTGCCGAGCTCGTCGAACGCCTGGAACGAGCCGTCCGCCTGCATGACGATCGACTTGCCCGGGTAGCCGGCGTGGGTGGCGCGCACCACGCCGTCCTCCATCAACTCGAGCGTGATGTCGCCCTGGCGGGCCGTGGAGATGACCCGGCCGGCGCCGCCCATCCCGCGGAGGGCGGCCGTGGCCATCGCCACCTGCACCGCGCCGCCCATCACCTCGAGCGCGCCGCCCATCATCATCATCTGGCCGCTCGCCTGCCGCTCGGGCGACATCATGCCGTTCAGGCCGGTCGCGTTGTTGCGGTCGTTGCCGACGATCATCTGGTTGGCGCCGTGGACCATGTGCAGGGCGCCGGCGACCAGCGCCACCGGCGGCAGCACGATCGAGATGAGGTCGAGGAGCAAGAGTCCGACGAACTCGACGATCTCGCGGCGCTCCTGCTCTCGCTTGTCGTCGTCGATGAGCGTCTGGACGTCCGCCGCCGCCATCGGCTTGAGCATGGTGACCAGGGTGTCGAACTCGAGGTAGTCGATGCTCTGCGAGGCGATCCGGCCGCTCAGCTGCGCGTAGCCGCTGAGCCGGCGCGAGAAGGCGGCCTCGAGCGCACTGCGGAGCTCCTGGATCGGTGCCGAGCCGAAGCGGCTGATGACGTTCGACGGGATGATCTTGTAGCCGGCGTCGCCCAGCGGCTGGATGTGCGGCTGGATGGCGAGGAGCGCCTGGCGGGCCGCGGCCAGCGACTGCTCACCGCTCTGCTGCGCATCGAAGGTGGCGGGGGGCGCGTGCGCCGGCAGCGGCGCGCCGGCGGGCGGCTGATGCGCGTTGCCCTGCGGCGGCGCCTGGGGCGGCGCGAAGGCCGCGTTCCACGAGCCGGGATCCCGGAAGACGCCGGCGTCGAGGGCGCGCCCGCTGGAGAACGGGATGCCGGCGTGCATCGACAGGAGCTCGGCCGGCGTGATCCCGCGGTTGCCCTCCGCCCGCATCCGTCCGTCGAGCGCCCAGGCCTGGTTCGACACGTGGCAGCCGGTGCAGGCGCGCCACTGGCCGTTCATCTGGTGCTCGTAGAGCTGCTGGCGGATCGGGTTGGGCTCGGCGGCGTAGTAGGGCAGCATCCACTGGGCGTTGTTCGCCGCCGCCTGTCCTTCGAGCTCTTGGAACGCGGTGCCGTAGACCTGACCGCCCATCTGGTTGGGCGTGAGCTGGTTGACGATGTAGTTGCGCCAGGCCTCGACCGCCTGGATGTTGGCGGTCACGATGCGCCGGGCCGCGGCGTAGATCCCGTTGATGAACGCGTCGTAGCGCCGGAGGACGTCGGGCGAGGCCTGCGGGTGGAGCTGGGAGCTGGGCGGACGCCGGTGGATCAGCGCATCGGCGCGCTCGTTGATGGCGCCGGCGTCCTTGCCGCGGACGACGCGCGACGCGACCAGCTCGGCCTCGGCCTCGGCCGGATCCTCGGCGTCGCTCTGTTCCTCGCCGCCGGCGGCGCCGCCGTTCCGCCGGCGCTGGACGACATGGGCGAGCTCGTGGGCGACCTCTTCGCGCGCCGGGTTGGCGCTGCTGAAGGCGACCGATGTGCCGTCGGTGGCGGCCGTCGCGTCGATCGCGTCCAGGCTCGATCCGGCGCCGAGCGAGACCGACAGGTCGGAAAAGTCCTCGCCGAACGCCCGCTCCATCTCCTGGCGATGCGGCAGCGGCGCGCTTCCCCCCTCATCGTCCGCCACCTGGGGAACGGGACTCCCGTAGCCCGGCCCGACCAGGTCTCGTGCCTCCGGAACCTCGCTGCCGGCGGCGCCGTGCGTCTCGACCGGCGCGCGCATCGAGAGGCCGGAGGGAGGCACGCGCTTGCCCGGCGCCGAGCCCCTTGCCTGGCCCGTCGCTGCGCTGTCCACGTCGCGCTCGCCGCGACTACCGTGCCTCTCGTACGACATCTCCGTGGTCCTTCCCCGGCACCATCGGCACACCCGTCATACGAGCGCGCGCCTCGGGCGATTCCTGCCTGGCGCCGCAAAACCATCGAGATGATTGGAAGCGGTAAGGGGCCCGCCGTCCGCTACGCGGGGGACAACACGCCCGCCTGCGGGGCCCTCAGGGGAGCTCGACGTCGACCGGGTCGCAGCCGGTCAGGGTGACGTGCGTGGTCGCGACGCCGCCGTAATGCTCGACCTCGCCCGCGTCGGGGGCGTCGAGGCCGGTGATGGGCACGACGCAGGGCCCCGCCGAGTCGAGGTGGATGCGGGTGCGGTCGGCCGACAGGGTCGCGGTGAGGCCGCAGCGGTTGAGCGCGTCGCGCTCCTTCATGACGCCGGCGATCCTGCCCATGTCCAGCCCGATGATCGGCAGGCGCACCAGGGCGGTGAAGCGATCGAGCACGCGGTCGATCCAGTCGGTGTACAGGCTGTGCCAGCCGCCGTCCTCCCAGAAGCGAAGGTTGGCCTGGTGGAACATCAGCGGGTCGACGTCGTATGACAGGAGGTAGGCCAGACCGAGCTCGCTGTCGCGGTCGAGGATCTCCGAGTAGGTGAGATCGCGGCCCCAGTAGTCGCGATAGAGCTCGTTGTACAGGCCGACCTCCTCGCTGGTGGTCGAGCAGTTGAAGAAGATGCTGGTCGGGTGGCGCGGGACCTGGAGGAGCGAGGCGTCGATGGGATTCGGGCGGCCCACGTTGGGCGACGGGTTGGAGCCCGGGTTGTTCGGGTGGCGCTCCTCCGTCTGGGAGGCGTCCGACACCACGTGGCGCACCCCGGCGGCGACCAGGCCGGCCACCGCGTCCGGGTTGTCGAGTCCGGTGACCTCGGGCGTGACTGCCTCGCTGCAGCCGAAATGGTCGAGCCCCCAGTCCTCGGCCTGTTCGCAGTTCTGTCCGATCTCGTCGGCGACCATGTCCTCGCCCGCCGCGTCGAGGTTCGCGTGGTCCCAGGTGTGGTTGATCCAGTAGAACTGGCTCTGCTGGTCGAGCAGCCTGGTGACCAGCGACTGGTCGGGATAGTAGGACGGCATGGCGCCGGCCCCGTTGAACGCCAGCTGCAGCCGGACGCTGGAGCCGCTGGGCAGCCGATCCTCCAGGCCGCTGCGCCAGGCGAGCAGGTGGCCGATGTCCTCGGCGGTGGCCCGGTAGGTCGGCTCGCCCCCGCTCTCGCTCCACAGCGCGGACTTGAGGAAGACGTCGTCGATCTGGGGCGAGAGGTAGACCCGCCGCTTGCCGACGAACAGGCCGCGCGACACCCAGTCGACGATCCCGTACTCGAGCAGCTGCGAGTGGACCGACTCCGGGCCGCTGTCCACCGTCACCGCGAGCACCTCGGTCTGGTCCGGCCGGGTGTGGACCACGGCCACGACCCCGCCCTCGCTGGTCTGGAGCAAGGGGACCGTGGTCGCCGGATCGCTGACCTCCGCCAGGTAACCGTACACCTCGCGGATCGGCATCTCGCCGTCGCGAACCAGATAGGAGAAGCCCTCGGCGCCGTCGGCGGTGAGGGTGGCGGTCTCGGTCGCGCTGGCGTCGAAGGTGCCCGCCTCGGCGAGGCCGAGGTCTGCGGTCGGATGGGCGTACCAGATCGCCTCGCGCGCGCCGCAGTCGACCTCGTACTCGGCCAGGAGGTTCCAGTCCGCCTCGGCGAACGTCGCGTGCCAGCCGCTGCCGTCGTCGGCGCCCAGGTCGTCGTGGCTGAGGATCACGCCGGCGTAGCGACAGGCGCCGCTCTCGTCGTACAGGCGATCGCGGTCGAACGTGTCGGTGCCCGACAGGAGCACGTCGTGCGGCACCCCGATGCGCTGCAGGGCCCCGGCGGCGGCCTGATAGGACGCCCGCTCCTCGCTCGGCGCGATGAGGAGGAGGCGCAGCCCGATGTCGCGCGCGCCGGCTGCCTCGGCGGTGCGGCGGGGAGCTGTGCGCGCCGGCCGCAGCGAGACGCGGGCGAGCGGCGCCGAGCGCGGCGGGGCCAGACGGAGGGCGCGGGTGATGCCGCCGGCGTGGACCCAGACGGGATCGGCCGAGAAGGTCGAGGCGCGCCCCGGCTGCACGCGAAGCTCCTCGCAGGTCATCGGACCCGCGTCGGAGTCGCTCGCGCCGGAGTCGTCGTCGCCGCCACAGCCGGTGTTCGGGCCGGTGGCGGCGATCGCCCCGAGGAGAGCCATGGCGAGCGCTCGCGCACGCCCCCCGCACACTCCGCCGAACGGGCCACACCCCGCGCGCGTCTGCGCGGGCACAGTCGTCAACATGCAAGTCCCCTTACGCCGTGAATAGGTCTGCGGCACAGTCTGAGTGCCGCCTGTAGAAAGCATTTCGGGTGCCATCGGCGGGGCGCTGTTACTCTGGTCTCCCGTGGGCCCGCGTCCGATCGAGATCGCTCTGGTCGGCGCCGGGGTCCGCGGGGTCGAGGTCTACGGAGAGCTGGTCGTGCGCCATTCGCTGGGCGCGCGGGTGGTGGCCGTGGCCGATGTCGATGGCGACCGGGCGGCGCAGGCGGCCCGCCGGCTGGGCGGGGAGGTGACCACCTACCCGAGCGGCGAGGCCCTCCTGGCGGCGCCCCGGATGGCGGACGCGGTGATCATCACGACGCCGGATCGCACGCACGCCGATCTCGCGGTCGGCGCGATCGCGCGCGGCTACCACATCCTGCTCGAGAAGCCGATCGGGACCACCCGGCGCGAGGTGCTGGCGGTCGCCGACGCGGCGGCGCGGGCGCCCGAGGTGACGGTGACGGTGGCGCACGTGCTGCGCTACACCGAGTTCTTCGGGACCCTCGCGCGGCTGCTCGCCGAGGGGCGGCTGGGCCGCCTGGTCGGCATCCAGCACACCGAGAACGTCGGCTACTGGCACTTCGCGCACAGCTTCGTGCGCGGCAACTGGCGCCGGGCCGACCAGGCCAGCCCGATGATCCTCGCCAAGGCGTGTCACGACCTGGACGTGATGCGGTGGTTCGCCGGCGCTCCGGCGCTCGCCATCGCGTCGATGGGCGACCGGGTCTGGTTTCGCGCGGAGAACGCGCCGGAGGGATCGACGCCGCGCTGCACCGACGGCTGCGCGGTCGAGCGGACCTGCCCCTACTCGGCCGTGCGCTTCTACACCGAGCGCCACGCGGGCCAGGCGGGATGGCCGGTATCGGCGCTCGGCTCCGACGGGACGCCCGCCGGCGTGCTGCGCGCGATCCGCGAGGGGCCCTACGGCCGCTGCGTCTATCGCTGCGACAACGACGTCGCCGATCATCAGGTCGCCACCGTCGAGTTCGCCAACGGGGTCCTGGGAGCCCTCACGGTCTCGGCGCTGACCGCGCTCAACACGCGCACGGTCAAGCTGGTCGGCAGCCACGGCGAGATCCGTGGACACATGGAGAGAAACGAGATCGAGGTCCACGACTTCGCGACCGGCCAGGTCGAGACGCTGGCGCTGGCGGCTGCCTCGGGCGGGCACTCCGGCGGCGACGTCGGGCTCATCGACGACTTCCTCGGCCGGCTCGACCGAGCGCGCGCCGGGCGCGCGGTGCCGGCCGCGGCGACCAGCCTGGCCGAATCGATCGAGAGTCACCTCTTGGCGTTCGCCGCCGAGCGGGCGCGGCTCGAGCGGAGCGTGGTGCGCCTGGACGAGCCGTGATCGCGGCGCGCTGGGCCGGTCGTGATCGCGCCTCAGCGCCCGCGGTGGTGGCGCGGCGCCGTCCGGCGGGCGGCCGCCTGGCGGTGGGTGAAGTAGGCGTCGACGATGTCGTGGGCCAGCGGGGCGGCGACCAGGCCGCCGACACCGCCGCGCTCGACCAGGACGACGACAGCGATCTCCGGTTGCTCGTCCGGGGCCCAGCCGGCGAACCAGGCGTGGGCGTCGCTGGGGTCATTGACCGGGCGCCCGCGCAGCTCGGTGCCGGTCTTGCCGCCCATCTTGACCGCGCCCTTGCGGGCCGAGAACGCGGTGCCGCCGCGCGAGTTGACCGCCTTGGTCATGCCCTGGCGGATGAGCGCCAGCGTGGCCGGCGAGACGTCGATGGTGCGGCGTAGGACCGGCTCGCGCTCGTCGGGGGACTCGCCGCTCGCGCTCTCGACCCGGCGGACCACCTGCGGCTGGTAGAGGCGGCCGCCGTTGGCCAGCGCCGCGTAGGCCATGGCGAGCTGGACGACGGTGGCCCTGACCTCGCCCAGCCCGACCGCGGCGTTGAGCGTGAGGATCAGATTTTCATCCGCCTGCGCGCCGAGCATCGCCCGGTCGGGCACCTGGCCGGCCACGTCGCCGTTGAGCCCGAGGCCGCTCGGGCTGCCGAAGCCGAACTCGCGGGCCACCCGCGCCAGCCGGTCGATGCCGACCCGCTCGCCGATGGTCCAGAAGTAGATGTTGCACGAGCGCTGCAGCGCCTCGACGAAGTGGACGGCGCCGTGCACGTCCATGTCGTGGAGCACGCGACCGCCGACGCTGCGCTCGCCGGTGCAGACCACCTCTTCGTCGGGCGAGGCCATCTTGCTCTCGAGCCCGGCGACCGCGGTGACCATCTTGAAGGTCGACGCCGGCGGGTAGGTCTCCTCGAGCGTGCGGTCGATGAGCGGCCGGCTCGGATCGCGCTTCAAGCGCTCGAGCTCGCCTATCGCCAGCGTCCCGCTCAACGCGTTCGGGTCGAAGGAGGGACGCGAGACCATCGCCAGGATGCGGCCGGTCTCGACCTCGACCACCACCACCGCCGCGGCGGTGTGACCCTGGACGGCCTTCTCGGCCGCCTTCTGCAAGTCGAGATCGAGGGTCAGGACGACGTCGTCGCCGGCGACGCCCGATGCGCCGGCGCGCGCGCGGCCCTTGAGCCAGCGCTCGAACGCCCGCTCGATACCGTACGCGCCGGTCCGCTCGGTGGGCTCGACGTAGCCGAGCAGGTGGGCGGCCAGCTGGCGCTGCGGGTAGTGGCGGCGGAGATCGCGGTGGACCTCGACGGCGCCCTTGAGCTCGTCGCGCGACCGGAGGATGAGTCCTGCTCGCTTGCGCCCCTGGTCCTCGAGCACGCGAACCGGGCGATCGGGCACCCCGGCGCCGAGGGCGGCTCCGCGGTCCAGCCGCGCCACCTCGTCGGCGTCCAGGTGCAGGAGGCCGATGAGCCGGGTCCTGACCTGCCGGGTGAACAGACGCGGCGTCACGTAGACATCGAAGGCGCGCCGGTTCTCCGCCAGCGGCGCGCCGTTGCGGTCGAGGATGCGGCCGCGCTCGGGCGATCTCTCCGGCACCTCGGCGAGGACCGCCGCCACGAAGTCGCTGCCGTACGAGCGGCGTGCGCGCCACTGGTGAATGGCGACCGCGGTGAGCGCGGCGAGGACGAGGGCAACCAACGACTTCTTCACGACAGGACTGCATGAAATTGCCGTGCCATCGGGTGGAACTGAGGTCGCTACGGATAGATGGCCGGCGGAGGGCCCTTCAGCTGGTGCATGGGCGTCACATGCGGGCACCACCTTGACGCGCGGTCTGAGCGACCCAACACTTTCCCGAATGCGCCGCACCGCCCTGGTGGTCCTGGTCACTTCTCTCTCGGCGGCGGCGTTTCCCTCCGTCGCGTCGGCTCGCTCGAAGGTCTGCGTGGTGCCGCTCGGCGAACACGACAAGTCGTTGCTGCCGGTGGTCATCCGCGGAATCGAGTACCTCTACGACTTCGAGGTCCGTACGCTCGAAGCGCAGCCGCTGCCCGACAGCGCCTGGTACCAGCCGCGCAAGCGCCACCGGGCGGAGAAGCTCCTGGCTCACCTGAACGCCGAGGTGGTGCCCGGCTCCGGCTGCGACATCGTCATGGGCTTCACCGCGGCGGACATCTCGACCACCAACCGCAACCACGCCGACTGGGGAATGCTGGGTCTCGCCTGGATCGGCGGGCCGGTGGGCGTCATGTCGACCTACCGCCTCCGCCGCCGCGGCCGGGTCTCGCGGCGCGCCGCAGCCATCCGCGCGGTGAAGGTGATGAACCACGAGCTCGGACACACGCTCGGGCTCGAGCACAGCGAAGGCTGCCTGATGGGCGACCTCAACGGGACGGTCAGGACGGTGGACGGCCGGTCGGGCCTGCTGTGCGACGGCTCGCGCCGGGCGGTCGAGATCGAGCGCGGGATCGTGCTTCCCACCCGCGCACGGATCGACTGGAATTCGATCCTGGGGAGCTGACCCTCAGCGACCGGACGGCGAGACGACCGCCAGATCGTCGATGTACCAGCCCGCGTTCGAGAAGTTGTTCGCGTTCTGCGTGTCGCTCTGCAGGATCACGCCCGAGGAGTAGGAGAAGCGCACGCGGAAATCGGCGCCCACCAGCTCGTCCGGGATCGCGACCTCGACCGGCTCCCATGCGCCGTTCTGGCCGACGAAGCCGGGGCGCCCGTCGACGTAGAAGTTGTCCGGCTCGATGCACTCGTAGGCGCCCTTGCTCGGGTTGATCGCGATGGTGCCCGGGTACTCGAGCCCGGGCGGCGACGTCCAGCCGCCGCCGCCCTCGCCCTTGAGCTCGACCAGTCCGCCGTCGAACCAGGTCTGCGCGTCCCAGTCGCCGGTCCAGAAGTCGTAGTAGTGATAGAAGGTGAGCGCGAGGCTCTCCCCGGCGCAGGCCGACAGATCGATCGGCGGCGACATCAGGTAGGCGCGCTGGCAGGCGATGTAGTTGTTGTCGAGCCGCGTCGCCCAGCAGCCGGTGCCCTCGTGACAGGCAGCCGGGCCGACGTTCGACGCTGTCCCGTACTCCCAGTCGTCGAATCGCCAGTTGACGGTGGTGCCCTGGATCTCCGGCATCAGATCATGGCGCCAGCCGGCCGGGCCGTCCTCGAAGTCGAATGCCGCCGCAGCCAGCGCCGCGACGCATTCAGCCGAGGGGCCGACGGCCGCGTCAGGCGACGGCGGACTCGCGTCGAACAGCGGGACCGATCCGTCGGGATCGCCTGCCGGCCCTCCGCCGCCGGGCGGCTCTCCGGTCGCGCAGCCTGCCATCGCGAGCACGCACAGCCATCGCATCATTACCGCACTCCACAGCCCCGTCGGATTCGGGCCCAGACGCTACATCATCCCGATGAATCCGAAACCGAAGAATTGCGGTGCGGGCGGAGACGAAAGATGGGGACGGCCCGCAGCCGCGTGACCGCAGTCGGATTTACGCAGAGTTGCGCTGGCAGCGCGACGGCGTAGTCTGGTGGCTGGAGGCCGCATGGGTATCGGGATCCGAGTTGCGGGGGCGGCGATGGCCGTGTGCGCCGGCGGCGCGATGATGGCCTGTGGAGGCGATGACGACGGCCCAGGCGGCGACCAGGACCAGCTCGCCGCGGCGACCGCGGTGATGGCGTCGTGCAGCCTCCTGTCGCCGGCCCGCTTCGCGGTGCTCTCGCTGCCGCTCCTCGAGGCGGAGGACATCGCCTGCGTGCTGAGCGCGGACGACTGCGAAGAGGCGCTCGCCTGCTTCGGGATGCGCGCCGGAGAGGTCGACTGCGGGGCCGCGAGCACATGTCTCGACCAGGACACGCTGGCGACCTGCCGCGGGCTCCTGCCGCTCGAGATCGACTGCGGAGCCTGGGGCGGCCACGGGGGCCCCGCGTGCCTGGTGGGAACCGACGGCGAGGCCGCGTGCGGGGCCGGCACGTGCGAGCCGGACGCAGAGTCGTGCGACGGCGACATCCTGGTCGATTGCGAGGCCGGCGTCGAGCAGCGTTACGACTGCGGCGACCTCGGCTGCGCCGAGACCGGCGACGGCGCGACCTGCGGCAATGTGTCGGCCGCAACCTGCGAGGGGCCCGCGCACTGCGACGGCGATACGCGGCTCGGCTGCGATGGCGGGGTCGAGCTGGCGATCGACTGCGGGGAGTACATCCCGGGCGCGACCTGTGTCGAGGAGTCTGGCGGGGGCGACGCGCTGTGCGGTTTCGGCTCCGAGTGCGCGATCGATCTCGGCACTCCGGGCGACGCGTGCGACGGAGACACCCTCACCTACTGCCTGCTGGGCCAACCGGTCGCCGTCGACTGCGCCGATCTCGGCTTCGCCGGCTGCGCCAGCGATCTCGACGTCGTCGGCTGCCGCTGACCACCGGCCGGGCGAAGCGCCGGACGACCGCCAGCTAGATGCCCCAGCCGCCGCTCAGGTGGATGTTGGAGCCGTTGACGTAGCCGGCCTCGTCCGACAGGAGGTAGAGGGCGGCGTGGAGCGCGTCGGCCAGCGTGCCGATGGTGCCGGCCGGGATGTTCTTCACCATCCGCGCCAGCTCCTCGGCCGGCGCGCTGCCGGACGCGATGAAGCCGGGCGAGATCGCGTTGGCCGTGATGCCGTGCGGCGCGAGCACCTTGGCCAGGCTGCGGACCAGACCGAGGACGCCGGCCTTGGCCAGGTAGTGGGCGGTGATCTGGGGCTGGGCCTGCAGACGATCGGCGTTGGCCATGCCGAACGCGATGATGCGACCCCAGCGGCGCTCGATCATGGCCGGCGCCACCGCGCGCGCGCAGTAGAACAGCGAGTCGAGGTTGCTGGCGAACATGGCGCGCCATCCCTCGTCGGTCTCGGCCAGGAGGTCGACCCGGTGGTAGGGCCCGGCGGCGTGGATGAGCGCGTCGACCGGGCCGAGGCGGGCTGACACCTGGGCGACCAGATCGGTCACCTGCGCCGGATCCGACACGTCGCGGGCCAGCCCGAGCGCGCGCCCGCCGGCTCGCTCGACGGCGGTACACACCTCGGCGGCCGCCGCTTCGCTGGTCCGGTAGCACAGCGCGACGTCCCAGCCGCGCTCCGCCAGCGCCAGCCAGATCGCTCGGCCGATCCCCTTGGCCCCTCCGGTCACCAGCGCGATGCGCGTCGTCGCCATGGCGGCATGGTAACCGGCTCGATCGCACTCAGTCGTCGATGCCGGAGCCGAAGCGGAGAACGTTTCCGTCGGGATCGGCGACCTGCATCTCGCGCAGGCCCCAGGGCATGTCGGTCGGCGCCATCCGGATCTCGGCGCCCCGCCTGCGGAACTCCTCGTGGAGCTTGTCGACGTTGCGGGTGAACAGCATCGTCCAGGCCCCGCGGGGCGCCTGGCAGCCCTGGCAGAGGAACAGGATGCCGTCGCCGCGACTGACCGACGCGAAGTCGGGCGGGTCGCCCCAGTCCCAGTCGAGCTTGAAGCCGAGCGCCTCGCGGTAGTAGCGCGTGCTCGCCTTCAGGTCGCCCACCGTGAGGATCGGCCGCGGGCAGGAGACCTCCGAGTCGTGACACGCCTTCGCCGCCTGGGCGAGCGGTGACTCGTGCTTGCTCTCCCGCTTGCACCCGAATGCGCCGACCAGAGCGAGAAGGATGATCAGCCGATGCCTCATGCCAGGACGATAACTCATGGCGAACGCCTGCGCTCAGGCGTACTCGATCTGGATCGTCTCGATCACGGTCTTCATGGCCGCCTTGACGATGTCGGTGTCGGGATCGCGCACGATGACGTAGCCATCCCCCTCGTAGCTGTCGGAGCGCGGAGTGCCACGGGAGGGGAGCCGCGCCTCGGCGACCAGGTGTCCGATCAGCTGGTGAGCGCGCTCGACTCCCGTCACTCGCTGGACGCGGCCGCGGCCGACCCCGCGCAGGTAGGCGACCCCGACCGCGTGGCGGCGCTCGAACGGGCCGTCGAAGGCGCCGTCGATGACCGCGCGGGCCCAGGCGCGATACATGTCCGCGTCGTGGACGTAGCTGTTGGCCAGGACCATGTGGGCGCCGGGCGGGCGGGCGGCGATCTCGCCGATGGCGAGCGAGCCGTCGTCGCGCCGGAACCACTCCATGTGGGTGAAGCCGGTCTCGAGGCCGAGCGCCTTCACGGCGCGCTCACCGAGCTCACGGGCGTCGTCGAACTCCGGCCCGTCGATGACACGCGGGAAGACGACGACCCACTGGATCCACGGGGTCTCGGTGACCTCGAGCGGTGACGGGAAGTAGCGCGAGAAGGAGGCGAAGCGAACCTCACCGTCGACGGTGATGGTCTCGAAGCTGTACTCGCGACCGCGCAGGAACTCCTCGGCCAGCGCCGGGTTGTCGGGCGAGGCGTGCAGCGCGGTGAGCGCGGCGCGCAGCTCGTCCACCGAGTCGACCCGCCAGGTCGCCTTGCACCCCATGCCGGCCGGTGGCTTGAGCACGACCGGCAGCCCGACCTCGGCGACCAGAGCCTCGGCGTCCTGCCAGGTGCGGATGAGCCGGTGGCGGGCGCACGGCAGGCCATGGCGGCGCAGCTCGTCCTTCATGCGCGCCTTGTCGCGGAAGCGGTCCGCGGTGTCCGGATCGGTGCCCGGCACGCGGAGCGCGCGGCGCACGCCGGCCAGCTGGACCTGGAGCGGCTCGAGGATGCCGATCACCCGGTGGATCTCGCCGTGGCGCGAACGCAGGATGCGCGCGGCGTCGGTGAGCTGTTTCTCGTCGAGTCCATCCGCCACGCGGATCACGTCGGCGAACAGCCCGGCCTCCGCGCCGCCGGGCGGCTCCTGGACCAGACCGAGCAACCGGACGTCATCGAGGCGGGCCGCGGCGCGCGCGAAGCGCATCGTGGTCTCGAGAGGGAACGGCGCCGCGAACACGACGTTTCTTGTCATTGTTGTTCTCCCGGCGCGGGTGCTACCCGAGAAAGCGCGCTGAAGCCGCGTTGTAGCACGGCGACCGGCAGCCTCAGGGCGGCCGTGTGAGGTCGACGCCGCCGACTACCGCGGCGGGGAGTGAGACGCCGAGCAGGGTGGCCGCCGTGCGGGCGAAGGTGGTGAAGGCAACCGGCCGATCGATGACCGCGCCGGCCGGGACACGGCCAGGAGCGCGGACGAAGAGCGGGACCGCCCGGTCGTACAGGTACGGGGTCCCGTGGTTGGCGCCGTGCCCCGGGTCGTCGTCCGGGTCGAAGAAACTGCCCGGGCGGGTGAGGACGTAGATGTCGCCGGCGCCGCCCGGAACGACCGAACGGCAGACCAGCGCGTCGATCGACTGGTCGGCCCGCGGCGGGCAGGCGGCGGGCATCTCGGCGACGTCGTAGGTGCGCGCCACCGCCGGATCGCGCTCTATCTCGGCGCGCAGCGCGCCGATCAGGAGGCGCCGCCGCTCCGGCGAGAGGGCGCGCGCGGCGTCGGTCAGGAGGACCTGCGGCTCGATGACGCCGGCGACCCAGGGGCCTGCCTTCGCGAGGGTGGCCGCGGCGACCTCCTCGAGGCGCCGGGTCAGCGGCCAGCGGAGCAGGCGGTGGCCGGCGGCGCAGGCCCGACCCCAGCGATCGGGCGTGTCGGCCCGGCACCAGGGACGCGGCTCGGCCAGACCGAGCGTCTCGGGGAGCGGCGCGACCCCGTGGTCGCCGGTCAGCATCATCGACCAGCCGCCCGGGCCGAACACCTCGTCGAGGTGGGCCATGAAGCGGGAGAGCGCGGCATCGAGGCGCCGCCATTCGTCCCACGACTCCCACGACTCCGGGCCATAGGCGTGTCCGATGTAGTCGTTGGCCGAGAGCGAGACGGCGATGAGGACAGGGGCATCGGCGGGCACCCGGTCGACCGCCGCCGTCGCCAGCGCGAGGACGGCGGCGTCGGCCGCCGGCGTGGCGCGAAACGCCTTGGGTGCGCGGCTCCCGGCGGGGCGGTGCGGGAACACGGTGCCGAGCCCGGCCATGTTCGACTCGCCCGGCTGATCGTCGGGCGTCGAGGCCCGCGCGAGGAGCCATTCCCGGTCGAGCGGGCGCCAGGGCCGGCGCCACGTCGCCGCGACCGCGCGGCGATCCCCCAGCGGGCGCGCCCAGGCCGGAAACCTGGCCCCGTACGCGGTCGACGTCGCGAACCCGCCGGTCGCCGGGTCGAACCACAGGCAGACGTCCGGCGCGCGGCCGGCTGCGAAGATGGCCCCGCGATCCTTGAGCGAGACGCTCGCGATGAAGGCGCGCCGGTCCGCCCGCCGCAGGCGGTCCGCGATCCCCTCGCCGCGCAGGCGGGCGCCCGACGACCCGGGGGCGGGGCGCCCGCCGCCGTCCGGCGTCACCAGCCGGGCGCCGCCGCCGAGGTAGGCCGAGACCTCCTCGCCGCGGGGGTCGAAGACGGTGTCGATGGTGATCCCGGACTCGCGCGGCGGAAGACCGGTGTAGAGGGCGGCGTGGCCCGGCCCGGTGTGCATGATCGCGTGGGCGTACCGCATGTCGCGCACGTACAGGCCCTCGCGGCGCAGCCGGGCAAAGCCGCCGCCCTCCGGCAATTCCGGCAGCCGCTCGTCCGCCAGCCAGGCCGGGAACTGATCGATGACGACCGTCACCAGGACCGGGCGGCCCCCGCTCTCGCGCGGCTGGTCACGGCCGGCGGGCTCCGGCGCGCAGCTCGCCGCTGCCGCAGCAGCAGCCACCAGCACGACCGATCGCGAAGAGCGGACCATCGGCGCGGGCGCCGTTGTAGCATGGCGGCCGTGAAGGTCGTCTTCCTGGCACCTGCCTACCCGCCGGAGATGCAGCAATACACCCGGGGGCTCGCCGAGGTCGGCGCCACCGTCTACGGGGTCGGCGACACGCCGGTCTCCGGGATGCCGGCCTCGCTCAAGCAGCATCTGGCCGACTACCTCCAGGTCCCGCGCATCCTCGACGAGGAGGACGTGATCGCCCGGGTCCACGCCTGGCTGCGCGGCCGCGAGGTCGATCGGGTGCTGGCCAACTGGGAGGTGCTGGTCATCACCGCCGCCCGCCTGCGCGAGCGATTCGGCCTGCCCGGCATGTCGGTCGACACGGTGCGCGGCTTCCGCGACAAGCAGCTGATGAAGGAGCGCGTCGCCGCCGCCGGCCTCCGGGTGCCACGCGCCGAGCGCGTCCGCACCGTCGCCGAGGCGCGCGCCGCTGCCGCTCGCATGGGCTACCCGCTGGTCCTCAAGCCGATCGCCGGGGCCGGCAGCGCCGACACCTACCGGGCCGACAGCGAGGCCGACCTCGAGGCAACCCTGCGCCAGATGCTGCACGTGAGCGAGGCCAGCTGCGAGGAGTACATCGACGGGGAGGAGTTCACCTTCGACACCGTGTGCGTGGGCGGCGTGCCGCTCTTCGCCAACGTCGCCCAGTACCTGCCCAAGCCCATCGTCGCGCGGTCGGAGGAGTGGATCAGCCCCGTCATCGTGACCGTGCGCGACCTCGAGCAGGCCAAGCTGGCCCGCGGCATCGCGCTCGGCCGCGACGTGCTGGGCGCCCTCCACATGGGCGACGGGTTCACCCACATGGAGTGGTTCCGGAAACCAGACGGCGAGGTGGTGTTCGGCGAGATCGGCTGCCGCCCGGGCGGCGCGCACCTGGTCGACCAGATGAACTACACCTGCGACATCGATCTCTTCCGCGAGTGGGCGCGGGCGGTCTGCTGGGGCAGCTTCGAGGCCCCGACCACCCGAAAGTACAACGCCGCCATCATCTTCAAGCGCGCCAGGGGGCGCGGTCGCATCACCCGCATCGACGGCCTCGCCGAGTTCATCCACCGCTACGGCGAGCACGTCGTCGAGCAGAAGCTCCTGCCGGTCGGCTCGCAGCGGCGCAACTGGAAGCAGACCCTCACCTCGGACGGTCACATCCTCCTGCGCCACCCCGACTGGGACACCGCCTGCAAGCTCGCCGCCATCGCCGCCGAGCACATCACCATGTACGCCGAGTGAAACCGGCCCGGCTTCGCAGCCGGGTTCCGCCAGCTCGTTGCCAGTCGGGGGGCGACCCAGGGAGACGCCCGATGGCAGAATGCCAGTGTGAGCGAGACCGGAACGCTGTCACGCCAGCGCGAGGGGCTGCGGCAGATCCTGCTCGACGTCCTGCTGGACGAGCGGCAGCGCGAGTTTCGCACGCTGGCATTCATGCGGATCGGCATCGCAGCGCTGGCGCTGGTGTGCTCGTTCCTGTTCGGTAACCTGGGCGGAAATGCCGCCTGGTCGAGCGCCATGCCGTACGTCGTCGGATACCTGGGCGCTTCGATCTTGGTCGTGATCGCGGCGTCGCGGCAGGAGTACCTGCGGCTCCGGCTGTGGGTCCTGATCCCGACCTTCGACGTTCCCATGCTGTTCCTGGTGATCCGCGCCTCGAGCGCCGGCATGCCGATCATGGTGGCGCTTGCGGTCGGCGTGTTCGCCGCCGCGATCGTGTTCGGCTCCATCGTGCTACCTCGCCCATGGCTGGCGCTCGTGAGCGCAGAGGCGCTGGTGGGACAGCTCCTGGTCATGCATCACGTCGGCATCGACCTCGGCACCTACGGTGGACTGGCAGTGTTCGCGCTGGTCCTCACGTCGCTGGCGGCCTTTGTCATCGGCGCCCGCACCGAGCGGCTGAGCCGGGCGGTGGCGTCCGAGCAGCTGTCGCGCGTCCTGCTCGGGCGGCACTTCTCGCCGGAGGTGGCGCGGCGCATCACGCACATGAGCACCCGCACGACCGAGCACCGGGTGGTGACCGTGCTGTTCTCCGACATCCGCGGCTTCACCCGGATGTGCGAGGAGATGCCGAGCACGGAGCTGGTCGCTCTGCTCGACGACTACCTCGCGCGCATGGTCTCGGTGATCTTCCGCCACGGCGGGACGCTCGACAAGTTCATCGGCGACGGCATCCTGGCCTACTTCGGCGCGCCGCTCGAGCAGCCGGACCACGCCGCACGTGCGGTCCAGTGCTCGCTGGCGATGATGGATGCGCTGGCCGACCTGAACGCCGCGCGCGAGGAGCGGGGCGCCCGGATGCTCGACATCGGCATCGGAATCAACACCGGGCGGGTCGTGGTCGGCGAGATCGGCCCGACCGAGCGCCGCGAGTACACGGTCATCGGCGACGCAGTCAATGTCGCCTCTCGCATCGAGGGCCTCACCAAGGAGCACGGCGCGCCCATCCTGGTCTCGCAGGAGACCCGCGCCGCGGCCGGCGAATTCTTCCAGTGGCGTCCGGCCGGCAGCTCGACGGTGCGCGGCCGCGCCGGAGCCGTCGCGCTCTTCGTCCCCGCCACGGCCACCCAGCCCGGCTACTGATCCGGCGCAAGTTCGCCCACGCGTCCGGCCCCTCCGGACACGCCCCGGCTCGCGTTCGCCCTCGCGTCCGGCCCTCCGGACACGCCCCGGGGCGCGCTCGCCCACGCGTCCGCCCCTCCGGACACGCCCCGGGGCGCGTTCGCACGCACGTCCGGCCCTCCGGACATTGTCGCGCGGTGGCGTCCGGCCCTCCGGACATTGTCGCGCGGTGGCGTCCGGCCCTCCGGACACGCCCCGGGGCGCGTTCGCACGCACGTCCGGCCCTCCGGACACGACCCGGGGCGCGTTCGCGGTGGCGTCCGGCCCTCCGGACACGGCCCGGCGCGCGTTCGCCCCGAGCGTCCGGCCCTCCGGACACGCCCCGGGGGCGCGTTCGCACGCACGTCCGGCCCTCCGGACACGCGCGTCCGGCCTTCGGACTCGAGCGTCCGGCCGTCGGACGCGAGCGTCCGGCCCTCCGGACACGCCCCGGGGCCCCGGGGCGCGTTCGCGGTGGCGTCCGGGCCTTCGGACGCGGGCGTCCGGCCCTCCGGACACGCGCGTCCGGCCGTCGGACGCGAGCGTCCGGCCCTCGGACGAGGCCCGGCGCGCGTCGTGGCAGAGGGGAGTGCCTCAGGCGTCAGCGGTGAGCGGATGGGCGGCGGCGTGGACGAGACCGCCGGGGGTCACGTCGAGGAACTGGGCGCGGTCGGCTTCGAAGTCGACGAGCACGAAGCAGGGATCGTTCTCGCGGTAGAGCGTGCCGGCGTTGATCACGGTGAGAGCGGCGAAGCGCCGGACCATGCGCCGGTGGGTGTGTCCGTTCACGACGAAGCGGTACTGCTCGCTCGCGAGCAGCTCCTGCAGCCGGTCGTTGGTCTCGAGGGCGTAGCCGAAGTCGTCGTCGGTGAGGCGGCACATGTCGTCGGTGCCGAGTCCATGGCAGAGGAGGAGCGGCCCGGCGACCGTCTGGTAGTCGCGGGTCGCGGGCAGGGACTCGAGGAAACGGCGCTGGTCGGGATCGAGCGCCGCGAGAGCTCCGGGCAGGGTGCGCATCTGGCCGGCGAGGGCCCAGCGGTCGTGGTTGCCCCGCACGACGTCGACGCCGGCCGCGGCCAGGAGCCGGCAGCAGCGCGCCGAGTCGCCCGGCCCGTCGACGATGTCGCCGACCGCGAGGATGCGATCGAGCGACAGGTCGGCCAGGTGAGCGAGCACGCGCTCGAGGGTCTGGTCCTCGGCGTGGATGTCGCCCAGCGCGGCGATCCGCCGGAGGGCGGTCATCCGCCCGCGCGCTCCGCGGCCTTGAGCACGGCGAGGATGTGGCGGAAGAGGGCGCGCGCTGCGCCGGGCGGGCGGCCGGTGTCGCGCTCACGCCGCGCGTTCTCGAGCAAGGGCGCGAGCGCCTGCGGATCGCCGCCGGGCAGCTCGTCGGCGGCGGCGCCGCCGTCGAGCAGGCGGGCTCGCCATCTCTCGGCCAGGTGGAAGAGGCGCACGTCGGCGGCGCCGCCCGCCTGCGCGCTGGCCATGCGCTCCTCGAGGTCGCCCAGCTCGGCGCGGCGGAGCTCGCCGGCCAGGGTCCGCTCGGCGCGGCGGCGCGCGCCGTGCGCGGTCACGGCCCGGGCGCGGTCGACCACGGCGCGCAGATCCTCGTCGAGGTCGAGCTTGCCGATGGCCGATTCGGGGAGCTCCATCAGCGCCTTCGCCAGGCGTGCAGATCCCTCGCCGGCCGCCCGCCGCTGCCGCTTGGCAACCTGCCGTCGAGACGGCTCGTCGCGCTCGTCGTCGCTCACGTGTTGCTTCCCGGCGCGGACGGGGCGACGGGCGGTCCGCACGGCGGCTGCACCTCGCGGCCGAAGAAGAAGCCGTCGCTGCCCTGCGCCTGGTAGAGCGGCATGAGGACCAGGCCGTCGAACGGAGCGCGGATCTCGCCGCCGTGGTCGCGCGCGAGCAAGGTCCCGGCCGGGCAGGGATGGATGTTGGCGAAGCCGGGCTCCATCGAGAAGCCGGGGCCGACCGGATGGCGCAGCGCCACCTCGATGAAACCGGGCAGATCGCCGCGCGCGCGGCGGAGGAGGCCGCGCGAGGCCTCGAGCTCGGGCAGCAGGGCCACGCCGGCCGCCGCCAGACCGACGGCGATGGCGGCCTCGAGGTGAGCGGCCGCCGCCGGGCTGTCGTTCTGGCCGCCCTCGATCGCCAGCGGCACGCAGCCGCGCGCCGCCAGGTACTCGGTCAGGGTCCCGCCCAGGCTCTCCTGCAGGCCGACGATGACCGGCAGCGGGACCTCGCGCGCGAAGGATCGATCGGCGGCGGCGCCGCCCGCGATGGCGAACGGGATGCCCCCGGCCGAGGTGGTGTGGAGGTCGAGCGCGAAGACCGGACCGCGCGCGCGCTCGAGCACGCGGTCGAGCTCACCGGCCAGCGCCGCCAGCACGGCGGTCTCGGGATCCGGCTCGGCGGCCGCGCGCGCGGCGGCGACCAGCGCCGGCGTCCACTGGCGGTTGAGGTCGCGCGCGAGGTAGCGGCGCCCGGCCGCCAGCGCGGCGACATTTCCCTGGAAGGCCACCACCTCGCCGGCGATCGACGCAGCCAGCCCCGGGTCGCCGCCCAGGCGATCGAGCACGCGCCGGGCGGCGGCCACTCCGGCCGGCTCGTTGCCGTGCAGGCCGCCGATGAGGAGCAGCGTGGGACCCGCCGCCCGGCCACGCAGGTGTCCGATCTCGAGCCCGCCCGGCCTCACTCGCCCTCGAGCTGCTCCTCGAGCAGCCGAGACGCGATGTCCATGAAGTCTTCCTCGGTGACGATGCCGACCAGCTTGCCGTCCATCACGACCGGCAGGGCCCCGATGCGCAGGCGCCGCATCAGCCGGATGGCATCGAGGGTCGGCGTCTCCGGCGACACGGTGGTCACGTCGGTCTTCATGATCTTCGAGATCGGCGTCTGGTGAGTGGAGGCGCGCGCGCTGGTCAGGAAGCGGAGGACGGCCCGGTGGGTGACCAGGCCGACCAGGTGGTGATCCTTGTCCTCGACCGGCACCTGGCGGATGCGCTCCCAGATCATGAGGTTCGCCACCATCTCGATGGCGTCGTCGGCCTGCACCGTGAACAGGTCGGTCGTCATGTACTGCTCGACCCGGCGGTAGTTGTTGCGCGCCGTCACCGCCTCGTCGAGCCGGGCGCGCTCCCACTCGGAGACCGGCCGGCCGGTCTGCTGGCGCGCCGCGGTGGCCGCGACCAGCGCGTTGGAGCGCTCGCTTGGCGTCGCCCGGTCGCGCAGCGAGTTCCACGACGACCACTGCCAGCGGGCGCCGGTCCTGACGCTGCGCACCCGCTCGTCGACCACCGTCAGGTAGCGCTTGACGTCGTCATCGGCCACCTTCTGCCGGCGCAGGCCGGCCTCGGCGACCGGCAGGAGGCGATCGAGCACCAGGTCGCGCGCGCTGATGTCCTGGCCGTCGAGCCAGACGAAGTGGGCGGTGAGCCCCTCGCGCGCCGCGGTGTAGAAGTTCGCGCCCGCCTGGTCGAAATCCATCCGCTTCGTGATGTCCTCCTCGCGCGCGCCGAGCTCGGTCATCATCCCGACCCAGAAGGCGGCGTTGGCCATCTCGTCCATCGTGCTCGGCCCGGCCGGCAGCACCCGGTTCTCGATGCGCAGATGCGGCTTGTCGCCGGTCGCCCCCAGACAGGCGCGGTTCCACCGGTAGATGGTGCCGTTGTGCAGCCGGAGCGCCTTGAACGACGGCACCTCGCCGCGGTCCAGCTTGGACATCGAGTCCTCTTCCAGGTCGGTCCCGACCAGGGTGCGGAAGCGCGCGACGTCCTCGCGGAAGATCTCGACCACCGACTGCTTGACCCAGCGGGTGCCGAAGCTCACCCGCGCCTCGGTCTCGCGGATGTGGTGCGTGTGGCTGCGGGTGTCGACCGCCTGGCGGAACAGTGCGATGCGGGTCTCGGCCCACAGCCGCCGCCCGAACAGGATGGGCGAGTTGGCCGAGACCGACATGATCGGCCCGGCCAGGAGCTGCGCGATGTTGTAGAGGCGCGCGAACTCGCTCGGTGCGACCTGCAGGTGCACCTGGAAGCTCGAGTTGCATGCCTCGAGCATCACCGAGTCGTGCTCGATGATGAGCTCGTCGAGCCCCTTGATCGAGAACTCGAAGGTGCCGCCGCGCAGGTCGGTGACGATCTTGTTGAGCGCCATGTACCGCTCGCTCGGGACCATGTTGTCGAGCCCGAGGTCGCTCTTGCGCATGGTGGGCAAGATGCCCATCAACACCACGTCGAGCCCGAGCTCGCGGGCGGCGCGGCGCGCGCGGTCGACCAGGTCGTCGAGCTGGGCGTGCATCATCGACAGGCCGTGACCGGTCAGCTCCTGCGGATCGCAGTTGGCCTCGATCTGGAAGCGGCCGAGCTCGGTCGTGTAGTGCTCGTCGGCCAGCTTCTCCAGCATCGGCAGGACGCCGGGCGCCGGCGCCCACGACTTGTCGATGATGAACATCTCCTGCTCGGCGCCGATGCGGCGCACCCCGGTCTCGAAGCGATCCTCCGCGATCATCCGCTCGAGCGCGGCCAGATCGGCCAGGATGGCGTGCATGAACTCGCGGTGGCGCGCCGCGGTGTGCTCGCCGCCGATCTCCTTGTGCGATCGGGTGGTGCTCATCGCCTCAGCCCCCTCAACTCCTCGTCCACTCCTCGAGATACTGCGGCATCATCCGCCGCCAGGTCGGCCAGTCATGATGCCACTCGGGCCCCCAGGGATCGACGCGATTCGGGATGCCCTTCTTGCCGAGCACGTTCGCCAGCTTCCAGGACTCGCTGATGTCCTCCGCCCGCCCCTCGCCGCTCGGGATCAGGATGAAGCGGGTGCGCAGTACATCGAGGTGGCGCCCCTCCAGGGTCGGCACGAAGTGGAGCGGCGACGAGACCCAGAACTCGTCGGAGAAGTCGCCCGGCCCGGCCTCGTAGAACCGGCGCAGGTCGTAGGTGCCGCTCATCGCCAGCGCGCGGGCGAACACGTCCGGCCAGCGACACACCATCGCCACCGAGTGGAACGCCCCGATCGAGGCGCCGGCCGCCCAGACCTCGAGCTCCTTGTTCTTGCAGTCGGCGTGGATGGCCGGCACCACCTCGTGCCTGATGTAGCGGTGGAACTGGTCCTGCAGCCACATCTGGTGGCGCGCCGAGCCCTCGCGCCCCAGCAGCGCCTGGCCCGCCGCGCTGTCGCACGAGTAGACCTTGATCTTGCCGGCGTCGAGCAGCGGGCCCAGCGCGTCGATCATCAGGAAGCGCTCGATCTCCTCGGCGTCGCCGCCCGCGGTCGGGAAGATGATGACCGGGCGGCCGAACGAGCCCCAGCGGACCAGGGTGACGTCGCGCTCGAGCCGCTCGCTCCGCCAGCGGGTGACCGCCTTGTCGCCGCGCCCCATCAGCTCCGCCCTTCGTCCGCCCGCCAGGCCTGGATGCGCTTCCAGAAGAGCTCGGTGAACGGCTCGACCTCGTGGGCGGGGAACAGCGCCGCGACCTTGGCCCGCACCGCGTCCCTGGCTACCTTGGTCCCGAAGAACTCCCAGGCCACCTCGTCGAGGTGGCCGAGGTGCCTGGCGCAGAACTCCTCGAACTTCTCGGTCTCGAACCGCTCGGCCGCGATGCGCGCGTAGCCCTTCAGCCGCTCGCGGTACGGCATGTCTCGTTCGGCCGCGATGGCGTAGAACGGCGCCCAGTCGAGCGTGCGGCGCATCGGCCGCTTGGTCACCGCGCAGTAGATCGACCACCTGACGTTGGCCTTGACCAGCCAGGGGAAGTGCTTGTGCAGCGAGGTCACCTGCGAGTCCGGGCACGGATTCGCGAAGTCGATGGGGTGCCACACCCCGCCGGAGTGCAGCGCCTCGCAGGAGTTGAAGTCCCAGCCGAAGAAGGCGTTGATGGTGAGCGTGGTGTCGCGCAGGAGCTCGGCCTCCTCGGCCGAGACGAAGTCCTTCTCCATCGTGTAGCGGTCGTGCAGCGCCGCGCCCGGGTCGTACTTGACGATGTGGGTCTGCGGGCCCAGCCCGATGCAGCGGACGAACCGGTCGAACGGGTGCACCGCCTTCTGCAGGTGCATCACCATGACGCCGCTCTCCTCGTAGCGGCTGCGCAGGGTGGCCTCGTCGTCGATCCGGCTCACTCCCTTCCAGCCGCCGCCGTCGTACGGCTTCATGAAGATCGGGTAGCCGAGCTTCTTGCCGATCTTGCCGAGGTCGAACAGCTGCGCGTAGCTGTGCAGCGTCTCCTTCAGATCGGGCACCGGGTTGTACGACTTGGGCGGCACCATCCAGGTGTCCGGGATGGGCATGCCGAGGTGCATCATGGCGCAGTAGGTGGTCTGCTTCTCCATCGACTGCACCGCCCACGGGTTGTTGAGGACGTAGAGGCCGTCCATGATGATGGCCTTCTTGATCCACTCGCGGCTGGTGTGGAACCAGTGGGTCAGCCGGTCCAGCACCACGTCGTACTTGCACGGCTGGCGCAGATCGAAAGGCTCGATGGTGACCCGCTCGACCTCGACTCCGACCTTGTCGCCCTGCCAGTCGATCGCCAGGTCGAGTCGCTTGACGATCTCCTGGTAGCAGATGGGCCAGCAGATGTCGGCGCCCAGGGAGAGGCCGATTTTCCGGGTGACTTTCGCCATGGCAGTGTCGCTCCTGCCTACTCGTACACGAGGAGGAGCGGCCCGGGGAAGAGCCACGAGAGGCCCTCGCGGAGCCGGTCGCGCCAGTTCTCCCAGTTGTGCCCGTCACGCGCCTCGACGTAGCGGACGTCCATTCCGGTGGACTGCAGCATGGGCACCAGCGACCGGTTCTCGTAGATGAGCGACTCGTACATGCCGCAGCTCACGAAGACCCGCTCGGCCACCGCGGCCGGCTCGGCGCGGAACTTGTTGATGAAGGCCACGATCGGGTCGAATAGAGGCCCGCGGTGGTTCCGATCGCCGATGTCCGTGAAAGCAAACGATCCTGACTGGAGGAGGAGGCGCCCGTAGAACCCGGGTCGCCGCCAGGCGGCCGACAGGGAGGCCACCGCCCCGAAGCTGGCTCCCATCAGGCAACGGGCCTTGGGCTGGGCGTCGAGCGGGAACAGGCGCTCGAGGTGCGGGACCAGGTCCTCGCTCAGGAAGCGGGCATGCCGCTCGTCGTTCGCGTATTCCCGCAGACGATCGGGAGAGCTGGTGAGCGCGACGACCATGTCGGGAATCTCGAGGCGCGCGATGAGGTTGTCGAGCACTGCCCCGAGCGAGGCGTAGTGCAGGTAGTCGTGGCCGTCGTGGACCACCAGGAGCGGGTAGCGCCGGGTGCGCCGGAAGCGGGC
>Ga0111538_10001666_pt1 | contig 31329 bp, 26 predicted proteins | sample SoiMethybrSBSTD1_FD_79669 | JGI IMG/M metagenome (GOLD analysis project Ga0111538, IMG submission 79669) | Bulk soil microbial communities from a Populus tree surrounding site in Tennessee, USA - Soil MetaG P. TD hybrid SBSTD1 (version 2)... | ecosystem: Environmental > Terrestrial > Soil >... | reverse complement strand
CTTCTCCTCGGCCATGGCTATCCTTTGGGCTTCGCGGCGGGGGCGGCCGGCTCGCTTCCCGCCGGTGCTGCGCCGCGCGGGGAGGCGGAGTAATGGGCGCGCACCAGCCGCCAGCCGGCCTTCTCCTTGCGGTAGACGGAGGTCGCGGCGCCGTGATCCTCGAGGCTCTGCTCGCCGACCTTGCCCGTCATCGTCCAGTCGTAGGTGGCGACCGCGAGGTCGCCGCGCGCCTCGACATTCAGGCGCTCGACCGTCATGCGCACCTCGGACGTGCGCGACATGAAGTCCCCGAGGACGCGCGCGATGGCGGTCCAGCCCTCGAAGCGGCCGGGCGGGGTGACGTCGATCAGGACGATGTCCGGGCGCTCCGACCAGATCCGCTCGAGCCCCTTGATGTCGTGCGCCTGCAGCGCCTCGACTTCGTGATTGACGAGGGTGCGCACGTCCTCGGCGCCCGGAGCTCCGCCGCAGCCGAGGAGAAGGATCGGGAAGGCGAGGGCCGGCATGCTGCTCCGGAACCGTTTCAACGTGTGCATGCCGGCCGCACTCTAACCCACGGATCCGGGTCCGTCAATCGCGCGCCGCGGCCGCGGCGCGCGCCTCCGGCGCGACCCGGCGCAGGTCGAGGATCGTCTTGCAGAAGGTGGCGCCGACGATCAGGATCCCCGCGGCGATCGCCAGGCCGCGCGGCCGCTCGCCGTGGACCACGAAGGCCCAGACCGGGTTCAGCACCGGCTCCAGGAAGAGCAGCAGCGACGCATCGAGGGCGCGCACGTGCGTCAGCCCGGTGGTGAGCAGCGCGTAGGCCAGCCCGATCTGCACCACGCCGAGGTAGACCAGGCCCGCGAGGTCCGGCGTTCCGATCGCGGCCAGCGGCAGCGCCCACGGCAGGGTTGCGAGGCACGCGAAGGCGTTGCCGACGACCACCGCCGACGGAGCGTCGTCCCGCCCCGCCCGGCCGGCGCGCCGGAGCCCGATGAGGGTGAGCGCCCAGGTGAGCCCGCTCAGGGCGCCGAGGAGGTTCCCGGCGAGCGGCCGCGGCGCGGTCGCCTCGGCCGGCGCCCCGGCGGCCAGGAACAGGATCAGGCCGGCGACCAGCGGAACGAGGAACGCGAGGTCCGATCGCCGCACCGGCTCGCCGAGGAGCCGCGGCGAGAGCAGGACGACGTAGATGGGCGAGGTGGACTGCAGGAAGATGGCGGCCGCGGCGGTGGTCCACTTGGTCGCGAGCACGAAGCACACGAGCGTCGCCGCGTAGAAGACGCCGAGACCGAGGACGGCGGGACGGGGACGCCGGCGCGCCTGCGGCAGGAGCAGCAGCACCGCCGGCACCGCGATCGCCGAGCGCAGCGCCGCCACCTGCCAGCCGCCGAGCTGGATCCACTTGATCGCCGCGCCGCCGGTGGAGAACAGGATGGCGGCGCAGGCGATCTGCAGCCGCGCCCCCGCCTCGCTCCGGGCCGGGCGCAAGCGCCTGCGATCCTAGATCTTGAGGGAGACGGCGACCCCGTCGCGCACCGGCAGCACGGTGGTCACGAAGGCGGGGTCCTCGAGGAGCTGGCGGGTCAGCTCCCGCACGCCGCGCGTGTCGGGATCCTCATCCGGCCCGGCGACGCGGCCGAACCACAGCATGTTGTCGCAGACGAAGAGCCCGCCGGGGCGCAGCCGCGTGCGCAGGAACGGATAGACGCGCGGGTAGTCCCGCTTGTCGATGTCGCAGAAGACGATGTCGAAGGGGCCCGGCTGGCGCTCGAGGACGTCGAGGGCGTTGGCGTGGTGCACGGCGACCTTCTCCAGGACGCCGGCCCGGCCGAGGAAGTCGCGCGCCTGCTCGCAGTTCTCCGCCCCGCCTTCGCTCAGGACGACGCGCCCGCCCTCGGGGATCGCGGTGGCGAACCACCAGGCCGAGTAGCCGAAGCCGGAGCCGCATTCGAGCACGTTCCTGGCGCCGATGCCGCGCGCCAGGAGGTGCAGGAGGCTTCCCACTTGCGGTCCGACGATCGGGAAGTGGCGGCGCCGCGCCAGTTCCTCCATCTCCTGCACGACCGGCGGGCGCTCCGGCACCAGCCGATCGAGGTACTCGTCCATCCGGGGGTCGATGATGTTCACGGGGCGGATCGTACCGGATATGCGGGGCGGCTCACAAGCGCGCCGCGCGGCGGCGGGAGGGCGGGGTTCCACCGGCCTTCCGGTGGATCTTCGCGTAGTCGCGGTCGAACCAGAGGAGCGGCCGGCCGCTCCCCGCGCCGGCCGCCTCCACCCTCCCGACGAAAATCGTGTGATCGCCGCCGCGGTACCGGGCGACGAGCACGCAGTCGAGCCACGCGAGCGCGTCCTCGAAGATCGGGGCGCCGGTGACACCGCGCCGCAGCCGCCCGCGCGGCAGCCGGGCCGCGCGGGGACCGAGCCGGCCGGCGGCGCGGTCCGACAGGTCCGCCTGATCGGCGCGCAGCACGTGCACCCCGAAGGCGCGCGCCCGGGCGAGGGCCCGATGGGCGCGGGCGCGGCGCTCGATGCAGACGAGCACCAGCGGCGGGCGGAGCGACAGCGAGGCGAACGACGACACGGTGATCGCCACGGCGCCCCGCGGCGCGCGCACCGTGACGACGGTGACGCCGCTGGCCCAGAGCCGGAGGGTGTCCCTGAAGTGCTGCGCCCCGATCGCCAACGACGCCCCGCTCCTTTGGAAAAGTTTTCCGGCCGGCGAGATTACACTAAGCACCCCCGCGCCGGGACCGTGTGCACCGTCCGTCGCGCGGAACCGACGTGATCCGCGGCGCGCGCATCGAATCGCTGTACATCGCCGGCCCCGCCGGGCGGCTGGAGGCGGTGCTCAAGCACCCGCCGGCCCCGCCCTCCGCCCCCGGCGACGGCGACTCCGGGGCGGAGCGGCCCGGGGCGGCGGTCGTCTGCCATCCGCACCCGCTGTTCGGCGGCACGATGCACAACAAGGTGGTGCACGCGGCCGCCGAGGCGCTGGCGCGGCGCGGGCTGCCGACCCTGCGCTTCAACTTCCGCGGCGTCGGCCGGAGCGCCGGACGCCACGACCACGGCCGCGGCGAGCAGGACGACCTGCGCGCCGCCCTCGACCTCCTCGAGGCGCGCTTCCCGGACCGGCCGATCCTCGTGGCCGGTTACTCCTTCGGCGCCTTCGTGGGTCTCGCCGTCGGCTGTGCCGACCCGCGCGTCACGGCGCTCATCGGCATCGCCGTCCCGGCAGGGATCTACCCCTTCGGGTTCCTGCGGGGTTGCGACAAGCCACTGGTGCTCATCCAGGGGGAGGCGGACCGGCTGGCGCCGCTGCCGCTCGTGCTCGGTCTCGCCGCCGCGCTCCCGTCCGGGGCGCGGGTGGTGCCGATCCCCGGGGCCGACCACGCCTTCCACGGCCGGCTCGATCTGGTCGGTCAGCGGGTCGAGGAGGCGGCGGAGGCGATCGGACGGGGGATCGTGCCCGCGGGCGGGTGAAGATGATATGGTTTCTGCTCATCTCCGAGGAGCCAACATGCAAGCCAAGCGTGTGACTGCAGTTGCCGCGGTGCTCCTGGCCGTCACCGTCCTCCCGCTCCGGGCGCAGGACGATGCCGCCATCGCGCGCGGCAAGGACGTCTTCGCGGCCCAGAAGTGCACGATGTGCCACTCGGTCGACGGGAAGGGGAACAAGCACGCCCCCCTCGACGGCGTGGGCAGCACGCTGAAGCCGGAGGAGATCCGCAAGTGGGTCACCGTCCCCAAGGAGATGAAGGCGGACACCAAGATGAAGGCATACCCGAACCTGCCGCCGGCCGACCTGGCCGCGCTGGTCGCCTACGTCTCCAGCCTCAAGAAGAAGGACTGACCCGGCCGTGACACCGCCGGCGCACCGCCTCGCCCGGGGGCTTCGGGCCTGTCGACGCACCGCGGTGCTCCTGACGCTCGCGAGTGCCCTCTGCGGCGCGACCGCGGCGGCCGCCACCGTCGCGGAGAGACCGGCCGGCGCCGCCGCAGCGGCCCCGCTCGTGCTGCACGCCGCGCGCCTCCTCGACGGCACCGGCGGCGACGCCCGCACCGACGTGGCGGTGGTCGTCCGCGACGGCCGCATCGAGCGTGTCTCCCCCTGGAAAGGATTCCGGGTCCCGGCCGGGACGCGCACCGTCGAGCTCGGCGACGCCACCCTCGTCCCCGGCTTCATCGACTGCCACGTCCACCTGACCGAGGAGGTGACCCGCGGGTGGGAGTTCGAGGCGGTGAAGGGGACGCCGGCCGACGCGGCGCTCCTGGGGGTGGTGAGCGCGCAGAAGACGCTGCGAGCCGGTTTCACCACGGTGCGCAACCTCGGTGACCGCGGCGGCGAGAGCGTCGCGCTGCGCAACGCCGTCGACCGCGGCCTCCTCCCCGGGCCGCGCATCGTCACCGCGCGGCGCATGCTCACGATCACCGGCGGCCACGGCGACTGGAGCGGAGGCTTCCGCCCGGGGCTGTCGCTCCTCGGCTTCGATCCGCCGGAGGCCGGGGTGTGCGATTCCCCCGACGCCTGCCGCGCCGCCGTGCGCACGCAGGTGAAGTACGGCGCCGACGTCATCAAGATCTCCGCCACCGGCGGGGTGCTCTCCTCGGGGGACGAGATCGGTGCGCGCCAGTTCGGCGACGAGGAGTTGCAGGCGATCGTCTCCGAGGCCCACCTGCTCGGCCGCAAGGTGGCGGCGCACGCCCACGGCACGGCCGGGATCAAGGCGGCGGTCCTGGCGGGGGTGGACTCCATCGAGCACGGATCGATCCTCGACGACGAGACCATCCGGCTGATGAAGGAGCGCGGCACGGCGCTCGTCCCGACCTTGATGGCCGGGGAGGCGGTGGAGGCGGCGGCCCGTGCCGGCGCGCTCCCCGACTTCGCCGTCGCCAAGGCGCTCGCGGTGCGGCCGATGATGCTCGGCTCCTTCCGGAAGGCGGTCGCCGCCGGAGTGCGCGTCGCCTTCGGCACCGACAGCGCCGTCTCCCCGCACGGGAAGAACGCCCACGAGTTCGAGCTGATGGTGGAGGGCGGCATGACGCCGGCCGCGGCGCTCAAGGCGGCGACGAAAACCGCCGCCGAGCTCCTGGGCCGCGACGCCGAGATCGGCACCATCGCGGCAGGCAAGGTGGCGGACCTCGTCGCCGTCCCCGGCGATCCGCGCAAGGACATCGCGGTCCTCCTGCGCCCGGTCGCGGTGTTCCAGGCGGGGCGCGAAGTCGACCTCGGACTCCCCGCCGCTCCGGCGGCCGCGTCCCCGGCGCCGGCGGGGGCCTCCGGCCGGTGATCGCCCCCGGTGTCTCGGGCGCGGGGGAGCGCCTCCGCGTCGGCGTCTCCTCCTGCCTGCTGGGCGAACCGGTCCGCTGGAACGGGGCGCACAAGCGCGAGGCCTGCGTGACGGACCTGCTCGGACGCCTGTTCGAGTGGGTGGTGGTCTGCCCGGAGGTGGAGATCGGCCTCGGGGTGCCGCGCGAGCCGATCCGTCTCGAGGGGGATGCCGCGGCGCCGCGGCTCGTGGGCACGACGTCGCGCCTCGATCTCACGGAGCGCATGGAGGCGTTCGCGGATCGTCGGGTCGAGCAGCTCGCCTCGCTGGGCCTTTGTGGCTACATTCTCAAGTCCGAATCGCCGACCTGCGGCCTGGAACGAGTGGAGGTGCACGCTTCCGCGAGAGGTTCGATGGAAGGGGTCGGGCTCTTCGCGCGGGCTTTGATGCAGCGCCTGCCGCTCCTGCCGATCGCGGAGGAAGGACGCCTCCGCGATCCCGGTCTGCGCGCGCGGTTCATCGAGCAGGTGTCCGCGTTCGCGCGGCGCGCCCATGTCTGACGCCCCGACCGCCCCGTTCGGCCGCATCGGCTTCGGCGGCTACCGCGTCGACGACCGGACCCCCGCGCACCGCCAGGCGCTCGAGCGCGCCCTCGACCACGGCTGCACCCTGATCGACACCTCCACCAACTACACCGACGGCGGCAGCGAGTCGCTCGTCGGCGCCGTCCTCACCGAGCGCGAGGGTCGCGCGCCCGGCGCGCGGCAGCGGATCGTGACGGTGTCGAAGATCGGCTACGTGCAGGGCCGCAACCTCGACCTGGCGATGGAGCGGGAGCGGGAGGGACGCCCGTTCCCGGAGATGGTCCGCTACATGGACGGCTGCTGGCACTGCATCCACCCGCAGTTCCTGCGCGATCAGCTGATGCGGTCGCTTTTGCGCCTGCGCGCCGAACGGCTCGACGTCTGCCTGCTGCACAACCCGGAGTACTTCCTGTCGGACGCGGCGCACCGCGACATCGGCGACCTCGAGACCACACGCCGCGAGTTCTACCGCCGCGTGGAGGACGCCTTCGCCTTCTTCGAGGAGCAGGTGCGGGGAGGGATCCTCGGCGCCTACGGCGTCTCGTCGAACACCGTGGTCGCAGCGGCCGACGGTGCCGAGACCACCTCCCTGAGCCGCTTCCTCGAGGCGGCCCGCGCCGCCGGCGGGGCGGAGCATCATTTCCGGGTGGTGCAGTGGCCGATGAACCTCTTCGAAGGGGGCGCGGCGCTGGAGCGGAACACCGGACCCGGCGGCGGGAAGACGGCGCTCGAGACGGCGCGCGACGCGGGGCTGCGGGTGCTCGTCAACCGCCCGCTCAACGCCATTCTCGAAGGCCGGCTGGTGCGGCTCTCCGACGCCTCCCCCGCCGCGCGCGCGGTCGCGCAGCACCTCGACCCGCTGCTGCCGGAGCCGCTCCGCAGCGCAACGCTGTCGCAGAAGGCGATCGCGGTCCTGCTCTCCACACCGGGGATCGGGACGGCCCTCGTGGGGATGCGGCGGACCGCCTACGTGGACGATGCGCTCGCGGCGACGGCGCTCGCCGTGCCGGATCCGCTCCCCGTCTACCGGAAGTTCTCGGAGCTCACCGGCGGCTAGGCTCCTAGTTGTTCTGCGCCCCCTGGTCGATCCAGTTGCGGATGGTGTCGCGCGTCCCCTGCGACAGCATCGCCCCTTCCTTCGGCATCTCCCCCGTGTCGAGCTTGCTGACGAGCCAGGACATGCTGGCGTCCCCCGGCAGGACGCGGAAGACCCCGTCGATCTCCCCCGAGGGGACGTTCACGAGGTTGGCGTACGACGTCGCGGCGTCCTTCAGGACGAGGCCGAGGTTCGCCTGGGTCGGGGTGATGTGGCAGCCGGCGAGGGCGCAGCGGCTGGAGAAGATCGGCTGGAGGTCGCGCGCCAGCGACGGCTGCGCGATGACCGGATCGCCGTCGTTGCTGCCGACGGTCGGCAGCGGCTTCAGGTCGGTGTCGCTGCACGCGGAGCACAGCGCCGCGCCGAGGGCCAGGACCCCGGCCACGATCCCGCGTCTCATCGCGGCTCTCCCCATCCCCAGGCCATCGCCACGCGCCCGGTGAACAGCGCCTCGGGCGCATAGTACGCCTCGGCGTTGAGGCGCAGCCCGCGCCAGGCGTCCCAGGAGACGCCGCCGCCCACCGATCCGCGATCGAGCCGCGCGATCAGGACCTGATCGTCCAGCCGATCGAAGTTGTTCACGAAGTGCGTGTCGAACTGCAGGCGCTCGTGCCGGTAGCCGGCCATCGCGTACCACGCGGGGCCGCCGCGCCCGAGGCGGGGACCGCTGACCAGCACGTCGAGCCCGTAGGTCTCCGGCCGGAAGCGGTCCTCGCTGACCTGCCCGCCGCGGCAGACGAGGTTGTCCGGATCCTCGATCGCGTCCTCGGAGCAGGTGATCGGCCCTTCGATGTCGGCCCGCATGTAGTGCGCCCGCACCCACCACGCCGGGCCCCGCTCCGGCGCCGCGAAGCGCCATGCGGCGGCCGCCGCGAGCTGCTGCGGCTTCACGCCGAACAGCTCGATCGGTGGAACGTACGCCGCTTCGAGCAGCCAGTCCCCCGGACGCCAGCGGATCCGCGGCCGCGGGATGACCGAGGTGAAGTTGGTGTTCTCGATCTTGGCGCCGGCGAACGTCGTCTGGCGATCCTCGTCGCTCAGCGGCGGGAGATAGCTCGCGTCGATCGCCGCCTCGATCCTGCGGCCGGCCGGCGCACCGAGCGGCGTGAACGACAGGGCCGCGGCGTAGTACCCCATGAGCTGCGCCTCGTTCGAGTCGTCGTCGAGCGGCACCGCGGCCCGGGCCGCGTCGGGGATCCCGAGCACGGCGAGCGCCAGGAGCGCCGCCGGCGTCTGCGCCCGCAGGCGCCTCTCCCACCCGGGGCGCGCCGCGCCCCGCCCGGTCCGGTCCGTCGGCCGTTCCATGGTCCGCCCAGCGTAGCATCGCCCCCCCGCGCCGTGAACCGCCGATGTAAGATGCGTTTCGTGCGCATCGTCACATTCTGCGGCTCGATCCGCGGCGGGTCGCTGAACCGCAAGCTCCTGGCGCAGGCGATCGAGCTGCTGCGCCCCTCCGCGGAGATCGACGCCGCGGAGCTGCGCGACGTGCCGCTGCCGATCTACGACGGGGACCTCGAGACTTCGAGCGGCGTCCCGGACCCCGCGAAGCGCCTGGCGGACCGGATCGCCGCGGCCGACGGGCTCGTCATCGCCTGCCCCGAATACAACAACGGGATTCCCGGCAGCGTCAAGAACGCCATCGACTGGATGTCGCGCCTCAAGCCGCAGCCGTTCAAGGGGAAGCCGGTGCTGCTCCTCGGGGCCTCCCCCGGCGCTTACGGCGCCATCCGATCGCAGGTGGCGCTGCGTCAGGTGATGACCTCCCTCCTCGCGGTCCTCGTGCCGAGCCAGGTCGCCCTGCCGCACGCCGATCAGGCCTTCGAGGCGGACGGGCGCCTGAAGGACCCGAAGGTGCGCGCCTCGATCGAGCGCGCCTGCTCGGAGCTCCAGCGCTTCATCGCCGCCTTCGCGGCGCAGCCGAAGGGCTGAGCGCGGAAATGCGCGCCGCCGTGATGCCGGCCCCCGGCGCCCCGATCGAGGTGCGCGACCTCCCGGTCCCGCCGCTGGCGCCGGGGGCGGTGCTGCTCGAGACGATCGCCTCCGAGGTGTGCGGCACCGACGTGCACCTGTGGCACGGCCGGCTCTCCGGAGTGCCTTATCCCATCGTGCCGGGGCACGTGGCGGTGGGACGCATCGCCGCGGTCGGCGCGGCCGCGCCCGCCGACCTGGACGGACGCCCGTTCGAGGTCGGCGAGGTGGTCACCTTCGTCGACGTGCACGGCACGTGCGGCGCCTGCTGGTACTGCCTGGTGGCGCGCCAGTCCACCCGCTGCCCGAAGCGGCGCGTCTACGGCATCACCATGGGAGTGGCGGACGGGCCGAGCGGCGGCTGGGCCGAGCGGATCCTGCTGCGCCCCGGCACGCAGCTCCTGCGCCTGCCGCCCGGGCTCGAACCTGCGACCTTCATCGGCGGCGGCTGCGGCGCGGTGACCGCCTTCCACGCGGTGCGCCGCGGCGGCGTCCGGCTCGGCGACGCGGTGGTCGTCCTCGGCGCCGGACCGGTCGGCCTGTCGGCCGTCGCCTTCGCCGCCGTGTCCGGGGCGGACCCGGTGATCGCGGTCGGCGCCCCGGCCGATCGCCTCGCGATGGCCGGCCGCATGGGCGCGACGATGAGCCTCGACCTCGATCGCCTGCCGCACGCGGCGCGGCGCGACGCCGTGCTCGCCTGCACCGGCGGGCGGGGGGCCGACGTGGTCATCGAGGCGGCCGGCGTCCCGGCGGCGGTGACGGAGGGGGCGACGCTGTGCCGCGACGGCGGCGTTCTGGTGGTCGCCGGGCATTACACCGACGGCGGCGCGATCCCGCTCAACCCGCACGCGCACATCAACCGGCCGCACCTCGAGGTGCGCGGATGCTGGGGAAGCGACGCCTCGCACTTCGAGGGGGCGATCCGGGCGATGGCGCGCCACCAGGGGCGCGTCCCGTGGAGCGAGATGGTGACCCGCTGGTACCCGATCGAGGAGAGCGGCGCCGCCCTTCAGGCGGTGGCGGCGCGGACGCTGCTCAAGGCCGGCATCCGGCCGACGACCGGATCAGCGCCGGGGGCGTGAGGCGGAAGGCCCGGCTGGTAGCGCTACGGGGAATCGAACCCCGGTCTGATGGCTGAGAACCATCTGTCCTAACCCCTAGACGATAGCGCCATGCCGGCCTGGTTCCGGGACAGGGATTCGAACCCCGATTCCTTGGTCCAGAGCCAAGTGTCCTGCCGTTAGACGATCCCGGAACAGAGGCGCGATTTTAGTGAAGCGGCCGCCGAGCGTCAACCGCCTTCCGGCGTCCGGAACTCTCCCGATTCGAGCCGGCTCGCGACCCGCTCCAGACGCGCCGTCGCCCGCTCCTTCCCGATGAGCACCAGCACGGCGAAGGCACTCGGCCCGACCGCCGTGCCGAGAAGCGACACCCGCATGGGATGGATGTAGAGGGCGGCCGAATCCCCCCGCTGTGACGCCAGGTCGCGCAGCGCCGCCTCGGTCGCCGGCTCGTCGAACGCCTGCAGCGGCCCCAGGGCCTGGGCCAGCGCCCGGAGCCGTTCCGCCACGGCGCGCGGGCCGCCGCTCTTCTCCGCCGTCAGGTACTTCGCCACCGCCTCCGGCTGGAGGTCGTACTCCTCCCCCAGGAACGGCCGGGCGTCGCGCGGGAAGTCGGTCAGGCGGCGGCTACGCGCCTTGAGCGTCTCGAGGACGCGCAGGTACCAGTCGCGCCGCGCCCCCCCCGGCTCGAGATCGGCCGACCGCATCCCGGCCGCCTCGAGGTACGGGTGGACCGCCTCGGCGAGTCGCTCCGCCGGGAGGTCCAGGATGTACTGGCTGTTGAGCCACTCGAGCTTCGGCTCGTCGAACACCGCCCCCTTGCGGTTCACCGCGCCGATATCGAACGCCGCGACCATCTCCTCGCGCGACAGCCGCTCCCGGCCGTCCCCCGGCGACCAGCCGAGCAGCGCCAGGAAGTTGCGCATCGCGGCGGGCAGGATGCCGGTGTCGCGGTACTCGGTGACCGAGACCGCGCCGTGCCGCTTGGAGAGCCGCTTCTTGTCCGGCCCGAGGATGAGCGGCAGGTGGGCGAAGGCCGGCGGCGCGTGCCCCAGCGCGCGGTACAGGAGGATCTGCTTCGGGGTGTTGCTGATGTGATCGTCGCCGCGGATCACGTCGGTCACCTTCATGGCGATGTCGTCGGCGACGCAGGAGAGGTTGTAGGTCGGCGACCCGTCGGAGCGCAGGAGCACCAGGTCCTCGATGACGCCGTTGTCGAACGAGGTCTCGCCGTGCACCCGGTCGTCCCAGGCGGTCACGCCGTCCGGGACGCGGAAGCGCAGCGCCGAGGTGGCACCCCGCGCCCGCCGCTCCTCGCGCTCGGCCGCGGTCAGCCGCAGGCAGGTGCGGTCGTAGCGCCACGCTCCGCCCGCGGCCTCGGCGGCGCGGCGGCGCGCCTCGACCTCCTCGATCGCGCAGAAGCAGGCGTATGCCTTCCCTTCGGACTCGAGGCGGAGGGCGACGGCGCGGTGCGCCTCGACCCCGCGCGACTGGAAGAACGGCCCCTCGTCCCAGTCGAGCCCGAGCCACTCCAGCCCCTCGAGGATCGTCCGGACGCTCGCCTCGTTGCTGCGCTCCAGGTCGGTGTCCTCGATCCTCAGGATGAAGACGCCCCCGTGCCGGCGCGCGAACAGCCAGTTGAACAGCGCCGTCCGCCCTCCCCCGACGTGCAGGAAGCCGGTGGGGCTGGGCGCGAAGCGGACGCGCGGCGCGGCCGGGAGACGATCCGGAACGGTCATGGGAGGGGGATTAAAGCCGAAGCGCCGGTCCGGCCACAAGCCGAATCGACATTGCGCCCTTCGGGCGGGCACAGTATAAGGGTGACATCCGTACCAGGCAGGGAGGGAGCCCAATGCCGCCACGGCCCGTTCCCCGTCGTTCCGCCGCCTTCCGCGCCCTGGCGCGGGGGGGTGGCTGTCTTCTGCTCGCCGCCGTCTCGCTGGCCGCGGGGGTGCCCGGAGGATCGGGCCGCGCGGCCCCCCCGGCCGCGCCCGGTTTCCCGATCCCGATCCCGCGCCCCGTGGACTACCGATCCCGCTGGGGCTCGACGCTCGCCGTGGACCTCGATCACGACGGCCGGTCCGAGCTGCTCGCGGTGGTGCCGTCGGGGCACCTCTTCCTCATCGATCGCGGGGGGGCGAAGGTCCCGGGATGGCCCCGCACCGTGGCCGATCTGCCCGGCCCGGCCTGGCCGGTCGGCCAGCCGGGGGTCGGGGATCTCGACGGCGACGGCCTGGACGAGGTGGTCGCGTGCGTCAACGCCGGGGCCGCGCCGCGGCGGGCGTTCCTGGTGGCGTGGCACCGCGACGGTGCGCGCGTTTCGGGGTGGCCCGTGGAGATCCCGACGCTCGACCCGTACGCCGGCTGCTCGCCGGGCGGGACGCTGGTCGCCGATCTCGACGCCGACGGGCGGGCGGAGGTGGCGCAGGCGATCAGCCCCGCCGAGATCTGGTTGTACGACGGCGACGGGCGCCCGCTGCCGGGCTGGCCCTTCCGCCCGCCGCTCCGGGCGTCCGGCGCCGCCCCGCCGATCAACGCGCGGCTCGCCGCCGCCGATCTCGAGGGCAACGGCCGGCGCGAGGTGATTGCGGTCGAGTCCGGGTCCGGCCCGCTGCTGCATGCCCTGACGCTCCAGGGGGGCGAGGCGCCTCACTACCCGCGCCTCCTCCAGGAACTGGTGGACACGCAGGCCCCCGCCACGGGGGACCTCGACGGCGACGGCATCGCCGAGGTGGTGCAGGCGACCCTGCCGGTCTCCGGCGACTTCATGGACAGCGTCGAGCTGCCGCCCGCGATCCCCGGGGCGCTGCACTCGCTCCGGAAGGACGGCAGCGAGGCGGCCGGATGGCCCGTCCCGCTTTCCGCGGGGGCGATGTGGGGGGCGCTCGTCCTCGATCTCGACGGCGACGACCGGGCGGAGGTGCTGCAGGGGGACGGCGACACGCTGCACGGCTTCGACGCCGCGGGCAGAACGCTCCAGGGATTCCCGCTGACGATGCGGCGGCTGTTCACGCGCGCCGCGGTGCGCCTCGACTCCTCCTGGGTCGCCGGGGATCTCGACGGCGACGGACGCGCCGATTTTCTCCGCGCGCTCGGAAGGCTGGACGGAGACATCGTCGAGCTGCGGGTGGCGGCGATCCGCAACCCGACGGGAACGCCGGTGCCGGGAACGCCCTGGACCATCGCGGGCCTGCTGCCCGCGTCCCAGCCGGCGCTCCTGGACCTGACCGGCGATGGCGCGCCGGAGGTGGCGCTCCTGGCGACGGAAGGGGCGAGCGGTGCCTGGCGGCTCCTGGCGTGGGATTTCGCGGCCGGCCGCAACGGCGGGGGCGCGGCCGTGAAGAGCGATCGTCAGGGAGCGGCGGTCACTCTTCCGGGACCGATCCCCCGCTGACGGCGTCGGCGTCGCCGGTGAACATCTGCGACGCCGCGAGCTTCCCGAACATCTCGAGCGTCAGGACCAGGTGGCTCTTCCCGGTCCCCGGATCGGTCCCTTCCGGCTGGCCCGGCAGCGGCCGCAGCGGCGCCTCGATGTCGATGAGCATCTTCGTCGTCACCCGTGCGCTCTTGAAGTACCCGGCGTCGAGATCGAAGATCGCCTCGCCGTCCCCCCCGCCGCTGATGACGCAGGTGGTGCGCGGCGCCTTCGGGGGGGTCGAGGGATCGAGCGCATAGGTGGCCTGCACGGCGAACACCGCCTCGCTGCCGCGCACCTCCTTGAGGGTCAGGACGCGGGTCAGGCGCGTCGCGATGTCCTCCAGCCCGTTGACCGACATGCGCGACGGCAGCGGCAGGGTGGTCTCGAGGGTGAGCGGCTCCCCCGCCTTGACCGCGCGCGGCGCGTCGAGAGCCGGCAGGACCCGCTCGAGCAGCGGGAACGCGAGCCGCTCGACCTCCGTCGCGTCCTCCGGGCCGGCCACCCTCTTGATCTCCAGGACGCGTCCCAGCGGATCGAACTGCCCGTCCCAGGCGAGGAGCTGGACGTCCCGGTTCAGCTTCCCTCCCATCGTCTTGACCTGGCCGTGCTCGTTCAGGTCGATCATGTACCGCGTCACCTGGCGGTGGAACGGCACCGCCCCCGTCTCTGCCGCATTGCTGGTCGAGGTGATGTACTCGATGACCTCGGTGCGCGCGGTCCCCTTCATGCGAGCCGCCCAGAAGGCGAAGCTCTCCTGATAGGCGGGGGGCGTCTCGAAGGTGACGTCCTGGATCGCCGACACCAGCCGCCCCGTGAACGAGTACGCCGACCGGGTCCAGACGCGCGGGGTCAGCGTCGCCGACACGACGTCCGGCACCGGGGCCGGTGCCTCCTTCTTCTTCGGGGACGGCTTCGCGGCGGGTGTCTTGCCGGGCGCCTGCGGGGCGGGGCCGGTCATCCCGGACGGCGGCATCACGGGGGCGTCCTGGGCCGCGGAGGGGGCGGCGGCGCAGAGCAGCGCGACGAGTCCGAAGACGCGGCGGGAGGCGCTCACATGACGTACTTGCCGGAACCATCGTCCGGGCCGGTGTCGCCGCCGTCGCTTTCCTCCGGCTGATCCTTCCAGTATTCGTCGATGGCGCGGCGGATCGCCGTCTCCTCCGGGATGCGGACGTTGTGGACCGCCCCCAGCAGGAGCAGCGCCTGCCCGACCTGCGCCATGTCCTGCGACAGGATGCGCCGCAGCGGATCGATGAGCTCGCGCGCCCCGAACAGCGACATCCAGCGGGCGGCGTCCGCCGCCCCCGCCGCCTCGGCGAAGGCGTCGAAGTGATCCAGCACGAGCTTCAGCGCCTTGGTCGTCCCCATTTCGCAGAGGACCATCAGCAGACTGTGGGCGGCGTCGGCCCCGAGGCTCCCGGCCTCGAGACGCGCGCGCGCCGGCTCGACGACCGCCTCGCCGATCGAGGTCAGGGCGTGCTCGGCCGACTCGTAGAGATAGGAGTTGTCCTCGGCCAGGGCGTCCAGGATCTCACTGATGGCGCCGGCGCTGCCGAGGGCGCCGAGGGTCTCGAGCGCCATCACCTGCGGGAAGAACGGTCCGCGCATGGCGAGCAGCGCCAGGCAACGCTCCTCGACGGCGCGGCGCGCCTCCGAACGGCGCGGCGAGCCGGCCGGACCGGCGGCGTCCACCGCCGACCGCAGAGCCTCCGGCAGGTCCTCGAGGAGCGCGCTCGTCTCCGCCTCGAGGAGCGGCAGCAGCGCCTCGAGATCGGTGGCGGCGCGCCGCACCTCCAGCTCGTAGTTGCGGTAGCGCGCCATCTTGATGACCGCGGAGAGCAGGAAGCCGATGACCCACTCGCGCAGATGCGGCCCGAGCCCTTCCACCGCACGCGCCACCTCGGGATCGGCCCAGAACGCCGCCGCCTCCTCGATGCGCCCCGGCAGGTCGTCCCCCGGCGGGCGGCCGGCGGCCCGCACCAGGCTGCGCACCGCCTCGGCGAGACGCGTGGCGCTGGTGTCGTACGCCCCCTCCTCGAGGGCCTGGGCGAGCCCCGTCGCGATGGCCGGGCCGAGCGCCGGCGCCAGCGTGCAGTCGTAGGCCGACTCGATCGCCTTGAGCGTGCGGGGCAGGTCGATGCGGCCGCTCAGCGTGGTCCGGAAACACCAGCCGCAGTCGTCGATCTGGAGGTGATCCATCAGGACGCGGAAGGCCTCGCCGGTCGCCTCGCTGTCGGAGGCCGGCCCGGTGCCGCGCCATTGCAGCGAACGCAGCCACGCCTGCAGCAGGGGCCGGTACTCCCCCGGCCGCGCGTGCACCAGGGCGGCCGCGAGGATGGGCGGCGAGCCGAACCAGTCGGCGCGCCGCTTCAGCACCTCCTGCATGGCGGCGCGCGCCTGCGGATCGCCGCGCTCCGAAAGGGCCTCGAGGATGGCGGCCCAGCACTCCTCGTCGAGATCGCGCCGGGCCGCGGCGTCCCGGACCAGATCGAGCGCCTTGGGGGCCTTGAGGCGGACCAGCGCCTCGAGCGCCCGCGCCGCCGCCAGGCCGCGCAGCCGCTCGGCGGCCCGCGCCAGAGGGGCGGCGTGCTCCGCGCTCCCGTGCCGGCCGAGCTGGGCGGCCACCAGCTCCGGGGTCAGCTCGTGGTCGTCGAACAGGAACGGGGCCAGGGCCGCCGCGGATTCACCGGGATACAGCCGCGCCAGACGCTCCGCGGACCAGTAGCGGACCTCGGGATCCTCGTAGCGCAGATAGCGCTCGAGCTCCTGGCGTGACCAGAGGGGCTGACTCATGATGCGGGGGTCTCCGTGGACGGCCGCGATTATAGCCCCTTCCTCCGCCGCCGACCCGGCGCCTCGACGCCCTGGAAGGCGGGCAACCCCCCGGTCGCGGCGGGCGTTTCACCCCGCATGGCCGGCCGGATCGATGCGCGGGAGAGCGGGGCGGTGATGGCCCTCGGCGGCGCCTCCCTCGTCGCCGGGCTCTTCCTGCTCGAAAGCGGGGCGCGGGTCCTCCTGCCCCCACCCGAACGCGTCACGGTCCGCGCCGTGCCGGACCTCGACGACCGCCTGGCCCGCGAGAACGGGGATCCGAAGAAGCTCGCCTATCGCGGCGCCGTGAACGCGCTGTTCATCAAGACGCCGACCGGCCGCCGGCTGCGCGCCAGCACCGAAGTCACCATCGAGAACCACTACCTCAGCCACCGGACCATCGTGCTGCGCACGAACTCGCTCGGCTTCCGCGGGCCGGAGCTCGGCGACAAGACGCGCCCGCGCGTGCTGTTCCTGGGCGACTCGATCACCATGGCGCACTACCTGCCGGAAGAGGAGACCTTCGTGCGTCTCATCGGCGGCGGGTCCGAGCGGGACGGCGGGCCGCCGCTCGAGACGGTCAACGCCGGGGTCGGCGGCGTCGGCCTCGAGAACGAGCTGGCGCTCCTGCGCGAGACCGGGCTGCGCGCCTCCCCCGACGTCGTCGTCCTGGAGTTCTACCTCAACGACGTGCAGCCCTCGCCCGGTGTCGGCCTCGTGCGGCTACCGGACGCGTTCGACTGGAGTGTCGCCGCCCGCCACGCGGCGAACGCCCTGCCGCGCCTCTTCGCGCGCGACGATCGGGAGGTCGGCGACGCGGAGATGGAGGGCTGGCTCGCCGAGATCCGGCGGCGCGCGCCGGCCGCGGGCGGCGACCCGGGCCGCGATCCGGGCGCCTTCAACGCCCTGGTGCAGGAGAACTATCGCGACTGGGGCAGCGCCTGGAGCGACAGCGTCTGGGAGCGCCTCGACCCGGTCCTGGCCGAGTTCAAGCGGCAGGCCGACGAGCACCGGTTCCGCCTGCGCCTCGTGGCGTTCCCGGTCGAGCCCCAGGTGACGGCCGCCTTCGTCAGCGACTGGCCGCAGCGGCGGCTCGCGTCCGCGGCGCGGCGCCTGGGCATTCCGGTGCTCGATCTCCTGCCGGTGCTGCGCGAGGCGCGCGCGCGTGACGACGCGCCGCTCTTCTACGATGTCTGCCACCACACCCCGGCCGGAAGCGTCGTCGTCGCCGACGCCATCCTGGAGTTCCTGCGCCGGACCTCGTGACGAAGACCGATGCGTTCTGAGAGGAAGAAGAAGAGGATGGCGGAGAGGGGGGGATTCGAACCCCCGACACCGGTTTTAGCCAGTGTAACTGCTTAGCAGGCAGCCCTGTTCGGCCACTCCAGCACCTCTCCGCGCTTGATTCCCAAGGACTTGCGCTGTGCCGGCCTCGGCGCCTGAATCTCTGGCCACACGAGTGGCCACACCTGCTGAATCGGGTCCGAGGGCTGGCGGAATGCTACCACGGCGCGCCTCCCGTCTTTCCCTCGCACGGAGCGCTCGGCGATGGCGGCTGTCGAGCCGCTCTGCGCCGAAGTTGCGCGTCGCGTCGCATTGGGCGTATACACTCGGGCAAGCTTCCGCCGCCGGCGATGACCAGACGGGCCCTGCCTCTCGCGATTCTGTTCGGGGGAGTTCTGCTCTCCGCGGCGAGCGCTGCGCCCCGGGCCATCAACGTTCCTCCCTTCAGTCTCGTCGCGGCGCACTACCGCGACCTGGACGGCGACCTCGACCCGTTCCCCGACTCCGGCGAGACGGGCCGGCTGGTGCTGACCATCCGGAACGGAGACACCGCTTTCACCGGGGCCACGCTCGTCCTGACCTCATCCGATCCCGGCGTGGACTGCATCTCCGAGTCCCGGGTGGCGATCGGGACCCTCGCGCCGGGGCAGATCGTCGAGGTCGGGAGCCTCGACCCCGCGGCCCCCGGGCTCACCTTGAAGGTCGCCGCGTCGCTGACCTCGGCGTCCGGGGCGGCGCCGGCGCGCATCGATCTCTGCGCGCGCCTGAAGACGGACCAGAGTCCCAAGGTGACGGTCCCGCTCTGCTTCTTCCTGCCGGCGGACCTCGACCTGCCCGCCGGCGCCGTGACGAACTGGATTGCGGGCCCCGATGGCGTGCCCGGAACCTCCGACGACGGCACGCTGCTCGAGAACTTCGACGTCGATCGGGACGGTGACGGGCGGTTCACCGTCAACGACACGTTCCGCATGATCGACGCGGGGACCGGCCAGATCGGGCACGGGGACTTGCAGCGCGCCGCGGCCCAGCCGGGGGGCTCGATCTTCTCGGGCGTCCTCTGCGCCGGCTACTCCTACTTCGCCGAACAGGACTGTCACCTCGATCCGGACTTCCCGATGGACTGGCACCTGCACTGCCCGCCGGGAGCGGCCAACTGCCTCAACGCGGAGAGCGGCCCGTGCAACGACGGCCTCCCGGGGGCGGCCTGCACCTACGCCACCCCCGCCGACGGGCAGAAGGCGTCGAGCCCTCCCAACTCGCTGCACATGGGGGTGCACTTCGCGGGGCGGGACTCCCTCTGGGACACGACCCGCTTCCGCTCCGTGCAGGCGTACCGTTCGGGCCCGATCAACCTCACTCCCCTGCCGCGGCCGGGGGACCTGACGTTCTCGATGATGCAGATCGCCGACCTGATGGACGACGTGTCCGACGGATCCCACGCGCATTCTCCGTGCGTGGACTGCGGGGACGTCCAGGTGCAGGTCGATCGCTCCGCCGATCCGGCGATCGACGACTGGGGGCCGTGGGACAAGCTGGCGCCGTTCCAGAACGTCTACGATCACGTTCCCGCCGCGTGGAGCCATTTCGGGGACGGTTACTGCGTCACCACGCCGAGCGACACCGGCGCCGCGCCGCCGGCTCCGAACGGCTCTCACCAGACCCTCTGCTATCCCCAGGGGGCCTGGTCGTCGTGCGGCAGCGTCCGCGGCACGACGCTGGTGCCCGCCTCTTCGTGCGAGGGTCCGGGGGTCGTCGATCCGTCGGGCTCGGGAGTCTGGGTCGAGACACGCTTCGACCTGTCGCCGTTTCTGGGCCAGCGGATTCGCATCCGCTGGGTCGGGGAGACCTGGGCCTTCGACAGCTTCCTCGCCAGCTACAACAATGCCGGCACCTCCTGGGCGGGCGGCGACCAGGACGACGGCTGGTGGGTGGACGATGTCCGGGTCACCGGGGTGCTGACGACGCAGACGACGCCGGTTCCGGATGCCCGGCCCGCCGCCGGCGGAACGTGTCCGGCGCTGTGCGCCGACATCGACGGGGACGGGTCCGGTTTCCCCGGCTCGGCGGCCTGTCCGGCCGGTCCGGCCCCCGACTGCGACGACCTGCGCAGCGACTTCCACCCGGGGGCGCCGGAGCTGTGCGACGGGCTCGACAACGACTGCGACGGGACCCTGCCGCCCGCCGAGATCAGCGCCGACGGAGACCCCGTCTCCCCCTGCAGAGGGGACTGCGACGACGCCGATCCGACGGTCTATTTCGGCGCCTTCGAGCGCAACGACGGCAAGGACAACAATTGCCCCGGCGACCGGGGGTACGGGATCGTCGACGAGATCTCCTCCCCCATCTCGATGAACTCGGACACGGCGAGGATCTTCTGGGGTGGGCAGGCCGGGGCGACCGCTTATCAACTGGTCCGTTCGACGCGCGCCGACTTCGTGTCCGGCTGCGCCAGCTTCTCGATCCCGCCGGGGACGAACAACTACACCGAGCCGACGCTGCCGCCGGTCGGCATGGTCCTCCACTATCTCGTGCGCTCGACGGCCCCTCACGTCGGCTCGTGGGGTTACAACTCGGCGAGAGTCGAGCGCGCCGTCCCCTGCGTTCCCTGAATCGAACGGGGTGTCCGGGTCGTTCGTGTCGTGGCGCTTGACAGCCGGTGCCAGTTGCTGTCGTATCAGGCTCACACAAGCGTTCACAATCACGCGAGGGGGAGCCGTGCGACGGATCGGTCGGCGTGCAGTCGCCGTGACGGCGCTCCTCATCCTCCTCGGTGTGCGCGCGACCGGCCCTGCGGCGGCAGAGCCTCCGGCCGCCGTCGACTCCCGTGACGCCGCGGCGGTCGGGGAGGGCGTGGAGCGGGCGCTGGCCGCGTCCGGCACGGCCCACATCGTCATCCTGCTCGACGTCGACCCGGGCCTCGCCACCCGGAAGGATCGCGGGCCGCTCCGCCGCGAGGTCGCCCGCCAGCAGGACCGGGTCCTGGCGGCGCTGCATGCGGGCGACCTGTCACTGCGCTCACGGCCGAAGCACGCTCCGATCCTGGCCGGCGTGATCGGCCGCGCCGGTCTCGAGCGGCTGCGACACCTCTCCGGGATCCGGCGCATCGACCTCGATCTCCCCGGATCGGGCGGCCTGGCGCAATCGGTGCCGCTCGTACGCGCCGACGTGGCGCGCGCGCTCGGCTACACGGGGGCGGGGATCGTGGTGGGGGAGGTCGACAGCGGCGTGGACACCGATCACCCCGACCTCGTCGGCGCCGTCGTCGGCCAGGCCTGCATCTGCGTCACCGACGGGGGCTGCTGCCCGAACGGTTCCACGTTTCAGACCGGGCCGGGGGCGGCCGAAGATGACCACACGCATGGGACGTGGGTCGCGGGGGTGATGACCTCCGACGGGCACGTCGCGCCCGTCGGCGTGGCGCCGGACGCCAAGATCGTCGCGGTCAAGGTCACCAACGCCGTCGACCATACCTGCTGCATGAGCGATGTCACCGCCGCCTTCGACTGGATCCTCGACAACCGCCCCGATGTCGCCGCGATCAACTGCAGCGTCGTCAGCAACGCGCTCTACCCGGGCGATTGCGACAACGCCGATGCGATCACCGGCGGCATGACGTTCATCATCAAGGCGTTGCGCACCGCGGGCATTCCCGTGTTTGCCGCTGCGGGCAATGCCGGCGCCAGCGGCGCCATGAGCGCGCCCGCCTGCGTCAGCGCCGCCGTCTCGATCGGCGCGACCTACGATGCGAATCTCGGCCCGCAGGACTTCGGCGTCTGCTCCGATGCGACGACGGCCGCCGACCGGACGACCTGCTTCACCAACAGCAACGCTTCGACCGATCTGTTCGCCCCCGGCTGCCTGATCACCACCAGCACGCTCGGCGGCGGAATTTCCAGCGTCGTCGGCACCAGCTTCTCGGCGCCGCACGCCACCGCCTGCGCCGCCCTCCTGAAGCAGGCCGACCCGTCGATCGGCGCCGGGGCGATCGAGAACACGTTCAAGGCCACGGGGGTCCCGGTCACCGATCCGCGGAACGGCCTCACCTTCCCGCGCATCGACTGTCTCGCGGCGATCCAGGCGCGCTCCTGCCCCGACGCCGACGGCGACGGCTACTGGGCGGCGGGGCCCGGCTGCCCGGGTCCGCCCTACTCCGACTGCGACGAGACCGACGTCTCGACCTACCCGGGCGCGCCGGAGATCTGCGACCAGATGGACAACGACTGCGACGGGCTCACGGATGAAGGGCTCGACCCCGACGGCGATGGCCTCGCCGCCTGCGTCGACAACTGTCCGGATCACTGGAACCCGGGGCAATCCGACCGCGACCAGGACACTCAGGGGGACGCCTGCGATCTCGACGACGGCGTGATCGAGGTGTGGATGGAGACGGTCAGCCAGGTCCGCTGGCAGCAGGAATCCGGATTCGATCGGTACGATGTCTACCGCGGCGACCTCGGCGAGCTCCACGACACCGACGGCAACGGCGCGGCGCAGGACTACGGGCCCTGCTTCGCCGAAAACCTTGCGGGGCCCACGTTCATCGACGCCAGCACGCCTCCACCCGGTCACGGCTTCATCTACCTGGTCACCGGCCGCACCGCGGCGGGGAGCGAGGGCGACCTCGGCGTCGCGAGCAGCGGCGCGCCCCGCCCGAACGCGCGCGACTGCGCCGACGTCTTCGGCCTGCCACCGGTGATCGGAAGCATGAGCGCGACGGCCTCTGCGCAACAGGTCACCTGCGACGTGACGACTCCGTTCCTGGCCTACCTGTGCACGCTCGGAGCGCCCGGAGCGCAGCCGACCGCCCCGATCTTCGTGCACGGCGACTACACGGAGGTGCGCATCGAAGGCCAGGTGACCGACCCCGACGGCGCGACGGACGTCACGAGCGTCACCGCGAGCCTCGCGACTCCCTTCGCAGGAAGCCTGGACCTCGGGATGTACGACGACGCAGCGGCCGCGCTCTTCCCGGTCGGGCAGCGCTCTGCGGACTTCGGCCTCGATTGCGCCCCCGACCCGCAGCTCTGCGCGTGCGGTCTGAGGACCTACGGCGTCGATTCGGGGGACGCGGTCGGCGCCGACGCGACCTATAGCCGCACCGTTGCCCTGGTCGCGTCCCATCTCCCCAACCTCGTCCAGGATTGCGTCATGGGGGCGCGACGCGAGTTCCCCTTCATGGCGACCTCGGGCACGATGGTGACGATCGGGACGACGGCCCGCGATGCCGCCGGCCACGAGACAGCGTGGGCCTCGCCCCCCACCGTCGTCGTCGGCAGCGGCGCGTACTCCTGCACCGGCGATGCCTGCGGCTGTTGTCTCCTGACCTCGTCCGACCCGGTGTCGCAGTGCCACGGACTTCCGGGACTCGTGTCGCCGGACTACCCCGCCGGCATCTGCACGGCGTTCTGAGCGAGGAGGCGCCGATGAATGTGGTCTACGACGTGGGCGGGCTGGCGGAGCAGCAGAAACGGGCCGGTGAGGCCTGGAATGAGTTCCTCCGGGTGCCCGACCTGAGCGTCGGCATCTACCAGTTGAAGGCGGGCGCCACGGACACCCAGACACCGCACGGCGAGGACGAGGTCTATTACGTCCTCTCCGGCCGGGCCAGGCTGGTCGTCGACGGGACCTGGCACGACGTGGTCCCCGGCGGCCTGCTGTTCGTCCCGGCCCGGGCCGAGCATCGCTTCGCGGAGATCTCCGAGGACCTGACGCTGCTCGTCGCCTTCGGCCCGGCCGAAGGCTCCCGGCCCCTCACCCCGGCCGTCTGAAGCGCCCCCCGGAGGGCCCGGGCGCGGGGTGGTTTGACAGCACCCCTCCACCGCCCCCATACTTGAGACGCCGTATCAATTAGAGGCCCCGGGGGACGCCCGCCGAACCGATGGATGCCGCCGAACGCTTCTCGCGCTACCTCGCGACCAACCACCTGCGCCTGACGCGGGAGCGGCGCGGCATCCTCGAGGAGCTGCTGCAGATCAAGGGGCACTTCGACGCCGACGCGCTTCTGGCCCACTTCCGCCGGCGCGGGCGGCCCGCCTCGCGCGCCACCCTGTACCGCACGCTCGCCCGGCTCGTGGACGCGGGGCTGGTCCACAAGATCGAGATGGAGAAGGGGCAGGCGCAGTACGAGGTGATGGTCGGCCGGCACCACCACGACCACATGATCTGCATCCGCTGCGGCCGCATCGTCGAGTTCGAGAGCCGCGAGATCGAGCGCCTGCAGACCGCGATCTGCCGCCGCAAGGGCTTCACGATGACCGGGCACATGCACCAGATCCGCGGCCACTGCTCCGACTGCGCCGGGAAGGAGCGCCGCCGTGCTTGAGGCGCTGGTCATCACGCTGCGCGAGGGGATCGAGGCGGCCCTCGTCATCGGGATCATCCTCACGTGCCTGAAGCGGGGCGGCCGCGCCTCGCTGCAGCGGCACGTCTTCGCGGGCCTGGGCGCCGGCATCGTCGCGAGCCTGCTCGGGGCGGTGGTCGTCAGCCGCCTGCAGTGGTCGGAGGAGCGCTGGGAAGGATGGCTGATGCTCCTCGGCGCCGCCTTCGTCCTGTCGATGGTCGTCTGGATGTGGCGCACCGCGCGCGGCCTGAAGAAGGAGATCGAGACGCGCGTCGCCTCGGTCGTCGAGCGTCCCGGCGGCGAGCGGGCCGCGGCGTGGGGGCTGTTCCTCCTGACCTTCGTGCTGGTGCTGCGCGAAGGGCTCGAGACCGTGCTCTTCCTCGCGACGGTGACCCTGACGACCGACGCGCTCCTGTCGTTCGCCGGCGGCCTCCTGGGGCTGCTGCTCGCGGCGGGATTCGGTGTCGCGCTCGTGCGCGGGGCGGTGCGCGTCGACCTCGGCCGCTTCTTCAAGGTCACGGAGATCGTGCTGCTCGTGCTGGCGGCGCAGCTGCTCATCGGCGGACTCCACGAACTGGGGGAGGCGGGCATCCTGCCGGTCGGGCGCGAGGAGATGGCCCTCATCGGACCGATCGTCAAGAGCGACGCGCTGGTGTTCGCGGCGCTGCTCGCCCTGCCGCTCCTCGTCGTCGCGCTCCCCGGCCGGCGCGATCGCGAGCGCGCCGCCGCGGCGGCCCGCCTGGAAGGACCCGAGCGGCGGCTGGCGCTGGCGGCGCTCGGGCGCGAGACCCGCTGGCGCCGCATCCTGGCGCTGGCCGGCGTCGTCGTCATCACGGCCCTGACGCTGTCGCACGCCTTCTCGCGCCTGCCGGCCGCCCTCGACCCGCCGCGCATGCTGACACTCGACGCGGCCGGCCCCGACGGCGGCGCGATCCGGCTGCCGGTGGCGGGACTCGACGACGGACATCTGCACCGCTTCGGCGTCCCGATCGACGGGACGGTGGTCCGCTTCATCGTCATGAAAACGGGATCGCGCCTGGTCGCCACCTTCGACGCCTGCATCGTGTGCGGCGCCAAGGGGTACATCGAGAAGCAGGGGCGGCTGGTCTGCCTCGCCTGCGCCGCCGACATCAACACCGCCACCCTCGGGACCGGCGGCGGCTGCAATCCGATCCCGCTGCGCTACACGGAGAGCGACGGCGCGCTGATCATCGCCGCCACCGACCTGCGCGCCGAGGCGCACGTCTTCCACCAGGACGAGCCCTGAGGAGCGTCCCATGTTCCTGAGGGTCCTCGGCGACGCCTTCGCCCGGCAGAAGCGGCGCAAGGCGATCGTGTTCGTGGCGGTGGCGCTCGGGACCGCCGCCGCCTCCGCCCCGGCCGACATCGCCCTCGACGTCGGCGATCGCATGAGCCGCGAGCTGAAGGCGTTCGGCGCGAATCTCGTCGTCGTGCCGCGCGGCGCCTCCCAGCCGGTGCGCGTCGGCGGGACCGATTTCAGCGCGCTGAGCATCCCCGCGTACCTGCGCGCCGAGGACGTGCTGCGCGTGCAGGACAACTTCTGGAAGAACAACATCCTCGCGTTCGCGCCGCTGCTCGATGCGCCGGCGGAGATCGCCGCCGCCGGCGGAGCGGAAGAGCGCCGGGCGATCCTGCGCGGCGCCTGGTTCGACCGGCCGTTCCGCCTCGACGAGCCGACCGCGGCCTCCGGACCGGAGCCGACCACCGGCCTGCGCCGGATGCAGCCGTACTGGCAGGTGGAAGGGCGCTGGCCCGACGAGCGCGGCGCGGCCGACGAGGCGCTCGTCGGCGCGCGGCTCGCCGCCTCCCTCGGCCTGCGGCCCGGATCGCGCCTCGAGGCGCGCGTTTCCGCCGGATCCGCCGCCCGGCTGCTGGTCGCGGGGATCCTGACCACCGGCGGCGAGGAGGACGAGATGGTCCTGGCTCCGCTCGAGGCGGTGCAGCGGGCCGCCGGGCTCGAGGGGCGTCTGTCGCGCGTCCTCGTGAGCGCCCTCACCACCCCAGAGTCGGCGGTCTACGAGCGCAAGGGGCTCGACCCGCGCTCGCTGAGCCCGGCCGAATTCGAATCCTGGTCCTGCACGCCCTTCGTCTCGTCGATCGCCTTCGAGATCGAGGAGGCCTGGCCGGGTGTTGAGGCGCGCGTCGTGCGCCGGGTCGCCGACGCCGAAGGGGCTGTGCTCGATCGCGCCTCGGGACTCATGACGCTCGTCGCGGTCATGGGGCTCTTCGGCGCCGCCCTCACCGTCGCGAGCGCTTTGACCGCCGGCGTGCTCGAGCGCCGGGTGGAGATCGGGCTCCTGAAGTCGCTCGGCGCCCGCAACGCCACGGTCATCGCCCTCTTCCTCGCGGAAGCGGCGGTCCTCGGGATCGCCGGCGGGCTGGCCGGGTCGGCCGCGGGCGCCTGGCTCGCGCGCGTCGTCTCCGCCTCGATCTTCGGCACGCCGGTCGCCATCCGGCCGGCGTCGGTCCCGCTGGCGGTCGCCTGCGCGCTCGCCATCACGCTGCTCGGGGCGCTCCTCCCGGTGCGGCGCATCGCCGGGCTCCGCCCGGCGGAGGTGCTCCGTGAAGCCATCTGAGGCGCGACAAGATCGGGCGTCGAGGACCGGCTGGTGGAGGATGTCGGCGCGGCTCTTCGGCCGCTCGCTCGGCCGGCGCGGCGCGACGTTCGTCATCGCGCTCGTGGCGATCACGGGAGGCTCCGCCGTCGCGGCCACCATGCTGACGCTCAAGATGGATCTGAGGTCCAAGATGACCCGCGAGATCCGCCGCTACGGCGAGAACCTCGTCCTCGCGTCCGGGGACGATCGCGCCGGGGCGACGCTCGACGAGGCGGCGGTGCGGCGCGCCATCGGCCAGGACGGCGCGCCGGTGCTGCTGGCGCGCGGGGAGATCGCCCGTGGCGACGACACGGCGGTCGGCGCCGCCGTCGTGGGGATCGATTTCGCCGCGCACCGGCGCCTGCATCCCTCGTGGCGCCTCGACGGGGGCTGGCCGCTCTCTCCCGACACGACGGAAGCGCTCCTGGGGGCCGCACTCGCGCAGCGTCTCGGGATCGCACCAGGCGGCGCCGCGACCCTGCGTCTCGAGTCGGGCGGCGGCGCGATCCGGCTGCGCGTCGCGGGACTCGTGCGCACCGGCGAGTCGGAGGAGGATCAGGTCTTCGTCCCGCTGCCGCTCCTCCAGCAGCGCACGGGACGCGCCGGCCGCATCTCGCTCGCGGCGCTGTTCGTTCCTGGAGGCGCGGGCGAGATCGCGGCGGCAGCGGCCCGCCTCGAGCGGGACGTCCCGGGGTCCCGGGCCACGCCGCTCCGCCCGATCGCGGCGGCGCAGGGGGCGATCCTCGACCGCCTGGACCGGATGACGTTCCTGATGAGCCTGATCATCCTGGCGCTCGCCGGGCTGTGCCTCGGCACGACCCTTTTCACGCTGGTGGTCGAGCGGGAGGCGGAGATCGGACTGATGCGCTCGCTCGGCGCCGGGGACGGCGACGTCGCGCGGATCGTGCTCGGCGAGGTGACGCTGCTCGGGCTCGCGGGGGGGACCCTCGGTCTGCTCCTGGGCGCCCTGGCGGCGCGTCTCGTGGGCCACCGGCTCTTCGGCGCGCCGATCGATCCGCGCCTGTCGGTCGTGCCCCTCGTCCTCGGCATCGCGCTCGTGGTGTCCTGGGTCGCGGTCCTGGTGCCGCTGCGCCGGGCGCTCCTCATCCGGCCGGCCGCGGCCCTGCGGGCGGAGTGAGCGGCATGGATCACGCGTTGCGCCCCTCCGGAACGCAACCCCCGCTCGTCACCCTCGACGGCGTCACCCGGCGCTACGACCGGGGAGTGAAGGCGCTCGACGGCGTCAGTCTCGAGATCCGCGCCGGCGAGTGGCTGGCGATCATGGGCCCGTCGGGATCGGGGAAGACGACGCTGCTCAACATCCTCGGCGGGCTCGATCGCCCGGACGAGGGGCGCGTCCTCGTGGACGGCGCCGACATCGTCCGCCTGCCGCGCACCGCCCTCACCCGCTATCGCCGCGAGACCGTCGGCCTGGTCTTCCAGGCGCACCATCTCATCCCCTACCTGACCGCCGTCGAGAACGTCATGCTGGCGCAGTACCTCCACAGCCTCGCGGACGAGAAGGAGGCGGCCGCCGCGCTCGAGGAGGTCGGGCTCGGCGCCCGCCTGCGTCATCTGCCCTCGCAGCTCTCGGGCGGCGAGCAGCAGCGCGTCTGCATCGCGCGCGCCCTGGTGAACCGCCCGCGGCTCGTCCTTGCCGATGAACCGACCGGGGCGCTCGACGAGGAGAACGAGCGACTGGTCCTGGAGATCTTCGACCGGCTCCGCGCGCGCGGCCAGACGATCGTCATGGTGACCCACGACCTCGTCGTCGGCCGGCGCGCCGACCGGCAGATCCAGCTCGAGCACGGCCGCGTGGCGGGCGAGTTCCTGACGCCGTCGCAGGACGAGGAGGCGATCGACGAGGTGCTGGAGTACCTCTGGCTCAAGGACGAAGGGGACCCGCTGGCGCACCAGACCTGCGCCATCGGCGCCTCGCTGGCGACCCCGCTCGTCCTCGACCGGATGCGCGCCCGCGGCATCCTCGACCCCGCCCCGACGCCCCGCTTCACCCCCGAGGGGCGCGACCGGGCCGAGCGCCTCATCCGCCGCCAGCGCCTCGCCGAGACCCTGTTCACCCAGACCTTCCAGATGCACGAGGCGGAGGTGGAGGCGGAGGCGTGCTATTTCGAGCACATCCTCTCCCCCGCCGTCACCGACTCGATCTGCTCCTTCCTCGGCCACCCCCCCGCCTGCCCGCACGGCAAGCCGATCCCCCGCGGCGCCTGCTGCGCCGCCGCCGACCTCGTCCGCCCGGCCCTCCCCGAAACCCGATAGGGCTTGACATCGCGGAGGGGTGGGCGTACTTGGAGCCGGTACCGCATCGGTTCCGGGCTGGGGGAGTGCGCCGGCCCGGCCGTCGTCCGTTCGGGAGGAGGAATGCGCCGCGCCGCAGGGTTCAGGGGGGGACGATCCGTCCGTCCCCTGCTCCTCGTCTCCCTCCTGGCCTTCGCCCTGCCGCCGCCGGTCCGCGGCGGCGCCCCGGCCGGCGGCCCGGAGGCGGTCTCCGGCGAGCCGGGCATCACCGTCTCGGTGCGCGACATCATGGCCCGTCCCCGGCCGGACCGGACGGCGGCGGAGACCCGGATCGCCCGGTCCGATCGCCCCCATCGCGACGCCCCGGTCGGCCGCGATCCGGAGTCCCGGCCGATCGCGCAGTGGCCCCTCGCCGCGCCCGAGTCCACCGGGGACACCGCACCGGGCCGGAGCGGGGCCCCGGCCGCCCCGGCCGCGCCCCAGGCGATCGGGCCCGCCTTCAAGGCGATCTCCCTGGCGGATTCCGGCGCGTATCCGCCCGATCCGAGCGGCGACGTCGGGCCGCAGCAGATCCTCGTCGCGACCAACGGCCGCATCCGCGTCTTCGATCGGGTCGGCACCATTGGAGCGCTCGACACGACGCTCGCCGTCTTTTTCGACGACGTGCGCGCCAACCAGGACGTCTCCGAGCCCCAGGTGCGATACGACCGGCTGAGCGGCCGGTGGTTCGTCGCGGCGATCACCAGCGGCTTCCCGAACCGCGTGGTGATCGCGATGAGCGGCGGCGACACGATCGATGACGCCACCTCGTTCACGTTCTTCTTCTTCGTGCAGGACGCCGTCCCGCCGGTGGGCCAGGCGGGCCAGAAGCTCGAGGACCTCAGCCTCGGCGTGGACAAGTTCGCCCTCTACTTCGGCGGCAACGTCGTCAACACGAGCGGCATCTTCACGGCGGCGAGCGGCTTCCTGGTGCGCAAGGCGAGCCTGATCTCCGGCGGACCACCGAGCGCGCAGGCGTTCCGCGGTATCGGGACCACCACATCGGGCGGTCTGTGGGCGCCGCGCGGCGTGGACAATGACGATCCGGCGGCCACCCAGGGGTACTTCATCGGCGTCGACATCCGCCTCACCGGGCGCCTGGTGCTGCGCCGCGTCACCAATCCGGGCGGCACGCCATCCACCCTCTCCGCCAACGTCAACATCACCGTCCCCGACACCGCCCTGCCGCACGCGGTGCCGACGGCCGGCTCCGCCTTCCCGCTCGAGGCGTGGGACGACCGGCTGTTCGCGGCGCGCGTCGCGGTCAACCGTCTCACCGGCGAGCGCAGCCTGTGGACGGCGCACAACATCCTCGTGGACTCCACCGGCGTCGCGACCACCGGCGGAGATCGCGACGGGGCGCGCTGGTACGAGATCAAGAACCTCGGCGCCGCGCCGCCGCTTCTGGCCCAGACCGGCACCCTCTTCGACGCCGCGCCGTCCGCGCCGCGCAACTTCTTCATTCCGTCGATCGCCATGTCGGGTCAGGGGCACGCGGCGATCGGCGCCAGCACCTCCGGCGAGACGTGGTACGCCGACGCCGCCGTCGCCGGGCGCCTGGCCGCCGACGCCCCGGGGGCGACGCAGGCGTTCGCGCCGGTCACCTCCAGCGGCACGTCGTACGACGACGGCTTCAGCTTCCCGGAGCTCTGGGGGGCGCGGTCGGCCACGGTCGTCGATCCGAACGACGCGATGACGATGTGGACCTTCCAGGAGTGGTGCGACGACACGAACTCCTGGGGGATCCAGGTGGTGCGGCTCGACGCGCCGCCCCCCGCGACGCCGTCGTCCGCCGGGACCATCTGCGCCGGACTCTCCACCGCGCCGGTGACCGTGACCGGCCTCGATTCCAACGGATCCGGCTTCTTCGATCCCGGCCTCGAAGCCGGGGGCCCCGGCTGGCCGCAGGGCCTCCAGGCGACCATCGGCGGCGGCGTCACGGTGAACGCCGTCACCTTCGACTCCCCGACCCAGGTCACGCTCGATGTCTCGACGGCCGGCGCCCCCATGGGGGCGCACGACGTGACGATCACCAATCCGGACGGACAGTCGGCGACCGGGATCGGGATCCTGCAGGTCGTCGGCGCGCCCGCGGCGCCTTCGGCCGGATCGGACGCGCCGGTCTGCAGCGGCGGCACGCTGCATCTCACCGCGTCCTCGATCCCCGGCGCCACCTACTCCTGGACCGGGCCGAACGGCTTCGTCTCGTCCGCGCAGAACCCGGTCCTGACCGGCGTGGACGCGTCGGCCGCCGGGGATTACTCCGTCATCGCCTCGGCGAACGGCTGCTCCTCCACCAGCGCCGGGAGCGTCACGGTCTCGGTGATCGGAAACGGCGGGACCTGCGCCGGCTGCGGCGTCTGCCAGGCCGGAGCGTGCGTCACCGGCGACGGCGACGGGGACGGGGTGGGCAACGGCTGCGACTGCGCCCCGGCCGACGCGGCGGTGTGGGGTCTCCCCGGCGACGCGAACGGTCCGACGCTGACCCACACCCCCCCGGGGCCCGGCGGCGTCACGACGCTCGCGTGGACGGCGCCGGCGATCGGCGGCCTCCCGGCCGCGATGACCTACGACGTCGTCCGCTCACCCGCCGCCGCCGATT
>Ga0111538_10001664_pt1 | contig 31337 bp, 25 predicted proteins | sample SoiMethybrSBSTD1_FD_79669 | JGI IMG/M metagenome (GOLD analysis project Ga0111538, IMG submission 79669) | Bulk soil microbial communities from a Populus tree surrounding site in Tennessee, USA - Soil MetaG P. TD hybrid SBSTD1 (version 2)... | ecosystem: Environmental > Terrestrial > Soil >... | reverse complement strand
TGCGAGGTTTCGATGATGCCGAGCGGCAGGACGCGGTGCAGCATCGCCAGCCGTCCGCCGGCCGCCGGCGTCGCGCCCGAGAACAGCAGCACGATGCCCGACAGGAACGTCAGCGTGGCGAGAGCGCGGGGTGCCCAGCGCTCGGTGATCCGGCCGATGGCCGCGCCCGCACGCGCCATCGCGGTGCGCCGCTGCCAGACTTCGTCGAGCACGAGCGCGACGAGCCCGATGATCAGCGGCACGAGGTAGTACACCGCTCGAAACACCACCAGCGCGGGCATGAGCTCGCCGGCCCCGAGGTAAGGACGGAGGAGGACGACCATCAGCCCCTCGAACACACCGACGCCGCCGGGGACGTGGCTCACCATCCCGAGCAGGATGGCGACCAGGAAGGCGCCGAGAAACGTGAGACAGCCTGGCGCGCCGGCGGGCAGGAGGACGTAGAGCACCGCGCCGGCAAGCGCCCAATCGATCGCAGAGATGACAATCTGCCCCACCGCGATCGCCGGCGTCGGGAGCGGCAGCTCGACCTGCCGAAACTGCAACGGTGGACGCCGCATCAACGTGAGCACCAGATACGCCGGCGCCACGAGCATCAACAGCCATCCGGCGAAGACGAGGACTCCGCGAGCCGGCAGGCCGGCAACCTCTGGAATCGGCGCCACCACAAGACTGAGCCCGCCAAGCGCGAGCAAGCCGAGCCAGAACGTCACCGAGTACGAGAAGACGATGCGCGAGAGCTCGTCGGCGGTGACGCCCCACCGGGTGTAGAAGCGATACCGCACCGACGCGCCCGACAGCATCGCAAACCCGACGTTGTTCGAAATGGCATACGCGAGAAACGACGCCGCGGCGATGCGGGATACCGGCAGGCGCTTGCCGATGTAGGCGAACGCCAGGAGATCGTAGGCTGTGAGCACCGCGTAGTTCAGCGCGGTGAGCACCAGCGCCAGCAGCAGGCGCGCGGCCGGCGTGTGCCACACGTCGGCCGACAGCTCGCGCCAGGTGACCGCGCGCAGCTCGACGCGGAGCACCTCGAGCGCCGCGACGAAGAGCACCAGGCCGACGACGAACGGCGCGGCCTGACGCAGCCGGGTCGGGCCGGTCGTCACTCCTTCGCGTTGCTCCGAATCCACGCGATGGCGTCGAGCAGGCGCCGGTCGAGCTCGGCGAGGTTGTCGCTGAAGCGGTGATCCGCCGCCGCGATCACCCAGAGCCGCTTCGGCTCCTTCGCGCGGTCGATCGTCCGCTGGATATCGGCCAGCGGCGCGAATTCGTCCCGCGTCGAGTGAATCGCCGCCAGAGGCGTTGGCGCGATGCGTTCGACGATGGCTTGCGTGCTGAAGGTCGGTTCGTTCGGCACGCCGTGCGTCAGATAGATCAGCGAGTCCTTCCACCGCCAGCCGAGCTCGTTGAGGTTGGGCATCCCCAGCGCCATCACGCCGGCGATCGCCGCTCGCGTCGACGGATCGGTTGCCGCCAGCACCGAAAGCCCCGCGCCTTCGGACACGCCGACGAGAATCGGCCGCCGCGAGCCGCCCCTGGCGGCATATGCCGCCAGCGCCGCGAAGTCGCGCGGTTCGTCTTCCGGCCGCAGCGCCGTCGATCGCGAGGTGAAGCTCTCGAGGTACGCCTTGACGTCGACGCCGACGACGAAGAAGCCGCGCTTCGCCAGCGTCTCGGCGATGTGCGGTCCCAGGTGGATCCAGCCGCCATCGCCGCTGGAGACGATGACCGGCGGGTTGCCTCGCTGACCGTAGAGCCGAAGCAACTGAGGCTTGCCGCGGATGGTGATCGTGTCGGTCGCCTGGGCGTGGGCGGTCGTGGCGGGCCACAGCATGCCGGCAGCCGCCAGCGTCGCCAGTCCACGGCCGCGGATCCAGCGCATGTTTAATCGTGCTCCAGCCTGGTTCGGATTTCTATCTTCGACGTCAGCGTGAGGTGGACCGGGCAGCGGTTCGCGATGTCGAGCAGCCGCGCCCGCTGCTCCGCGTCCAGCGCGCCGTCGAGCGCGATGTCGCGCTCGATCAGCGTCAGCCTGGCCTCGCGCTTGTCGCACGCGGAGCAGTCCTCGGCGTGAACCCGCGAATGACGAAGGCGAACCGTGATCCGCTCGAGCGGCCACTGCTTTCGCCGCGCGTACATGCCGATCGTCATCGACGTGCACGAGCCGAGGGCAGCCAGCAGCAGATCGTACGGCGTCGGGCCGGTGTCGGTTCCTCCGGCCGGCACCGGTTCGTCGCTGATCAGCCGATGCGAGCCGGCGGTGATTTCCTGAGCAAAACCACCGCCGCCGCCGCGAACGACGACGACCCCTTCGGCGCTTGGCTCGGCATGCATCGGTTCGGCGCCTTTCTTTCAGGCAGCCCTGAAGGGCTGCGCTACGAGCCGCCCGGGCAGCTCTTCACCCCAACGCGGCTGCCGCGTTGGGGACCCCGGGCCTGAAGGGCTGCGCTACGAGTAATGGTCGAGAGTTTATGCTGATTGACGTCGTCCCATGGAACGGTGTGACGTTCTCGTCGCCGGCGCCGGACCCACCGGCCTGGTCCTCGCCCTCTGGCTGACCCGCACCGGCCGCCGCGTCCGCATCGTCGACAAGCTGGCGGCGCCGGCGGCGACGTCGCGCGCGCTGGGGGTGCAGGCGCGCACGCTCGAACTGTACCGCCAGCTCGGCCTCGCCGACCGGGTGGTCGAGCGGGGACGACAGGTGATCGCGGCGAACATGTGGGTGGCCGGAAAGCATGTTGCGCGCGCCGTCCTCGGCGACATGGGCGCCGGCATCAGCCCGTACCCCTACCTGCTCATCTACCCGCAGGATGAGCACGAGCGCCTGCTGATTGCCGCGCTCGAAGAGTCCGGCGTGAGGGTCGAGCGGGAGACGGAGCTGCGGGGTTTCAACGAAACCTCGGATGGCGTGACCGCTCGTCTGGCGCGCGCCGACGGCTCGACCTCCTCGTGCGAAGCGTCCTTCCTCGCCGGCTGCGACGGCGCGCATTCGGCCGTGCGCGAGCAGCTCGCCGTTGGCTTCCAGGGCGGCACGTACGAACACCTGTTCTACGTCGCCGACGTCGAGGGCGGCGGGTCGGCGATGAACGGCGAGCTGCACGTCGCGCTCGACACCGCCGATTTTCTCGCCGTGTTCCCGCTGAAGGATGCCGGCCGCGCCCGGCTGGTGGGCACGCTGCGCGAGAGCGTTCACGCCGACGGCGAGACGCTGGCGTGGGACGACGTGAGCACGCGCGTGCTGGCGTGGATGAAGATCGACGTCGCGCGCGTCAACTGGTTCTCCACCTACCGCGTGCACCATCGGGTGGCGTCGCAGTTCCGCCGCGGCCGCGCGTTTCTCGCCGGCGACGCGGCGCACATCCACAGCCCCGTCGGCGGCCAGGGGATGAACACCGGCATCGGCGACGCGGTGAACCTGGCGTGGAAGCTCGATGCCGTCCTCGGCGGCGCCGCCGATCCGGCCATTCTCGACACCTACGAAGTCGAGCGGATCGCGTTCGCGCAGCGCCTCGTGGCGACCACCGATCGCGTGTTCACGGCGGTGACGAGCTCGACCGCGCTCGCGCGGACGCTGCGCCTGCACGTGGTGCCGCGGCTGCTGCCGGTGCTGTTCGCGTCGACAACAACGCGCCGGCTGGCGTTCAGGACGGTCTCGCAGACAGCAATCGAGTATCGCCGCAGCTCGCTCAGCGAAGGAGCCGCCGGTGGGGTGCAGGGCGGCGATCGCCTGCCCTGGGTTCCGCTCCGCGCCGCCAGCAACCGCGACAACTTCGAGCCGCTGTCGTCGCTCGACTGGCAGGTCCACGTCTACGGGGAGATCGCGCCCGAGATCCACGCGCTCTGCTCGGCGCAGCAGCTGCAGCTGAACGTGTTCGACTGGACCGATCGCATGCAGCAGGCAGGTCTTTCACGAGGCGGGTTGTATCTCGTGCGTCCGGACGGGTATCTGGCGTTCGTGTCTCATCGTCAGGATGCGAATGGGTTGGCGGCCTACCTGGAGTCGCGGCGGATCACTCCGGGCCGCATCATGTCGCGCGAACGCGGTTCGCCCTTGACAAGCGGTCGGGGCGAACAATAATCGGCCCGGGAAGGATCCGTCCGTCACACTCACATCACGAGGAGAGCTTCCATGAGGACGAATGCGGCTTTGCTGTCCGGCCTGGCTGCCGGCATGCTGACGGCGATATCGCTCAGCGCGCAGCAGGGGGTGTCTCCCGCGAACGCGACGCTGCCAGAGATGCCGAAGCACACCACCCGCACCGGCAAGCACGTCAACCGCGTCATCGACCTGTGGCTCCAGAACCAGCCGGTCTACTACGCGCAAATCAGCGGCGGCGGCTACGAGCAGGGGAAGCAGATGGCGGGGACCAAGGCCGACTACATCACCTATGAGATGGAGCACGGCCCGCTCGACTTCAAGGAGCTGCGCGAATTCATGCGCGGGCTGCTCGAGTCGGGTCCGACCCGCACCGGCCACAAGACGCCGGCGGTGATCGTCACCCTTCCCATCGCCGGCACCACCGACGCGGTGCGCGCCAACGCGTGGATGATTCAGCAGGCGCTCGCCACCGGCGTGCACGGCATCCTGCTGTGCAACGCGGAAAGCCCGGAAGCGGCGCGGATGATGGTCGAGGCGTCGCGCTATCCGTTCGCGCCGCGCGTCGAGGGGCTGGCGCAGGGGACGCGCGGCAACGGCTCGCAGGGCTACGCGTCGCGCATGTGGGGCGTCACCGCCGAGGAATACATGCGCATCGCCGATCCGTGGCCGCTCAATCCCGACGGCGAGCTGCTGTTCGGCCTGAAGATCGAGAACCCGCGCGCCGACGCCAACGTCGAGACCTCGGTGCGCGTGCCGGGCATCGCCTTCGCCGAGTGGGGCCCCGGCGATCACGGCTTCTACCTGATGGGCCGCCCCGGCACGTATCAGGGCGGCGGCGAAGCGGCGCCATCGATGGCCGCGGTGCGGCGCCGCGTGCTCAACGCCACCAAGGCGGCGGGGGTCAAGTTCCTCAACGCCTGCAACGAAAACAACGTCATCGATCAGCTCAAGGACGGCGTGATGATCTGCACCGGCGGCGACACGCCGGCCGCCGACACGGGGCGCGCGTTCACCAAGCGCGCGGAACCCTGGTAGCGCTCTAAGGGACTGGGGGCTGGGGACTAGGGGCTGGCTACGGGTTGAGCGCCGTTGGTTGCTGGAGCTCGGCCGCCGGATGCGACGCGACAACCTGGGATCTCGCAGGCGATCCGCTGGTGTGAAGCCAGGCAGCCGGCCCCCAGCAACCAGCCCCTAGCCCCTACTCACACCTGTGACGATTGATTTCGCCCGCCTGCCGCGGTTTCCGCTCGCGACGCTGCCGACGCCGCTCACCGAAGCGCGCGGGTTGCGCGAGGCGCTCGGCGGACCGGCGCGCTGCCCGCGCATCCTCCTCAAACGCGACGACCTCACCGGGCTCGCGCTCGGGGGCAACAAGGCGCGCAAGCTCGAGTTCCTCATCGGCGACGCGCTGCGGCAGCGCGCCACGGTCGTCATCACGACCGGCGCCGTGCAGTCGAACCATGCCCGCATGACCGCTGCGGCGGCGCGGGCGGCGGGACTCGGCGTCTCGCTGGTGTTGACGACGCAGGAGGCGGCGCCGGAGGTGCAGGGCAACTATCTCCTCGATCGCCTGTTCGGCGCCGACATCCACCTGATTCCCGCCGGGCCCGATCCGAAGCTGGCCGTTGCCCCGGACGAGGAGGCGCGCGTCGCGGAGGTGATGGCGAACCTGCGCGCGAGGGGCGAGCGGCCGTATCTCATCCCGGTTGGCGGATCGAGCGGCGTCGGCGCGCTCGGCTACGTCGCCGGCACACGCGAGCTGGTCGAGCAGCTGGCAGCCGCGTCGGTGGCGCCAGCCCGCCTCTATTACGCCAGCGGGTCACGCGGCACGCAGGCGGGGCTCGAGCTCGGATGGCGCCTCTTCTCGCCGCCTTACCGGCTCGCCGGCATCGCGGTCAGCGGCGGCGAAGACGAGAAGCGCGTGCGCGCCGCGCGCGTCGCCACCGAAGCCGCGGCACTGCTGGGCGTCGGCGTCACCGTCACGCCAGGCGAACTGACGACCAGCCAGGATCACATCGGCGACGGCTACGGCATCCCGACGCGCGGCGGGCTGGAGGCAATTCGCCTCCTGGCCACGCGCGACGGGGTGCTGCTCGATCCGACTTACACCGCCAAGGCCATGGCCGCGCTCATCGCCGACGTGCGCGCAGGCGTCATCGACGCAGGCGAAACGGTGGTGTTCCTCCATACCGGCGGCATCCCCGCGTTGTTCGCCCACGCCGGCGCTTTCGACGCGACCGACTGACGCCGGCACCGCGCGGCAGACTTTTCTCGCGCCGGCGCGGGTCATTCGTCTGCCGCGATTACGCTGCGCTGCCGCCTCGCCAAATTCGTGGATGCGATGCTACCGACCGGCCGGTCGGTTGCCGGTTTCCGCCGGTTTCCGCCTTGACAGAGGGCAAAGGCGCCCTTAATGTGCCACTCTGCACGGTCATCCGAGCCGATCGCCGCGGGCCGAATCGGGTCTCGAAAAGGGGAAACGTATGCGTCGAGTTGTGCTCTGTCTCGCCACGCTGATTGCCGCCGTCTTCCTGTTGCCGGCGACCAGCAGCGCTCAGGCTGCGATCACCGGAGTCGTCAGGGACACGTCGGGCGCGGTGATGCCCGGCGTGCTGGTTGAAGCGTCCAGCCCGGTGTTGATTGAAAAAACGCGCTCGGTGGTCACCGACAGCGCCGGTCAGTACCGGATCGTCGACCTCGCGCCGGGCACGTATGAAGTGTCGTTCACCCTCGCCGGGTTCAAGTCGGTGCGCCGCGGCAACCTCGTGCTCGAGGGCAACTTCACGCCGACCGTCAACGCCGAGATGCAGGTCGGGCTGCTCGAGGAGACGCTGACGATCACCGCCGAAGCGCCGGTTGTCGACGTCGTCAACAACCAGACGGCCTTCGTGGCGAACCGCGAAGTGCTCGATTCGATTCCGGTCCCGATTCGCAATACGCCGTCGCGGGCGCTGCTCATCCCCGGCACGACGGTGACACCGTTCGTGCTCGGCCAGTACAACATGCGCGTGCACGGGTCGGACACCAGCGACATGGTGATCTCGATCGACGGCATGCGCGTGAACAACCTGTGCGGCAGCGGCCAGTTCAGCGGCTTCTACATGAACGACGCCAGCGTGCAGGAGGTCAGCTACACGACCGGGGCCGAGTCGGCGGAGATGCAGGCCGGCGGCCTCCGCATCAACAGCATCCCGAAAGACGGCGGCAACACCTTCTCGGGCAGCTTCTTCGCCTACGGCCAGGGCAGCTCGCTGCAGGCCGACAACCGGTCCGACGCGGTGAAGCCGTTCATCACCACGGCCAAGACGGCGTACGACTATCAGTTCAACCCGTCGTTCGGCGGTCCGCTGAAGAAGGACAAGCTCTGGTTCTATTTCACCTACAAGTACCAGAACGCGAAGATCTACGTCCCGAGCTCGAAGTTCGCCGACGGCAGCCCCGCATTCAGGAACCTGATGGGCAATTACAGCGCCGTCGGCCGGGTCACCTGGGCGGCGTCGAGCCGCGACAAGATCCGCCTCTACGTCGAGAAGCAGTACAACGGCGAGTTCTACAACGGCTTCAACACTCTCCCGACGACTACACCCGAGGCGTCCACGGATGCGTTCGGCAACGGATGGGTGCCGCAAATCAAGTGGACGCGGGCGCAATCGAACAAGCTGCTGCTCGAGGCCGGCCTGTCGTATTACCACCAGCCGTACGAGCAGAACTACCGGCCGACCGTCGGGCCGCTCGATCTCCCGCGTCTCGAGACGACGACCAACACGCTCACGGGCGCTGCCGGCAACACGATTCCGCCCTACAAGAGCAAGACGAGCGACTACAGCATGATGGCGGCGGCCAGTTATGTCACCGGCTCCCATGCCATCAAGTTCGGCATGACCGACGTCTGGGGCACCAATTCGCGAGCGTTCACCTCGCACGCCGAGATCAACACGCTGGTGTTCGCCGCCGGCAATCCGATCGCCGTCGCCGTCGCCAACACCCCGGCAGCGGCCGAGCAGAAGGTGAACAGCGACCTTGGGATGTATATCCAGGACGCCTGGACGAGGAAGCGCCTCACCCTCAACTACGGCGCCCGCTACGATCACTTCAACGCCGAAGTCCCGGCCCAGGCCGCGGCCGCCGGCCCGTGGATCCAGGCGCGCAACTTCCCGGCGATCAAGAACGTGCCCAAGTGGGACGACTGGTCGGTGCGGCTCGCAGGCGCGTACGACCTGTTCGGCACGGGCAAGACGGCGCTGAAGCTGAACGCCGGCAAGTACGTCGCGTCGCAGGCGGCCGGCTATGCGGCCAACTTCAACGGCATGACCTACTCGACGCAGACGCGCGGCTGGAACGATGCCGACCGCAACCGATCGATCCTCGACGCCAACGGCAACATCCAGTTCAACGAGGTCATCGGCGGCACCTCGAACTTCGGCCAGATCGTGAACCGGCCGGATCCGAACCTCGAGCGCGGCTACAACTGGGAGTACAGCGCCGCGGTGCAGCACGAGCTGATTCCGCGCGTGTCCGTGACCGCCGGCTATTACCGGCGCCAGTTCCACAACCTGCAAGTGGTCGACAACCAGAATGTGAGCGCGAGCGATTGGAGCTCCTTCTCCATTGCGGTGCCGACCGACAGCCGGCTGCCGACCTCCGGTCAGCCGCTCCCGCTGTTCACCCTGAATCAGAACAAGAACGGGGTCGCGACCGACGGCCTCTATACGTTCTCGACCGAGAACCACACGACCTATAACGGCATCGAGGTGAGCGCGAACGCGCGGTTCAACAAGGCGCTGATCTTCGGCGGCGTCACCACCGACCGCCGGGTGACGACGACCTGCGACGGCTCGACCAACACGAACAGCGTACCGAACGCCACCGCCGGGACCTCGGCGCGCGACAACCCGAACGCGCTACGGTTCTGCGACAGCCAGCCGCCGTTCCGGACGACGCTCAAGGCGTCCGCGGCCTACAGCCTCCCGTACGACTTCCAGATCAGCGGCTCGTTCACGTCGATTCCCGGCCCGGCCATCAATGCCAACTACACGGTGACGGCGGCGCTGGCCGGCCGGCCGATCATCGGCTCGACGGCCAACGCCACGACGATCGTGGTCAACCTCATCGATCCGAACAGCGTGTTCCTGGACTATCAGAACCGGCTCGACCTGCGAATCGGGCGCACCTTCCGGTTCAACCGGACGCGCGTCCAGGGCTTCGCGGACATCTTCAACGTGATGAACGCCGGCACGGTGCTGCGGGTCAACGAGACCTTCGGATCGATCCCGGCGACCAACGCCTGGCTGACGCCGACGAGCATCATGGACGGCCGGTACGTTCGCTTCGGCCTGCAGTTGAATTTCTAGTCGCGCGCTCAACTCGCGGCGTCGGGGGCCACGAAGGACACGTCTTCGTGATCCTTCGTGGTTGACGGCGTTGCTATCGCAGGAAGCGCCGCAGCGCCTTGAACGCCGCCAGCATCTCGTCGTACGAGTAGTTCGCGTTGCGCCCGCTCGGGTTCGGGAGCACGAAGACGCGCGCGCCTTCCAGCCGGTCGCGCTGCAATCCGAGCGCGACGCGCTCGCCCGCCGGCGGCTTGAACAGCGCCCGGAACAGCGTCACGCCGACCAGCACCACGACCCTCGGCTTCGCGCGCCGGATTTTCCGCCGCAGCGCCTGCTCGCCAGCGGCGAACTCCGCCGGCCGCAGCGTGTCGATGCCGGGGGTCGGCCGCGGCACCAGGTTGGTGATCCCGTAGCCCCACTCCGGCAGCCGGCGATCGTCCAGATAGCCGATCGGTTCCGGCACCAGGCCGGAGCCGTGGAGCAGCTTCCAGAAGCGGTTCGACGCGCCAGCGAAATGATGCCCGGTCTGCGACGAGCGGATGCCGGGGTTGATGCCGACAAACAGCGCCGAGAGCGGCGGGCGGATGCAGTCGCGCAGCGGCGGTAGAATGACGGCCATGAACTGGCTATTCAAAGAGGAGCCGTCGCACTACAGCTACGACGAGCTGGTCAAGGACAAGAAGACGATGTGGAGCGGCGTCAGGAACCCGCTCGCGCAGAAGCATCTCCGCTCGGTGAAGAAAGGCGATCGCATCTTCTATTACCACACCGGCGACGAGAAGTCGGTGGTCGGCGTCGCCAAGGCGCTCGGCGACGCGTACGCCGATCCCGGCGACAAAGCCGGCAAGGCGGCGGTGGTCGATGTCGGACCGGTGAAGAAACTGGCGCGGCCGGTCGCGCTGTCGGAGATCAAGGCGGACGCCGCGTTCAAGGATTTCGCGCTGGTGCGGATCTCGCGCCTCTCGGTGATGCCGGTCAGCGACGCGTACTGGGCGCGCATTGAAGCGCTGGCGGAAAAGCCGCCAGCGCAATGAGCGCTCGCGTAGGGCTGGTGAGGCAGGTAGGGCGGGTAGGGTAGAACTCAGAGGCTTTCCCCACCGGCCCTACCTGCCCGACCCGCCCTCCTGCCTACTGCGACGCGCCGCGCGCCGCGCGCAGTTCTTTTCCCACCGCGTCGACGCGGTCCAGCAGGCGAAGAATGTTCTCCCCCAGGATGTTCTTCACGTCCTGCTCCGAGTAGCCCTTCGCGAGGAGCGCCGCCGTAATCTTCGGCAGCTTCGACACATCCTCCATCCCGTCGGGCACCGTCGTGCCGTCGAAGTCCGACCCGAGCCCGACGTGATCGGCGCCCACCAGCTTCACCGCGTGGTCGATGTGCTCGATGATCTTCTCCCACGACACCCGCGGCAGCTCCGCGACCGGGACGTTGCGCTGCTGCGCCTCGAAGCGCTCGTTGGACAGGAATCCCACCGAGTAGTTGATCATCACCACGCCGCCCTTGGCGCCGAGGGCGCGCACCATGTCGTCGGTCATGTTGCGCGCGTGCCCCGAGATCGCCCGCATCGACGAGTGCGAGGCGACCAGCGGCGCCTTGCTCGTCTCGAGCGCGTCCCAGAACGTCTTGTCGGCGACGTGCGAGATGTCGACCATCACGCCCAGCCGGTTCAGCTCGCGCACGACGTCCTTGCCGAAATCGGTGAGGCCGTTGTGCTTCGGCGTGTCGCCCGACGAGTCGGCCCAGTTGGTGTTGACGCTGTGCGACAGCGTCAGGTAGCGCACGCCGAGGCGGTGGTAGTCGCGCAGGATGGCGAGGCTGTCGTCGATCATGTGCCCGCCTTCCATCCCCATCAGCGCCGCGAACTTGCCGGCGCGGTGCGCCGCCCGAACCTCCGCCGCGGTGGTCGCCAGCACCATCTCGTTCGGATGCCGTTCGACCAGCGATCGGACGTGGTCGATGATGATGAGCGAGCGCTTCACCGCCTCCGGGCCGGTGACCGTGCCCGGCATCCAGATCGAGAAGAACGCCGCGTCGAGCCCGCCCTCGCGAAGACGCGACAGGTCGACGTGATTCTCGTCCGGCGCCGGCCCGGGCGTGTGGCGGACCATGAAGTCCCAGCCCGGCTTCTCCAGCATCAGGGGGGTGTCGATGTGGGTATCGACGACGATCGCCTCCTTGTGGATGCGCGCGGCGCGCGCGTCGACCGAATCCGCCGGAGGCCGGCTCGCTGGCTGCTGCGCTCCGAGCGAGACCATGGACAGCGCGGCCAGCAGGGCGGCCACAAACCTGTTCAGCATGTTTTCCCCACGAACCCTCACCCTACCCGCCCTACCTGCCCCACCCGCCCTACCCGCCCCACCTTCGCTCGCCTGGATGAGGCGCGAGCTACGGTGGGCAAGCCTACCTGCCCTCTTTGAATCCCGCCGGGATGGCGACGTCCTCCGCCGCCACGGTGGTCGCCACCTTCAGCACCTCGGTATTCATCGTCATGAAGGTGGTGCGCGATTTGCCGGCGTCGTCGCTCTTCGGGCCGATTTTCCGCGCGATCATGCCGCCGAGCCGGCCGCTGAGCCCGCCGCCCGACGGTTTGCTGTCGGCGGCGGACTTCGACTCCTGCGCGAGCTGCTCCGCCGATTTCACCGCTTCGGTCGTCACCGTCGTCTGGATCGCGGTGCCTTCGAGCTTCGCGCCCTCCGCCCGCATCTTCGCCATCGCGTCCTTCATCATCGGATACGTCGCCATGACCATCGCCATCTGCGACGCCGAGATGCCGGCCACCATCGGGCCATAGAGCTTCTGGGCGTACTTCTGATCGAAGGCCGCGACCTCCTGCATCGCGGCGATCTTCGGCGCCAGCCACATGTCGGAGGTCAGCACCAGGCCGCCGCTCTGCTCGAGCGTCTTGCCCTTCTCGCGTACGGTGACGGTCATGATCGCCTGGCGGGTGTCGAAGCCGTTGATGGCTTTCTTCTCGCCGGTGTCCTTGACGTTGAAGTCGACCTCGACTTCCTTCTGGTTCGGGTCCCGTTGGTCCGGCGCCGGCTTTTCCGCGTCGGGAGCCTTCCGCGCCTCTTCCTCGGCTTTCTTTCGCGCTTCTTCGATCTGCCGGCGCAGCTCGTCGAAGGTGGTGATCTTGTAGGTCTTCTTCCTCAGGTCGAGGTCGTAAATCTTTTCTTCGTTCAAGTCGATGATCTGACCGGTCGCGTCGTTGAGCGTCGCCTTGCGATCGCCCTTGACGGCGACCGTCGAGGTGACGCCCTCGCGCGCCGCCCTGCCGCCGAAGATGTTGACCATCCGCCCGAGCATGCCGGCGAACTCGACATGCGACTTCTCGTCGGCGCGGACGTCGGCGCGGATTGAGGACGACGACAGGACAAGACCGCAAACGGTGAAGATCGCGACGGCGCGAATCGGTTTCATGCGTGCTCCTCTACAGCTGAAAAGCGCGATTGTACTCTTCCGAGCAGCCACGCCACGCTCACGAGCGGCGGCGCCCAGATGAGCATCAGCCAGCCGAAGCCCATGCGCTCGAACAGAAAGCCGCTGAGCGCCGGACCGCCGAGCAGGCCCGCGCCCCACGCCATGTTGTAGAGCCCGTAGCCGACGCCGAACGATCCCGCGCCGGCGCTCGACGTCGCTTCCGCCATGTAGGCCAGCGACGGCGTGATGATCAGCGAGATCGCCGCCGCGCAGATCACGTAGTAGACGATCGCCGATCGATAGCTCGTCGCGAGGCCGAGCGTCGGCAGCAGGAGGGCGACGAGCACCAGCCCCGCCGCCGTCAATTGCCGGCTGCCGAAGCGATTGACCATCGCGCCGTAGACCGGGTGCAGCACCGTCGACGCCACGGCGCCCACGCCGAAGAGATACCCGACGCGCGCCGGGCCGATGCCCAGCGTCGCGGTCAGGTAGAGCGGCAGCACCGGTTCGAGCATCGACACCGTGGCCGACGCGGCGACGACGGCAGCGACGCAGATCGCGACGGCGGGCACGCGCAGCACAACTCCGACCGGAACCTTCTCGCGCTCGCTCTGCGTGCCGGGCACCTCGAGCCAGGCGAACGCGATCGCGCCGGCGATGGCCAGCGCCGCGACGAACAGGAACGGCAGGCGGATGCCGCCGGTCTCGTAGAGCCAGCCGCCGATCGTCGGCCCGCCCATGAACGCGAGGTTGGTCCCCGCCATGACCAGCCCCATCACCCGGCCGCGCTCCTCGGGGCGATAGAGATCGGCGATCAGGGCGAAGCCGACCACCCACGTCACCGCGTCCGACGCACCCTGCACCAGCCGCGCCGCGAACAGCCACGGCAGGCTGTCGGCGAACGCGAACAGCGCCGACGCGGCGGCCAGCGCCAGCAGGCCGCCGACCATCGGCGGCTTGCGGCCGATGCGATCGGAGATCGCGCCCATCGGCATCGAGACGGTCACCAGCGTCACGCCGAACGACGCGAACAGCAGGCCGATCACGGTTGGCGACGCGCCGAACCGCGCGCTCAGATCGGGCAGCACCGGCACCGCGATCGAGTAGGCGGTGATGTCGGTGAAGCAGGCGAAGGTGACGAAGGCAAGGGCGAGCGCGCGCGAGCTGCGGATCGACATTTATCCGTAGTGTCCGCCTTTAGGCGGACCGTGTCACGCGCGCTTCAGAATCAGGCAGGCGAGCGGCGGGATGGTGAGGCGCAGCGACTGGTCGAACCCGTGCGCGGCCACCGGCTCGGTTGCCGCGCCGCCGCCGTTGCCGATGTTGCCGCCGCCGTACATCGCCGCGTCGCTGTTCAGCCGCTCGACGTACCAGCCCGGCTCCGGCACGCCGACACGATACTCCTGCCGCGGCACCGGCGTGAAGTTGAGGACCACGACCACCGCATCGTGAGGGTCGCGCGCGAAGCGCACGATCGAGACGACGCTGTTCTCGTTGTCGTTGCAGTCGATCCAGCGGAAGCCGCCCGGCTCGAAGTCGACCTCGTAGAGCGCCGGCTCGGCGCGGTAGAACGCGTTCAGATCCTTCACCCACTGCCGCAGCGCCGCATGCGCCTCGTCGTCCAGCAGGTGCCAGTCGAGGCTGCGGTCGTGGCTCCACTCGCGCCACTGCCCGAACTCCGATCCCATGAACAGCAGCTTCTTGCCCGGGTGGCCGAACATGTAGCCGTAGAGCGCGCGCACCGAGGCGTACTTCTGCCAGACGTCGCCCGGCATCTTGTCGAGCATCGACCCTTTGCCGTGGACGACTTCGTCGTGCGAAAACGGCAGGATGAAGTTCTCGCTGTGCATGTAGAGCGCGGAGAAGGTGACCAGGTTGTGATGCCAGCGGCGGTGCACCGGATCCTCGCGCATGTACTTGAGGATGTCGTGCATCCAGCCCATGTTCCACTTGTAGGTGAAGCCGAGGCCGCCGAGATGCACCGGACGGCTGACGCCGGGAAACGAGGTCGATTCCTCGGCCGCGGTCATCGTCCCCGGATGCTCGCCGTGGGTCAGGCTGTTCAGCTGCTGCAGCAGGCTGATCGCGTCGAGGTTCTCGCGCCCGCCGTAGCGGTTGGGGATCCACTGCCCTTCCTGGCGCGAGTAATCGAGGTAGAGCATCGATGCGACCGCGTCGACGCGCAGCCCGTCGACGTGGTACTCCTCCAGCCAGAACAGCGCGTTCGACAGCAGGAAATTGCGCACCTCGTTCCTGCTGTAGTTGAAGATCAGCGTGCCCCAGTCCTGGTGCTCGCCCTGCCGCGGATCCTCGTGCTCGTAGAGCGCGGTGCCGTCGAATTGCGCGAGACCGTGCGCGTCCTTCGGGAAATGCCCCGGCACCCAGTCGAGGATGACGCCGAGGCCGGCCTGATGGCAGGCGTCCACGAACAGCTTGAAATCTTCCGGCGGCCCGAAGCGCGCGGTCGGCGCGAAGAACCCGAGCACCTGATAGCCCCACGATCCCGAGAACGGGTGCTCCATCACCGGCAGGAGCTCGATGTGCGTGAAGCCCATCTCCTTCACGTAGGGCACCAGCTGCTGCGCCATCTCGCGGTAGGTCAGGAAGCGATAGCCGTCCTCGGGAACGCGGGCCCACGAGCCGAGGTGCACTTCGTAGGTGGTCATCGGCCGCTCGAGCCACGCGTTCTCGCCGGCGCGCGCGGCCAGCCACGCGGCATCGTTCCACTCGTAGCGCGAGACGTCGCGGACGACGGCGGCCGACTGGGGCGGCGCCTCGAAGGCGCGCGCGAACGGATCGGTCTTCTTGAGGATGTGGCCGCTGCGGGTCCGGATCTCGAACTTGTACTTTTCGCCCTCCGGCAGATCGGGGACGAATATCTCCCAGATGCCGTTCGGCACCAGGATGCGCATCGGGTGCACGCGGCCGTCCCAGCCGTTGAAATCGCCGATTACGCTGACGCGATCGGCGTTGGGCGCCCACACCGCGAAGTGGACGCCGGCGGTGGCGCCGACGCGGATGCGATGCGACCCGAGCTTCTCGAACGCGCGGTAATGCGTTCCCTCGCCCAGCAGATGCAGGTCGTAGTCGGTCAGCACCCGGCCGTAGCGATACGGATCGTCGATCTCGATCACGTGATCGCCCGGATAGGTGACGCGAAGGCGGTAGTCGGGCAGCGCCCGCCCGTCGTCGCCCTGCGCCGCGGCGTCGAGGTGGATTTCGAACACGCCGTCGGCGCGCCTCGCCATCGGCATCAGCGCGCCGGTCGACACCAGCCGCAGCTCGATCGCGCGCGCCGCCGGGTGAAAGGCGCGCACGAGGACGGCGCCGTTGTCGCGATGCGGCCCGAGGACCGCGAACGGATCGCGATTGGTTCCGCCGACGAGCGCCGCGATTGCGTGTTCGACCGTGGGTGCCGGGGATGCTGACGGCGAGGGCATCTGAAGATCTTAACGGGTCGGAAGGCGGCGTGGACTCTCCATTCCGCCTTCCAGCCCGTCGGAAAAGCGGCGCTACTTCTCGATAGTCGCCTTCTTCACGTAGTCCAGCTTGGGGAATTCCTTGTTCAGGTACGCATTGCCCTGCGACTGAATCATGCCCTGGTTCGGCTTCTCGCCGTACTGATCGTTGATCTTCTGGACGATGTCGAAGCCCGTGGTCACCTCGCCGAAGGGCGGGAAGCCCTGCGCGTCGAGGAAGCCGTTGTCCTTGAAGTTGATGAATACCTGCGTCGTCCGCGAGTCCTTGCCGCGGTGGGCGAAGGTGACGTAGCCCTTCTTGTTGCTCTGCTTGCCGGACGGATCGTCGGTCAGGTTCGCGTTCGCCCAGTTGCTCTGAATCGCGGGGTCGCCGTTGATCCCGAACTGAACCATGAAGTTGGGGACGACGCGGAAGAAGCGGGTGTCGTCGAAGTAGCCGTTCTTGACGAGGTTGTAGAAGCGGTCGGCGCCCTTCGGCGCCCAGTCGCGGTGGACGGTGATGACGAACTTGCCCGCCGACGTGTCGAACACGGCCTTATAGGTGGGAGGCGCGGTCTCGTTCAGCTGCGCCGGCGTCTTCAGCTTCGCCTTGCTGAGGTCGACCTTCCCCGCTTCCTGCGCGTGCGCCACGCCCGCCGCGAACAGGGCCGCAACGGCCAGCGCCGACGTCGTACCAAGCTTCATGTTCAACTCCTTCTGCCAGTCGGTAAAAATCCCGCTCCCTATTCCCTTATTTCACTATGCCCTGCTCATCCCTGCTCCCTGATCCCCAATCCCTGATCCTGACACTTTACACGTACAGCGTACCCTCGCCAGCAAGGACCGACTCGCCGCCGACCCGCACGCTGGTGATGTCGCCGTTGTCGACGCCGATGGACATGTGGACGTGGCTCGGCCGCCCCATCTTGACGCCCTGCAGGCTGATCATCGCGGACGCGCGCTCGGGGCGCACGATCTTGTGGCGCACCAGATAACAGCCGAGCGGCCCGCTGGCGCTGCCGGTGGCGGGATCCTCGGTGATCCCCATCTCCGGGGCGAACATGCGGCTGTAGACGGTGGCGCGCGCATCGCCGGGCTGCGCGGTGAAAACCATCAGGCCGGTAGCCCGCGTCTTGACCTGGCTGAAGAGCGCGTCGAGGACGCCGCTGTTGACGACCGCGCTGTCGACGGCGCTGCGGGTGGTCAGCGGCACGAGCAGGAACGGCACGCCGCACGACACCACCTGCACCGGTTGGCCGGTGCCGGCGACCGCAGCCGGCGACAACGACAAGGCCGCCGCGGTCCGCGCCGGATCGGGGATCACGGCGCCGAAGGTCGGCAGCGGCTGCGTCATCCAGACGAAGCCGAGATCGTCGCCGTTCCACGTCATCGTCACCGGCACCGGGCCGATGCCGCAGCCGAAGACGAAATGCTGGCGGCCGCGCTCGATGACGCCGGTGCGCGCGAGCGCGAAGGTGGTGCCGACGGTGGGATGTCCGGCCATCGGCAGCTCGTCGCCCGGCGTGAAGATGCGCATGCGCACGTCGGTGCCGCCGTTCTCGGGCGGCAGGACGAAGGTCGTCTCCGAGAAGTTCATCTCCTTCGCGATCGCCTGCATCGTGTCGGCGGTGAGGCCGCGGCCGTCGAGGAAGACCGCGAGCTGATTGCCGCCGAAGAGGTGATCGGTGAAGACGTCGTAATGGAGATAGCGGTATGATCGCGGCATGCTGCTGGCGCATTTTACGACGAGCGAAGGCAAATTCACCGCGCGGCTGTTCGATGCCGACGCGCCGAAGACAGTGGCGAACTTCACCGGGCTGGCGGAGGGCACCAAGGAGTGGACCGATCCGCGCAGCGGCCGCAAGGTCACCGAGCCCTACTTCAACGGCACCGTCTTCCACCGCGTCATCGACGGCTTCATGATCCAGGGCGGCGATCCGCTCGGCCAGGGCACCGGCGGCCCCGGTTTCACGTTTGCCGATGAGTTCCATCCGAAGCTGCGGCATGCGAAGGCCGGCATGCTCTCGATGGCGAACCGCGGCCCCAACACCAACGGCGGCCAGTTCTTCATCACCCTCGCCGCCACGCCATGGCTCGACGACAAGCACAGCGTCTTCGGCGAGATCGTCGAGGGGATGGACGTAGTGAAGAAGATCGGCAGCACCGCCACCAGCAAGCCGGGCGACCGCCCGGTGAAGCCGATTACCGTCGAGTCGGTGACGATCGAGAAGAAGTAGGAGCCACCGCTAGGCGCCGAACTTGCGAAGCAGCGCGGCCGCCTCGCGATGATTCTTTTCCTGCGCGATCGAGAGCGGGGTCGATCCCTCGCCGTTGCCGGCGGAGACGTCGGCGCCCTGCGCAATCAGCGCGTTGATCGCATCGAGGTTGTTGTTGGCGGCGGCGAGGTGCAGCGGCCGCCAGCCGTTCGCGTCGGCGGCGTTGACGTCGGCGCCGCGGCCGATCAGGAGGCCGGCGACGAGCTGATGGTTGCCGGCCAGCGCGGCGTGGAGCGGCGTGTTGCCGTTCGAGTTGCGCGATCGCGCGGTGACGTCCGCGTCGTGCGCCAGCAGCAGATCGGCAACTTTCGGATGGCCGAAGTAGGCGGCCAGGTGCAGCGGCGTCCAGCCGTCGGCGCTGTAGGCGTTGATCGTCGACGCCTCGAGCGTACGCTCGACCTTCTCGATCTCGCCCGCCGCGCACGCCTCGAAGAGCGACAGCGACGCGCCGCGCGCGACCAGCAGGTTTACAATGTCTTTCTGCCGATGATAGACAGCGGTTAGGATGGCGCTGTCGCCGGTGCGGCTTCGCGCATCGATGAGCGTCGGATCTTCCGACACCATCGCCTTCACGCGCTCGAATTCTCCGGCCTTGATTGCGTCGATGAAGGCGGCGCTACTGGACGTGGTCTCCGGCATAATGCTTCGATTCTATCCCGTCGTCGCGGGCGTCGTCTTGCTCGCCGCCGCCGATCCCGCCGGCGCTCAGTCACCCCAGAACCAGCCGCCGCGCGAGCGTCCGCCGCTCGGCGCGATGGTCACCGTCAGCCCGCTCGGCCTGCTGCCGACCGCGGCGAATCTCTTCGCGCTGATCGATACGCTCGTGCCCGACGCGATTGCCGATCGCATCGACGCCGGCGGTACCGGCGCCGGCTCGCCGGCGCGCGTCGGCGCGCACGGCAGCACCTGGACCCAGACCGTCTTTCGCGTCGGCGATGCCGACATCACCAGCCTGAGCGGGTCGGGCGCGCCGCTGCTGATGCCGGGGATCGAAATCTGGGACTCGGTCGACGTCGCCACCGGGCTGATGCCCATCGACGTCAGCGCGCCCGGCATGGCGGTGACGCTGATGCCGCGCCGGCCGGACGCCTCGTGGACGCGCTCGCTCGAGCTCACCGGCGCGCCCGGCATCTTCGCCGGCGGCAGCGCCACCGCCTCGCCGCCGGCGATTACGCGCCTCGACTCGTTCGCCCGCGCCAACCTGTTCATGACCGGTCCGCTCGCCACCGACAAGGCGGGCGTGCTGCTGTCGGCGAACTGGATCCGCTCGTCGTACTTCGAGCGCGACAACCCGGCGAAGCTCGACGCGCACCTCGCCTCGGCGTTCGTCAACATCGTCGGCACCCCGTCGGCGTCGGACGAAGTGCGCGCGATCGGGTGGGTGCAGGGAACGCGCGACGCGGCGCCGAATCATTTCGTGCTGGAACGGCCCCAGGCAGCGCAGCGCCAGACCGGGCTGCACCTGCAGGGCGCGTGGCAGCATCAGCTTGGCGACGACGGCGGCGTGCGGGCGTTCGCGTCGTACACCGGCAGCCAGCGCACCAGCGACCTCGAGCCGCCGCGATCGGTCGTCGTCGAGCGGCTCGACGATGGGCCGGTCGACGCGCTGCTGCAGCCGGGCGTCGGCACCGATCGGACCTGGTCGACGGGGCTGCGCATGTTCCGCACGACCAGCGCCCATCGCTTTCTGGCCGGCGTCGACATCGGCGGCGGCAGCAGCTCGCTGCAGTCGGTGTTCGCCGGACGCGTCGGCGAGCTGGTGAACGGCCTGACCGCGCGCGTCTGGGATTTCACCGATCCCATTGCGGTGTCGCGCTGGCGCCAGCGGTCGTTCGCGCTGTTTGCCGGCGATACCATTGCGGCCGGATCGCGCGTCACGCTCAACGGCGGCCTGCGCTTCGAGAACATCGGCGGCTGGGCCGAGGCGCACGATGCGACGATCGGCTGGAGCAGCCTGCTGCCGCGCGCCGGCATTCACTGGGCGATGCTGAATTTCTGGCAGCTTTCGTCGTTCGGCCAGTACGGACGCTACGCCCACCGGCTGCCGCTCGGCGATCTCGCCTACGGCGATCCGACTGCGCCGACGGCGACGGTCGCACGCTGGACCGGCCCGGCCACCGCGCCCGCGCTCGCCGCGTTCCCGGCGGCGCCGACGGTGCAGCGCCTCGGCCCCGGCTCGGGCGGGGTCGCCGGCTTCTCCGCTATCGACCCCTCGCTGAAGCGCCCGACGATGGACGAACTGATCGTGGGATTCGAGGCGCGGCCGCGCGCGAACACGTTCCTGCGCATCGCCGCCATCGGCCGTCTCGATCACGACTTCGTCGGCGTCGTCAACGTCGGCGTGCCGTTCTCGACCTACATCCACACCACGGTGGCCGACCACGGCATCGACACCGTCGGCTCGGCGGACGATCAGAATCTGCTCTTCTACAACCGCGCGCCGTCGACCTTCGGCGCCGATCGGTATCTGCTCACCAACCCCGCGGAGCACAAGGGTTCGTTTGTCGGCGCCGACATGATCGGCATCGTGCGCCGCCAGCGCTACTTCTTCCTGTGGGGGCTGACGGCGGGGCGATCGGAAGGGCTGGCCGCCAACCGCGGCTTCCAGGCGATCGAGAACGACACGTCGATCCAGGGCGAGCTGTTCGTCAACCCCAACGCGCGCACCTTCGCCCAGGGGCGCGTGTTCACCGAGCGCGGCTACACGATCAAGCTGGCGTCGAGCTATCAGTTTCCGCGCGATCTGAGCTTCGGCCTGATCGCGCGCTACCAGGACGGCCAGCACTTCGCGCGGCTGGTGGTGCTCGACGGGTTGAACCAGGGCGCCGAGGCGGTGCGGGCGTTCCGCAACGGGCGGACGCGGTTCACGTTCACGATGACGGTCGACGCGCGGCTGCAGAAAAGCTTCGCGGTGGGGCGCCGCAAGCTGACGGCGATTGTCGACGCCTACAACGTCTTCAACCAGTTCCTGCAGATCGAAGAGATCGCGGTCAGCGGGCCGCTATCGCGGCGGACATCGGCGATCCAGCCGCCGATCGCGGTGCACATAGGCCTGCGCATTCCGCTGTAAGGTTCGCAGCAGTGGGGCTTTCAGTGGCGCTAGTACGAACCACGAAGAGCACGAAGGTCACGAAGACCACGAAGAAGACAACGATGTCGCCGAGCGCGACGAGCGGCCGGCGGAGCCGGCCGGCGGGCGCCACGTAAAGCCTCGCGAAAACACAAACCCCATCCGCGTTCGGTTTGTGTTTTGCGCGAGGCTTTCACGTGGCGCGGCCCGCTTCGCGGGCCCGTCGCGCGGCACCTCCGCGACTCTGCGTGCTCTGCGCGCTCTGCGTTTCGTCGTCTTCTTCGTGAACTTCGTGGGGACGCGGTTTCTTGCGTCTTCGTGCTCTTCGTGGTCCGCGGGCGGCCACTCCTGCTACGGCGCCGCTCAAGCAGATCAACGCGCGGATTACTTCGCGTTCGTCAGCGCCAGCACCGCGTAGGCGGTGGCCGCATCGCTCATGAACCTGGCGGCATCCGAGGCCGGGTCGCGCTGCTTGTTGAGCGACGAAGCGACCCAGAGGCCGGCGGGATCCTGGTTCTTCTGCAGCCACGCGAGCGCGCGGGCGATGGGTTCTCGCGCGCGCGGATCGCCGCTGCCCTGCAGCACGTAGGTAATGAGCCCGGTGGCGTAGCCGTCGGTGCGCGTGTCGAGCGGCGTGTTGTCGACGCGCTTCCACGAGCCGAGCGCGGTCATGCTCCAGCCGCCGTCGGCCTGCTGCAGCCTCAGCGCCTCGTCCACGATCGCGCGCTGTTGTTCGGCGCTCAAGATCGCCGCCCCACGTGCCCCACCCGCCCCGTCAACCCCACCTGCCTCCCCACCTGCCTTACGCGCCTCACCCGCCCCACCTGACCACGTCGTCGAGGCCCACAGCGTCGTCAGGCGGTTGAAGAGATGCTGCTTGTCGGCCGCCTGCGCCAGGTACTCGCGCAACAGCTTCATGCGATCCGCGTCGGCGCTCGCGGCGTAGCCGCCCGGCGCGATGCCGACCGCGACCGCCGCCAGCGCGGCGCCGTAGTACCGCGATCCGTCGGCCTCCCACGGCTCGTAGTGGAAGTTGAGCCACGCCCACGACCCGGCCTGATCGCCGCGGGTGAACTGCAGCGCCCACATGTTCTCGAACGCGCGGCGGGTGTCGTCGCCGAGCGAGCCGGCGCGCGCGTCACGGCTCGCCAGCACCAGCGCGTTCAGGATCGACTCCGTGCCCCGCGACTCGCTCGTCTTCGGCAGGCCGCGCGTCTGGTCGGGATAGAACGGCTCGACGTCGCGCCACATCATCACCCGCTTGGCGATGTTCTCCTGCAGCGCCCGCTCGCCCGAGGACGGCCCGGTTTCGCCGAGCGCGCGGCGCAGCGCCGGGCGCGCGAGGGCATAGGTCGCCACCGTGTGGCACGAGACGCAGAACGTCCCGTGGTCGCGCTGCGCCCCCTGCCATTTCTGCCACCAGTCCTGCCGCTGGTCGAGGTAGGCGGCGGCAGCCTTCGGGTTCCACGCAACCGGGTCGGCCGCGGCGCGGGGCCTGGCAACGACCGAAGTGGTTATCAGGGCGACAGCCATCACATAGGCGGCGGCGATCAAGGTTTTCTTCACAAGCGCATTCTACCGCCCGCCCTGTGGAAACCTAAGAATTAAGGAATCAGGAATTGGGAATTCGTGTCCTCGTTTGCAACAAACAATTCCTGATTCTTCATTGATAATGCGCGCGTGAAACTGATCGCCACTATCGTCGCAGTCGGCACGGTCGCTCTGGCCGCCCTTGGGGACGGCACGACGCAGCCAGCCCCCAGCCCCGGGAGCGCGGGCGCACCGAATGGCGCGCGAGCGTTCCTTTCCAGCCCCCAGTCAGCCGGCCAATCTGCGCCCCACACCGCCGAACACCACGAGTTCGTCATCAGGGACTTCAAGACCGAGAGCGGCGTAACGCTTCCCGAAGCGCGCGTCGTCTACGCCACCTACGGCCGCCTCAACGCCGCGCGCGACAACGCCGTGCTGCTGCCGTCGCACTACATGGCCAACCACCATGGGTACGACTGGCTGATCGGCGCGACGCAGGCGCTGGATCCCGGCTCGCTCTATCTCGTCGCCACCGAGCTCTTCGGCAACGGCCAGTCGTCGTCGCCGAGCAACACGCCGGAGCCTTTCCATGGCCCGCGCTTTCCGGTGACGACGATTCGCGACAACGTCGCCGCGGTCCACCGGCTGCTCACCGAGGAGTTGAAGGTCACCCACCTCCGCGCGGTGATCGGCTTCTCGATGGGCGCGCAGCAGGCCTTCCAGTGGGCGGTCAGCCATCCGCGCTTCGCCGACCGCATCGTCGCCACCGCCGGGACGGCGAAGACGTGGCCGCACGGGATCGTGCGGCTCGAGGGGCAGATCGCGGCGCTGACCGCCGACCCGGCGTTCAACGGCGGCGACTACACCTCGCCCCCGCGCAAGGGGATCGAAGCCTACGGCATGGTGTGGCTCGGCTGGCTGTACTCGCAGGAGTGGTGGCGCCGCGAGATGTGGAAGGCGCGGACGCCGGAGGCAACGCTGGCGCAGGAGATGGAAAGCCGCCGGCGCACCTTCTTCGCCAGCAACGACGCCAACGATCTGATTCTGCAGGCGCGCACCTGGCAGCGGCACGACGTCGGCACGACGCCCGGCTTCAGCGGCGACGTCGAGCGCGCGTTGCGATCGATTGCCGCGCCGGTGCTCTACATGCCGTCGGAAACCGACTTGTACTTTCCGATTGGTGACGCGCGGTTCGAGGCGTCGTTCATCCCGCGCGTGACGCTGACGCCGATCCCGTCGCTGTGGGGCCACCCCGCTGGCGCCGGCGGCAACCCCGCCGACCGGAAGTTCCTCAACGACACGATCGGGAAGTTCCTGGCTGCGCGCTAGAGGCCGGTCTCAGACCGCTTCGGCGCGCACCGCGGCATTCGCGTAGGTCGCCGCCGGATCGGCGAGCCTGACGAGGATCTTCAGCGTCTCTTCGGCGCCCGATCGATTCAGCTCGATGTACGGCGGCGGCTTGAGGACGGTCGCCGTCACCTGCGCGGCCAGCGAGACGCCGCTCAGCCGATCGCGCTCCAGCAGCGTGACCACGCCGAGCGCCGCGAGCCGGTGCGCCCACTCGCCGCGTTCGTCGTCGCCCCAGCCGCCGACGACCACCAGCCCGGGCACTGCCGCGCGCAGCATCTCGAAGACCGTGTCGCACGCCCCGTCGCTGATCGACACGGCGACGGTGTCGGCGCCGATCCGCAGATCGCCGGCGCTGCGCTCGACGACGACGTCCTCGCGTCGCGCCGCTTCCGCCTGCAGCGAGGCCAGCTCGCGATCGGGCAGCGCCGGTCCGGCGACGATGCGCAGCGGCAGGCGCTCGGCTGGCTGCCATTGATCGCACGCGGCCAGCGCGGCGCGAAACAGCGCCGGATCGGGGCGCGCGCTGTCGCAGGTCACCAGCGCGGCGGGCCGCACCGGCGGCGCATCAGGCGCAACCGCGCCGGCCGCGGTGGCGATGAAGCCCGTGTAGAGCACCGGCACGCGCAGCGAGTTCGGCCCGAACGCATCCTCGAGGCGGCCGAGGCGCGCGTCGGCATGCACCAGGACGACGTCGAAGTAGCGATCGGCGAGACGCGGCACCGGGTCGTCGCGACGCGACAGCTGGAACGGCAGGTCGATGAGCGTCTCGACGACGCTGCAGGCGACGAGCCGCGTGCGCGGGTTGGCAGCGGCCAACTCGAGCACCGACACCACCTCGTCCGAGAACTCGCCGCATCCGAATGGGTACTGCTCGATGATGACGACAGCCGGATCGACGCGCCGATAGGCGTCGACAATCGTCTGCCGGCGCGCGTTGCGCGACACGAACGATCCTGGCGCCGGCGGGTAGATCATCTCGATCTCGGGCGGCATCTCGGCGCCGGCGACCGCGGCGGAGCCGGCAATCGCGGTGACGCGGAAGTGCGGCGAGAGCGCCGCGACGAGCGCGGCCCTCGCGCTCCGGCCGAAGCGCAATCCGTCGTGGCAGAAGAACAGCAGTGGCGGGCGCTGGTCGATCGGCGGGACGGCTTTCTGCGTGGTGTCGAGCACAGCCCCCTCCAATCTGCAATCAGTTCCCGCGGGAACTGCCGGTCAGGACGACGAATGCGACCTGCCCTGAGCGCGCGGTTCTTCGCCGGCGTCGAAGGGCGGCCCGGGCGGCTGGCCGCCCACCGCCTCGTCGGGCGGCGTCGGGCACGGACGCTCGGGCGTCGCGGGGTTCGCGGTGGCGAACATCGCGTCCGCCCGCGTCAGCAGCTCGGCCGGCGGCTCGTAGCGCGCATCGGCCGCGGTCAGCGCCGCCACCTCGACCAGCCACTGCAGGTTCGCCGCGCACGCGCGGCAGATGGCAATGTGCCGTTCGAGCGCCGCGCGATCGTCCGCACCCACGATGCCGCGAACAAAGTCTGCGCAGAAGGCGACGTCGAAGTGCCCCATGTGCTCCTCCGGCGTGCAGGAACGCCGGCAGAGGCGTACCCCGGACTAAGAGCATAGGGATGCGACGCGGCGAAAAAATATAGGGCGCCGCGCCGATCAGAACCCGGCGGCCTTCAGCTGCACCCGCAGCTTCTTCAGACAGCGGCCGCGGATGAAGCCGATCGATCCCGTGGCGAGCCCGAGGCGGCGCGCGACTTCGTTGTACGGCAGCGGCGGCTGCTCGTAGAACAGCAGCCGCACCATCTCCTGGCAGCGCGGCGGCAGGCTGGCGACGGCCTGTCGGATCGCCTGCTCGCGCTCGACCTCCTCGAGCAGGCGCGTGCCCGTTTCATCCGCTTTTACAAGGTGTTCCGGGGCATCGTCGGCCTGCGTCCACAACGACTCGCGCCGCGAGCGCGACTTCCAGTGCATCGTCTTGTGGCGCGTGACGCGCATCAGCCACGGCTTCAGCGCCTCGTGCCGGCGCAGGCGCGGGAGCTCCGAGACCAGGTCGGCGCACACCGCCTGAAAGATCTCCGCCGCGTCGTCGGGCTGCGCGCCGAACTTGATCGGGATCGAGTAGATGAGACGCTTGTATTTCACCATCACCGCGGCCCACGCCTCGGCGTCGCCATCGAGGCAGGCGCGCACCAGAACGGCATCGGCCGCGCCTTCATCGGGTGCGTCGGGGAGCGGAGCGGTGGACGGGATCATCGGGCGCCCGCGGCGCGAAGGAGCAATCGGAGTGCCATTGCGTGCAGACGCCGGCGAGGATCGCCACTTGCCGCGATACTGCGTGTACGCGCGCGTTGCCGATCGCGAAAGGCTGCCGCGAGGAAGAAGTCGCCGGAATCGCGGACAATCCCTTTACGTTCGTCGAACGAAGTTCCTCGCCCCGTAACGACGATCGCCGGGCTGACGGCGGGTTTGCGCGCGCTTGACAGCGGCGCCGACTATCACCACGCTATGAGACGGAGATGGTGACTATGCCCGACCGCACGCTCAACTTCCTCGGATGTCTCGCCGCGGCCACGACTGCAGCCGCGTGGCTGGCGTCGGGATCGCCCGCCGCGCAGGCGGCAAGGCCGACTGCCCAGGCGCCGGGCAAGGCGTGGACGATGCCGCGGACGCCCGACGGCAAACCAGACTTGAGCGGCTTCTACGACGTCGCGACGATGACGCCGGTCGAGCGTCCGGCCGGCGTCACGCGCCTCGTGCTCACGCCCGAGGAAGCGGCGGCGATGGAGAAGTACGAATACGAACGACAGGTGAAGAACGACGCGCCAATCAGCGGCGATCGCCAGGCGCCGCCGGTGGGCGGCGAGAACCTCACCCCGAAGTCGTACCTGGAATTCCTCGAGAAGTTCGGCGGCGGCGTGGTCGGCGGCTACAACAATTTCTGGCTCGCCGGCGGCATGAAGGTGATCAGAGTGGACGGCCAGCCGCGCAGCTCGCTGATCGTCGATCCGCCCGACGGCAAAGTGCCGGCGATGAAGGAGGAGGCGAAGAAGCGCAATGCCGCGTTCACCGCCGGCGGCGCGGTGGCGCCGGACGCGAACGAGGGCGCGGCCGCCGGACCTCCCGGCGCGTTCGACGGGCCGGAGCTGCGGCCGCTGGCCGAGCGCTGCCTGCTCGGCTTCGGATCGACGTCGGGTCCGCCGACGCTGCCGAACTACTTCTACAACAACATGAAGCAGATCGTGCAGACGCGCGATCGGATCCTGATTCTCAACGAGATGGTGCACGACGCGCGCATCATCCGCATGAACGCGCAGCACCTGCCGCCGACGATCCAGCGCTGGATGGGCGATTCGATCGGCCGCTGGGAAGGCGACACGCTGGTCGTCGACACCACCAACTTCACCGGCAAGACGCAGTTCCGCGGGTCGGGCGAAAACCTCCACGTCGTCGAGCGCTTCACGCGCACCGGCCCGGGCACCCTGCTCTACCGCTTCACGGTCGAAGATCCGGCAACCTGGGATCGTGCGTGGACCGGCGAGTACCCGTGGAACGTGACCCCCGAGAACCTCTACGAGTACGCGTGCCACGAGGGGAACTACTCGCTGCCCGGCATGCTGCGCGGCGCGCGGCAGAAGGAAGCGGACGACGCGAAGAAGAGCGGAAAGCAGTAAGTACGAAGTACGAAGTACGAAGTCAGAAGTGGGGGTTCTTCCCGCGGATGACACGACCCCCACTTCGTACTTCGAACTTCTAACTTACACGCATCATCGATTGGCCGGCGCGCACACCAGATTGATCGCGCGCTCGAGCTGCGGCGTCGTGAACGGCTTCGACAGGAGCGGCGATCCCGCCTCGGCGACGCGCTTGAGCGCATCGGGTACCGCCGGAAGCCCGGACATGAAAATCACCGGCAGCCCCGGCCGCAGCTTCCGGGCGGCGGCTGCCAGCTCGATCCCATTCACGCCGGTCGCCAGCACGACGTCGGTCAGCAGCAGATCGGGCGCGCCCGGTCCCTGAATCAGCAGCAGCGCCTCGGTATCGGCCTCGGCGACCAGCACTCTGTGGCCGAGGCTCTCGAGCTGACGGCGCACGATGCTGCGCACGTCGGTCTCGTCCTCGACCACCAGCACTTTGCGCGCAATCGCCGGCGTCGGCGACGGCGTGTCGACGACGACCGGATGCGCGTCGGCGTTTTCCACCAGCGGCAGGTACATCCGAAGCGTGGTGCCCCGGCCGACGGCGGAATCGATCGTCACCGTGCCGCCCGACTGCCTGGCAAAGCCGTAGACCATGCTCAGGCCGAGGCCGGTGCCGCGTCCGCTGGTCTTGGTCGTGAAAAACGGCTCGAACACGCGGGCGACGACCTCCGGCGGCATGCCGACGCCGGTGTCTTCAATCTCGATCAACGCGTACGACCCAGGCTTCAAGTCCTCGTCGGTGGTCGGCAGCGTGGTGATCTCGATCGTCGAGGTGCGCACCGTGAGCGCTCCCCCTTTCGGCATCGCGTCACGCGAGTTCAGCGCCACGTTCAGCAGGGCGGCTTCGAGCGCCGCGGGATCGGCGAACGCGGTCCCCGCGCCGCGGCTCGTCTCGGTGGTCAGGCGGATGTTGGCCCCCAGCGTGCGCCCGAGCAGCCGGACGAGGCTCGCGACCTGGGTATTGACGTCCACCGCCTGCGGGTGCAGCAGGCGCCGCCCGGCGAACGCGAGCAGGTGGCCGGTCAGATCCTTGCCGTGCAGCGTCGCCCGCGTCACCGCGTCGATGATCTCGCCGGCGTGCGAATCCTTCGGGAAGTGCAGCCGCAGCAGCTCGACGTTGCCGAGGATGATCGCGAGGATGTTGTTGAAGTCGTGGGCGATGCCGCCGGTCAGCTGGCCGACCGCTTCCATCTTCTGCGAGCGGAACAGCGCCTCGCGCGTCTGCTCGAGCGTCTCGTGCGCCTGCTGCAGCTCGGTGATGTCGTGGGAGATGCCGTAGACGCCGAGGATCTGGCCGTCCTTGTCGCGGTAGACGCCCTTGGTCACCAGATAGGTGCGCTCGCCGGCCTGCCCCGTCGCCACGCCTTCGAACGCCATCGGCTTGCCGGTCGCGAGCACCTCGCGGTCGGCTTCGACGAAGCTGCGCGCGTCCTTCTCGGGATAGAGCTCGAAGTCGTTCCGGCCGACGATCTCGGCGGTCGACTTGCCGATGAAGCGCGCGAAGGCGTCGTTGACGAGGATGTAGCGCCCCTCCAGATCCTTGACGAAGATGGCATCCGGCGTCGCCGCGATCACCGCCTGCAGGATGTCGTAGCTGTTGGGGATCGCCATCGTTGTCCCTGCGGCCTCAACGGGCGGACGGCTTCAGAGCGATCACCAGTTTCGACCCGCGCATCAACGCATTGTAGATGGAGATACGGTCCCGCTGAGGTCGGCGGCCGGCTGTAGCGCGCGCATCATATCCTGCCCGCATCTCGCCGATCGGCTGCACTTCACAAGAAAAATCACGCCGCCGCCACACTTTCCCCACATTTCTCGGGTCGAATAAGAAAAGGCAAAACGGGCACACGAACGAGGAGCACGAATGAAGACCAGGCAGGTCGGGCGGCGGGAAGCGATGGCGGTGATGGGGGCGGCGGGCGCGGCCGTGGCGCTCGGCTGCGGCGATTCTCCGGCGAGCCCGTCATCCACGACGACCACGACCACGCCGGCCACCAGCACCAACGCGGCCTGCGCGGTGACGCCGACCGAAACGATTGGCCCGTATCCGTCGCTGACCGACTTGTTCAGGAGCGACGTCCGTGAAGGCAAGCAGGGCACGCAGCTGAACCTGACGATCAAGGTGGTGAACGTCGCGAGCGGCTGCTCGCCCGTCGCCAACGCCAACGTCGAGATCTGGCACGTCGATGCCACCGGCAACTACTCGCAGTACGGCACGCAGACCACTCAGACCTACCTGCGCGGCATCCAGACGACCGACGCCAGCGGCGAGGTGACCTTCGTCACCATCTACCCGGGCTGGTATCAGGGACGGGCGACGCACATCCATGTCGAGGTGACGATCAACGGCGTGTCGCGCAAGGTGACGCAGATGGCGTTCCCCGAGACGATCAACAACGCCGTGCACGCCAGCGGCGTCTACTCGTCGCGCGGCGCCAACCCGATGTCGAACGCCGCCGACGGCATCTTCGCCGACAGCCTGTCCTCGGAGATCGTCACGCCGACCGGCAGCCCGACGACCGGCTACTCGGTGGCATTCCAGGTGGGGATCTAGCCAGCTCGACGAACTTCGCGTCCGGAATCCGCTCGGCGACGTAGCGCCCCTCCTGCACCAGCAGGCACCGATCGTCGCGGCGGTGCAGCACCAGCGTCGGCACGCGCACCAGCGGCAGGACGCGGCAGACGTCGATCTCGGAGTTCATCTGCGTGAGGCGCAGCGCCGCGCCGGGGCTCGCGCCCATGCGCAGGTAGGTGCTCCACCAGGCTCGGAACGCCAGGTCGGTGGCCATGCTCGGCGCCCGTACCTCGAGGCCGACCGGCCCGCCCCAGTGGTCGCGGATCTCGTCGAAGAAGCGTCCCCGCGTCTCCAGCGTCGGCGCCCACGGGTACTCCGGATCCCAGATCCGCTTCGCGTAGGTGCCGATCATCACCAGCGCGCTCGTCTTCTCCGGGTAGGTCGCGGCAAACAGCGAGCACATCGGTCCGCCCTCGGACACGCCGAGCAGCGCCGCCCGCTCCGAGCCCACCGCTTCCATCACCGCGCGCACGTCGTCCATGCGTTCTTCGAGCGTCGGCAGCGCGGTCACGCGATCGGAGAGGCCGGTG
>Ga0111538_10001662_pt1 | contig 31344 bp, 29 predicted proteins | sample SoiMethybrSBSTD1_FD_79669 | JGI IMG/M metagenome (GOLD analysis project Ga0111538, IMG submission 79669) | Bulk soil microbial communities from a Populus tree surrounding site in Tennessee, USA - Soil MetaG P. TD hybrid SBSTD1 (version 2)... | ecosystem: Environmental > Terrestrial > Soil >... | reverse complement strand
TTCGCTGCGGCTGGAGCCTCTGCCGGATAGACCTTGATCTCGACGCGCCGGTTCTTGGCGTTGTTGTCCGGATCGGCAGGATCGGCGGGCTTGTCCCAGCCCATGCCCGACGTCGAGAACTGGGTGGGCTGCAGCGTGGAGAATTTCTTGACGATGGCCTCCTTCACGGAGTTCGCGCGATTGAGCGACAGCTCCTGGACGGCGCTTTTCGGCGCCTGATTCTTCATCGATCCGTCGGTATGTCCCTCAATCACGATGCGCGCTGCGCCGTACTGACCCGCGAGCTTGCCGATCTCTTCGACGACGAAGTTCACGTTCGGATCGTAGAGCTCCTCGACGTCCTTGCCGTCAACCGCGCGCGTGATCTTTTTGCTCACATCCCACGAGTTGGGGAAGAAGTGAATGACGACGGTCTTGGTGAGGATCTCGTCGGCTTCACCCTGCACCGCTCCGGCGCTGGTCGGCGCGAAGCGCACGTCGTACTCGTTCTTCTGGCTCGCGTACTTCGCTTCACTCCCCAGCTTCTGGATCACCGAGAAGTCCATCACCTGATCGAACGGCGTCTGCTGCGTCACCACGCCGATCTTCTTGTAGAGGAAGTAGGCGGTGTTCCAGGTCCGCTCGAAGTTCGTCGGATTGTTCTGGTTCAGGAAGAATTCGCGGTTCTCCGCGTAGTTGGTCGAATGTGCGTCGCCGAGCATGCCGAGCGCATCGCCCTCGGGAATCGAGTAGCCGGCGGCCATCAGCTTCGCGACCTTCTGTTTGTTCTCCTGCACCTTCAGATCCTGCATCGCGTCGAGGATGCCGCGGACCAGGCCTTCCATGATGTCGGGGTTGTCCTTGGCGAAATCCGCCCGCGAGAACCACACGTCGGCAATCAGCTTGTTCGCCGTCGCGGTGGTGATCATCATGCGGTTGCCGCGGACCTTCTCGAGGTTGTAAATGTCCGGCGCCCAGCTGACGACGCCCGCCAGGCTCTTGTCGCCGTTGAACGCGGCGGCGGCCTGGAACGCGTCCTGCGTGAACTTGAACTGCACTTCCGCCGGCTGCACGCCGGCGTTGATCAGCGCGTTCAGCAGGAAGAAGTGCGACGGTGAGTTCTGCGCGAGGACGACCGTCTTCCCGCGCAGGTCGGACATCGTCTTGACGGCGTCGCGAACGACGATGCCGTCACCGCCGTTCGACCAGTCCACCTGCTGGTAGATGCGCGGCATGACGCGTGAGTCCTTCCTCAGGCCTTCGAGGAAGAGCGGCACCATGTCGAGCGTCGCCCAGCCGACGTGCAGGTTGCCCGCCGCGAACGCGTCGCGCATCGCGACCGGGTCGTCGATGAGCACGAGTTCGACCTTGAAGTCTTTTCCGTTCGGCGTCTTCCACACCTTGCCCGGCTTGAAGCCGTTGTTGGCGAAGATGATCGGACCCCACCCGGCCCACACGTTGATGGCAAACCGCACGGTGCGGTCGTTCATCGGCGTGTAGCTCGAGATGCCCTTCACTTCGGGCAGCTTGGCGCTCGGAACGAAGTTGTATTCCTTGACCGTAGTGATGCCAGAGCTGTCGGGATTTTCCGCCTTGCCGGCCACCTGCTTCAGTTCGTCGCTCGAGAAGATGCCGGTGCCGGCGCCGCCACCGCCGCTGTACCGCCAGATCGCCAGGCCGACGAGGCCAATGACGACAGCAAAGACTGCGACATAGAACGCTGGACGAGGCTGTCCGTTCGCCATCTGCACAATCTCCTATCGTGATTCAGCGCGTAGGGCCCGTCCTTGTGGACGGGCCGCTCTCAGTTCGTTTGCTTCTCGGTGGCCTTGTCGGTCGCCGCCGGTCCGAGGTCCTTGGTCGCCGGCGCGATGCGCGTCGTCTCTGGCGATTTCAGCCCGAGCTCCACCTCAAAGTTGGTGAGCGCTTCTTCCGCCAGCACCGCTTGCATCTTTTCCTCGGCGTCGATCTCGGCGATCCCCTTCGAAGAAAGGTCGGCAGCGACACGCACCTTGCCGCGGTTCCTGTCGATCTTTTCCTGGATGACCGACTCGATCTGTCCGAAGTCGGTGGTCAGGTTGAGGTCGAAGCTCTCGGCGAGCTTGGCGATCTCGGCTTCCGCGGCGCTCATCTTGAGCTCGGCGTCGTACTTCTGGATCTTCTGTTTGAGCTCGACCAGCTTGCTGTTCGCGTGCTGGATCTTGCGCAAATTGTTGCCGTACGCGGTTTCGTGCATCTGCAGCTGCTGTTCGTTGGCGGCGAGCTCGGTCTTCGCCTTCTGCAACTCCAGCGCGAACTTGGCCGCCGTCGTGCGGTCACCGGCTTTCAAGTACGCCTTGGTCTCCGCCTCGAGCTTCTGCAGGTGCGAACGATTGGCGGCGACTTGCCGTGTGACGCGCTCCACGAGGCCGCGATACTGTTCGAGCCCCACGCGTCCTTCCTTGAGCTCGTCTACTGCGCGGTCGTATTCGTATTGCATCTGCGCAATCGGATCCGCCTCCCAGAAGATGTTGGCGATCTTGTTTATCTGCGCCATGAACGCCGACCAGAATTTCTGAACAATCACGCGAATCTCCTTCGAGAAGCGATCGTCGTTTCTTAGGAATCAGCCCCTTCGGCTCCGCTCAGGGCTCGGGCTCGCGTTCGCCGAGCGTCGAGGCTTCGGCGAGGATCCGGCCCTGGTAAATCTCGTCCAGCGCCTTCTTCAGCTCCGGGCCGCTCCCAGCGCCGATCACATCACCTTGCACCTGTTTCAAGAAGCTGAACCTCTCGGCGCTCGTGTCGAACGCCACGAAATATATTGCGACAGCGTGCTCGCTCTTCTGAAAAATTTCCTGCGCCGCGTGGTCCGGGCTTCGTCCGGCTGTGTTCTCGCCGTCGGTGACGACCAGCAGATACTTGCGGAACGTGCCGGCACGATACAGGTCGGGCCGCGCCGTATACATCGCTTCACCGATGGCGGTTCCACCGCCGGGGCGGGGGACGCGCGCCAGCGCGTCGCGAATCACGGCCCGATTGAAAGATTGCATCGGCAGCACGGTGGTCGCGTCGCTCGAAAAGCTGTAGATCCCAACCTTGACGGCAAAATCTGGCCGTTTGGCGATGAACGCCTCGGTGGCGTCGAACATCGCCTCGAGGGCCTCGCGAGCGACGGCGGCCTTCGGCCGGGAATCGCCGGGCGCTTCCTGTTTCATGGAGCCCGACGTATCGATCAGAATGGCGATCGCCGCGCCGAGCCCCTCTTCGACTTCGGACTGATATGGCGCGGAGGACTCTTCCTCGCCATAGGAGGCCCGGCCACGGCGGTTGCCGTCGCACGCCGCCAGTGTTGAGGCCAGCGCCACCACGGCAAGGGTGGTGGAGAAACGCCGTATGCGTGTTGTCAGGTCTTGGAGTCTATAGTCGGGGTCTATAGGTATCAAGGTCGTGACGTGGCCGTTGACCAGCGCGCGTCAGTAACCGGATCGGACGTAAAACACTGGTGGAAGTTCCTTTCGCTGAGGCGCTCGTGAAACCCATTCCCAGTCACGAACTTGTCGGGTCCCGCGTGGTCGGCGAACTGCCGAGCGCCGACATGGTAGACCTCTGGGTCCGCATCTCGTCCGGCATCGTCAAGTACGGGTTTGTGATCGAGTACCGCGACCTCGATCCACCGCGCACTGGCATTTTCGACGGTCTGCGGATCACCATCGACCCCGACGTCGGGTTCGAGATGCAGTGCTTCCTGTTGCTCCACCTCTTTGGACATTCCGTGCAGTGGGTGGCGCCGTCGCTGGCGCACCACGTCGAGGAGTTGAAGCACACCGACGATCGGTCGCGCTTCATGGAGGTGCTGCGTGCCTACGAGTTCGAGGCGGCCAGATTTGGCATGCAGTTGATGCGCGAGCGAGGCGTGACCAGCCTCGACCAGTGGTACAGCGATTTCGTTGAAACCGACTGGCGATACGTCGAGCGGTATTACGAGACGGATCGCATCCCGCCGTGGACTGAGTGCGTTGTCGGCGGTTGCCAGCTGATTCAGCCGGCGCCGATTCCGCCGCTCGCTCTACGACCGGTGGAAGTCCGGTTTGCGTTCTGATCAGCGCGATCGCGCTGATCAGCCTGATCGGCAAACGACGCGATGAGCCGTGCGAATTCGTCGGCCTTGGTAATCGAGCCGAGATGGCCGGTGCGGCTCAGCACGGCCCTGGTCGCGTGCGGCCAGATGCGGTGATAGTCGCGCGTCAGTTCAACCGGAACAACGAGATCGTGGCCGGGATCGCCGGTGACGACGAGAACCGGGCAGCGCACGTGAGCAAGCTCGCGATCGACCTCGTGCGACGCCACCAGCCGCGCGCGACGGGCGATCAGCCTCGGCGAGAACATGTTCGCCAGCACGGTGCCGGCCTGCCGCACCGCGAACACGGCGCCGGACAGTCTGCCCCTGGCCGCAAATATTTCGCGGCACATGCGCACCGACGCGATGCAGAAGAGCGGCGAAAAGAGCACTGGCGCTCGCAGGAAGAACGACTGCCGCGCGTCGGGCCGCCACGACGGCGGGATCGCCGACACGAGTACCAGCGCCGAAACCTTGTCGGGATGCCGCGCCGCGAATGAGGCCGCGATCAACCCGCCATACGACACGCCGCAGATCGTTGCCTGCCGCACGCCCGTTCGCTCGAGGACCTCATCGACCTGTTGAACGTAACTCCAGATGCCCGCCGACTCGTCGAACGAGGCGCCGCTTGTGGGTTCGTCGGCGAGCGAAAAGGTGATGACACGACACCGCTTCGCCAGCGCGTCCACGGCCTGGTACATCCATTCCCAGCGTCCCTGGGCGCCGGGAATGAGGACGACCGGAGTGCCGCTGCCGCGATCAATGATGTTCATGCAGGGTAGGGCGGGTCTTGTTCTTTAGACCCGCCTAATTGCGCAGCGGTTTCCCCGTTTTCAGCGTGTGCTGGATTCGCTCCTGCGTCTTTCGCTCGGCGACCAGGCTGAGGAACGCTTCGCGTTCGAGGTCCAGCAACCGCTGCTCCGCGACCGTCGTCGCATTCGGGATGTCGCCTCCAGTCATGATCGTGGCGAGCTTGCGACCGATCAGGGCGTCGTGATCGCTGATGCGGCCGGCGCGCCACGCGAGGTGCACGCCGAGTTTCAGCGCCGCAGCGACCGTAGCGCCGCCGACCGGTATCGCGGTGCGCGGCGCGGGGGGCTGATAGCCCTCACGTACGCGCTCCAGCGCTCGCGCCTTTGCGTCGGCCATGAGGCGATCGCGGTTCATGGTGATCGCATCCACTGGACGCAAGTAGCCGAGCCGTTGTGCATCGGGCCCGCTCGCCGACGTCTTCGCGAACCCAATCAGCTCGAACGCGCGTTGGATGGTCGGCAGGAAATCGTTGCTGCCGGGAGCCATCTGTTCCGCGGCACGCGCCACCATCTCCTTGGTGCCCGCGCCGGCAGGGATGAGGCCGACGCCGACTTCGACCAGGCCCATGTATGTTTCACCAGCGGCCTGTACGCGGTCGCCATGCAGGCAGATCTCACAGCCGCCGCCGAGTGCCAGACCGGCTGGTGCGACGATGACCGGGACCTTCGAGTAGCGCAGCCCCATGGTGGACTGCTGGAACTGCCGGATGATGAGGTCGATGTCGTCCCAGTTCTCCTCCTGTGCCTCGAGCAGCAGGAGCATGAGATTGGCGCCGGCGGAGAAGTGCGGCGCATCATTGCCGACGACGAGCGCCGCAAAGTTACGCTCGGCCTCGCGCACGCCAGCCTGCAGCATCTGCAGCGTGTCGGCGCCGATCGCGTTCATCTTGCTGTGGAACTCGACGGCCAGTACTCCGTCGCCAATGTCGATGAGACTGGCACCCGCGTTCTTCTTCACAATCCGCGATTGATCCTTCGCGTTCTTCAGGATCTCCAGCTCGGATGGCGGCGCTTTCGTTCGTGGTGTTCCGAGGTCGACACCAATCGCCTCAGCGACTTCGAACGGTCCCAGGTCCCATCCGAATCCCCATCGCATCACACGATCGACGTCATCGGGCGAATTGGCGACTGACGGCGTGACCTTCGCGGCATACGCCAGCGTGGGCGCGAGCGTGTCGCGCATGAACTGTCCGACGCGGTCCGTGCCGTTGTAGAGCGTCTTGATCCGTTCGCCGACGTCGTTAATCGTGCGCGCCGACTCGAGCGACGGCAGTCGTGCCGGCTTCCTGGGCAGGTACTCGAGCGATGACCGATCGATCGTGAGGATCTCGGACTCGCCGCCTGCGCCCTTGACGCGCTTGTAGAAGCCCTGCCCGGCTTTCTCGCCGATGAGCCCCTTCGCGAGCATCTGCTCGACAAACGGCGGCAGCGCGAACGTGGCGCGCGCGTCCGGATCGGGCAACCGCTGGTGCAGGTCGTGCATCACGTGACCGACGATGTCCAAGCCCGCGAGGTCCAGTGTCCGGAACGTCGCGCTCTTCGGGCGGCCGATGGCCGGTCCGGTGATCTCGTCGATCTCCTCGATTGTGTAGGCGCCGCTCTCGAGGGCGGCAAGAATGCGCGCCATGCCGTACAGCGCCAGATGATTGCCGATGAACCCCGGTGAATCCTTGGCGACGACGACGCCCTTGCCGAGGGAACGATCGGCGAAGGCGATCACGGCGTCGAGAACCCCACGATCGGTTTCCGCGGTTGGAATCACTTCCAGGAGGTGCAGGTATCGCGGCGGGTTGAAGAAGTGCGTGCCCAGCCAGTGACGACGGAAGTCGTCGCTGCGGCCTTCGGCGATCGCGGCAATCGGAATCCCGGACGTGTTCGAGCTGACGATGCTGCCGGGCCGTCGTGCGGCGTCCACGCGCGCGAGGAGCTCACGCTTCACGTCGAGCTTCTCGACGACGGCCTCGAGGATCCAGTCAGCGTCCTTGAGTCGGGCCAGTCCGGAATCAAAGCTGGCGGTCGCGATGAGCTTGTGCGTGTCGGGTGTGAAGAAGGGATCCGGCTTCAGCCCGCGTGCCCGCTTGAGGCCCTGTTCGGCTGCTTCCGCAGTGACGTCGAGCAGCAGCGACGGAACGCCGGCATTGGCGAAATGCGCGGCAATCTGGGCGCCCATCACCCCTGCGCCCAGCACCGCCACCGAGTTGATCACCCGATCAGTCTATGCGCGTTTGACAACGCTCGGCTATGGCGGACAATGGCCCGCGTGACACAGACCCTGTCGCCACCGGGCAGCGGATCGGACTGGACCACACGCTGTCTGAATTGCGGCGCGTCCCTAACCGGGTCCTTCTGCGCGGCCTGCGGTCAGCGCGTCGTGCCACCGCATCCGACCACGAAAGAGCTGATCGGTGATTTGTACGACGAGCTCGCCGGATGGGACGGAAAGTTCGCCAGGACGATTCGTTTGCTGCTCACACAGCCCGGCGAGCTGACCCGGGCCGTCATCGAAGGGCACCGCACGCGGTACGTGAAAGCCGTGCGTCTGTATCTGATGTGCAGCGTGCTCTTCTTCCTGGTTCAGGCGAGCGCGCCATTTCCGGATACTGACGTCAACGTTGAGATTGGCTTTGGCGTCAGTGTGAGCGCCGCCGATCAGACACCGGGTGAACGGGCGCTTGCGAAGGCCATCACCGGCGGGCTCGCCAGCCTGACTCCAGCGGAACGAGCCGACCTGGATCGCGAGATCGAGGAACTGCCTCGCCCGTTCCGGCCGATGATGCGGGCGATGGCCACCGACTACGACGGCCTGATGCGCCGTGCGTCCGACGCGATACCGCGCGTGCTGTTTGTGCTGATTCCAGCGTTGGCGCTGATCCTCGCCATCTTCTATCGCGGCCGCCACTACCCCGAGCACCTGTACTTCGCCACGCACTTCGGGACGTTCGTGTTCATCGTGCTGACTATCGAAACGATCGCGGCCTACAGGCGGTCGCTGCCCGCGATCTTTGCGGCGCAGGTCATCGGCGCGCTGGTGATTCTGGTCTACGGCATCATCGCGCAGCGTCGCGTCTACGGGGGGTCGTGGGTCGCGACTGGAGCGAGGGCCTTCGGCGTCGCCGTGATTTACGGGACCCTGTGGTCGGCCGCTACACTCGCCGTCACGCTCTGGGCCTCACGCTGACACGTTTCCGCGGAGCTGAAGCCCCCGCTCTACGTCGCGCGGATCAGCCGGCGATCTGCTTCCAGTTCTTGGCGAGTCGCTCGGCAGTGCGCCAGGCCAGCGCCTGCGCGGTCAGCGTCGGGTTGCGCGCGCCGCTCGTTCCCATCACTGACGCGCCGAGGATTCCGAGGTTCGGCACCTCGTGTGAAAACCCCCAGCGATCGACGACGTTGGTCTCGGCGTTGCTGCCCATTCGCGTACCGCCATACGCGTGCGTCGTCGGCCCCATCGTGCCCATGCCGGTCTTCTCGGTGGCGATGGCACCCGCTGCTTTGTACCACTCGACCATCTTGTCCTGGATGAACGTCGAGACGCGGCGCTCGTTGTCCTTGTAGTCGGCGGTGATGCGGCAGACCGGGAGGCCGAGAGGATCTTTTACGTTGGGATCGAGATCGAGATAGTTGTCTTCGTAGGGCAGCGTCGTCTTCTGCAGATAGGAGACGTTCCACGAGTCGGCGTTCTGCTTGATGAACGTCTTCCACGCCGAGCCCCATCGCTGCGCACGCCCGTACGTGCTCATGCTCGCCGCCGAGATCGGACGGCGATCGGAGTAGACCCACAGATTGCCGCCGCCGATGAAGTCGAGCCCCGAGTGATCGAAGTTGTCGTCGGCCCATTCGTCCACCGCGACGCCCTGCGCCGGCAAGCCGTACCAGTTGTTCAATCGCTTCGGGAACAGCGCCGTCACTCCGCCGATCTGGTTGTGACTGAAGTAGTGCCGGCCGACCTGCCCATGGTTGTTGGAGAGTCCCTTGGGAAACGCCTTCGACTTGGACAGCAGCAGCATTCGGACGTTCTCGTAGACGTAGCTTGCGACGAGGACGACGGTCGCTGGCTGGAAGTACTCGGTTCCGCCCTTGACGTAATGGACGCCGCTCACCCGGCCGCCAGGTCCGACTTCGATCGTGGTGACGTGGGCTTCGGTCACAACAGACAATCGCTTCGTCGCCTGCGCCTTCGGGATCGTCGTCACCGCCGTCGAGCCCTTCGCGTTGATGTGGCAGCCGCCACGCGCGCAGTAGCCGTGATACGCGCAGCCGGCACGACCTTGATAGGCGCGTGTGCTGACAGCAGCGGGTCCAGGGAACGGGCGCCAGCCCAGTTTGCGTGCGGCGTCGGCCATCATCTCGGTGAAGCTGGTGCCGCGCAGGGGAGGCATCGGATACTCGCGCGCTCGCGCTCCCTCGAACGTGTTGCCGCGCGGATCGATCTTGCCCTTGATGTTGCCGGCCTGCCCTGACACGCCGATTTCGTACTCGACCTTGTCGTAGTACGGCTCGAGCTCGTCGAGGCCGAACGGCCAATCCTCGACAGTCGAGCCCCGTGGGATGCGCGAGGCGCCATAGCGGCGCGTCGTCTCGCTCACCACCTTGAAGTCCCATGGATTCAGCCGCCAGCTCTGCGCCCAGTAGTGCAGCGTCGTGCCGCCGACGGCGTTCATCATCGGGTGGATCGCAAGGCGCGGTGATGCCGGGGCGTTGGCATTCGGGCGATGCGTCGGGATTTCGCGATTGGCCTTTTGAGCGGACTGCGGCCAGCCGCGGAAGTTGTTGCGCAGCTCGTCGGGCGCGAAGTCGTCTGGCCGAAGCCATGTGCCGGCTTCCAGGCCGATCACCGCGAGTCCGGCTTGGGCGAGCGGCAGCACTGCCACGCCGCCAGCCGCACCGAGTCCGATCACCACAACGTCGGTGGGCTTGAGGTTAACGGGCATTGGGCTTCTTCCTGGAGAACATCGAGAAGTCGTAGGCCGACATGTGCGTCGGCGTAGGTGCGACGTCCATGCGCTGATCGTTTGCCGTTGCGGTCAAACGGATGCCGGGATAGCCGATGAGATCCCAGCCGACGAAGTTGGCGTTGCCGCCGTAGAACGGATCGCCGAACGTGCCCTGAATCGTGTGCGAGAGCACGAGGTTGAAGAACAGCGCCGCGCCGGCGAATCCTCTATTGCTCTCGACGTCGGTCAACAGCGCGTCCTGATCCTGCGCGGACAGCTGCGTGAACGGCGCTCCCTTCGCGGTGCGCGCGAACGACTCCATGCCGGAGAGTCCGGCGCGATAGGCCACGAGCAACGGGGCAAGAAAGCCGCCAAGCGCTCGATCGATGTAGCGCGCCGCACGGGCCTCAGTGGCGCCCGGCCCATTGGCGTCGGTCGGAATCAGACGCGCGACGATGGCCTCGAGCGTGGCGCCCTCGGCCGCAGTCAGCGTTTCAAACGGCTCGCGAGTGGCTTGCGCGATCGCGTCGATGGGAACGGCCGCCGCTGCGCCAGCGATGCCAACGCGTTTGAGTACGTCGCGGCGCGAAATCAATGGATCGTGTGAGTCGTCCATGCTGCTCTCCCGAGGGAACGGAGACGCAATCTCCGTTCACTCGGGACACAGCATAGCGGCGTTGCTACTTGCCGTCGACAGAGAACGCGAGCAGCACGTTGCCCGGCTTCCCCGCGACGAACGCGTATCCGGAATTCACGAACACCATGCCGCCGACGACGACTGGGCCTGGTCCGTCGAGCGCGCCGCCATTTGCGGTGACACCGTTGACCGTTTTGTACGGCTGAGCGGTGTCAACGTCCCAGAGGATCGCGCCCTTGTCACTCGCATACGCTCGCAGGTGCCCATCGATCCCGCCGGAAAAGACGATGCCGGGAATTGCCGTGACGGCCGCCGATTGTGCAGGGCTGCATCCGGGTTGACCGCCGCAGCCCGGGTGGGGCGTGTTCCAAACGATCTGACCTGACGCTGGGTCGAGCGCATAGAGTCCACCTCCAAGCTGACTCGGCGCGGCTTGCCCGGGGGGACTTGGCGGTGCCGGCCGCGCGACGGCAGTTCCAGCGGTTTCAGGAATCACGTCCGACAACGCAACGTAGACGCGACGGCCGTCATACGCCGAGCCCCACTGCACGCCGCCGAGCGCGGAGCCTTTGCCGACGCGGGTTTGCCAGAGGATCTCGCCGCCGCGATCGGGATCAACGGCGTGCACAACGCCCGACTTCTGGCCGGCGATTAACGCGCGACGCCCGTTCGGCAGATCGACGAGGATGGGTGACGATCCGAAATCGTGGTCGGGGCCCTTCCCTTCAGGGCAGTTCACGCGGAACGCTTCGGGCAGACCGCAGGCGACGTTGAAGGCGTCGCCCGAGGTCACCTGCCGCGTCCACAGCAGCTTGCCCGTCTTGATGTCGAACGCCATGAATGCGTCGGACGTCGCAGCCGCGGGATCCGAGTACGCGTCGCCCGTGGTGATGTAGACGACACCTCGTTTGAGATCGACCGCCGGTGATGACCACACTCCCGCGCCGGAAGGTCCCCACAGCTGAACGCCCTGTGAGTTCGTGCGAACCGGTTTCGGCTCTTCAGGAATCGTGTAGCTCTTCCAGCGCACCTCTCCGGTTGCCGCGTTCAGTGCGGAGATGCTGCCGCGGAACTTGCAGCACTCGTACTTTGGATTCGCGCCGAGGACTTCCTCGGCGGATGAGGTCGTCACGTAGAGCGTGCCGTCGGCCAGCGTCGGTGCGCCAGTGATCGTCGCGCCCAGGAAGCTTTCGACCGATCGCTTCCAGACCAGGGCGCCAGTCAGCGCATCGACCGCGTACGCGTTGGCTCGCTGATCGCCGAAGTACGCGAGCCACCGGCCCTGCTCGCCCGCGCCGATCGTGATCGCGGTTCGAACAGGGGCGTCCGGCTTGAACGTCCAGTATTGGCAGCCAGTGTTGGCATTCAACGAGTAGACGGCGGTCGCCGCGCTGCCGACGAAGACGCGGCCGCCGACAACGGTTGGTTGTGCAAAGGCGCGATTCACACCTGGGAATCCGAACGCCCACTTCAGCTTCAAGCGTGGGACATCGCTCGCCGTGAGCCGAGCCATAGTTGCCGGCTGGAATCGATGCTGCGCGAGATTCCCGCCCCACCCGTTCCAATTTGGTTGCTCGAGTGGCTTGGCGAGCGCCGCCGACTCGTTGGCGGTGCAGGCGTTGCTGACCGGCGCGGCCGTCCCGGCCGGCGGCGTACCGATCGTCCGAGCCAGCAGTTGAATCTGGTCCAGCGTGAGGCTCTGGCCCTGCTCGCGCATGCTGCCAACCGTGAGGGCAGCGCCGATGGCCTCCGGTGTCAGACGACGGAGCCCCTCGCGGTTTGGCGCGCGCGCGACGCCCGCTTCGTGACACGACGCGCAGCGTGTCTTGTAGATGGATTCGGCGTCCTGATTCGCTTGCGGCGTTTGCGCGTTCGCCGCAGACGCGCTCACTGCCAGACACAACAGCAACAGACTCGCCACTCGCATGCCGTCGACTCCTCGTGTTACCAGACGTGTGCCGGCCCAGAGCCGGTTCCATCTCACGCCGTTCGTTCGAGTGGGCGCGTCAGGCAGGTCGGTCCCCCGGCGCCCTTGACGCTGATCTCGGTGCCCTCATATTCGACGACGTCAGCGCCGGCGTGCTCGAGTGCGGCACGCGTCCGCGGATTGCCCGCCAGCATCAGGCAGCGCTTCGGCGCCAGCGCCAGCACGTTGGTGCCCATGCTCTCGAATTCCTCGTCCGGGACTTCGACGAGTCGAATCCCGCGATCGACCAGCCACTCGCGAAATGGGACCGGCAGGAGCCGCGAGTATACGACCGCCATGTCGTGATCGATCGGACTGATCAGTGACATCAGGTGCATCACGTCCTGCTGACCTTGCCAGTGAGGCAGCGGCACTTCGACCACATCGACGCCGTTGCCGAGAATCGCGCGCAGCTGTCGAATGCCGTCGGCGTTGGTCCGATAGCCTCGACCGACGACCAGGGTGTGCGGATCAAGCCAGACGACGTCGCCGCCTTCAAGTCGTCCCGGGGACTCGATGCGTCCGCAGATCGCCGTCGGCAGTCGCCCGTCCAGACAGGCTCGCTCTTGCGCTGCCGGCTCCGCGACGCGCTGCGACTTTCCCATTTGGCACAGGATGAGACCGCGCTCACACACGATTGACGCATCTCGCACGTAAATCGAATCGAGCGTCGTCTTGTCGTCGCGCGGCAAGAGATGGACCTGCGCGCCCACGGCGCTCAGCGCTTCGACGAACCGGTCGTGCTCTCTCGACGCGCTGTACAGATCCGGTGGAGCGGTAAAACGAAGGCCTTCCCACTGGCGTGCGATCGTGGACGGGTCGATGAAGGCATCACGCGGATGCTTCACGGCGACACGTGTGAGCCGATCGACTTCCGAGAGCACGGCGGTCATTGTCTATTTCCAGCGGGTGAGGATCGTCTCACGATCGAACAGCCTGATGGCAAACCACATCAGGCCGACATTGACCAGCAGCAGACCTAACGAGATCCAGAGAATCACTGACACCGTCAGCTCGACGCCGCCGAAGAGCTGACCGAGCAGGAGCGCGGGAATTGGCAGGATGACGAAGACGCCGAGCTGCTGCGCCGTCCGCGCGTCGTTGACGCGCGACGACACGCAAATGGCCAGCTGCAGTGCCACCATCGCCGCGAGCGGCCCGAGCAGGAACACAACGCCGAGTGTCCGCGTTCCCAGCAGTACACCGAAGACGCCTCTTTCGGCGGTGAAAGCGACCACCACCAAATAGAGCACCATGGAAACGACTGTCACCGCGAGCGCAGGGAGCAGCGCTCCGAGCAGCTTGCCGCCAAGCAGTTCGAACGTGGTGATCGGCGTGACCAGCAACGGCTCGAGCGTTCGCGCTTGTTTCTCGCCGATGACGCTGGACGCGGCGATCGACATCGCGCTCGTGATCGGGCCGAGGAGCAGCATCACCAGGAAGTACTGAAACACGTACGCCTGGATCGCCGCCTCCGGATCGAGCGTTCGCATCGTGGGATCCTTCTTGTACATCTCGACGGCGATTTCGAGGTCGGCCGATTCCGAGAGCCGTTCGCCGGTTGCGGCCGGCACGATGACGGCGACGAACACTGGGATGAGCACCGCGATGCACGTGACGATGACGGCCGGTACGAAGATCGCGAGGTTCTGACGCAGATCGGCCAGCTCCTTGCCGAGCAGGGCAAAGGTCCGCGTCACGACGCCCGACCCTCCGGATCCAGCAACTTCAAATACACATCCTCGAGCGGCGGTTCCTCCGTCGTCACCGATTCAATACCCGCGCCGGCTTCAACGAGGCGGCGCACGACGTCGGGCGTTGTCAGCGGCGTGTTGCTGATGCTGACCGACAGGACAGCACCGTCAACGCGGACATCTGATGCACCAGCGGTGCGCAGGACGGTGGCAAACGGCTCCGCGGGTTGTACCAGCACGATCCGCACGCGCGGCGCGAACAGCTTCTGCCGCAGCGAATCGGGGGTGCCGATCGCAATCAGGCGTCGGCTGAGGACCGCGACGCGATCGGCGACGCGCTCGACTTCGTCGAGATTGTGCGTGCAGAGCAGAATCGTTCGCCCTTGTGCCCTGAGGCTCAGGACCAGATCCCGCACCTCACGCGCGCTTGCCGGGTCGAGGCCCGAGGTTGGTTCGTCGAGCATCGCGATGCGCGGGTCGTGGAGCAGACTTCTCGCGAGCGCGACTCGCTGCTTCAGTCCCTTCGACAGCTGCGCCGCGCGGTCGTCTCCGCGATCGCGAATTTCGAAGCGCTCGAGCGCTTCGTCTACCAGCGTCCCCGGCGAGGGCAGGCCATACATGCGCGCGTAGACCAGCAGGTTGTCGCGAACCGTCAATCGATCCCAGAGGCCGGGCGCTTCGGTGAGGAAGCCGATGCGCGCGCGCAGCTGCGGCGCCGATTGCGGTCCCATCGGCTGACCATCGATCTGCACCGAGCCCGATGTAGGCGCAATCAGGCCGGCAAGGATGCGGAGCGTGGTGGTCTTGCCTGCGCCGTTCGGTCCGAGCAGCGCAAAGATCTCACCGGGCTCGAGCGTGAACGAGACGTCGTCGAGGGCGAGCCGATCGCCGAAACGGCGAGAGAGGTGCGACGCGGTGAGCACGGCCGATGCCACGACGGACAAGCTTATTTCGTGGCGTAGTGCTCCGCGCCCATGAAATGCAGCGAGACGTACGGCTCATTGCCGACGACCCAGCTGTCGTGCGGCACTGCGGGAATGTGGAAGGCCTGACCCGCGCGAAGCTCGACGACGCGTCCGTCATCGAAAGCCGCGGCAGCGGTACCTGATAACACGAGCCCGACGTGCTCCACTGTGCAGCGGCTGGCACCGACCGACGGACCGACGTGCTCGGACCATTTCCACCCCGGCTCGTACGTGGCGCGGCCGATCGTCATGCCGCCAACGTGAATCAGCTCGAACTTGCCTTTCACGAGCACGCGCGTTTCGTCAGGAGTGTCGAATCGTTTAAGTGTGACCAGATCCATAGGAGTATCTGCGGCCGCTGCGTCCTACTTCGGATCGAATTCGTAGCATCCGGGCGTCACGAGCAATCGCCCGTTGCGACTGAAGAACAGGCTCGTCGGGCTGATGAGACCGGCGCCACGGAACTCGATGGTCCGAACCTTGTCGCCATCGGTGTTGAACACGTACGTGAACGGGACACCCAGCGACACCCAGAGCTCACCGTTGGCGTTGACAGCGGCGGCGCGGATGACGGGTGTGACGAGGGGCACCTCACGATCCTGAATTCGTCGGCGAGGCCATTTGGTCGGCTGATTGTCGAGCACGGGATCCAGTTCGCGTCCCTCGATGTGCCGCTCGAACAACAGCACGCCGGTGTCGCTGTACTTGCGGAAGATCGGCTTGCCGGTGATGAACACGTAGTAAAAGCCGCCGGCCGGATCGACGAGTGGCAGCCCAGCGTTCATCGCGATGTGCACGTCGCTGTCGTCTTCGAATCCCGTCGTGCGCAGCCGGCCGATGCTGCGCTGCGCATAGCCACCAGGCGAGTACTCGGTAAACAACGCGCCGCTCTCAGGATGGCTGACGAGCAGCGTCGCGCCGGTGTACTGCACGGAGCTGGCGCCGTTCAGCATCATGTTGGCGAGGATGACCCGCGCGGCAGGCGCACCCGGCAGAAAGAAGCCACTGAGCAGCTTGCCTGTTCGGTCGAAGGTCTGGACGCGCTGCTGTCCCCGCGGCACGTCGGCGACCACAAATCGTCCGTCAGGCGTAAGGTCGAACCCGGTCGGCTGAATGACTCGCCCGTCCTCCTGGCCGATTTCCAGGATCTTGCGCGACTTTGTCTTCTGCGCGTCCACGGTGTGGACGGTGTGGCCGCGGCGATCGAAGACGAAGTAGGTACCGCTCGCGTCCTGCTGAAAGTTGATCGCCTCGTCATAGCTGCCGACGATGTGCGGCGGCAGACTGGCGACGGAGCGAAGCGTCTCGAGGCGCAGCGCCGCCTCCGGACGAGAGGCCAGGATGATGGTGGCGAGGATGAGCGCGCTAGTACGCTGCAAGCGACTTGATCGCTTTCAGCACGTCCGCCGATCCGGGCAGGATCGCATCCTCGAGATCCGGCGCGTAGGCGACCGGGCAATCGAGCGCCGCGACGCGCGTGACCGGGGCGTCGAGGTATTCGAAGAGATCCTGCGAGATGCGCGCGGCGATCTCTGCGCCGAAGCCGGCCGTCAGCTGGTCTTCGTGCGCGACGATGACCCGGCTGGTCTTCTTGGTGTAGGCGGCGATCGTCTCCCAGTCGTAGGGAATAATCGTGCGCAAATCGACGACGGCGACGCTGATCCCCTGCCGCTCGGCCTGCTGCGCCGCCAGCAGCGATCTCTGCACGAGCGCGCCCCACGTGAAGACCACGATGTCGTTGCCGTCGCGCGGGACCGCTGCCTTCCCGAACGGGATCATGTAGTCCGGTCCGGGATACACGCCCTTGTTGTACGTCTGCCGGTAGAGGTGCTTGTGCTCGCAGAACAGCACCGGGTCGTCGCTGCGAATCGCCGTGCGCAGCAGCCCGGCGGCATCCTGCGCATTCGACGGCAGGACGATGCGAAGCCCCGGGGTGTGCGCGAAGATAGCCACCGCCGACTGGCTGTGATACGGCGCGCCGCCGCGGAGGTAGCCGCCGATGGGCACGCGGATCACCACCGGGCACGACCAATGGTTGCCCGACCGGTAGCGCATCATCGACAGCTCGTCGCGAATCTGCATGAACGCCGGCCAGATGTAGTCGAAGAACTGGATCTCGACTACCGGCTTCAGGCCGCGCAGCGCCATGCCGACCGCGCGTCCGACGATGTTGGCTTCGGCAAGCGGTGAATTGAACACGCGCGCGTCGCCGTACAGCCGCTGCAGTCCGTGTGTGACCTTGAAGACGCCGCCCTTGCCAGTGACGAGCGCGAGCGCTTCGCTGTTGCTGGCGTCGGCGACGTCCTGACCGAAGATGACGATGCGCGGGTTGCGCGCCATCTCGTCCTTCAACGTCGCGTTGATCGCCGCGACCATGGTGTCGGGCTTGCCGTGCGGCTTGGGCTCGGTGGCGAACTCAGTTGATGTGGGATCGATGTCGGGTGAGAAGACGAAGTCGCTGGCGGTGGCGGGATCGGGCTTGGGGGCCCGTAGCGCCTCGTCGGCGGCCTGGTTGACCTCGCGATCAACCGAGGCGGCGATGTCCGATAGATCCTGGTCGGAGGCCAGTCCTTCCGTCTTGAGGTACTGCTGCATGCGCCGCAGCGGATCGCGACGGGCTTCCGCTTCGCGCTCGCCCGGCGTCTTGTACAGCCGCTCATCGTCTGAGAACGAGTGCGAGTATGGCCGCGTCACTGTCGCATGCACGAGCGCCGGGCCCTTGCCTTCGCGCGCAAACGTCACCGCCTCGCGCAGGGTCCGGTAGCTGGCGAGAAAGTCGGTGCCATCGCACCGGAAGACGCGCAGGCCGGGGAACCCTTCAACAAGACGAGAAATGTCGCCGCCCGCGGTCTGCACCTCAACCGGCACCGAGATCGCGTAGCCGTTGTCCTCGACCAGATACACGACCGGCAGCTTTCGCTGGCAGGCGCTGTTCAGTGATTCCCAGAACTCACCCTCGCTCGTCCCGCCTTCTCCGATCGACACATAGGTGATTTCGTCGGGACGATAGCGGGTCTCGCGGTCCTCGATGGCGGTCACGCGCGCGTAGATCTGGCCAGCCTCGGCGCACCCGACGGCGTGCAAACACTGCGTGCCAACGCAGCTGCTCTTCGAGGGCATGTTGAAACGGCGGTGACCCCAGTGCGACGGCATCTGTCGGCCGCTGTTGGCGGGATCGTCAACGGACCCGACCGACGCGAGGAACATCTCGAGCGGTGTGACGCCGAGCGTCAGGCAAAGCGCACGGTCGCGGTAGTACGGAAAGATCCAGTCTTCGCCCGGATGCAGCTGCAGACCGGCGGCGACGAGTACGGCCTCGTGTCCGGCGCCGCTGATCTGAAAGAAAACTTTCTGCTGGTTCTTGAGCAGGATCTCCTTGTCGTCCACCTTCCGCGACAGGAGCATGAGCCGGTAGGCGGCGAGCAGCTCGTCGCGCGTCAGCCCTTCATGTTGGCCGCGCGCCTTGGCTCCCTGGGCGCGGATGTCCGCACCGTTGGCCAGGCCCGAACCCTTCATTGATCTGGATTATCGCACCTGAGCAAGGCTGCCGCTAGGGCTCAGCGAGCTGCCGCGCCGAAGCTACTGCGAAGGCGGGGTCTGCCAGTCGGCGCGAATCGGACTGAAGACGTCGAGCTCGAAGGTGTCTTCGAGCGCTTCTGCCTGATGGGGAATGCCCGAAGGGATATGCAGCACTTCACCTTCCTTGACGATGATCTCCTCGCCGCCCACGAGAAAGCGCAGTGCGCCTTGCAGGACGTAGGTCATCTGCTCGCTTTCGTGGGCGTGCATCGGCACCTGCGCGCCGCGTTTCAGGTAGGTCTGGGCGAGCATTTCTCGCTCACCGGTGACGATCTTTCGCGAGATCATCTCCGTGATCTTCTCGAGGGCGATCTCATCCCAGCGGTGCAGGGGTATTGACATTCAGTGAACGCGCCGGTCCATGTCGTCCCGGCGGCCGCCTGAGTACACATCGAACTTTCGCCGCGTGCGATTGATGCGCCACTTCAGATAGCGGTACTGGATCTCGGAGAACAGGTTGAACCGAATACGCTTGAGATACAGGTATCCGGTGAGCGCTCCCCCAAGATGAGCGCTGTGGGCGATCCCGCCGCCCCCGCCGCTGAACAGCAGCAGTTCGATCGCGATGAGGATCATCACGAAGTATTTCGCGGGGACCGGGAAGATGAAGAACATCAAGATCGGCCGAGTCGGAAAGTACAGCGCGAAGGCGAGAAGGACACCGAAGATCGCACCGGAGGCGCCGATCGTCGAGGTGTAGTAGAACTGGTCGCCGATCGCGCCTGGCAGCAAACCAAGCAGCACTTGGGTTACGCCAGCGCCAATGCCGCACGTGAAATAGAACTTCGTGAAGTACTTCGTTCCCCACATCCGCTCCAACTCGACGCCCGTGAAATAGAGCATCAGCATGTTGAAGAGCAGGTGACCGGGGCCCCCGTGGACGAACATGTAGGTCACGAGTTCCCAGACGGCGTAGGTCTCGAACAGGAACTTCGGGGCGAGGCCGAACTGCAGTTTCAGGATGGGCTGGAAGAACGTGAGGACGAACACCAGGGCGTTGGCGATCATGATCCACTTGATCGCCGGTGTTAACGGACCTGGGCCGAACGAGTAAGAAATCCCCGAAGGTGAGGGGTAGCGCCCTCGCATCCTATCAGTCTGTGCGATCTGGTGCCTGATCGGCAATATGCGGGAGGCGCCGGCGATCGCTGAGATTGATTTCCGTCAATCGCCCAGCGTGGCAGCCAGCACCAACAGGATGCCGAAGAAGGTGCCGACGCCGGTGGCCACTCCGATCGCGACCGCTTTGCCAGCGCCGCCGCTGGCCTTTCTGAGCTCCATGCGCACGATTTCCTCGTACGGAATCGTCTGGATTGGCACCGGCACGCGCGTCTTCGGCTGCAGCAGAACCGCATCGTCACGAACGCCGACCAAAGTTGCCCGGATACTGCGGCCGTCGTTCAGCCGAACGTTGAGCTCAGTTCCGACATCCACGCGCTCGACAAAACTTCTCCATACCTCTGGCGCTGTCTGCGCCGTGACGCTCTGCACCGCCACACAGAGAACAAGAACCGCTGCCGTGATCCAATTCGTGCGACTCATCGCTCGCCCTCCGTTCAAAAGTCCACACCGACCCCGCTGCGCCATCCCAATGCCGCGAGACCGTCGGTGGACCACGACGTGCGGACGTCCATGCGAAAGAAGGCATGATCCGAGAGATACACCTTGAACCCCGACGCGAAGTACGGGCGCCCGCTGTATCGCACGCGTGTGTCCGTCTCTGGCGCCGGAGTGACTGCGACGACTCGCGGTGGAACGGGTGGCGGGAGCGTCTCGATGTGCTCCCGTTCACGCAGGAGTTCGATGCCTGCGCTGACAAATGGATGGAACCAGACGTTCTCGAAGAACTGACCGGTGACACCGGCTGACGCTGTCGTGAAGCGGGTCTCGTGATCGCGCTGGACGAACAGCGGAGTCGTCTGGCCCGGAAGCGCGATCGCCTCGAACGAGTAGTCTTCTCCCTCGCTCGACGCGGAGAGATCGAGTTCTGTCTTGAAGTGAGGCGTCCAGTAGTAGCCGACGCTTCCGCCGCCGGAGGCGACGCCAAGCCAGCGACCCCACTCGAAGACCTGGTCCGCGGGCCGGTGTTCACCCAACCATGTGACGTGCCCGGCGGCATCCCATCGGGTTTCCTGCGCCTCGGCTGTCGAGACGAAGACACAGGCGGCAAGCGCGACCGCGGCATGGGCTCGCATCATCAATTCCCTCTGCCACGGAAGGTGCAAACGGCAGGAGAATCGGCTCAGGGAGTCACGGACACCTGCGACGTGCGTGTGCCGGCCGGGAGCGGCAGCGCCAGTGCGGCCCCGACGATCGGCACCGTAGCCATCACCATGAGCGTGCGATCGATCCCGATGCGATCGGCGAGCATGCCGACGAGCGGGATAATCAGTCCGCCCACCCCCCACGCGAATCCCATCATCAACGACGACACCGTCGCGGCGCTGATTGGCGCGAGCGTCTGGCCGAAGGTGACGTTCACCGGCAGCGTGGACTGCAGCAGGAATCCGCCCATCGCCAGCGTCACGACAAACGGCAGACCGGAGAGCAGTGGCGCGACGGCGAGGAACGGCACCGCGGCAATCAACGACAGCATGATCACGCGCCGCGGGCCGACGCGATCCGCGGCCGGGCCGCCGAGAAAGCCCCCCAGTCCGGTTGCGAAGAGATAGACGGAGACCGCGGTGCCTGCCTGAGCGAGCGTCAGGCCGCGCCGCGTGAGCATCACCGGCACGAACGTGTAGAAGCTGCTCGTGGTGAGTGTTCGCAGCACGATGATGAAGTAGAGCAGTGTCAGGGGCCGCGCATACGGACGAAGCGCCCGCAGCCCGCCGCCGTCCCGCGTCTCCTGCAGACGTTCGATCGATGGCATCCGGCGGAGCAGCACGGCGCCGAGCACGATCAGCGCCGGCACCATGAGAAGCGGCGTCGCCGGTAGCCCATAGTGCTGCACGAACGGTGCAAAGACGAGCGGCGCGAAGGCCTGGCCAAGCGTGCCGCTCGTGATGTGGAACGACATCGCCAGGCCGCGCTGTGCCCCGGAGTGTTGATGAACCAGCGCCGCCGCTGGGGGATGGAAGGCCGCGCCGCCAAGACCTCCGAGCACGAGCACCAGCGCGAGCACGATCGGACTGGGCGCGAGGCCGATCAGCGGCAGGACCGTGACGGCGATGATCGGACCGGCGAGGAGGAGCACACGCGGCCGCCATCTGTCGGCGAGGTGGCCGAAGGCGAGCTGGCTGACGGAGTTCGCCAGCTGAAAACACATCGTCAGCGTGCCGGCTGCGAAGTACGAGAGGTTCAGGCTCACGACGAAGAGCGGCAGCAGCGGCGCGAGGATGTTGCCGTAGCCGTCCACGACGAAGTGCGTTGCCGCCAGCAGTATGACGGTTCGGTGGAGCCCGAACAGGCCGCGTGAACCGCCGGTACCACGCCGCGAACCGTCAGGTTCGGGCCGTGAGCCGATAGGCTCTCGCGTCATCGCGCCGGTCGCCGGAAGCGCCGGGAGACGAGTGCGACGCCCTGGGTGAACTCGCGGATGCGGAGCAGCCACGCGCTGCCGGCGAGCACGAGCAGCGCGAACCCGATCGTGAGCGCGAGTCGCACGATCTGCATCGTGTGGCCGCTTCCCGGCAGCCATGATTCCACTGCACGGTATGACGCCAATGCCGCGGCGCCCATGGCGATTGACGCGAGCGCGATGCGCGAGACCGACGAGAAGAGCTGTGCGCCGTTCAAGCCCTGAAGCTCGGACCGGAGCAGATAGAGCAGGGTGCCGGCGTTGAAGAGCGCGGCGATCGACGTCCCGAGCGCGAGCCCGCGATAGCCGATCCTGTGCACCAGCACGTAGTTCAGTGTGGCGTTGATGAGCACGGTAACCACGCTCACGATGACCGGAACGCGGTTGCGCCCGAGGGCATAGAACACCGGAGACGCGATGCGCACGACGGAGTAGCCGACCAGGCCTATGGCGTAGTACTGCAACGCCGCCGCGGTGGCGAGCGTGTCGGTCGGCGTGAAGCGTCCGTGCTCGAAAAGCATGCCCACGATTGGCGCCGCGAGGACGATCAAGCCGATGGTCGCAGGCACGTTCAGCATCACCATCAGCGACAACCCGTCCGACACCGTATTGCGAACCGCGGCGACATCCTTGTCATGATGGTGTCGTGAGACGGTGGGCAGCGCCGCCGTCGCAATCGACACCCCGAAGAGACCAATCGGGAGATACATCAGGCGAAACGCGTAATTCAGCCAGTTGACGGCCTCGATTTCCTGACTGGTCGCCAGCCAGTTGTTCACCATCAGGTTCACTTGCGTGGCCGCGAGCCCGATGGTGCCCGGTCCCATGAGCAGGAGCATGCGCCTCAGGCCTTCATCGTTGAGATCGAAGCGAGGCCGGTATCTGAATCCCTCCGAATGCAGCGCCGGCCACTGAATCGCTAGCTGCGCGACGCCGCCGACCAGCGTGCCGGCCGCGATCGCCACGATCGGCTCGACGCCGAGGCCGGGCATCAGCGGAACGATGAACCACGCGCAGAGAATGGTGACGATGTTGAACGTCGCTGGCGAGAAGGCGGGAATGAAGAAGTGGTGTAGCGAGTTCAACATCCCCATCAGCGCTGCGGCCAATGCGATGAAGGTCAATGTCGGGAGCATCCAACGCGCGAGCTCCACGGTGAGCGCGAGCTGCGCGGCATTCCTCGTGTACTCAGTGTGGGTCAACAGGCGTACGAGCGGCTCGGCGAACACGATTCCGAGCAACACAAGCAGCGCGGTGATCACGGCCAACGCGTTGATGACGAGATTCGCCAGCCGCCATGCCGACTCTTTCCCGGAGCCGTGCAGCAACTTCGTGAACGTCGGCACGAAGGCCGCGCTCATCGCGCCTTCGGCAAACAGGTCGCGGAGCAGGTTGGGGATGCGGAAGGCGACGTTATAGGCCGCCATGGCGGCCGTGGTCCCGAAGTACTGCGCGAGCACCATCTCGCGCACGAGGCCCAGCACGCGGCTCGACATGGTCGCGGCGGCGGCCGCGGCCGCCGAGCGCGCCAGCCGGGGTGAGGAATTCGAGTCAGGCGCCAAGCTTGCGGCGGACAGCCTCGTTGACCGCTTTCCCGTTGGCGTTCTTGCCGGCAAGCTTGGGCATGACCGCCTTCATCACCTTGCCCATGTCCTTTGGTGAGCTGGCGCCGGTCTCGGCGATTGCGGCCGCGACGGCCTCGTCGATCTCCGCGGCACTGGCTGCGGGCGGCAGGTAGGCCTCGAGCACGGCGACTTCACCAGTCTCTTTCGCGACGAGATCGGTGCGGCCGGCCTTACCGAACTGCTCGATCGAATCGCGGCGCTGCTTGACCAGCGACGACACCACCTGCAGCACCTCGGCGTCCTCGAGGTCGCGTCCCTTCTCGACGCCCTTGTTCATGATCGCCGCCTTGAGCATCCGCAGCGCCGAGAGCCTCGGCGCGTCTTTGGCTTTCATCGCCGCCGTGATGTCGGCGGCCACCTTGTCATTGAGGTTCATCTAATGGTCCTGATCTGAGTCGCCGCTCGTGATGTGCCAGCCCTCGGTGTCGTCGTAGAACCCTTTCGGCACCTGCACGGCGTTGACCTTCACGCACACGTCGAGCGTGGATTTGACGTTGAAGTATCCGGCACGGCGCAGGATTCGTCGAAACGCGCCGTGCATGACCGAGCATCGCACCTTGTCGGAGTCCTCCGCTGCCGCGACGCGATCCACCCAGCGCAGCAACGTCTTCAGTCCCGATACGTCGTCGGGATCGACGAGGAAATCGACGAGCATCGTCACGCGGCCCAGCGGTTCGTGCCGATGACGGTAGACGGCGTAGCCGTGCACCTCGCCCTGACGCTTGAGCGCGACCACTGAGTAGCGGACGTGCGGTGGCTCGATATAGCGCCAGTTCAAGTACGGCGAATCGCGCCGGACCGACAAATCGAATTTCGGCGCCAGCCGCTCCCAGAGCGCGGTGAACGCATGATCGAAACGGCGAATCGGTTCGCATTCGGCGCGGAGCGGACGCGACCTGGCCACGATCTGCACGAGCGGATGTGTCACCGCTGAAATCAGACGGTTGAACGCCACCGGCAGATGCGGCAGGCGCATCGCCCGCCGCGTCAGCGGCTTCACGAGCGACGGCACGACGTGCGATTCGGGCCAGTGCAGCCGATCGAGCACCTGTCGCGACGCCTCTGACAACCCGATGGCGAGCACCGCGCCGCTGTTGCGATCCCACGTGCGCAACAGCGCCTCGTCGAGACCCTGGCGATCCCGCTCGGGTGCGATCATCGCGTCAGTGCCCCAGGCGCCGTCCACTTCGAGTCCCTTCAGCGAGAGACGGACCGGCAGCGTCTGATAGTGCCCGACGATCGTCGGGCCTTCACGCGCGACCCAGATGCCAGGCTGCCCTGTGGCGTTGTGCGGGTTCCTGCGATGCTGCCAGTCCCAGCGAAAGCGCGTCGCTTCAGCCGCGTCGGCGCCGTGCATGCGCCGATGCAACGTGTCCACACCGCGACGGTCCTCGGGACGGAATCGATCGATGTCAGACATGAAGACGCAGAACCGCTGCGTCTATTGTATGGGAGCGATCGGACGGCGGCCCTACGGCGATCGGATGGCGGGTCCGAAAGAACCCACCCGACTCAGCGAGATTACTGATTCGGCCGGTTCGTTGCGGGCCCGGGTGTGATCACGCCGGGACGCGTCGTCCCGGGAGCGACACCGAACGGATTGCTCTGTGTCGGCGCCGGCCGATTATCAGGTTCGCGATCATCGTCATTGACGGGAACCGGCCGGGCTGCGACGGCGGGTTGGGGGGGCGGCACTCTCGCACCCGGAACGCCGTTCGCATTCCGACCGCCTGCCGGCAGCGGCTCGTCATCGTCGTCGTTCTGTACCTGAAGCGCCTGTTGCGGCTGCTGCACCGGCGCGGCACCGGCGTTGGTCGGCCGCGCACTGGTCGGCAGAATGTAGATGCGATCGAACGACGAGGCGCCAGCGACCGTGTTTTCACGCGCCGCGACGAGGTACCCGCTCACCCCGCGCAGCACGATGTCGAGCGCCTGTTCTTCGGGCACATCCTGCAACTCGATGGTCACCGGGGGGCCGGGCACTCGCTCGCCGTTGACGATGGTCGTCCGGCCCCGGCGCGCCCATTCGGAGAGTATCTGGCTCACCGGGACGTTCTGCGCCTTGAGCGCAACCTTGCCGTCATTCCGGAACTCCAGACTCACTTGAGCTTCGGCGGGTGTAGCCACAGCACCGAGCAGCGTGACGAGGGCCAGCGCGTGCAACGTCTTCATGATCAGCCTCGCGGTGAGTGACTAGTATATCGGCCTTCGGTTGGATGGTGGTTAGTGGGTTAGTGGTTGGTGGTTTATTTCTGACGGATGTGCTCGATGACGGACTTGATGATGTCGTTCAGCTCGAGCTTCGGTTGATAGCCGATCAGGGCACGAATCTTCGAGATATCCGGCACCCGCCGCGGCATGTCCTCGAATCCCGCCTCGTAGGCCTCGTCATATGGGACGTATTGAATGGACGACTGGCTTCCGCTCAGCGTTTTCACACGCTCGGCCAGCTCGCGAATCGAGACCTCATCGGTGTTGCCAATGTTGAAGACGCCGCCCACCGCGCGCGGCTCGCTGGCCAGCTTGAGCAGTGCCTCGACGACATCGCCAACGTAGGTGAAGCTGCGCGTCTGTTTTCCGTCGCCAAACACGGTGATCGGCTGGCCTGCCAGTGCTTGTCGGACGAACGTCGGCAGCACCATCCCATATTGACCGGTCTGCCGCGGTCCGACGGTGTTGAAGAGCCGCACGATGATCACCGGCAGCTTCCGCTCTTTCCAATAGGCGAGCGCCAGGAACTCGTCGATCAGCTTGCTGCACGCATAGGCCCAACGGTGCTTCACCGTCGCACCGAGCACGAGCTCGGCGCCCTCGCGAAACGGGACGTCCGTACTCTTGCCGTACACCTCGGACGTGGACGCGATGAAGACCAGCTTCTTCTTCTTGTTCGCGTGCTTCAGCACGACCTCGGTGCCGTGCACGTTGGTTTCGATCGTGTGCACCGGCTGTTCGACGATCAGCTTGACGCCGACTGCGGCCGCCAGGTGGAACACGACGTCGCTGCGATCGATCATCTCGGCGAGAAGCGACTCGTTGGTGACCGAGTCGATCGCGTATGAGAAGCCCGGTGTGGACTTCAGGTGACTGATGTTGTCGATGGAACCGGTGGACAGGTTATCGAGGACCGCCACCTCGTGGCCGTCGCGCAGCAGGCGCTCGGCCAGATGCGATCCGATGAACCCGGCGCCGCCGGTGATCAAGGCTTTCACGCGGAACGATGTCCTTTCACAAAGGTGGCCACTGCATCGGCGACTCGCTCGGCGTCGGCGTCGGTGAGCCGGGGAGACAGCGGCAGCGACAGCAGTTCGCTGGCCGCGGCGGTCGCAACCGGACACTCGTGCGACACGAATGCCGCGAACGCGGGTTGATCGGTCAACGCGACCGGATAGTGAACCATGGTTTCAATGCCGGCCGACGTCAGATGCGTCTGCAGCACCCCGCGCTCAGCCGTCAGTACCGGGAACAGATGGTACACGTGACCGGCGTCGCGCTCACGAATCGTGCGCAGTGACGAGGGCAGCAGCTGCCGATAGCGTGCCGCCAACGCGCGCCGCCGAGTCGTCCACTGCGGCAGCAGCGGCAGACGGGCGCGAAGGACGGCCGCCTGCAGATCGTCGAGCCGGCTGTTCACCCCGGCTTCGACATGCCGCGCACGTTCCTGCTGCCCGCCGTTTCGCAGCCGGCGAACGCGCGACGCGAGCGCCTCGCTGCCGGTGATCACGATGCCGCCGTCGCCGAGCGCCCCCAGATTCTTGGTCGGATAGAAGCTGAACGCTGCCGCCTCGCACCGTGTACCGACCGCGACGCCGCGGTCGGTGGCCAGGTGCGCCTGGCAGCAGTCCTCGACGATCGCGAGCGAATGGCGGGAAGCAACGCTGCGAATCGACTCCATATCAGCCGCTTGTCCGTACAAGTGCACCGGGACGATGGCTCGCGTTTGCGAGGTCACCGCGGCCGCGCACGCTGCTGGGTCGATGGTCAGTGTGTGTGGTTCGACATCAACCAGCACCGGTGTTGCACCGGCAGCGATCACGGCGAGCGCGGTATACGCAGCGGTCATCGCCGGCACGATCACTTCATCTCCGTGGCCGATCCCCAGTGCGCGCAGCGCCAGCGCAATGGCATCGGTGCCGTTGCCGACGCCGATCGCGAACGGCGCGCCCGAGGCGGTGGCGAACTCGCTCTCGAACGCCCCGACTTCTGGTCCGAGCACGAACCAGCCGCGCGCGACGACGCGATCGAGTGCCGCGCGGACGGCCGCGTGATCCTCGCCGGGCGTGAGGTCGATGAAGGGAATTGGCGCGGGCGCGCTCACGGCACGCCGACGTGCGACGCGTCCGTCACGTAATGGTGCAAGTGCGCGCGGTAGAACTCGATCGTCCGCTTGAGACCGTCGCGCAGCGCAGTGGTCGGCTGCCAGCCGAGCGTGCGGCGGATGAGCGAGGAGTCGGCGTGGAAATCGCCGATGTCGATCGCCTTTTTTTCCGGCGGCCACTCGACGAGTCGGAACCGTCCGGTACCGGCGATCTCGATCAACAGCTCGACCAGCTCGCGCAACGAGATTGGCGCGATGCCGCCGACGTTGAACGCGTGGCCGTTGCAGTCATCAGATGCGCCGGCGCGCAGAAACGCCTCAGCCGCATCGTCCACGAAGACGAAGTCGCGGAGCTGACCGCCGTCTCCGTAGAGTTGAATCTCGCGGTTCTCCACGACCTGACGAATGAACCACGCGATGAAGCCCTGACGATTGTGCTTGATCAGCTGTCGCGGTCCATAGACGTTGGTCAAACGCAGCGAGCACGCGCGAACGCCGAAGACGTTGTTGTAGACCAGGTGGTAGTACTCGCCCGCGGCCTTGTTGATCCCGTTGACGTCGGTCGGTCTGACCAGATGCGATTCCGACACCGGCAGCGAATCGGGGCGCCCGTAGACCTGACGCGTACCAGCGAACACGACCTTCACGCGCGGGTTGTGGACGCGGCACGCTTCGAGCAGCGACAGCTGGGCGCGGCAGTTGATCTCGAGATCGGTATGCGGATCCTGCATGCTGTCGATGTGGCTGACCTGGCCGGCCAGGTTGAAAATCACGTCGTGCTCTCGCACCAGGTAGTTCATCGTGCTCTGCTGACGAATGTCGGCGATGTTCACCGTCACGCGGTCCTCAATGCCGCGGATGTTGAACAGATTGCCGCCGTATTCGGAGATCAGGGAGTCAACGAGGAGGACGCGCGCGCCGAGTCCGGCGAGCTGGCGAGCGAGGTTGCTGCCGATGAATCCAAGTCCGCCGGTGATCATCACACGGCGGTCGCGGTAGAACGCGCGGAAGGCGTCTGCGCCGGCGCTGGCGGCCGTGCTCACGCGGCCGATTCTATCAGAGCGCGCAGATCCTTCAGCTTGGCGACGATCATGAGCTCGACCCACGTCATGGCGAGATCGGCGTAGGTCTGGATGATGCGTCGTGGCGTGAAGAATTCCGAGACGCCCGAGCGCCGCGCGTAGTGGTGAATCGAGACTTCGCGGAACTGCGCACCCGCCCGCTGCGCCTGCTTCACGAGCTCCACACAAATCGAACCGCTGCTGCTGGACAGCCGGATCTTGTCGAGGATCGAACGGCGGATCAGGCGGAAGTCGCAGTCCACGTCGTTGATCGGCAGCCAGAACGACCAGCGAGTCACGAAGCGATGCAGGTTGCCGATGAACACGCGATGCGGTGGATCCTGGCGCGTCATCTTCATGCCGTTGACGAAGTGCGTGTCGTCGGTGAGCAGCATCAGGAGAATCGGAATCTCACGGACGTCGTACTGCCCATCGCCGTCGGTGTAGAAGACGAGATCCTTGGTGGCATGCTCGAAGCCGCTGCGCAGGGCGGCGCCGTAGCCACGATTGATCAGGTGATTCACTACGCGCAGACGTGGAACGTGCTTCGACAATTCGGACAAGACCGCGGCACTTTCGTCCCGCGAGCCGTCGTTGACGACGATGATTTCGTAGTCGTCGGTCAGTTCTTCCAACACGCGATCAGCGGACAACACCAGGTCGCCGATGGTCTTCGCGTCGTTGTAGCAGGGGAAGAACGCCGAAATAGATGGTTTCGGCACGCGGCAAAGATATATCACTATTCACCGCCGGCCGCGCGGCCGTGCCGCAAGCCGCCAGGGGAGAATCACCGATTCTGTAATCACCCGGCCCGACATCTTCGACTGCCCTTCGCGTCGCTCGACGAAGGTGATGGGCACTTCCACGATGCGGCCGCCCGCCGTGTCGGCCTCCCAGGCCATTTCCACTTGAAAGGCATAGCCGTCAGACACGATGCGATTCAGCGGCATTCGTGCGAGCAGCGCGCGCGTCCAGCAGCGGAAGCCGCTGGTGCAGTCGTGCACCGGCAGTCGAGTGATCGCTCGAACGTACCAGTTGGCGAAGGTGCTCAGCATCACGCGGTGAGCCGGCCAGTTACAGAGTCGTCCGCCGGGAATATACCGGGATCCAATGACGAGATCGGCACCGTCGGACGCCGAAAGCAGGCTCGGCAGCGCCGCCGGATCGTGAGAAAAGTCGGCATCCATCTGACAGATGTGCGTGGCGTTGGTGCGCAGCGCTGCGGTCATGCCGTCGATGTACGAGCGACCGAGCCCGCGCGGTCCCGACCGTCGCATGACCGAGACGCGACCGCCGCTCTGTGCCGCCAGGGTCTCGCCTTCGTCGGCCGTGCCGTCCGGTGAGTTGTCGTCCACGATCAGCACGTGCAGTCCCTCGATCGCCATCAGCGCCGCGATCAGCGGCCGCAGATTGTCGCGCTCGTTGTAGGTAGGAACCAGAACGAGTGGCTGCATCGAGAATCGCGCTACGACCGCGAATGGCCGTCGAAGCGAAGCGAGGAGATCTGCTCCGAGATCAACCCGACGAGAAAAACGATGACCGCAAAGAGAATCAGGATGACGGCGCCATTTGGGATCCGTCCGTACATCGCGAAATTGAGCAGTCCGTACACGATGCCCAGGAGCAGCGACGATGCGGCGATCGGAACGAAGACGCGCAGCGGACTGAAGATGGTGATGACCTTGAGCAGGATGAGGAAGAACCGCGTGCCGTCCCTCGCGAACTTGATCTTCGACTGCCCGGTGCGCGCTCGCGCATCCACCGGCTCGAACGTCACGTTGTAGCCGGCCTTGATGAACGCCAGCGTGGTCGTGGTTGGCGTGGAGAAGCCGTTGGGCAGTAGATGCAGGAACTCACGCAGATGCTCACGACGCGCGCCACGAAAGCCCGACGTCAGATCAGGAACCTCGCGGCCGGTGAGATAGCTGGCGAGGCGATTCAGAAGCTGATTGCCGATCCGTCTGCCGACGGTGGCTTGGGTATGCGTCGTGCGGGCGCCGACGACGAGGTCGTACTCACCGAGCCGATCGACGATGCGGCGCGCGTCCGACGGTGCGTGCTGTCCGTCGGCGTCGACGATCAAAATGAAGTCTCCCTGCGCGTGGCGGATGCCGGTCTTGACGGCGGCGCCGTTGCCCTTCGTGTACGGATGCCGCACGACCTG
>Ga0111538_10001661_pt1 | contig 31351 bp, 24 predicted proteins | sample SoiMethybrSBSTD1_FD_79669 | JGI IMG/M metagenome (GOLD analysis project Ga0111538, IMG submission 79669) | Bulk soil microbial communities from a Populus tree surrounding site in Tennessee, USA - Soil MetaG P. TD hybrid SBSTD1 (version 2)... | ecosystem: Environmental > Terrestrial > Soil >... | reverse complement strand
GCGGCAAACGTCGCGCTGTAGCCGTTGCGTCCGGTATCGACGTAGATGCGGCCCTTGCGATCGACCTTGCTGAACTCCTGCGTCAGGTGATCCGGTGCATGCGACACGAACACGCGGCCGACCGTGTTTGCAAACCGCGCCACGTCGTCCATTTTCGATTTGCCGTCGAGCGGGACGACGATGTGAAAGCCCTTGGAGCCGGAGGTCTTCACCCACGACGGCAGGCCGAGCTCCTCGAGGAGATTGCGAAGACCGATCGCCGCGGCGCGGACGGCGTCCGCATCGTCCTTCGACGGATCGAGATCGAATACGCAGATGTCCGGGTAGTAGAGATCCGGCACGCGTGAGATCCAGACGTGCTGCGTAATCGTGTTCTGGTTCGTGACCCAGAGCAGCGATCGCTCGTCGGTGATCACCGGATGATGCACGACGCCGTCCTTTTTCGGGACCTCGACGCGCTCGAGCCATTCGGGAAAACCTTTCGAGACGTCTTTCTGCCAGAAGCCTTTCTTGCCGATGCCGGCAGGGTAGCGCTCCATCGTGACAGGGCGGCCGGAGATGTGCGGCAGCATCACCGGCGCCATCACTTTGTAGTACGCGGCAAGATCGCCTTTGGTGATGCCGTCGTCGGGGAAGAGAACTTTTTCCGGATGGGTGATCATGATTCCCTGACCACTTCGCGCGGTGACTTGTCGAATCGCACGCCGATCAAGCGCGGGTGCCGGAGCTTGTTGTTGCCCGTCCACTCGATGAACGACACCTGCACGACGATCGACGGCCGCACCCAGTGCGCGCGAAGGCGGGGCAGGCCCGTGGCGATCGTGAACGGCGTTTTCGGGATCTCGAGCTTGTCGAGTCGCTTTCTCAGATCGAGCAGCAGCGCCGTGTCGAAGCCGGTGCCGATCTTTCCCGCGAAGACGAGATCGTCGCCGTCGTAATAGCCGACCAGCAGCGCGCCCAGTCCGACCCGCGCGCCTTGTGGATCGGTGAAGCCGCCGACCACGAGCTCCTGCGACGCTTCGATCTTCATCTTGAGCCAGTGCTTGGATCGGCGATGCTCGTAAGGCGAGCCCCGCCGCTTGGCAATCACGCCTTCCCAACCCTGGCGGCGGGCGCGCTCCCACGGCTCCTTGTCGTCGAGCAGATCGACGCGCTGCAGCGGCGCCGTGAACGTCATCTTCGCGAGCAGCGCGCGGCGTTCCTCGAGCGGCAGCGACGTGGTGCTCTTGCCATCGAGCCAGAGGATGTCGAACACGTGATAGCCGCTGTGCCGATCCCATGTCACTTCGCCGTCGAGGATCATTTCCCTCGCCGGCATCGCGGCGATCACCCTCTCAATCGGCGGAATGTCCTGCAGCAGCTGGTTGCGCGAATAGAGCTTCACGTCCTTGCCGCGCTTGTAGGCGAGCAGGCGGATGCCGTCGAACTTGCGCTCGAACAGCCAGTCGTCGCCGGCGAAGCGCTCCTGGGTCAGCGTCGCCGCCATCGGCTCGAGCCACGCGGGCATGGTGGTCTTCGCCATGTGGTCCCGCCAGTTTATTCACACGATGGGCTTGGCGCGAATGCGCCAGGAGAAGGCGATCCGGTGACCTCACCGAAGAGGTCACCGGATCAGGTGTGGTTAGAAGCCGCCGACGTTCAGGCGGCCGCCGGTGACGCTGCGGCCCGACATCGACGCGGTCGGCACCGTGCTGCCAAGGATGGCCGCTTTGATGTCGGCCGCCGTGGCCAGTGGATGCGTTGAGGCATACAGCGCGGCCGCGCCGGTGACGTGCGGCGTCGCCATTGAGGTCCCGCTGTAGGACGCGTACGCCGAAGCGCCGGCCTTGCCGGGCACCGTCGAGTAGATCGCCGCGCCGGGTGCGCCGAGATCGACGGTGGTGGCGCCGTAGTTCGAGAAGCTCGCCTTCGCGCCGGTGCTGGTGAGCGCCGCAACCGCGATCACGCAATCGCCGTTGACGCTCTGGCAGACGTAGTTCGACGGATAGCTGGGCGTGGTGTTGTTGTTGTCGCCGACGCCGTCGCTGCCGCCGTTGCCGGCCGCGGCGATGAACAGCATGCCGGCGTTGCCGCCGCGGTTGATCGCATCGAGCAGCGCCTGCGAGAATCCGCCGCCGCCCCACGAGTTGTTGGTGGCGACCAGATTGATGCTGTAGCGCGATTTCAAGTCGATCAGGTAATCGAGCGCCTTGATCGCGTTGGCGGTGGTGCCGCCGCGGCGGCCGAGGAACTTCGCCGGGATCATCGTCACGGTCCAGTTCATGCCCGCGACGCCGGACGCGTTGCCGCCGACGGCGCCGATCGTGCCGGCGACGTGCGTGCCGTGATCGTCCTGCGTGCCGTCGTAGGTGCTGTTGTTATTGCCGTCGAAGTCCCAGCCGCGCACGTCGTCTTTATAGCCATTGCCGTCGTCGTCGATCCCGTTGCCGGGGATTTCACCCGGGTTGGTCCAGACGTTGGCGCCGAGATCCGCGTGCGGCATCACGCCTTCGTCGATGATGCCGACGTAGACGTTGCTCGTGCCGACATGACCGTTCGCCCACGCCTGCGCGGCGTTGCTGCCATATTGATTGGCGGGCGAGCTTGACGCGCCGTACATGCCCCACAACGAACCATTCGTGTAGTAGGTGTCGTTGCTGACGAGGCCGGTGGTGTAAATCCAGTTCGGCTCGGCGAACTCGACGCCCTCGCCCTGGATACCGCGCGCGGCTTCGGAGACGGCGCGGCCCGGCGGAATTCGCACGAGCTCGAGATCGCCGCGGCCGTTGCCCTCGCCGTGGATCGTTTCGATGGCTTCGGCGCCGACGCGGCCGCGCGCGACCGCTTTGCCCTGGGCGGAAGTGCCGGGCGCGTATTGAACGAGCATTTCGTTGTCGACGAATTCGCGATCGGGGCCGGCGGGCTGTTGCGCGCCGGAGTTCAAACCTGCAAACGCAAACGAGATGATGGCAACGACACCAGAGAGTGACACCAGTCGCTTCATGTCTACCTTTCAGCGGTGAGGGGACCGCAAATGCGGGAAGTCACCGCGAATTGTAGGGTCGACCCACCTCAGCGTCAATCGGTACCTTCGTGCATGCGCGAGCATCCCTGGCTTGTAAGTGCGCCTCAGCTGGTATGCCTTGACCTTCGACATATCAATTTGGTATGCATATGTCGAAGACCGAGGTATGGCAACAGCACATCCAAAATCCGATTTGCCCCAGGGCACGCTCGATTTACTCGTCATGCAGGTGGTCGCGCTCGAGCCGATGCATGGCTATGCGATTGCCCAGCGCCTGAAACAGCTGTCGCGTGACGTCGTGCAGGTCACGCAAGGCACGCTGTATCCAGCGTTGCATCGTCTCGAGAATCGGGGTTTTCTGGACGCCGACTGGAAGCCGTCGGATACGGGGCGCGAGGCGAAGTTCTACAAGCTGACGAAGAAGGGGCGCGCGCATCTCGAGGCCGAGGCGGCGAGCTGGGAGCGGCTCACCGGCGCGATCGCAGCCATTCTCAACACTGCGAAAGGAGAGACGTCATGACCTGGTGGCGTCGCGTTTTCAGCCGCGATCGACTCGAGTCACAGCTCGACGCGGAGCTGCGCGATCACTTCGATCGTCTCGTCGCGGATTATCTGGCGCGCGGGTATGCCGAGAGCGAAGCCCGCCGCCTGGCGCGCCTCGAATTCGGCGGCCTCGATCAGGTCAAGGAAATGTGCCGCGACGCGCGCGGCACACGCTGGGTCGATGAGACCGCGCAGGATGTCCGTTACGGCCTGCGTGGCTTCCGCAAGAATCCGGGATTCACCATCGTCGCGATCGTGACGCTGGCCATCGGCGTCGGCGCCAGCCTCTCGATCTTCAATGTCGTCGATGCGTTGCTGCTGCGCCCGCTGCCCGTGCCGCATGCCTCCGAGCTGGTCACGTTTTCGCGGTGGATCGGCAAGAACTCCAGCGAGAGTTTTTCGTATCCGCAGATTCGTGAGCTGGCGTCGAACCGCGATCTGTTTGCGTCGCTCTGCGGGATCGGCACCGAGACGCTGTTTGTCGGCTCGCCTGACGAGCTCGAGCCGGTCGGCGCCGCGTGGGTGAGCGGCGCGTATTTCGAAACGCTCGGCCTCGTGCCGTTTGCCGGCCGGCTCTTGCAGGAGGCAGACGACGAGCCTGGCGCCGCGGCGGTCGCGGTGCTCTCGCACGCGTATTGGCAGCGGCGCTTCGGCGGCGATCGCAACGTCATCGGCCGGACGCTGACGATCGAAGGACAGCCCGTGCCGATCGCCGGCATCACGCCGCCGGGTTTCAACGGCGCCGCGATCGGCGAGGCCGCGGACCTGACGCTCGCGATCAACGCGAAGGCCGTGGTGCAGCCGGAAACGAAAGACGAGGGATGGATCACGAACGATGCGCGATGGCTCCTCGTGCTCGCGAGACCGGCGCCGGGATTGTCGCTCGATCAACTGCAGGCTCGTGTCGACGTGGTGTGGGCCGATCTGCTCAGGCGACATCTGCCCGTGAACATCTCCGATGCGCAGCGCCAGCGCACGTTGTCGATGACCTTGCGCGTGGAGCCTGGACAGACCGGCGCGAGCCGCCTGCGTCGCAGCCTGCGCACGCCGCTCGTGGTGGCGATGTCGCTGGTGACGCTCGTGCTCCTGATCGCGTGCGTCAACGTGGCGAATCTCCTGCTGGCGCGCGGTGCGGCTCGGGCGCGGGAAGTGGCCCTGCGCCTCGCCATCGGCGCCGGCCGCGCCCGCATCGTGCGGCAACGGCTTGTCGAAAGCCTGATGCTCGCGTCCGCGGGGACAGCGGTCGGCGTGGTGATTGCCTCCTTTGCGAGCGCGGGACTCGTCGCGCTGATTGCGCAGCGCGTCGGCGGTCCGGACGGCGAGATCCTGGCGCTCGACGTCGCTCCCAACTGGCGGTTGCTCGTCGTGTGCGCGATCGCCGTGGTGTCGACGACGATCGTGTTCGGGCTGGTGCCGGCGCTGCGCGCCTCGAATGCAGCGCCAGGAGCGATGGCGAATTCGTCGCGCGTCGCGGAGTCGCAGACCCGGTTCGGCGCGGCGTTGATTGTGGCGCAGGTGTCGCTGTCGCTGCTGCTGGTGATCGGCGCGGGGCTGTTCACGCGCAGCCTGCACCATCTGCGCACGCTCGATCGCGGCTTTGCGCCCGGCAACGTCCTGCTCGCCAACTACGATGGGCGCCGGCTGGGGACGGATTCCGCGCGGCTCATCGCCTTCAACACGTCCGTCCTCGACAGCGTGTCGTCGCTGCCGGGCGTCGGCGCCGCATCGATGGCGGCGATCACGCCGCTGCAAGGCGGCGGGATGAGCACGCCGATGCATGTCAACGGCGTGTCGAGCGGGTTGGAGGAGATCTACTTCAATGTCATCTCGCCGCGCTTCTTCGCAATCGTCGGCACGCCGCTGTTGCTGGGCCGCGATCTGTCGCTGTCCGACGATCGCAACGCGCCGCCGGTGACCGTCGTCAACGAGGCATTCGTTCGAACCTATCTCGCCGGCGTGTCGCCCCTCGGCCAGCACGTCAGATTCCCCGGCACGCAACGCGACATGGAGATCGTCGGCGTGGTGAAGGACGCCGTCTACGAAACACTGCGCGCCGCACCGCCGCCCACGATCTACATGTCGTACCTCCAGGCGCGCGGACGGCCGATGACCATCGTCGTCGACGCGACCGCGCCGATGGCGGATGTCACCACCGCGATCCGCGGCGCCATCCAGCCGAGGGTGCCGTCGGCGCCGATGCGCTTCCGCACGTTCGCGTGGCAGATCGAAAACAGCCTGTTCGAGGCGAGGCTGATGCGGTTGCTGACCGCGATCTTCGGCGCCCTCGCGCTGGGGCTGGCCGCGATCGGTCTCTATGGCTTGATGTCGTACAGCGTCGCGCTGCGCACGCGCGAGCTCGGCGTCCGGCTCGCGCTGGGCGCGCGGCCGGCGCGCCTGGTTCGCATGGTCATCGGCAGCGCGCTGCGCATGGTGAGCGTCGGCGTGATCATCGGCCTGCCGCTCGCCTGGATGGCATCGCGGCTGATCGCGCGAATGATCTTCGGCGTCAGCGCCACGGATCCGACGACGATCGTCTTCGCGATCGCGATTCTCGGCAGCGCCGGTCTTGCCGCGGCGGCAATCCCCGCGCGTCGTGCCGCCGCCGTCGATCCCGTGACCTCAATCCACGTCGAGTGAGGTCAGCTCTCTCGAAACGCCTTCGCGGGATCGATGCGGGCGGCGCGGGTCGCCGGTAAGAGGCTCGCGAGCGCGGCGCTGATCAGCAGCACGACGACGACCGAGCCGAGCGTTGCGGGATCGAAGATCGTGATGCCGAACAATTGCGATCGGATGGCGCCGCCGAATAGCAGTGCCACCGCAAGGCCGGCGATCACGCCGATCCCGGCCAGCGTCATCGCGCGGCCGACGATCGATCGCAGCACCTCGCCGGCGCTGGCGCCGAGCGCCATGCGGATGCCGATCTCCTTGGATTGCTGCGCGACCGCGTAACTCATCACGCCGAAAATTCCCGTCGCCGATAACGCCAGCGCCACCGCCGCGAACAACGTCAGCAGTGACATGTAGAACCGCGGCCGCGCCACCGAGCGCGTCACCGTTTCCTGCAGTGGTGTGGCCTCGGCGAGCGGCAGGTTCGGATCGAGCGCGCGAATCTGCTCGCGCACCGACGGCGCCAGCGCGAGCGGATCGCCTTCGGCGCGGACGATGATGCGAACCGAGCGGCCGGTCCTCTGCGTGTAGGGCAGGAACATCTGCGCTGCCGCCGGTTGCCCCGGCGTGCGTTGCAGCACGTCGCCGACAATGCCGACCACTTCGCGTGTCGCGCCGCCCGACACGACGCGCTTGCCGAGCGGATCCTCGCCGGGGAACCAGCGCCGCGCGCCCGCTTCGTTCAGCAACGCGACCGGCGGCGACTTCGGTTGATCGAGATCGTTGAAGAGCCGCCCGCGCTTCAGCGGCGCGCCGATCGCCTTGAAGTAATCGGCCGAGGCGCTGGCGACGGCGATTTCCTGGTTGACGTTCGGCGGCGGCGCTGGCGCGCCGTCGACGGCGAAGTCGTTCAACGCGCCCAGGCCGCCGAGCGGCAGGATGCTGCCGACGCCGATCGCGGTCACGCCGGGCAATCGACGAAGCCGTTCGACGAGCTGGTCGACGCGCGCGCGCACTTGATCGCCATTCTGGTATTCCGCGCCCTGCAGCGTGACGCGCACGCTCATCGCGCCGCCCGGCTGGAATCCCGGATCCACCTGGGTCAACGCGATGAAGCTGCGAATCAACAAACCCGCCCCGGTCAACAGCACGACCGCCAGCGCCATCTCGGCGATCACCAGTCCTGCGCGCATGCGTTGAGTCCGCCGGCCGCCGCCGCTGCTGCGTCCGGTCTCCTGCAATCCCTGCAGCAGGTGATCGTTGGTGGCCTGCAGAGCCGGAATCAATCCGAACACGAGGCTCGTGATCAATGCCGCGCCGAACGTGAACCAGACCACCGTGGCGTTCAGGTGGATGTCGTCGATGCGCGGCAGATCCGCGGGCCGCGCCGCGATCAGCGCTTGCGTGCTCCAGTAGGCGAGCGCCAGACCGAGCGTCGCGCCGATCAGGCCCAGCAGGATCGACTCCGTGACGAGCTGGCGAATCAGCCGGGCGCGTCCGGCGCCGATCGCCGCGCGCACCGACAGCTCGCCCTGCCGCGCCGAGCCGCGCGCCAGCAGCAGGTTCGCGACATTCGCGCAGGCGACGAGGAGCACCAGTCCCACCGCGCCGAGCATCACGAGCAGCGGCCGCTGCACATCGCCGACGATCATCTCGCGCAGCGGCCGGCTCGCGAAGGTCAGTCCGTCATTCGATTCGGGAAAGGTGTTTTGCAGCTGCGTGCCGAGTTGTTTCAAGTCGGCGTCGATCGCCGCGGCATCGACGCCGGCCTTCGCGCGAGCGACCACCGACAGGAATTCGGCGCGCCGGCCCTGCTGGGTGTTCGCGTCGTAGGTCGCGGTGTACTCGATCGGAAAGTACGCGTCCGCCGGTTCGGGCAGCATCGCCTCCGGTGCGGTCACGCCGATGATCGTGTAGGTCAATCCCGCACTGGTGATCGTGCGTCCGAGCACCGCTGGATCGCCGCCGAAGGCGCGCTGCCAGAAGCCGTGACCGAGCAGCACGACATTGGCCTGGCCCTTGCGGTTCTCTTCCGGACGGAAGCCGCGGCCGATCGCGACTTTCAGGCCCATCATCTCGAACAGGCCGTCGCTGACGAACGCGCCGTCAATTTCGCGCGGCTCGCCGGCGCCGATCAGGGTCAGCAGCCGTGTGTCGACCGCTTCGACCTCGTCGAACACGTGCTGGCCGGCGCGGATGCTCATGAAATCCGGCGCCGACAGCGACGAGTACTTCGTGCCGTCCGGATACAGCATCTGCAGCACATGCAGGTGGCCGGCGTCGCGATACGGCAGCGACTGCAACAGCACGCCGTTGACGACGCTGAAGATGGCGCTGTTGGCGCCGATGCCGAGCGCGAGCGTCACCAGCGCCGCGGCGGTGAAGGCCGGCGTGCGCCGCATCATGCGAAGCGCGTAGCCCAGGTCCTGTTTCAGCTCCGTCCACAATTCCACGCGATCCATATGTCGTCTCCGTCGTTCATTGATGGCCACGCATTCCTGCCGCGCGCGATCGATATCGCCAAGCCGCCGCAGCGCGCGCTGCCGGGCCCGCTCCGGCGTCTCGCCCCCTTCGATCAGCTCGCGGATCCGCATCTCGACGTGGAAGGCGAGCTCCGCCTCGACGTCGGCTTTCGGCTCGAGGCCGAACATCCTGCGGAAGCGGGTCCACCGGGCCATGTTCAGTCGAGGGCGGGCGCATCGAGCGCCGCGAACACCGCTTTCGCGTAGCGTTGCCAGCTCGCCGTTTCCGCGCGCAGCTGCGTGCGGCCCTTGCGGGTCAGCGTGTAGAACTTCGCCTGGCGGTTGTTTTCCGACGCGCCCCAACTCGCGGTGATCCAGCCGCGTTCTTCGAGACGATGCAGCGCGGGGTAGAGCGTGCCCTCGCCGACCGCGAGCGCGTCGTCAGTGGCCTGCTCGATCCAGCGCGCCACCCCGTAGCCGTGCGCCGGCCCCCAGCTGAGCGCCTTCAAGATCAACAGGTCGAGCGTGCCGCGAAGAATTTCCGGTGCCGGCAGGTTCATGTCGTGCTCCCCTTTGGTTTCAAGGGGAGCATAGATCCGTTCCCATCGAAAGGCAAGGGAAGGTAAGGGCCAGGGTGCCTAGGGTGCCTGAGGTGCCTAGGGTGCCTGAGGTGCCTGAGGTGCCTGAGGTGCCTGAGGTGCTTGGGTGACTGCGCGGCGTTCGTGATTAGAGCCCCTCGTCCCACAGGCGGTCACCGCCAGCAGGCATCGAGACCATTCCCGCCGTTATTTCGCGTCGCGATGGCATCCTAATGGCTGATGCCGCGTGCGGTGCTGGGAGAAGCGATCAGGGAATTCAGGGTCTCGGTGCGCAGTCTCGTCCGCACGCCGGTGTGGACGACGATGCTCATCCTCACGATCGCGATCGGCATTGCCAGCAACGCGTCGGTCGATGGATTCGTGCGCGGGCTGGCCGCGCAGGTGTCGTTGGCCGGCGATCCCGAAGCCGCCGACAGCATTTCGCGGATCGGCCAGCTGCTGCGGGCGGCCGCGATCGCCGTATTCGCAATCGCGTGCGCGAACGTCGCGTCGTTCCTGCTGGCGCGAGCGGCGGCGCGGACGCGCGAGACGGCCGTGCGGGTGGCGATCGGCGCCGGACGCCAACAGCTGGTCCGACAGGTACTGGCCGACAGCCTGGTCATTGCATTTGCCGGCGCCGCCGCCGGCGCGATCCTCGCGTTCTGGATCGCGCAGGTCGTGCCGGCTTTGCTGTTCGAAGAAGACGCGCAGAAGATGATCTTCGCCGCCGATCCTCTCGGCGTGGCGCTGATCATCGCCGTGTCCGCGGCGATCACGGTTGCGTGCGGTCTGCTGCCGCTGGTCGAGACCCGCGACGATCCCGGCGCGATCATCCGGCGCGAAAGCGCGGGGCCGTCCCGCGGATCGATCCGTCTCGGCGCCGCGCTTGTCGTCGTGCAGATGACGGCGTGCACGCTCCTGGTGATCTCAACCGGCCTGCTGTTGGCCGGTTTCCGATCGGCGCTGCAAACGAGCGCGGGCCGCCGTCTCGCCGATCCGATCGTGGTGTCGATGGAGGCGCTGCAAACAAGCTCGAAGGCCGTCGAGGCCACGTCAGGGCTGCGCTACTTTGCCGATGCGGTCCGCGCCACGCAGGACGTCGCGTCGGCCACTTCATTCGCATGGGCGGCGACCGTGCCGGGGAACCGCCCGATCTGGCAGTCGTTCGAGTTCGAAGACGCGGACCTGCCGCTTCGGGCAATGTCGTTTGTCGCGACGCCGTTCACGATGCGCACGCTCGACACGCTGATCATGCCGCCGAAGGCGGGCCGGTTGTTCGGGACGCGCGATGCCGGTCCTTGTGGCGGCGTGGTGATCACCACGGCAGCCGCGCGCGAGATCAGCGCGGATCCGATCATTGGACGGTCGATCGAAACGCCGTCGGGCGACTGGGCCGACATCGTCGGCGTGGTCGACGTGCGCGACGAATCGGTGCCTCGCGTGTTCCACTACCAGCCGGCCGACGACGATCCGATTCCGCCGGCGATGGCAACGTATCGCGCGCCGCAGCTGACGCCATCACAAGCCACCGTGCTCGACGTGAACATCGTGTCGGCAAATTATTTCGACTTCATGGGCTTTCCGCTTGTCGACGGCCGGAACTTCAGCGAGACCGCCGATCCCTGCCGCGTCGCGATTGTCAACGAGCAGGCTCGCGACGTGTACTTCAACGGCGACGCCGTCGGCGCGGCGATCATCGATCGGCTCGGCCGGCGCACGCGGATCATCGGCGTCGTTGGAGCGGCCAAGCTTCGCGCGTCGGCGCGCCCTGTGCCTCCGACCGTGTTCTTCCCGATGGAGCAGGATTTCCTGTTTCGAATGACGCTCGTCGCTGAGACCGGCGGGATCAATCGGGCCACGCTCGATCGCCTGCATCGGCGTCTGATGGCGATCCCCGGCGGCCGCGAAAACAGGATCATCGTGCGGACGCTCGATGAGCACTTGAGCCGGACGGCGTTTGCGCCCGAACGCATCGCCACGGTGCTCGTCGGCTCGTCGGCGACGATTGCCCTGGCGCTCGGCATGCTGGGACTCTACGGCCTGATGAGCGAAGCGTCGCGCCGGCGTCAGCGCGAGTTCGCGCTGCGCATCGCGCTCGGCGCCCGCGACGGTCACGTGTTCCGGCAGGTCATCGGCGAAGGCATTCGCCTCGTTGTGGCCGGCACGATCGCCGGCGTCCTGTGCTCGGTGCTGGTGGCGCAATGGCTCTCGCGCGTGACGCCGAGCGATGAACCGCTCTCGCCGTGGATCTGGATCGCCGCGCCTCTTACGCTCGCGCTGGCGGTGACGCTCGCGAGCGTGCTGCCCGCAAGAAAAGCACTCGCGTCGGATCCTCTGTTGATCATGAAGGACGATATGTGACGCGAGACCGTCTAGCCGACGCAGCGATCGCGAAGGCTGGATCACTTCCTGCACGGCTCCACGTCATGCGTATCACCTTCGTGATGCTTTTGACCTCGGCGTTGTTCTGCTGCGCTCGCCTCGAAGCGAGCCGCCAGCCGGTCGAGGTGGAGATGAGCAATGTCGATCTCCACATGTCGGCCGGCGTGACGCTGCATGTCCGCCATCTGCGCGGCAAGTTCGATCCTGCCGCGCAACGGAACGTGCCCTATCTCGACGATCCCAAGTCCTACAGCGTGATAGTCGAGAGCGGCGTGGTCGCGATCGATCTGGCATCGCTCAACGCGCTGATGACGCAGACGTTGGAAGGGGACAACTCGAACGTCAACAAGCTGAAGGTCAGCGTCGACGACAAGGGCAACCTGCGGCAGAAGGGCGAGATCGACAAGGCGGTGAACATCCCCTTCAACGTCAAGGCCGGCATCGAGGCGACGCCCGACGGCAAGCTGCGCGTCTACACGAAGTCGGTGAAGGGCTTCGGCGTGCCGATGAAGCCGCTCATGAAGATCTTCAGCATCGAGATGGACGATCTGCTGAAGGTCAAGCCCGGCAAAGGCGTGGTGGTGCGCGACAACGACCTGATCCTCGATCCGTCGCTGCTGCTGCCGGCGCCGTCGATGCGCGGCGCCATCACCAACGCCCGCATCGAGGGCGACATGATCGTCCAGACGTTCGGCGACGGCGCGATCCGGCATCTGTCCCCGCCGCCGGTCTCGAAGAACTTCATCTACTGGCGCGGCGGCTCGCTCTCATTCGGCAAGCTGACGATGACGGCGACCGATCTCGAGCTGGTCGACATGGATCCGAAGGATGCGTTTGATTTCAACGTCGAGCACTGGAACGATCAGCTCGTCGCCGGCTACTCGAAGACGACCAGCGGGCGCGGCCTCAAGGCGCACATGCCGGACTACGAAGATCTGAAGCGGCCCGCCGCGACGAAGCGCTGAGCGAGGTAAGCCATAATGATCTGATGCTGCCGCTGTCGGTCCTCGACCTTGCGCCGATCGTCGAGGGCGGCACCGCGGCGCAGTCGTTCAGGAACTCGCTCGATCTCGCGCAGCACGCCGAACGCTGGGGCTATCGGCGCTACTGGCTCGCCGAACACCACAACATGCCGGGCATTGCCAGCGCCGCGACCGCGGTGCTGATTGGCCACATCGGCGCGGGCACGTCCACGATTCGCATCGGCGCCGGCGGCATCATGCTCCCGAACCACGCGCCGCTGCAGGTCGCCGAGCAGTTCGGCACGCTCGCGTCGCTCTTTCCGGGCCGCATCGATCTCGGCCTCGGACGCGCGCCTGGCACCGATCACGCCGCGGCGTTCGCGCTCCGCCGCACGCTGCAGGCGAACCCCGATGAATTTCCACGCGACGTGATGGAGCTGATCGATTTCTTCCGCGAGCCGCAGCCGGACCAGCAGGTCGTCGCGGTGCCGGGCGCCGGGCTCCGCGTGCCGATCTGGATCCTCGGCTCGAGCCTGTTCGGCGCGCAAGTCGCCGCCGCGCTCGGCCTGCCGTTCTCCTTTGCGTCGCACTTCGCGCCGCAGCTCCTGCATCAGGCGATCGCCATCTATCGCGACCGCTTCACGCCGTCGGAGCAGGCGTCGAAGCCGTACGTGATGCTCGGCGTCAACATCGTCGCCGCCGACACCGACGCCGAGGCGCGCTTCCTCGCCTCGTCGGGGCGCCAGTCATTTGCAAGCTTGCGGGCCGGCCGCCCGATCACGCTGCCGCCGCCATCGAAGGAGTGGGAGCGCGATCCGTTGGACAAGACGGACGCGACGAACCAGACGCGCGTGTCGTTCGTGGGATCGCCGTCGACGATCAAAGGCCAGATCGAGGAATTCCTCGCCGCGACGAAGGCTGATGAACTGATCGCCGTTGCCCACATCTACGATCACACGGCCAGGCTGCACTCTTACGAGCTCGCCGCTTCGCTAGGCTGACCGGGGCCTGTCCCCCATTTTCTCCCTGCCACAGGGATGATTGGGGACAGGGCACATGGCAGGTCTTGCGCTTGATGATCAATTCCTGCGGGTTGCCCTGTCCCTTTTCATCCATCGAGCAGGTTGAAAATGGGGGACAGGCCCCGATACTAGAATGTAGGCCGTGAATTGCCCGCGTTGCGCGAAGCCGATGCAGCCGCAGACCGTCGACGGCCACATGGACCGCGCGATCGAGATCGATCTCTGCCGCCCGTGCCAGTCGATCTGGTTCGACACCCACGAGAACCTGCAGCTCACGCCCGGCGCGACGCTGGCGATGTTCCGCATCATCGGCGAAAACGTGTCGCGGCCGGCGCCCCAGGATCGGGACCTGGCGAGGTGTCCCCGCTGCAGCGCGCAGCTGCGGCGCACGCAGGACATGCAGCGCAACACCCGATTCGAATACTTCCGCTGTCCGAACCATCACGGCCGCCTCTCGACCTTCTTCGACTTCCTCCGCGAGAAGGACTTCATCAAGCCGCTGACCGCGCAGCAGATCGCCGAGCTGCGCACGAACGTCCAGTTCATCAACTGCTCGAACTGCGGCGCGCCGGTCGATCTCGCCAAGCACTCCGACTGCCAGCATTGCGGCTCGCCGCTGTCGATGCTCGACATGCAGCAGGCCGAGAAAGTGATCGCGCAACTCCGCGAAGCCGAAGCGGCGCGGACCGGCAAGACGATCCCGCCGTGGCTGCCGCTCACCCTGGCGCGCGCGCGGCAGGAGACCGAGTCGGTGTTCGCGAGCCTGCCGGGCCGGAACACGTGGGACAACGACTATTCGTCGCTGGGGCTGGTCGGCGCCGGCCTGATCGAGTTGCTGCGCGCCATCAAGGACGACTCTTAATAAGGATAGAATTCCGCCCATGGGAATCACCGACTTCTTCAAAGGCGAGCTGATCGACGTCATCGAGTGGACCGATGACTCGCGCGACACGCTCTCATACCGCTTCCCGGACGACGACAAGGCGATCAAGAACGGCGCGCAGCTGATCGTGCGCGAGTCGCAGGTCGTGCAGTTCGTCTACCTCGGACAGTTCGGCGACCTGTTCAAGCCGGGCAAGCACACGCTGACCACCGACAACATCCCGATTCTCACCAAGCTGGCGTCGTGGAAGTACGGCTTCAACTCGCCGTTCAAGGCCGACGTCTATTACGTGATCACGCGGCTCTTCACCGGCAACAAGTGGGGCACCGCCAATCCGGTGATGCTGCGCGACAACGATTTTGGCGTCGTGCGCGTGCGCGCATTCGGCACCTACGACTTCAAGATCGTCAACCCCGCAACCTTCCTGCGCGAGGTCGCCGGCTCCGATCACAATTTCCATCTCGATGAATTCGCCGACACGATGCGCTCGCGCATCGTCAGCCTGTTCACCGATGCCATTGCGTCGGCCAAGGTCCCGGTGCTCGACGTGGCGTCGCGCTACGCCGAGCTCGGCGACGCGCTGCTGCCGATGATCAATCCGGCGGTCACCGCGAAGTACGGCCTCGAGATCACGAGCTTCATCGTCGAGAACGTGTCCGTGCCGCCCGAAGTCGAGAGCGCGATCGACAAGCGATCGAGCATGACGGCGATCGGCAATCTCAACGACTACGTGAAGTACCAGATGGGGCAGGGCATGGAGAAGGGCGGCCAGGGCGGCGGTCCCGCCGGCACCGCCGCGGAGCTCGCGGTCGGCTTCGGCCTCGCGCAGCAGATGATGCAGCAGGGATTCTCCGGCGGCGCCGCGGCGCCGACCGTGGCTCCCGAGCTGATGGGTCCGGCTGACGCCGCTCGTGCGCTCGGCGTCAGCGAAGCCGACGTCATGGCGGTGCTCGAATCCGGCGAGCTCAAGGGCAAGAAGATCGGAGCGTCGTGGCGCATTTCGCGCGCGGCGCTCAACGCCTACCTCTCCGAGTAAGTGGCCGACGAAGTTTCAGCGGTCCAGAAATTCGCCTGCCCGGCGTGCGGCGCGCAGGCGGAATGGAATCCGTCGAAGCAGAAACTCGTCTGCCCGTTCTGCGGCGCTGAGTCGCCGTACTCAATCGATCGCACGGTGGGCAAAGTCGGCGAGCGCGAGCTCGATGCCGGCCTGAGCGTGTCTGCCGCCGCGGATCGGGATCGCACTCCTGAGCGCCGCCGCGTCCAGTGCCAGAGCTGCAAGGCGATCATGGTCTACGACCGGTCGCGCGTCGGGCAGAACTGCGAGTTCTGCGGGTCCCCAGCCCTCGTCGCTTACGAAGACATCAAGGCGCCGATTCGTCCCGAAGGCGTCCTGCCGTTCTGCATCGATCGCAACCGTGTGCGCGACGACATCCGCCACTGGTGGCGCAGCAAGTGGCTCGCGCCCGGTCGCCTGGCGAAGGCGGCCCTCGTCGACACCGTCAAGAGCGTCTACATTCCATACTGGACCTTCGATGCGCGCGCGCACTGTCCGTGGGATGCCGAAGCGGGCTACTACTATTACGTCAACGTCGAGGGCCGCGACAGCAAGGGCAATCGCGTCGTCCGCCGCGAGCGGCGCGTGCGATGGGAGCACGCGTCCGGCGTCATCGATCACACGTTCGACGATGAATTGGTTCCGGGGACGACAGGTGTCGACGTGACGCTGCTGCGACAGGTCGAGCCGTTTCCCACGCAGGAGATCGTTCCGTACGACACGGCGTTTCTTTCGGGTCATATTGTCGAGCAGTATCAGGTCGCGCTGACCGAGGCGGCGGGTGATTCAGAAGCGCAGATGCGCGCCACGCTCGAGCAACTGTGCGCGCGGCAGGTGCCGGGCGACACGCACCGCAATCTCGTGATCCATCCGGTCTTCTCAGGCCGCACCTTCAAGCACGTGCTCGTGCCGATCTGGCTGCTGATCTACATGTTCGGCTCGCGCAACTTCCAGGTCGTCGTCAACGGCTACACCGGCCGCATCGCCGGACGGTATCCGTACAGCCCGTGGAAGATTGCGTTCCTGATCCTGCTCGCGATCATCGCGTTCGTGTTCTTCGTCATCGCTAACGAGAACTCGTAACCGGCCGCTTCTTCTCGAGCATGACCACTTCGTGACCGTCGATGCGAAGAGTCGGCGGCGTGAACGATCGCTCCTTCACCCACTGCACGAGCTTGGCGCCTTCGCCCTCCGACGGATCGAGCAGGTAGACGTCGTTGTTGCCGTCTCGCGATACCGGCACGAACGACACGCGCTGAATCGCCTTGCCCTGGATGACAACACGCGCGACGAGCCCGTCGACCGACTTCTCGTAGCCGGGCTGATCGAAATTCGAGTGGCCGATCGCATAGAGGATCGGCTTGCCGTTGTAGATCTCGACGCCCTGAATCGTGTGCGTGCCGTGGCCGAAGACCAGGTCGGCGCCGCTGTCGAGCGCCGTGTGCGCGAGCTGCCGCTGATATGCCTCGCTCTTCGATCGATCGCGGCCGGCGCTCGTACCCTTGACCGCGCCAAACTGCACCGGCGTCGATCCGTCACGATTGTGATGCGACACGACGACGATGTCGACGAGCGGGCGGAGCTTCCTGATGTCGGCCTTGACGCGATCCAGATCGCCTGGATCGATCGTGATGCCGTCGATCGATGCGATTCTCGCGACGCCGGCCTCGGTCGCGTTTGCGATCATGTCCTTGTCCTGATACCAGCGCGCGGTGTACTGCAGGAAGCCGATCTTGACGCCTTTGCGCTCGACGATCGCAGGCTTGTGCGCGTCGTCGATGTTTTTACCCGCACCGGTGTGAATGATGCCGTTGGCGTCGAGCACGCCGAGGCTCTTGAGAATGTTGGCGCGCCCCGACGCGACGTTGTTGGCGACGCCGACGACCGCGATGTTCGACGCCTTGAGCGCCTTCACGCCATCGGGCCCCGGATGCGTCCACTCCGGCTTGTCGGGAATGTCGATCGTCGTGCCAACCGACTTCACGAGCAGCCCTTCGAGATTGGCGTACACCAGGTCGGCCTTCTTCAACGTGTCGCGCATGCGATTGAACGCGGTTGTCGGATCGGCCCGGCGCGTGTGCACCTGGATGTCGCCGATGATCAGCATCTCCACGGCCTTGTCGCCGTAATTGCCGGACCACTTCCAGGCCGCATCGCCCAGCAGCGTGGTGGAGAAGGCGAGGAGCGCAACGCCGACCAGGGTTCGTTTCGTCATGGCCCGTATAATAGCCCTCCATGAAGAGAACTGTTCTTGCCGTCGTGCTCATCGCCGTCTCGGCCATTGGCGTCACCGTTTCGGCGCAGCGCGGCCGCAAACCGGTGAACTGGAAGGACCTTCCAGAGCCGTTCGCGACGCCGTCGGTGCGCAACAACGCCACCGTCGTGCCGAAGCCTGAAGGCGCGACGCTCGCCGCGCCGCCGGGATTCGTCGTCGAGGAGTTCATGGATTTCGCGGGCATGCGCCCGCGCTTCATGATGCTCGGCCCGAGCAACGAGATCCTGATCAGCGATACATCCGGCAACGGCAACGTGTTCGTGATCAAAGACGGCGTGCGCACCGCGATCATCGAGAAGCTCGATCGCCCGTACGGCCTCGCGCTCAAAGGCGATCAGCTCTACGTCGCCGAGCCGACTTCGATCAAGGTTTACACCTACGACGCGAAGACCATGAAGGTGACGAGCCCGGGCAGGGAGATCATCTCTTTGGCCGGCATGGGCACGGGCCACAACACGCGCACGCTGGCCTTCAACCGCGACGGATCGAAGCTCTATCTCTCCGTCGGATCGCAATCGAACATCAACCTCGGCGAGGATCCGATGCGCGCCGCCGTGCATCGCTACAATCCCGACGGCACCGGCCACGAAACCGTCGCCACCGGATTGCGCAACGCCGTCGGCATGCGCTTCTATCCCGGCACCGATGATCTCTGGGTCACGGTGCACGAGCGCGACGAGCTCGGCGACGATCTCGCGCCCGACTACGCCACCAAGATCGAGCCGGGCGGATTCTATGGCTGGCCGATCGCTTACATCGGTCCCCACGTCGAGCCGCGCCACAAGGACGTCGACATGAAGAAGGTCGAGAGCACGTTGTATCCGGACGTGATTCTCGGCGGCCACGTTGGCCCGCTCGATATCCAGTTCTATACGGGCAAGATGTTCCCGGCGAAATATCAGGGCGGCATGTTCGTCGCGCTGCACGGATCGTGGAACCGCTCGCAGCGCCAGGGCTACAAGATCGCGTTCATTCCGTTCAAGAACCGGATGGCGACGGCGGGTCCGGAGGATTTCGTCAGCGGCTGGATGCTCGCGCCCGACAAGAAAGAGGTGTGGGGCCGTCCGGTCGGATTGCTGCAGATGCCGGACGGCTCGCTGCTCGTGAGCGACGACGGCGGCCGCAAGGTCTGGCGAATCTCGTATAAAGGCTAGCGCCGCGGCATCGGCGCAGTGCCGGCGTCCGGCATGTCCGTCCGATCGTGAAACTCCGGGCTGTCGGCCCGCGTCTGCTCATCGTCTTCACCGCGCGGCATCGATGAGGTGTCGCGCGGGTTCACACCTTCGTGATCCGCGGGGTCCTTCCGATCCTTGTGCGCGTTCGGCGCTTCAGGCATGTATTCATCGCGCTGCGTGTCCGGCTGTGATGGATCTTTCACGTCGACCTCCAGCGGCACTTCGATGCAAGACGCCTTCCCTCGGCGCGTCGGGGCCCCACACCTGATACGTGTTGAACACATCGCGCATCGCCGGAATGGCCTGTAATGGCACAGCCTCTGTCACGTTTGGAGAAGCTGCCGATACAACGGCGAACGAAAGAATCACGATCCCGCCGATGATTGCGCAGCTTTTCATCAGCAGGATCAGCCAACGGAATGGCAGAGTCGTTGCAATGATGCGAAACGTGGCGGCGACCGTCAGCAACTTGAGCACCCATCGGCCCAAAGTGGCTGAAGGTGTGTCCAGTGCCAAGGCAGCTGGGCTTCGCTATGCGAATCCCGATGCGCCCGGCATCACGCGGAAGCGCCGAGGTAAGAGCTTCATCTATCTCGACGCGCGCGGACGACGGATCCGCGATGCGAAGACGCTCGCGCGCATTCGCGCGCTCGTGCTGCCGCCGGCATGGACAGATGTGTGGATCTCCACCGATCCGCGCGCGCATCTGCAGGCGACCGGCCGCGATGCGGCGGGCCGCAAGCAATATCGCTATCACGCGAACTGGAGCGCCGAGCGCGACTCCACCAAATACCATCGCATGCTCGCGTTCGCCGAAGTGCTGCCGGTGATCCGCCGGCGCACGCGCCGCGACATGATGGGGCCGGCGTGCTGCCGCCCGCGCGTGCTTGCCACCGTGGTCGAACTGCTGGCGTGCACCTACATCCGCGTCGGCAACGAAGAGTACGCGCGCGACAACAAGTCGCACGGCCTGACGACGCTGCGCGATCGCCACGTGAAGGTGCGCGGGCGGAAGCTCACGTTCTCGTTCCGCGGCAAGAGCGGCGTGTTTCAATCGATCGAGATCGAGGAGCCGCGTCTCGCCCTCGCGGTCCGTCAATGCCAGGATCTGCCCGGCCAGTCGGTGTTCCAGTACCTCGACGAAAACAAGAAGCGCCGCGCGCTCACCTCCTCCGACATCAACGCGTACTTAAGGGAAGTGAGCGGCGGGAAATTCACCGCGAAGGATTTCCGCACGTGGGCCGGCACGCTGTCGGCCGCGCAGGCGCTGGACGAAATGGACACGCCGGAATCCAAGACGGCCGCGAACAAGGCGATCGTGCAGGCGGTTGATCGCGTCGCGGAAGCGTTGGGCAACACCCGTGCCGTGTGCCGCAAGTGCTACATCCATCCGGCCGTGATCGATGCGTTCAGCGAAGGCGTCACCCTGAGCAACGTCACGATCAACAAGGCGCGGGCGCCGAAGGGCCTGCTCGACGCCGAAGCCCGCCTCGTCGCGCTGTTGCGTCGTCCGAATCGCGCCCGCAAGGCCGCCTGAAACGTTTTCCCGCTTTTCGTCATCCCTAACAGCCGACCTGGTTTCGAGCCGGCTTTGGGCCCGCGGCCCCCCAGCTCAGGCCGCCCCGAGGAGGAATCCGATGACGATTCGTCGAACGATCGCCCTGATGGCGATCGTGATGGTCACCCTGTCTGCACTGCCGGCCTTCGCTCAGGCGAAGAAAGCCGATCCCCCGCCCCCGCAATTGATCATCACCAGCGCCGCCGCCGATGGCGGAACGCTGTTTGTGACCGGCGTGAACTTCGCCGCCAACGCCAGCGTCACGCTCGCCGGCATCCCGCTCGGCGGCGTCGTCGTCGGCAACGGCGGCACGACGTTGCAAGCGCAGATGGTGAACCTGCCGGCGGGCAACTATTTGCTCCGCATCTGGACCGGACCGGCCGTTGTGAACTTCGATGCGTTCATCGTGAGTGTTGGGAATCAGGGGCCGCAGGGTGAGCCTGGTGTGGATGGCGCCGTGGGTCCGACCGGGCCACCGGGGCCGCAGGGAGATCCGGGTGCGCCGGGTGCGGACGGTGCTCCAGGTGCGCCGGGCACGAACGGCACCAATGGTGCGGACGGTGCGCCTGGTGCGCCGGGCACGAACGGTACCAACGGTGCGGACGGTGCGCCGGGTGCCACCGGTGCGCCGGGTGCGACAGGTGCGCAAGGACCGACGGGTCCGCAGGGACCTCAAGGCATCCCGGGCAATCTGGCGCTCGCCGGATTCTCGTGCCCGGCCGGCCAGGCAATTTCGGGCTTTACCGCCGCGGGCGCGCCGACCTGCCTCTCTGTCGCGTCAGCGGGCCTGGCTTTCGCCGGGATCAAAACAAATTACAACCCCCTGGATTTGACCAACGGCGGATTCGCGCTGTGCTACAGCGATACGTACGCGAACAGCGGTACGCCGCTCGCAAACATCCTCGCCGGTTGCGGCGCCGCCACCGACGTGCTCGTCCTCGCCTGCCGGCCCGTGGGAGCAGCCAACCTGACCGTCGCCGCCATGGCGCTCAAGTCGGACGTGACGTTCGATACCGGTCAAGGCGACCGGAACACGACGCACACAGCAAACGGCGTCGCATGGTACTTCAACAGCAGCTGGTCGTGGGGCTTCGCACCTGTGGGCCAGGCCGTCGACAAATTCAGTTGCGATGTCAACAGCATGGGAAACCCCGATCGCCTCTGCTGGCACACCGGCGCTGGCGTCACCAACGTCGGATATCGTTGCGGCGCCAGCGGCGACCTCAATGGCAATCCCAATTGGCAGCGACTGATCTACCGCCGCGCGGGTCCACTTTAAGCGGAAGTGGTGCAGGAGTGCGTAAAGCACTCCTGCACTTCACCGTGCTCGAGCTTGTAGATGGGATCGAATGCGCCTATCCTGAAATCGTCGATGCGTTACGAACCCGCGGTGCGCAAGTCCGAGCACCATTTGCAGCTGTTCGATTCCTCGAAGTCGCTCGCAGAAACGGTTGCCGCGTTCCTGATGAACGGCTTCTCGCGAGGCGAGCCGCTGCTCGTCGTCGCCACGCCGGAACATCGCGCGCTGCTCTCCGCGAAACTCGAACAGGCCGGCCTGAACATCCGCGAAGCGACGATGGTGTCGCGCCTCGTGATGCTCGATGCGGCGCAAACGCTCGACAAGTTCATGCGCCAGGGCGTGCCCAGCCGCATTGCGTTCGACGAAGTCGTCGGCACCATGGTGGCGCGTCTCGCCCAACGCGGCCGCGTGTGCATCTACGGTGAAATGGTCGACGTGCTCGCGGCGCGGGGCCAGTACAAGGCGGCCTATCAGCTCGAGGTGTTGTGGAACGCGCTCGGCAAGCGCGAGGCGTTCACCCTGTTCTGCGGCTACGCGTCCGGGCACTTCGGCGATCCGAAGGGCGCCGGCATGCTCGGCGCGATCTGCGAGGCGCACAGCCACTTGCACCGGAAGAAAGACGATTTGCTGGCCGAATACCTGCTCGATCAGCAGGAGACCGAGAACCCGCGCGCGTAACGTCCGGCTGTTTCACGCTACCATCCACGCATGCCCTTGACGACGACCGATCGGTTCGCGTCCGCGATGGCCTACGCCTACCAGGTGCACAGCGGGCAGCGGCGCAAGGGTACGGGCATCCCCTACATGGCGCACATTCTCGGCGTCGCCGCGATCGCCCTCGAGTATGGCGCCGACGAGGATGAGTCGATCGCGGCGCTGCTGCACGACGCCGCGGAAGACGGCGGCGGGGAAGCGACGCTTGCGGAGATCCGCGCGCGCTTCGGCGACGCGGTTGGCGACATCGTGCTCGGCTGCAGCGACAGCCTCGTCGAGGATCCCGAAGACAAGCTGCCGTGGCAGGAGCGCAAGGAAAACTACCTCGCGCATCTCGAGAACGCGAGCGCGTCGGTGTGCCTGGTGTCGGCGGCCGACAAGCTGCACAACGTCCGATCGATCCTTCGTGATTACCACGAGCACGGCGAGGCGATCTGGGATCGCTTCCAGGGGAAGCGGGACGGCACGCTGTGGTACTACGAGACCGTCGCCGACATGCTGGTCCGCCGTTACCGCAGCCAGCTCACACGAGATCTGCAGGCGGCGGTTGATGACTTGCTGCAAATAACAAAGAACCAATAGTTCTTTCAAGGAAACAGCGGCGGCGCGATCCGTTTCTTCGTCGCTTGCTCGAACGCGTACGCGATTTCGATCAGCTTCGGCTCGCTGCACTGGGCGCCGACGAAGCCGACGCCGAATGGCGCGGGCTTCGCGTTGAAGCCGGCGGGGAAGGCCTGCTGCGGCGCGTTCGCTACCATGCCGAACGGCACGGCGATGATCGGATAGGCCGCGCGTGACGCGATGCCGGCTCCCGATCCCCCGGGCGTGATGAACGCATCGAGCTTGTACTGCTTCAGCACGCCGTCGATGCCCTGATCGCGGCTCAATCGGCGATCCTTCGCATCATCGGCATCGACGCGCGCCTTGTCGGCGGCGAGATCGATCTCGTCGGAGATGTCGAACCGCGATTGTCCGTACTTGATCGCGCCGGCCTTCGCATGCGCGACGTTCCACTCGCGATGTTCCTTCAGCGTCTTGACCGGCGCCGACGGACCCAGCGACGCCAGCCACGTGTTGTAATCGCGCTTCATGCCGTACTTGAAGTTGATCGAGCAGTTCTGGTCCTTGCCCTTGGCATGCTCGGCGCCGGAGCAGAAGTCCCACAGCGGGAAATTGTCGTTGGCCTCCTTCGCGACGAAGCTGGGGATGTCGGCCGGATCGACGATGACGGCGCCCTGCTGCTTGAGCACGGCGATCGCCTCGGCCATCACCTTCGCCTGTTCGGCGTTGAGGCCGCCGCGCGGGTTGGTTTCGCCCGGCAGCGTCACGCGATCGATGTAGAAGGCGCGCGGCACGCCGATGCGCGCGCCCTTCAGGCCCGCGGCGTTGAGGAACTTCGTGTAGTCGCGGTTCGGCGGCGGCGTGCACGTCCGCGTCGGCGCGTCATTCGGATCGGGTGACGCGCCTTCCATCGCGCCGAGCATGATCGCCGCGTCGGCGACGGTCTTCGTCATCGGGCCCGCGGTGTCGTGATCGGCGGTGATCGGGATGACGCCGTAGCGGCTGATGCGGCCGATCGTCGGGCGGATGCCGACGAGCATGTTGGCGTTCGACGGGCTGATGATCGATCCGCCGGTGTCGGAGCCGACGTTGCCGGCCCAGAAGTTGGCGGCGGTGCCGATGCCGGAGCTCGAGCCGCCGGTCTGCAGCACCGGCCGCCCGTCGCCCGGCTCCGGGCGCGGATCCGGCCGCGGATCGTACGGGTTGAATCCGAATCCGCCGACGGCGTTGTAGTTGCCGGGCATCGCGTTGGGATTGCCGGCCACCCAGTTGGCGAGCTCGGTGAGTCCCGTCTTCGCGATGATGATCGCGCCCGCGTCCTTGAGGTGCTTCGTCAGCGTCGCTTCATACGGCGGGATGTAGCCGGCGAACACCAGCGCGCCGCCCGTGGTCGGCATGTTGGTCGTGTGGATGTTGTCCTTGAGCGCGACGGGAATGCCGTGCAGCGGGCCGCGAATCTTTCCCTGCGCGCGCTCGCGGTCGAGCGCGTCGGCCTCGTCGAGCGCCTTGGGATTGATCGCCAGCGCCGCGTTCAGTCGATCCTCGTACATCGCGATGCGGATCAGATACTGCTCGACCAGCTGGCGCGAGGTCAGCTGCTTCTTCGCCATCGCCTCCTGCATCTGCGGGATGGTCGCCTCCACAACCGTGAAGCGCCGCTGTTGTCCCTGCACGCCGAGCGACAGCATCGACAGGATGAATGCGAAAACGAAGGTGGCCCGTTTCATGCGCGGTATTCTAGTAGCCGGATGCCAGTAGCCAGTAGCCAGAAAATTCTCCCTGGATACTGGCTACCGGCTACTGGCTACTGATGGAAATGACATTCGAGCAGGCGTGCGGTCTGGTTGGCGCCGCCCTGCATGGCCCGGTTCGCCGCGAAATCGTGGACGGCCTCTCGGGAAAGACGCTGGGCGCCTCGCTGCTGGCGCTCCGCGACGCGATGCGCGCCAACCGCTTTCGTGCCTCCGGCCAGCAGGTGTTCCTCGATCGGGTGATTTCGAGCTTCGACGGCCGCACCCGCGCCGAGGGCTTTCACATCCTGCACGATTGGGACGGCGTGTCGCAGCAGAGCAATCCCGACATCATCGCGATCGACGTGCTGCATTTTGTCGCCGATCAGCGCGGCGCGGAGCCGGCGAGCGCCGTCGAGCTCGCCATCCTGCTCGACTACTACTTCATGCACGTGCTCGCGCTGCTGACGCTGCGCATCTGGGAGGACGGCGATCCGGACGAGAACCTGGAGCGGATCAACGCGCTCGTCGCGGAGTTGCAGGGGCCGAACGGCAGCGGCCAGCAGTTCGCGGCCGACGCCGAGACGCTGATGCTGATCGGCACGTCGCATTACGAGCCCGAAGAGTGGGGCTACGCGAGGCTGCTCGCGAAGGTGCGGACGCTCGACGAGCGTCACCAGTTCAGGATCGGCCTCGGTCATGCGTCGAGCATGGGGTGTCACCTGCGCTTCGGCTTCGAGGCGCAGTGCGGCCGCGACACGCTGGCGCTGCGCGACGACAACATCGCCGATTATCCGTGGCTGTGTTTTGCGCTGGCCGCGGTGATGCGCGAGTACTCGCGGTTGGCCGATGCGGGCATCGAGACTCGCGACCGCGCGGTGATCGAGGAGGCGTTGTTGAACGGCCTCACCGCCGACGCGCGCGCGTTTATCGGCGTGCCGCCGACGTCGTTGTCGGATTCGGAGGCGGATCGTGTCCGGTTGGTCGACGGCTTCACGCGCCACAAGCCCGCGCTGCTCGAGGCGTTCCAGCGGTATCGCCCGTCGGACGAGCGCTACTCGCCGATCTCGTTTTTCTTCAACTTCTCCCACAACGTCGTCAAGGGCACGGTCGTCGACGCACTGCTATGGGGCGAGGCGTGGGACGTGTCGATGAATGATCTGCTGACCGGCGTCCCGCGCGCGGGGCTCGAGGACGGATCGCAACAACTGCTCGCGACGACGCTGATGGCCTACGCCCGCTCGAACCCGGATCGCATCCGCGGCAAGCTGATGCCGGTGATCGTCTACGACCCCCAAGCCGGCCGCCGCGCCTACACCGTCGCCATGGAAAAACTGTCGCAGTAGCGACTGGTGCCTGGCACCAACCAATAGGCTTTCGATTGGTGCCTGGCACCAATCGTAAGCGTCGCAAAAATTCATACGCGGATGCGCCGCAAGTATCGCAGGTCCTGCGATCTTCGGGCGCCATACTCATTCGAAGTCGACGAATTCTTGCAGGATTCCTGCGACGACGCCTTCGGCAGAGAACTTGATTAATCCCCTCTCATGGGGCGAAATCCACGTCCGCTTGTTTGCGGTGCAACGTACCACGTCATGAATCGTGGCAACCGCAAGGCGCGGATCTTCGAAGACGATCGAGATCGGCGCCGGTTTCTGCGACTCCTGATCGAGGAGAAAGAGACCTACGGTGTCGATTTTCTCGCGGGCTGTGAGATCGGAAACCATTTCCACGCGGTTGTCATGACCCCTCACGGCAATCTGGCGGATTTCATGGAGCAGTGGGAGGGCCGTTTTGCCAAGTATTCAAACTGGCGGTACGAGCGCGTCGGTCACCTGTTTCAAGGCCGCTATCGCGATATCTTTATCGAGCACGACGTCCACCTGCTAGTCGCGCTCTGCTACGTTTTCTTGAACCCGGTGTGTGCCGGCCTCGTCGCCAAACCGGAAGACTATAAGTGGAGCTCTTATGCCGCGACGGTGGGACTGTTGACGCTACCGAGCTACCTCTCGATTGACTGGCTGCTGACGCTGTTTCCCAATTGTTCCCTCAAGGAAGCGCAGCAACGCTTTCACAGCCTCATGAGCGAAGCAAAGCCGGCGGAAGCCTACATTCGGCAACATGAATTCGGGGCAATCGATCCCGATGCATTGAAACGGGTCATCCGTTCGTACACAGGAGAACAATTGCGGCTTGGGAAGCTGCCGCGGATGTACCGTTCCGATCTGCGTTCGAGTTTGGCCGAACTCTTCCCAGACGGAATGACGCTGTCAATGCGCGGCGACGCGATTTACGACGCGCACGTGACGCATGGTTACAGGCTATCGGAAATCGCACGAGAGTTGCGTATAAGCCCGGCAAGGGTGAGCCAGATCTACCGCAGAATCCGCGTCTCGCGTCGGAACGGGGGCTAGCAGGTGGTGCCTGGCACTAGCCGATAGGCTATTGATTGGTGCCAGGCACCAACCGATAGCCTATCGATTGGTGCCAGGCACCAGCCGCTATTTGCGAGTTGCAGTCCAGGGGAGGTCGCCTTTGGGGGTGGTCACCGATCCGGTGATGGTGTTGCCTTTGGCGATGCCCTTGTAGGTCAGGCCGCCGGCGGTGAAGGTCAGTTCTTCACCTTTCAACCGGCCCATCACGACCGTCTGCGATTGACCGCCGATCGTGATCGTGCCCTGCACGGCCTGATATTCCTGCGTCAGCGCCATCGTGCCATTCGCCATCGCCCACGTGCCGCCAATCTTCGCGGGCACGATCCATAGCAGCGCCTCGCACCAGCTCTCGCATTCCGACGTGGACGGCAGCGTGACGCGCACGTCGGGCTCCCAGCCGTCGATGCCGAAGGTGTTGGCGACGATGCGAGAGCCCGGCGCGAGGTTGAAGAACTTCGGCGCCAGGCGATTCATGTTCACCGGCAGCAGGAACAGCGCCATCACCGTCGCCTTCGAGATGTCGTACTCGTACATGTCGGCCTCGACGAACTTCGCCTTGTCGGCCACGCCGGCGTCCTGCGCGAGCTTGCGCGACAGCGCCACCATGTCGGGGTTGTATTCAACGCCAAGCGCCTGCGCGCCGAGCTTCGCGGCGGCGATCACATTGCGGCCGTCGCCCGAGCCGAGGTCGATCACGAAATCCTTCGATGTGACCTGGCCGAGCTCCATCAGCTTGTTGACCATGTCGGGCGGCGAGGGTACCCACACGACATCCTTGCCGGCCTGACCCGACACGGGCTCGAACGGCTTCGCCTGCGGCGCAGCCGGCGGTTGCGCGGACGCGACGGTGGACAGAACAAATAACGAACAACACATAACAACAGCACGCATCAGTTGGTCTTGCCTCCGCTGACCTTGACCAGATCCGTAAACGGCGCGATCGCGCCGTGCAGCGGCACGATCTTATCCACACGCAGGTTGCGCTTCTGGATGTTCTCGAGCAGGTTCGCGCTGTATGGATTGACCTGCGCGCCGGGACTGAACGCGTCGACCTCGATCAGCACGCGATCGCGCGGGATATAGGCCATCAACATCGTGTCGGAATGTGGATTGCCAGCGACGTGATACAGCATCACCGTCATCGTCTGATCCTTGAACTCTTTCTCCTCGTCCACGGTCACGACCTCGAGACGGGTCGCGTTCTTCGACAGGTAATCCGGCTGCAGGGTGTGCGGACGGCGGGCCATGTTCTCGACCCACTCCTTGTTGCCGGCCTGCGTGATGACGCTCATGCCCTCGGCGATCGCGGCACGCATGCCCGCGGTGTGATCGAAATGGTGATGCGTGGTCACGAGCTGGGTGAGCGGCTTCTTCGGCACGATCTCCTTCGCCTTGGCGATCACGGCGAGAGTGCGCGCCTCGCTCTGCGGCGCCTCGATCAACATCAGGTGATCGGCGAACTCCACGAGCACGCTGTGATGCGACTGGCCGGCGAGGAACCACACGCCCTTGCCGATCGGCGTCACCGCCACGTTCGGCGCGGCCGGCGCGGCCGGCTTCATCACGTCCGGCGGCGCCGCGGCATTGCCCACCGGCGCATCGATGGTCTGCTTGCTTGCGGTGATCTCCCACGTCGTGAACTCGTCGACCTTGCCAGCGAGCCTGGCCGGCAACTTCACGCCGTTCACGTCCTGGTAATCCGCGAACGTCGTCGTCATCACGACATCGCCGAGATTCGGATGGTAGGTCTTGCTGGAGATCGACAGCGGCAGGCCGGCGGCATCGATCGTCATCGTCCAGGCGCGATCGCGGAACGCGAAATCCGCCTGGCGCACGCTGCCGACGGTGCGCACGTTCGAAATCGTCGTGATCGGCACCGTCGCCGCCTTCAGCGCGGTGATCGGATGATGAAAGAACTCCGTGCGGCGATCGCGCTCCGCCGTGGCCGTGCCGAGCCGCGCGGCAGCGCCGTTGGCGCCGACGTTGAACGCGATGTCGCCGTCGAGCACCTGGATCTGCACCTGCGGCTGCGGGCCCTGGAAATACGCGAACTTCGGCGTGCGCGTCTGCTCGACGCGCTGACGGCCCTGCGCGACGTCGATCTCGCGCTTGTAGCCGCTGATCGCGAACTGCTGCGTGGCCGCCTCGGGCTTCATGTCCTGCCCGAGGTTGTAATTCACGCCCGTGCCTTCGATGACGATCGACTTGACCGCCTCGACCTTGGCGCGGCCGCCGACCGCGCGCATCGCGTCGTCGACGAATTGCTGCTCCGGTGGCTTCGGCGTGCAACCCGACGAAAGAACACAGAACAAAAAACCAAGAACGAAAGTTCGCAGGCTCATGGTGTGCATCCAGGAATTCGAAAGGCGCCAATGCGAGACGAATAGCTGCTCGCGTCCTTCTTCACGTAGTCGCCAACATACCAGATGGTGCAGTCATCCGACGGATCGATCGCGGTCTGCGTATAGTCCTGCCAGCGCAGCGTCGAGGTCTGCGCCGCCTCGCCCTGCACGAGGATCGCTTCGCGGGTCGTGAGCTGCCCGAGCGGATCGCCGGCACGCCGCGCCGCGAACCGCTGGCCCACGAAGTTCATGGCATCGCCGTAGGAGTAGCCGATCCCGATGTTGCCGGCCTTATCCATCGCCGGGCTCGCCATCCAGCGGAAGCTGGGTGCCTGCGGTGCCTCAGGTGCCTTGGGTGCCTGAGGTGCATAAGTCCCTTGCTGAAAGAGCTTCACGATATTCGATCGATCAAGACGGAACTCGTACCACCGGACCCCACCTCCGCCCGCTGCGGTGTTGATCGAATGCACGCCGACGATCGACTGCTGGTTGCCGATGCGGCGATACACGAGCCGCGCCATGATCTTGTCGCCCTGCGCGTCGAGGCGGCGCTCGACGCCCGGCTGCGGCACGCAGTTGGTGAGCTGCCCGTCGCAGAGATAGTGATACGGCGCGACGGCGATCCGCTCCGGACCTTCGAGTCTTGACTTCGACGCATCATCCCAGTTCGTGAAGATCTTCCACGCGAGGAGGGCGTTGTCTTCGAACACCTCCTTCAATTGCGTGCCGCCGGCCGCGATCATCACGTTCGGCGCACCGCGCGGCGGCGACTCGGTGCCGTCGAGATCGGCATTGTTCAGGAAGTTGACGTCGTTGATCACGAAGCACTGCTCGCGCGCCGGACGCCCGGCCAGCATCGCGCCGCGCTCGACCACGCACGCGTGCTTCTCGATCACCTCGTCTCCGGTACTGCTCGGGACGTAATAGCCGTCAGGCCACACGGCGGGCCGAGGATAGTCAGGAAATAACGGACGCAGGAACTCGTAACGGAAATACGATCCCAGTGGATCGTCCGTTGTGCTGATCGCATAGCAGACAGAGTACGGACCTGTCGATCGAGGTGACTGAGGTGCCTGGGGTGCCTGAGGTGCCTGGGGTGCCTGGGGTGCAGGTGCCGGTGCTGGCGGTTGAAACAGAGCGGCGGCAGGGCCTGGCTGATCGCGTCGCCCGATCGGGCTTTCGTAAGCTTGCGGACGCGCGCTCCACAACGGCGGTTGATCAGGACGTTCCGCGGCGCGCGAAAAAATCGGCATCACGATCAGCCAGCGATTCGCGAGTTGATCGTAACGCGCGACGGCGTCGCCGTTGTTGCGGGCTTCGCAGGTGCCGCCGAAACCGCGGAACACGTTGTTGGTATTCACCGGTCCGTACAACACGTCGCCGCTTTTCTTAAAGCGCGTCCCGCGCTTCGAGAAGATCGCCATCCGCGAATTCACGATCTGGACGACGTGATTCGGGCCGACGGCGAGCGAGTTGTCGGACGGATTTCTCAGCGTGGCGGTGCCCTGCGGGCCCGCGAAACCCGCGCCGAGACCGTCGAACTGCGCGGCGATCGCCACCGTGCCGCGCGTGCCCTCGGACGTTTGCTCGACGCCTTGTCCGGCGAGAATCGCCGTGCAGCCGAGCACACCAATCAATTGGATCGCGCGCCGCATCTGAATCCGAGAGTATAAGCCCGACGCCCGTCCCCGTATTCTTTGCCGCGCCGTGACAACTTTCGGGAACATTGCGCGACAATACGCGTGCTTGGTCGCGGCTGGCCAG
>Ga0111538_10001660_pt1 | contig 31360 bp, 27 predicted proteins | sample SoiMethybrSBSTD1_FD_79669 | JGI IMG/M metagenome (GOLD analysis project Ga0111538, IMG submission 79669) | Bulk soil microbial communities from a Populus tree surrounding site in Tennessee, USA - Soil MetaG P. TD hybrid SBSTD1 (version 2)... | ecosystem: Environmental > Terrestrial > Soil >... | reverse complement strand
GAAAGCGAGCGCCCGCCGACGCCAGCGCGTGATCCTCACGGGCGACGTGCCGAGCCCGATCAACCCGCCGGCGGGCTGTCACTTCCACACCCGCTGCCCCTATGCGCATGCGCGCTGCCGCACTGAGCCGCCAGCACTGCGCGAGGTGACGCCAGGGCACTGGGCCTCCTGTCACCTGCACGATGCTGGGCCTGCCATTCCGCTGGCGGCGCCGCGGGCGGCGGGAGACTAGCAGCGGAAGCGTCCTTCGAGCTTGCAAACTCGCAAGCCGACATCGGATGCTCGCCATTGTCGGTTGACCACACCTCCGCTGACCGTGCCTGATTGGGCAGCGGCACCCGCCAGTATGATCGGCCGGTGGGCAGCCGAGTATTGCGGTTATTTGGTACACCTGAGGTGGGATCCACGGAACGAATGTGAGAGGGTTGTGACCATGCAGAAAGTTGGACTTTATATCGGAACCCAGTTTCCGCCTGGCACCAACGTTGTGGCCGCGCTCAAGGATATGAGCGAGCAGGTGCAGGTGGCACGGCGCAGCGGCTTCTCCTCCATTTGGGTCCCGCACCACTACCTGACGCATCCAATGCAAATGCTCGCGCCCATTCCGATTCTGTCCTACCTCCTACGGGACGCCGAGGGCATGACGATCGGTACCAACATCCTCATCATGCCGCTGCTGCATCCGGTGCACGTGGCCGAGGATGCCGTGACCCTCGACCTCATGACGGGCGGCCGCTACGTTCTCGGCATCGGCGTGGGCTATCGCGACGCCGAGTTCCAGACCTTCAATGTGCCGTTGAAGGAGCGCGCGCAGCGAATGGAGGAGAGCATCGAGATTATGCGCCGGCTGTGGACCGAGGAAAAGATTGCGCACAGCGGCAGTCATTTCTGGATTAACGATCTCGGTATCGGTCTGAAACCTCAGCGCAAGGGAGGGCCACCGATTTGGCTCGCGGCGGTGGTGGATGCGGCAGTCCGGCGTGCCGCACGGCTCGGCGATGCGTGGCTCATCACCAACTTCGCGCATTTGAGTGTGCTCGCACCGCAAATGGCCATGTACAGGGAGCTGCTGGCGGATGCAGGAAAGCAGTTCCCGGCGGAAGCGCCGATCACGCGCGAGTGCTACGTCGGGTCCACGCATGCCAAGGCGCTCGAGGAATGCAAGGCCGCCCTCGAGTACAAATACGGCGCTTACTCGTCATGGGGTCTCGACAAGCAATCTAAGGGCGCGGAGTCCTTCGCACAGCCATTCGAGGAGTTCGTCAAGGATCGCTTCATCATCGGCGACAAGGCCTTCGTGACGGACGAGATCCAGCGCTACCAGGCGTTGCTTGGCGTGAACCATTTCCTCATGCGCGTGCAATGGCCGGGTCTGGAACAGGCGAAGGCCCTCAATACCATTACAGCCCTGGGCGAGATCTTCGCCTAACCTGGGCGGGGGACGGCACTGCTCGCGCGGTTGACGATGCGGTACAGCTGCGACATGGTCGCTATGCCTCGATCGAAGTCTCTTTTCGCAGAGTGACGGCTGCAGCCGCAGCGCAGTAGGGTCGCGGCCTCGGTGGCCGCATCGAGCGGTCTCGACAGATTCGCCGCGGCACAGCGTTGTGCGAGTGACGCACCATGGAGCGGTGGATTGCAAATCAGTCTCGGCATCTATCCAAACGAGAAGCCTGCTGACATCATCGCGAGCGCCAAACTAGCCGACCGCATCGGTTACTCGACGCTTTGGGTTCTTGATTCGCACCTTCTCTTCCACGAGGTCTACACGCTGCTGGGCGCGCTCGCGGTCTCAACGACCAGAATCCGGCTGGGAACTGCCGTCACAAATCCCATTACGCGCCACCCCACCGTGACAGCGGCAGCCTTCTCCACGCTTGCGGAGCTTAGCGGTGGTCGCGCCTCGCTCGGCATCAGCGTCGGCGACAGCGCGTTGAAGTCGATGAACCTTTCTCCAGCCAAGATGTCGGTTCTTGCGGAAACTGTTGCGCTCTGCCGAGCGCTGCTCTCCGGCGAGCCGGTTTGTTTTGCGGAAGGCAAGACGGCTCAGCTCCAGCATGTCGGACCTGCCGTGCCGATCTACGTTGCAGCCACTGGACCGAAGATGCTGGAGCTCGCCGGACGGATCGCCGACGGCCTCATCCTCATGAACGGCATCGCTCCCGAGCTGATCCATGAGGCGGTTGGTATCGTGCGCGAGGGTGAGCGGAGCTCGAACCGGCAGGAAGGGTGCGTCAAGATCGCCGTATGGGCCGCGTGCCATCCGAGCCCTCATGCCGTGAAGTTCAATGTCGCGCGCGCCATCTTGCGCAACATTCCAGGGGAGACTGACGATCGCACGCGGCAAGTCGCCGAGAGCGTCAAGCGAGCCTACGACTTCCGACAACACGGAAGTGCGGAGGCGGATTTCGCGCGCCTGATCCCAGACGACATCGTTACCCGCTTTGCATTCTCTGGCGGATATGCGGAAATCGCGCGACAGGTCAAAGCTCTCGAGCCGTGTGGCGTAGACGAGGTGGTGCTGGCGATACCGGTTGCACCGATGATCACGCCGCGAGACGTCATCTTGCGCGAGCTCGGTTCGATGACGCTATCGATGGATGCCGGGAGATCGTAGGCAAGAACTCTACGAAGCAAGGATGGGCGATGGTCGCGCGCGTGCTTGATACGGTGCTGAGGAGTGGCAAGGCGGTGTTTCTTGACGGAGCCACTGTCGAAGCCGATATCGGCATTGCCGGTGGCCGCATCGCGGCCATCGCCGCTCCTGGCGCACTTGCAGGAGTGGCTACGGTCGACCTGAAGGGTCTCCTGGTGATGCCGGGCGTCGTTGATGCGCACATCCATCTTGGACATGGCTCGGACATCAGTCGGCCGCGCGCCGCCAGCGATGCCGAAACCGAGTCGGCTGCCGCCGCAGCCGGCGGGGTGACCACATTCATCTCCTATGTCATCTCCGGACAGCCATTCGAGCCGGCATTGATCGACGAGATTTGCGCGGTCACTGCTGCCGGCAGCCGCGTCGACTTCGGTCTGCATCTGGTGATCTCGACGGAGGAGCAACTCGCCCGCGTGCCGGAGTATGCGAAGGCATACGGCATTCCGTCCTTCAAGCTCTTCATGTACAGCCGCGGCGGCGAGGGGCTGCGCATAGGCCTGCCGGATATCGATGACGGCTTTCTGTTCCGTCTAGCCGAGGCGGTCGTGCGCTGCCAGGGCATTCTCTGCCCGCACTGTGAGAACATCGAAGTGGCCTGGGTCTTGGGCCGCCGCCTCATGGCAGCGGATCCCCAAGGCAAAGGGGGCCTCGGCGCCTGGAATGGCTCGCGGCCGCCCTTTGTCGAGGCCGAGGCTGTTCATCGCGTTGCGACGCTCGCGCGGCAGGCGGGCGCTCCAGTGTACATGGTGCACTGCACCTCTGCAGCCGCGCTCGAGGCAGCGCTGGCGCAACGCAGACTAGGCACCGACCTGACGATCGAGACATGCACTCACTACCTGACGCACACGATCGACTGGAAAGGCGGCGACATCGGCAAGGTTGGCCCTCCGATCCGTACGGCGACTGATACGGAGGCATTGTGGGCGGCGCTGAAGGCAGGCAGCATCGACGTCGTCGCGACCGATCACGTGCACCGGCACGTCGCGGCGAAGGCCGGCGGCATTTGGAAGGCCTCACCGGGTTTTCCCGGCCTACAAACTTTGCTGCCTGTGCTGCTCGGCGAGGGCTACCACAAGCGCGGTCTGCCCTTGGGCACGATTGCCCGTGTTCTCAGCACAAACCCTGCCCGCGTGATGGGTTGTCAGAACAAGGGAGCCATTGCCGTCGGCCGGGACGCTGATTTCGCCATCGTCGATCTCGACCGGGCATGGATCGCGGACAACCCCGGCATGCACTCCGACGCGGGCTTCTCGATCTATGACGGTTGGCCCTTCAAAGGCAAAGTGATCCACAGCATGGTGCGCGGACGCTTTGTCTATCGCGATGAGCAACTGTGCGCGGATGCGGTCGGCCACGGACAATACGTCCGCCGCAGCATTGCGCCTGTAACCGCCGCAGCCTGATTCAGGTCAGCCCCTTGCAGGCTCGCGGCGCTGCCAAAGCGACACGGGGGACGGAGCAGGCATCCGGGGTCGGTTCCCCAGGCCGACGTCGCAGCCCGCGACGGCTCGGCCTTCCTGCACGACCAGACGGATACGCTCTGGGTTGCCTAGCACGCGGACGTCTTCGAGCGGATTGGCGTCCGTGACCACGAGGTCCGCGAACGCCTCGGGGGTGAGTGAGCCGACGGTGCCCTCTTTGCCGAGAACGCGCGCGGCGGTGCCTGTCGCCGCCTTGATGGCCTGCATGGGAGATAGTCCGGCGCGCACCAGAAATTCGACTTCCCGCGCGTTCCTGCCGTGGGGATAACGGTTGCCGATATCGGAACCTGCGCCGATGAGGACGTTGGCCGCATGAGCACGCGCCACCGCTAAAAGCCAGTGGTCCTTATTGACTGCCATCTCCTCGCGCTGCTTGGGCACGAGGTTTAGGGTTTCCCCAAGCTCCAGAACGCTGAACAGGGTGGAAAGGGTCGGCACCAGCGCCGTGCGCGACTTGGCAAACAGCGCCAGGGCTTCATCGTCGAGGCGCGTGCCATGCTCGATCGTGTCGGCGCCGGCGCGGAGCGCGAACTTGGCCGCATCGAACGACTGGCAGTGGATCGCAACTGTCCGGCCCCACCGATGTGCCTCGGCGACCGCCGCCGCGATTTCATCGGCATTGAGCGTCGTCATCCAGGTGTAAGCGTAGCGGCCCACCTCGACGCCGCTCGCCCCGAGCTTGATGTTGTCGACGCCGTTCTTGATCTGCCGGCGGACCTCCTTGACGATCGCCGCGGGCCCGTCGACGCAGACCCCAAGCCCGCTCGACGTGCTCCAATGGCTCGGCAGAGTATCCATCATCCCGCTCGTGGGGCCGATGATCTGGCCGGATGCAATCACGCGGGGACCGCGCACCTTGCCCGCCGCAATGGCGTCGCGCACAGCGACCGCGACGTTGCCGATGGTGCCGACGTCGCGCACCGTCGTGTAGCCCGCATCAAGCATCAGGCCGCCATTCACGACAGCGTTGATTGCAGCCGTCTCCACCGGGCAGCGATCAATCTCCTCGAGGCTGCGGAAGCCGCTGTAGACGAAGTGTACGTGACAGTCGATGAGACCGGGGAGCAGTGTGTGTCCCGCAAGATCGACCACGCGCTCGTTTCCACCCGCCTTGCGGTAGGCGGACATCGGGCCGGACGCTGCGATCCTGCCCTCGCGCACCCTGACAAAGCCCCTGTCAACCGGCTCGTCAGTGATGCCGTCTATGAGACAGGCATCGACGAAGACGCTCTCGGCAGCGCCGGCGATGAGCGCATCGCAATCAGCTTCCTTCATGCCCGACCTGCCGTCGCGCGGTCGCAACGGGAATCGCTTCGGCCCAACGGCTTATCCAACCATTCGGCGGCCTTGAACTCCGGACCGGAAACTATGCGGTCTGGTGCAAGGGCCACCTCACGACCGGCCTGGTACATCCATTTGATGTTGCGCTTGTCGCGAAGCACCCGCACGTCCTCGGAAACAGGCCCCTCGACGACCAGGATGTCCGCAACCTTGCCCGGCGTGAGCGTTCCCAGCGTATCGCCCCGATTGATTGCCTCGGCGGCGGTCTTGGTGGCCGCCGTAATGACCTCCAGCGCCGGCCAGCCCAGCTCCTGGTAATACTCGAGCTCGAGCACCCCATCGGGCACATGATGAAAGCGATGTGAGGCATCCGAGCCCATCGCCATTTTCACACCTAGTTCCCGCGCCTTGACGATCGATATCTTGGCCGCCGCATACGCCCGCCACGCTTCCTCTACAAAAGCGGGGTTCTCGGCCAGCACGTAGCCCGGTAGGCAACGCGCATGCAGCCACGCGACGGTAGGGCTGAAGATGATACCCTTTTCGCGCATCAAAACCAGGATCTCTTCGTCGACAAACTCGCCCGAGTGGAGCGAGAGCACGCCGGCCTCGACACAAGCGCGAACGCCCTCCCGCGAGTGGGCGTGCGCATGGACGGGCTTGCCATACTTGCGTGCCTCTGACACCGCCGCGACGATCTCCTCGGCGCTGAGATCCTCGGTCTCCGCGGTCGCGTAGCGCGAGCCCGCAACGCCGCTGGCCGAGACCTTGATCCAGTCGACGCCACCCTTGACCTGCGTGCGCACCGCGCGGCGCACCTCGTCGGTTCCGTTGACCGTCATGCCGAGCGCCTGGTCGCTCTCCATGCGGATCCACACGGGCATGCCATCGAGAAGTCCGGCTGAGCCGGTCAGGATCGGCCCGGCGGCGACGATGTAGGGTCCTGGGATGACGCCCTTCGCCACACCGTCACGGATCGCCGGCCCGATGTATCCGCGGCAGCCGCCATCGCCGATTGAAGTGAAGCCGGTTTGCAGAATATGCGCTGCGTTGCGCGCAGCTTTCAGCGTGTTGAGCTCAACGCTCTCCTCGAACTCGAGCTGCCACACGTTGGGCTGATCGCCGTGATAGGTGAGGTGAGTGTGTGTATCGATCAGGCCCGGCATGATGGTCAGGCCGACGACATCGATGACCCGTGCATCGCGGCCGTAGCTCAATCCCCCGGCCGGCCCCGCGGCAACGATCTTGCTATCTTTCACGACGACGCCGGCACGGGGAATAGGATCGCGGCCGGTGCCGTCGATCAGGGTCCCGCCAATTAGTACCGTCTCCATCTCGATCGCGTCCTTTGCTTGATAGGCCTACCGGGTTGGCGACGCGTGCCGGCCGACCGGCTAACGCACGCACCGAAGCGCACCGGTGAGTGCGGTGAGATCCGGTGTGCGGTCCAATTGGTCGACCGCCGTCTCCAACCGCTCAGGCGCGTCGCCCTGAAGCATACGGCGCGCGGAATCATAGAACTTGGCCGGTAATTCGCCCTGCGCGAACGGCCGCCCCGGCGTGCCGCGAACGTCGGCCACCTCCGTCGATAACCTTTGGTTCGAGAGTGTCGTGACCGTGACGCGCGCGCCATACCGATTGGGGAAGTCTCCGTCTGCCATCGGCGACCAAGTCACACGCGCGGCGCGCGCGCAAACGTCGGGCCTTGTCGGCCCCTCGAAAGTCGCAATAGTGATCTCGCCATCCATCAGTAGCGCACCGAGGGCGTACGGTAGGCTGAACTTCGCCTGATAGGCCGAGGAGGGCCGCAGCTTCTCTGCCCAGGGCTCACAAATGAGGCTCTCTTCGCCGCGCGGCACTTCGCAGTGGATCGCCGCAACGTTCTCTGCCTCGAGCCCGCGGCGAAGCAGCGTTTCGAGGCATTCGAGAAACGGCTGAATGTAGTGGCAGGACGCGCGAACCTTAAGTGCGGTTTCGCGAAGGTGCCAGTGTTCGCCAAGCGTCTGCAGGTGGCCTCGCAGCCGGGCGGGCGCCTCCGTATCACGCGCATACAAGGCGTAGAATCCATGCGCACCCTCAAGGATGGTCGAAGGCCCCGTCATGCCGACCTCGGCGAGCCGTGCCGCAAGGAGCCCGGCGTGCGCCGGCCAGCCCGCGTGCAGCGCTTTCACCGTAGCGCCCTCGTGTACGAACTCCATGACACCGCTTGCCTGACTGCCAGCAATGCCCAGTGCGCTCGTCATCTGCTCCTGATCGAGCCCCAACAGAAGGCCCGCAGCGAGAGCGCCCGCAAACGGTCCCCCCACGGCGGTGAACTGGAATCCGTGCTTGGAAAAAGATCCAGGCGCGGCAAGACCCAGGCGGACGAACATCTCCCAGCCGAGCACGAATGCACGCAGCAGTCTTGCGCCAGAGGCGCCCTTCTCCTCGCACACAGCAAGCGCCACCGGCGCCACTACCGATCCTGCATGTGCGACCGAGGCAGTATGGGTGCCGTCATACTCGAGCGAGTGCATAAGCGCGCCGTTGCGGAGCGCCGCTACCGCAGCCGGCACCGGAGCGGCGAAGCCCAAAGCCGTCGCCTTGCCCCCTGTCCCGAACGCGGAGACGAGCGACGCCAATGGCCGATTGCGCGGCAGAGCCGCCGCGGCGAGGCCGACGCCCAGCTGATCGAGAAGGTGCGTCTTGGCAAGGGCGACCACGTCGGCCGGGATGTCATGAAATGCTACGGCGCATGCTTGCTCAGCGACCAGACGCGCCAGAGCAGCCTGATTGGGCACGCCCCGCGCCGTCATCCGCTGATCGGCCTGCGTCATTGGCATTGCGCCGTGAGCCCTCAGACGAGATGCTTGTAGAGGTCCGGTCGGCGATCGCGCCACCAGGGCAAGCTCCTCTGCGCCGCCACGACCTCATCGAGGTCGATCTCCTGTACCAGGAGCTGCGGGTCATCAACGCCGGCAACCGCCATCACCGCCGCGCCGATGGGGTTGACGATCATGCTCTTGCCGATGTGCCGGCGGCCGTTCTCGTTGCCGGCGCGATTGACGGCGACGACGAACACGCCGCTCTCGTAGGCGCGGCAGCGCAGGGGTAGCTCCCAGGTGTCGCCGCGCAGCACGTTCTCGCCGTAGGTTGCGGCGCAGATGGGCATGAAGATGATCTCGGCACCCTGGACGGCCAGCGCGCGCGAGCCTTCCGGAAACTTGCGGTCGTAGCAGATCTGGATCCCGAAGCGTATGCCTTCCATCTCGAAGATGGGCAGGGCGTCACCCGGCGTGAAGTAGAACTTTTCATAAGAGCCGGTGCCGCCCTTCGCCCCGGAGGGAAGGATGGCCGGGATGTGCGTCTTGCGGTACGTGCCGACATGGCGCCCCGCGCGGTCGAATACGGCTGCCGAGTTATAGTAGTACTGGCCCGCCTTCTCTCCGAACGGAAGGATGAGCGCCATGTTGTGGCGGTGCGCAGTCTCCACGAGCGGATCGGTAATTGGATTGGGGAGTTGCACGAAGAAGTGCTCGTAGTCCGGCCTCAGCTGATTGGGGAAGAACGGTGTCAGGAACAGCTCGGAAAAACAGATGATGTCGCTGCCTTGCGATGCCGCGTCCTTGACCATCCGGCATGCGACCTCGATGCCCGGCCGCATGTCTTCGCCGAGCACCGGACCGGTCTGCGCCGCCGCAACCTTGATCTTACGTCCCATATCAGCTCCTGCGTCCCGCTCAGTTTTCTGTAGAAACTTTGGGCACCGCTAATTCAAGACTGCCCCATGCCACGGGCACCTGCAAGTCTGCTTCACTGCCGTTTGCCGCGAGCCTCAAGCAGGATCGAGATTGCCATAAAGATCGGGCCGCCGGTCGCGCCACCAGGGCAGACTGCGGCGGGCCTTGTCGACGTCATCGAGATTGACCTCTGCGACTAGCAGCTCGGGCCCATCCATCGTCGCCTGCTTCATGATGCGACCACCGAGGGGGTTGACGATCGCGCTCATGCCGATGTGGCGGCGCCCGTGCTCGTCGCCAACCCGATTGGCGGCAACAACGAATACGCCATTGTCGAACGCGCGCGCCTGCAGTGGCAGGTCCCATATTGCGACGCGATAGTTGTCGTTGCCGTAGGTCGCGTAGGCGATGGGCATGAAGATGATCTCGGCACCTCGGAGCGCCAACTTCCGCGACGGCTCGGGATAGAGTCGGTCGTTGCAAATTTGGATGCCAAAGCGAACGCCCTCGACCTCGAACACTGGCAAGTTGGCACCGGGAGAGAAATAGAATTTCTCATAGGACCCCGTGCCGCCTCGAAGCTCGCTCGGAAAATAGGCGGGGATGTGGGTTTTGCGATAAGTACCGACCAGTTGCCCGTTGCGATCGAAGACCGCGGCTGAGTTGTAGAAATAGGCGCCATCTCGCTCAGCGTAGCCAAAAACCAGCGCCACCCGGTGTTTCCGAGCAACGGCGAAGAGCGGCTCGGTCACCGGGCTCGGCAGCGAGAGGAAGTGCTTCTCGTAGTCCTCAATCAGCCGGTTCGGAAAAAAGGGCGCGAGGAAGACCTCGGGAAAGCAGATGATATCGACACCCTGGCGAGCACCTTCCTTCACCATCGCGCAAGCGGCCGCGACCCCGTCTTCCATGCCGCCTAACACCGGTCCCGTCTGCGCCGCGGCAACCGTGAGTTTTCGTGCCATTATCAGGCCTCCATGTGCGATGCGTTGAGCTTGGCCACGAACCTAACGTCCAAGATAGGAGGCCAGCACCTCCGGGTTGTTGATCAAGTCCTTGGCGCGGCCCGCGTATGCAATCACGCCGTCCTTCAGTACATGCGCCTCCTCGGCCACGGCCGCGGCAACGCCGACATTCTGCTCCACCAGAAGAATGGTGAGGCCACGGTCGCGCAGCCGCAGAATGGCGTCGACGACAACGTCCACCATGCGTGGCGCGAGCCCCACCGACGGCTCGTCCATCAACAAGAGCTTCGCGCGCGACATCAGCGCACGACCGATCGAAAGCTGTGTCTGCTCGCCGCCGCTCAGGCTGCCAGCCCGCCGTGTCCGCCGCTCACGCAGAGCCGGAAACAGGTCGAAGACCTCCACCATGTCTTTGCGAATTTCCTTCAGATTGGACCGGGAAGCGGCGCCGAGCTCAAGGTTGTCCCCGACCGACATGTCGGCAAATATCTCGCGGCCCTGGGGCACCTGCACGATGCCGCGCCGGACCATCACGTGGGCTCCGAGCCCAGCGGTCTCCTCGCCCAAGTACCGCACCGACCCGCTCCTGGGCGCGACAAGACCGCTCAACGCGTTTAGCAGTGTGCTCTTGCCCGAGCCGTTGCCGCCGAGCAGGGCGACGACCGAGCGTTCGTTCACCGAGAACGAAACGTCGCGGAGCACCTCGGTCACGTCATACCAGACACTAAGATGCTGAACGTGCAGCATCGATTTGCTTTCCCAGATAGGCCTCGATCACTGTTGGATTGTTTCGGATCTCCTCAGGCCGGCCGTCAGCGATCTTCTGGCCGGAATTGAGGACGACCACACGATCCGAAACTCCCATGACCAGGCGGATAACGTGTTCAATCATGACCAGCGTCACCCCCTTCTCGTCGCGGATGCGGCGCAAGAGGCTGTCAAGCTCCTCAACTCGATTTACGCTGAGCCCCACTGCCGGCTCGTCGAGAAGCACGATCTTGGGGTCGCTGATGAGGGTGCGTGCGATCTCCACAATGCGCCGCTGCCCGAAGGACAGCACGTTCCCGGGCCTGTCGGCGAATCCTCCGAAGCCTACGAAGTCGAGCGCATCGCGGGCGCGAGCCGCCAATTCCGCCTCCTCGGCGCGCATGCGCTTGGTTTGGAGCGCAGCCCCGTAGAGGCTCGTTCCGCTGCACAGGTGCAGCCCGGTCATCATGTTCTCCAGGATCGACATGCCGGCGAAAAGCTGAGATGTCTGAAAGGTGCGCGCCAGCCCCATTCCGGCGATCCGGTTGGGCTTCATGCCGGTGATCACGCGATCCTGGAGACGGATATTGCCCGTGTCGGGCCGGTTAATGCCGCAGATGACGTTGAGAAGTGTCGTCTTGCCGGCACCGTTGGGCCCAATGATACCGACAATCTCGCCCGCACCGAACGTGGCTGATACCGCGTCGAGGGCGCGAACGCCGCCGAACGAGATGGAGACAGCGTCGACTGCAAGGATACTCATGTCCGCTCCGCTGACGCGTGCTCTTTCGAGGTCGCGCCAGCGACCGATGTATCGTGTCCGGGCGCTGTGGACTGAACTCCGCCAGCAAGGTGCAGCGGTTCCTCCCAGCCCGGAAGCCAGCGCTTCATGAACACAACTAGCCCGTGGGGTTGGAACACCATGAAGGCAATGAGCAGTGCCCCAAACACGATCTCCTGGGTCGATTTGAACTCGCGTAGCACCTCCATGACGTAAACGAGGAGCGCGGCCCCTAACACGGAGCCGACTACCGATCCGAGCCCGCCGACGACGATCATGGCCTTCTGGATAATCATCTGGAAGAGATCGAAGGCTTCCGGCGAGACGAAGCCGAGCAGGCCGGAGTAGAGAGCGCCCGCCACGCCGGCATAGAAGCTCGACAGCGCGAAAGCCATCGCCTTGTAGGTCAGGAGATCGATGCCGAGCGACTGCGCGGCGATCTCGCCATCGCGCATTGCGACGAAGGCTCGGCCGATGCGTGAGCGCATGATCCGCCAAGTGAACAGGAGTAATCCGAGAGTGACAGCCCAGCTCACGAAATAAATGCCGTAGTCCTGCTTGACAGGTATCCAGCCGAAATCCGGTGGCGGGACGCGAAAGCCGCCGGCCCCGAAGGTCACCGATTGCCAGTGCCATAGCACCCACTGCGTCGCTTGTGCGAACGCGAGCGTCGCAAGCGCCAGGAAGATGCCGCTGAGCCGCAGTGCGGGGAATGCGAGCAGCGTGCCGATGAGCATCGCCAGCACGGCGCCGACCGGCGCCGCGGCCCAAAACGACCAGCCGAGATGAACCTGGAGTAGCGCCGTTCCATAGGCGCCGATGCCGTAGATGGCGGCATTGGCGAAAGCCAGCAGTCCGGCGAAGCCGACCAGAATGTTCAGCCCCAATGCCAGAATGATGTAGAGCAGCATCAGGTTGCCGACGAACAAGGTATACTGGTTGGCGAAGGCAGGTAGCGCCAGAAGCGCGCCGAAGAGAAGCGCCAGAAAGCTCCGATTGCCAACCAACACCGGAAGCGTCATTTCAGACCTTCCGCAACCCGCGCGCCCCGAGCAATCCGGTGGGCAGGAAGATCAGCGCGAACATGATGACAAGGAAGGCCACGACGTCCTGAAAGCTGGAATGCAGGTACCCCGCCGCCAGTTGCTCGGCGAGCCCGAGCAGCACGCCACCAAGAACTGCACCGGGGATGCTGGTCAGCCCGCCCAGGACCGCTGCCGCCATTCCTTTGATGAAAAGGACAAAGCCGACGTCCGGGTAAAGGTGCGTCAAGGGCGCCATCAATACCCCCGCCGCTCCCGCGAGCGCAGCGCCGACGGCAAAGGTGTACATGTAGATGCGATCGATTCTGAGCCCGCACAGCATGGCCGCCTTCGGGTTGCTGGCAGTTGCCTGCATCCACTTGCCGGCGCGCGTGCGCTTGAAGAAGAGCGCTAGCGCGGCCATGACCACGATCACCGCAAGCAGCACCACAAGCTGCTGCGACATGATCATGATGTTGCCGAACTGGAGGGGCTCGGGGGAGACGATGGGAGGAAAGGCCAGATAGTCACCCTTGCCGCCCCATATGTACCGTCCAATGCCCTTGAGGACAAACGAGACGCCGATAGTGGCGACGAGTACGCTCGCTAGACCGTGCTTCAAGACTGAGCGGTAGGCGACGCGCTCGGTAAGTATGCCGACGACAAAAGCACCGGCGACCGCGAGTAAGAGTGACGGAAGGTAAGGAATGCCGCCCATGACGTAGCACGTGTAGGCCAGCATGCCTCCGACCATGAACAGATCGCCGTGTGCGAGGTTCACGACCTCCGTGGACTTGTAGACGATGACGATGCCAAGTGCGACGAGGGCGTAGAATGCCCCCGTCGTAATTCCCGTCGCCATCAGGTACGAGAACATCAACATCGCAGGTCTCGGCCGGAGGGTGCCGTGCTACTTCAACGCGACGGTACCTGCGAAGACGACGTTGTTGTTCTCAAGCTTTACGAAGGCGGGGCTCTCGTTGCACTTGTGCCCGCCCTTGCACGTGATTGGCCCCGGGTAGATAGAGCTCTTGAAGTTGTCGATGGTGTTGTAGGCGGCAAGGAACTTCTCGCGCGTAAGGTCCTTGCCCGCTGCTTCGAGAACCTTTCCGAACACTTCCGCGGCGGCGATCCCCATGAGATTGAAAACCGAGAGGTCGTCATTGGGGAACGTATCCTTGAGAAGCTTGCGCCACTCGGCGTACTGCGGGTTGTCGGGATGGCCGGGGACCGTGGTGATACTCACGAAGTCGGCAAGCGCGCCGCTGATGCCGATCAGCCCCTGCAGGGCCGGCAGATCCTGGATCGCAGTCTGTCCGATCCACAGCGGTTTGTAGCCGATCTTGATCGAATCGCGGATCACGACGGCCGCGGCCTTGGGATAACCGAGAAGCATGACGGCGTCGGCACCGGAGGCCTTGAGCTTCAACGCCTGTGCTGTGCCGTCGTTCTGATCGACGGTGACCTCTTCATCTGCGACCACCTGGAGCCCGCGCCGCTTGAAATCTTGGATCATCGGCTCATAGCGAGCCCGGCCCCAGGCATCGTGCTGGGCGACGATGGCGAGCTTCTTGGCACCCTTGTCGATTGCCCACTGGATCTGCGCCTTGCTTTCGATGGATGCTGTGATCTGCGTGGTGTAGATGTTCGCTGCTGGCGGATCGACGATGCCATCAGCGACTGCCGCGAACACATGGAAAGGTATGCGTTCTTTCTCGATATCGGGTCGGGCGGCCAGCGTTGGGTTAGAACACCCGCCACCGATGATGGCGAAAACCTTGTGGTCGTGAACTAACTTTTTGACCGCGGCGATGGCGCCCTCGGGTTTGCACAGGTCATCCTCGCGGACTAACACCAGCTTGCGCCCGTGCACGCCGCCCGCTTGGTTGAGCTTGTTGAAGTAGACCTCCACCCCGTTCATGGTGAGCTTGCCGTAGATGTAGACTGGGCCCGTGAGCGGTCCAAACGAGCCCACCTTTATTTCGCTATTGGTGATTCCTGGGACGTTGGCTCCTTGCGCTTGCGCGTCGAGCGCGGTGATGGCAGCGAAGGCAAGACTCGCGGTGATTGTGGTCGAAAGTCGCTTCATCAGGAGCCTCCCGGGGTTCATGCTTCGCGCCAGCGATGAGGCAAGCATAGCACAGCTCGCCAGAGCGCGAGCGGTCGTCTTTCCAGAGCCACCCGCTTGATCGCTTGACGGCAGCATCACCTAGATGGGACTTGCCTCACTGGCGCGACGTGAACTCGCGTGACAAATCTGCCGGAAACCAGAAGGATTGTCCATTGCTGGCCGGGCGCGGGCGGTAACCTATTCGGCGACCTGTCCGCGCTGCGGCGCAGCAAGCCGGCCAAGCCGCTCCAGCGCGTCGGCGACAGACATGACATCGGCGTACTTTTCTGACATGTCGAAGAGATTGACGGCATGCGACACCTGGCTGCGATCGTAAACCGCATCCCACGGTACCAGGACCCTGAAGTTATAGGCGAAGGCGTCGACCACCGAGCCGCGCACGCAACCGCTGGTGGTGCAGCCAGTAACGACTAGGGTATCCACGCCCAAATCGATGAGGTAGCTCGCGAGCGGCGTGCCGAAGAAGGCGCTCGGGTGCTTCTTGGGCAGCAACACATCGCTTGGGAGCGGTGCGACCTCGGCCGGAAACTGATACCCTTTTTCCGGAATGGTCATGATGCTCGGCGTCTTTTCGGCGAGCCGGCCGATGTCAAATTTCTCCTTGGGCGCAACATAGGGATAAAGCACGGGCCAGCCGCGTGCGCGGAAGAGTGCCAGCAGCCGTTCGATACTGTGCACGGCTTTCCACGCGATCTCACCGCAGCTCGTCGGAAACTCCTTGATCGCCTCCCAGAAGGGGCGCGGCACCGTCCCGGTCGTGCGGTATTGCACGTCAATGACCAATAGCCCCGGCCGCACACCGAGACCCGAACGCCCCCCGAAACCGGCCGCTCGATAGGCCTCCTGTTCCTGCTGGCTGATAATCCCATCCCAGGGTTTGTCCATCGCCATCTCCTTTCGTGCTTCGCACCGTTGGCTCAGGCGGAATTGACGCCCTCGCGTTTCCAGACCGCATCGAAAACGCGCATGAAATTGCCACCCAGAAACTTCACGACATCCTCGGAGGTAAAGCCGAGTTTCAACAATCCTTCGGTGAGGTTTGGCAGCTCGGCATTGGACTGCAGACCTTTGGGATACGTCCACTTCATTCCCAGTGCCGCAATGCCGTTGACCGTCGTGCTCCGCTCGCTGACGGTGGTAAAGATGGATTCCTCCCAATTCTCCATCAGATCGGGGCCGATGCCGATGCAGTCCGGGCCGCCGACGTCGACAATATGAGCGATGTGACGCAACAGGTCGTCTAGCGTCGGATCCGGTTTATCGCTGATGAAGGCATCGAGCGCGTGAAAACCGATCACGCCGCCGCCCTTAGCTATGCCGCGTATCAGAGCGTCTGTCAGGTTGCGTGGATGGCTGCAGAGACTGCGCGCGTTGGAGTGAGACGCGATGATGGGCTGCGAGCTGACGGAGAGCACGTCCTGCGTCCCTTTGTCCGACAGGTGGGACACATCGACGACGATGCCGAGCCGATTACATTCTTCGACGACCTTCGCGCCGAAGTGTGTGAGACCTCCAGCGCTTCGCTCCCGCACGCCATCCCCGATCTCGTTGCGGACATCGTGCGTGAGACCCAGGCAGCGGAGCCCAAGGCGGTAGAAATTGCGCAGGTACGAAATCTCCTGCTCCAACGGAGCGCCTCCCTCGAGGCAGATCACGACGGCAATCTTTCCCTCGCGCTTGGCGCGGCGAATGTCCGCGGTCGTTTTCGCGAGAATGAAATGCTCGGATGCCTCCAATTCCGCATGCGCGTGATCAAGCGCGCGCATAAAGCGCTGCAGGTACGTCGTCGAAAGCCGCGTTGCCGGCAGGTATCCATAGGGAGCATCCCCACCCACGTGATCGCAAATCACGGTCACGCCGCCCCTACGCAGGGTCGGCAGATGCCAGCGGTCCAGTACGCCGCGTTCGCCACTCTCCCGTCGCCAATCCACGTCGGAGGCCACAATGTCGCTGTGGCCGACGACGACGATAGCCTCTGCATGGAGCTTGGTTGTTTTGTCAGACATTCACTGGGACACCTTGGGGACTTGCTCGCCAGAGCTCATTGGGGCCTGCAAAGACTACCACATCCGCCATAGCCGTGCGCTCAGCAATGCTTTCGTCCGCGGCGTCAGGAGCCAGGAACCGTGCCGGCTGGCAGCTTCGCGATGTGTCCTGCGATCTCGCCGGGTTGAGTGAGCCAAATGTCGTCGCGGTGGCGTAGGATGTGCTGCATGGCACGCCTGAGCTGACGGAGGCGGAATGGCTGCCCCAGGATGAAGGTGTGCAGCACGAACGGGCAGACCAGCGATTGGCCTTTGTGCGACTGGTCGAGCATCTCGTCGAACTGGTCGATCCAGGTCGTCGACAACTCCCCTGCAGTGTGCAGTCGCATCAGCATCATCGGTGAGTCGTTAGTCTCGATCGGATAGGGCATATTCAGGATCTTGCCGCCTCGCGTGCGCATCCAGATGGGCTGGTCGTCGAGTGGCCAGTCGCATTGATAGAGGTAGCCGGCCTCCTGCAACAGATCGAGCGTCTGCCGGCTCTGCGACACCCAGGGGCTCATCCAGCCCGCGGGATTTTTGCCCGTGAATTTCCTGATCATCTCCGTCGTCTCGGCGATGAGGCGCGCCTCGTCCTCCTCCCACATGTCCCCCTGGCGCTCGGAGTTCGAGCGTCCGTGCGCCACGAACTCGTCGCCGCGTTTGATCATGCGCTCCCCGATGTCGGGATGCTGGTCGAGGATCATCGAGTTCAGGTTGTGGGCGAGGGGGCAGTTGAGCTCATCGAAGAGGTCGAACATGCGCCAGATACCGACGCGGTTGCCATAGTCGCGCCAAGCGTAGTTGCGCTGCGTCTGAGGCGCCGGCCCGCCGGTCGAGTCGGAGCCAAGGCCGGCGCCGAAGGCAAAGAACTCGATGTTGTTGCAGAAGTAGACGGCGAGCCGTTTGCCGCCCGGCCATGTGTAGTCCTTGCGGCGGTTGATCGGCTCGTAATCGTAGCGGTTGTGGGCCGGCAGCTTCATGGGGCGCCCCCAGTCAGGCATTTGATGTGGCGCCGACTGTAGCATTCAGACGCGTCTGCGCGGAGCCATTGCGCTCGAAGCCGTGGTTTCGAATCCTGCAACAGTCGCCACGAAGTAAGGGGCCGCTGTTGGGCTCAGTTCCTGAGCATCGACTCGAGTTGTGCGGCGACCGACAGGAGCAAGGTGTCTCTTTGGGGCGCGACGATCAGCTGCAGACCAATAGGCCGCTCATTCGCCGGGACTGGGAGTGGCAGACTGATCGCAGGGCAACCAGCGAAATTGGCGATAGCGGTAAAGTCGGCTTGGTTCACGGAAACTGGGTCGTCGAAGGAAAAGGACCGCTGAGGTGCCGTCGGCGTGAGGACAACATCGACGCGATCGAACAGCTCCAAGAAAGCAGAGCCAACCCGCTCGATTGCGCGCCTCTCCGCCTGGTAGCGCTCCGATGTAACGTTTTTCCCGTAGCTGAGCATCGCCAGAAACTCCGGCGAGAAGGCCTCTGGCGACTCGGAAAGCAGCTTTCTGTGGACTACGGCGGCATCTGCTTCTGAGACAATAAACCCTGCCCGTCGCGCCGGTGCCAGCTCGAATCCAGGTGTAGGCTCTGTTTGCACACCTATGCCATTGGCGACCAACGAAGCGAGCGCAGCTTCGAAGGCTGCCTCGCATTCGGGCTCGATATGGACACGCTGGGCATTCTCCAGGCGAGCGAAGCGCAGACCTTCCAAGGCGGGCTTTCCTGGTCGTTCGCCCAGGAGGATGGCGATATCCTCGACCGAACGGGCCAGCGGACCGATCGTGTCGAGGCCGAATGCGAGCGGAAAAACGCCCGCCACCGACCAATAGGTCTGCGAAGGCTTGAAACCTACGATGCCGCAGTAGGCCGCCGGAAGGCGAACCGAGCCCATGGTATCGGTCCCCAGCGCAACCGGGCAGAGGCCGGCGGCAGTGGCGACTGCCGAGCCACCGCTACTCCCTCCGGGGGTGAAACCTGGGAGCGTCGGATGTGCGCAACGCCCATAATGGCGGTTGTCCGTCGTCGCCCCGAGCGCGCCCTCGTGCATGTTCAGCTTGCCCAGGATCACCATGCCGGCGTCGCGAAATCTGCGGATCACCGGCGCGTCGGCGGTCGGCATCCATCGAGTTGCGAGCCCGTTCGTGGTCGGCAAGCCGACAACGTCGATGTTGTCCTTGATGGCGATCGGCACTCCGTCCAGGCCCGAGCGGGGGTTGCCACCGGCTCGCCGTCGATCGCTCTCCCGTGCCTGCTCGCAGGCGAAATCGCCGGCCACGTGAATGAAGGCGTTGAGCGCCCGGCCGCGCTCGCTTGTGATCCGCTCAAGTAACGAGAGTACAAGCTCGAGCGCAGACACCTCGCCGGCGGCCAGTGCTGTCGCGGCGCCACGCACACCGAGATCGGCCGGGATGCTCATCGCTCGTCGATCAGTCGGATTGGCTTCTGACGCGAATCGACCTCACTCAGTCGAGCCGTACCGCCGGGAGCCACCAGCTCGACGATTACCGCGACACCGAGCCGCTGGCGAAGCACCGCGCTCACCCGTTGGCCGAGTGCGAGTGGGTCGTCAATCACAGGAGTCCGCGTCTCCGCCATGACGATCAACTCCTCCCGCTCCTGCCGACGGACCAACCGGCATACGTATTCGCCGTTGAGACCCTCGATCTCGCTGAGGATCGCGCCGACACCCGTTGGGTACACATTGATGCCGCGCAGCTTGACCATGTTGTCGCTGCGGCCCCGGAAACCTTCCAAACGACGAAAATTGATGCCTAGCGCACCGCGTCCGCGCAGCAGCGCTGAGACATCGTTGGTGTTGAAGCGGATCACGGGATAGATCGTGTTCTTGAACAGGACGGTAACGCAGATATTGCCGCGCTCGCCCGCGTCCACCGGCGTGAGGCGGTCGGGGTCCAGGATCTCGACCAGATGCGCGTCCTCCCAGATGTACAGTCCGTCGTGATCAGGCCCTTCGGCGGCGATGATGCCGGTATCTCCAACTCCATACCAGTCGAAGATCGCAGCCCCTGGCCAGGCCTTGGCCATCGCCACGTGTCCGTCGGCAGATAGGTGCCCCGAGACCATGCGGACCGGTATGTCGCGCCCGGGCTCCAAGCCGTTCTCGCGGGCGACGACGGCAAGCTTGAGAATGTAGTCGGCGAAGCCGACGATAACCGTGGCGCGGAAGCGGCGCATCAACTCAACCTGCTGCTCGGACCTAGTCTCCAGGCCGGTTCCTGCCGGCAGCAGCCGCGCGCCGATGAAATGCAGGATGGCCTCGCGGATGTAGTGGCCGCCATTGACCATACCGAAGCCGTAGACCGAGTGAACCACATCATTGTCGGTCAATCCCTGCAGACGGTAGGCCCGTGCCAGGAGGGCGTTCTGCACCTCACGATCCCAAGCGCCGAAGAAGAGGGGCTGCGGCGTACCGGTGGTCCCGCTGGTCGTGTGCATGACCACGCTGCGTCGCCCTTCGGCGCCGTCCATGCCATGAAAATTCCCGTATGGCGGATCCGCCTCGACGCTGGTCATCAGGTCCGATTTCGAGAAGCTCGGCAACTTTGGCAGATCATCGATGCCTTTAATGTCACCGGGCTCGATGCCGGCGTTTCCCCAACGACGTTGATAGAAGGGGATTTCCCAGCCGCGTCGCATCAGAGCCGCGAATCGCCACTCCTGCAGGGCGCGAAGCTCGTCGTTGCTCAGGCGCGCAGGACCGGAGAGGAACGGTTCGCCGATCGGGTACTCGATAAGGATGCGGGGGGGATCCGCCTCTCCGAAATATCCTGCTGCCATGCTCGCCGATGCTCTCATGCTGCGGGAACCAGAAGCTCGCCGATGCGCCGCACATCCGTCACATGCTCAATCTTATCCAGCATCTCGACAAGTCTATCGGCGTTCTCCGCGGGCAGCGGATTGAACGCCGACTGGAAGTTGCCGCGGAACTTGGCTAGATGCGCCTCGCGACTCATTGGTTTCGCGGGGTTGCCGTAGACGGTGTCGATGGTGCGCGAAAGCTCGCGGCCGTCCTTCAGACGAACGGTCACCGTGACTGGGGTCAGCGAATTCGGATCCGGGTTTCCGTCCACGACCAGCTTGATCCGCCGGCCTAGCGCCAATGTCTCCGGGTCCTGACGGCGCGCGTCGCTGAAGTCGTCGATGCCAAGCCCGCCGCGCAACAAGGCACAGGCACAGACGTAGGCGCCGCACAGGCGGGCGTAGTTGACGGCCATGTTGTCCATGACTGGCCGACCGATGAGATGGTGGGTGAGCGGCGGCACACGTGCCTCGGCACTTTCGACCTCGACGGCCTCGAAGCCGTGGTCAGCCTTCAGCTCCATGAAGGCATCGAGCATGCCATGGGTCGCACGCCCGCTCGGAAACGGCTTGTGCGCCACCTCGGTAATGCGCCAGGCCTTGCCGATATCGCCGAGCACGCGATTGAAATTTCCCTGCGTCTCGATCATGCCGAAGTATCCGAACGGCCCTTCCAGGATGTTTGCGATGCTCGGGATGCCGCGGCGTGCCAGGTCGGCGGCGATCACCGCATTGCGAGCATTGAAGCCAATCTGCAGGCCTAGCAGCATGGAGCCCTCGGTATGCGGCTGCATGGTGCCGCACAGCTGGCCGTAGGCGTGGCCGAAGAGGGCCGTCTGCCGATCAGCATCGAAGCCGAGCACGCTGCCGAGTCCCGCCGCTGCGGCAAAAATTCCAGCCGTCGCGGGACGGAAAAAGCGCAGCCCGGTGGTGGTCGCTACGCCGAGGTGACCTGCGATGTCGACGCCAAGAACGACCGCCGTCACGAAATCGCGTCCGCTGACACCGCCAACCCAGTCCGCGTGCGCTGCCACGGCTGCGAGACATACTGTCATCGGGTGGATGACGGCGATCTCGTGCACGCAATCGAATTCCGAATTGTGGATCTGATACCCGTTGATCATGGCCGCGCCGGCCGCCGACAAGCAGCGCCGATGTCCCCAGCAGCGCGCGGGCCCGTCACCCATCGTCGCTGCCGACGCCTCGATCAGCTCAGGCACACGTGGTCCGTTGGTCCCGGCGAGCCCGACCCCGATCGTATCGAGGATGAAGATGCGCGCAGCGCGAACAGCCGCTTCGGGCAAGTCTTCAAACCGCGTCCGGCTTACGTGCTCGGCAAGGATACGTATCGCATCGCTCATCGGCTGCGCCCTCACGGCCTTCGATAGGGAGTGTTCTTGACCCAGTGCCGGGCGATTTCAAGTCGCGTAGCGACCCATACGTCGTCGTGGCGAAGCACATGGTCCAAAAATTTCCCGAAATAGCCGATGCGGCCCGGCCGTCCAATGATCCTCAAATGTACCCCCAGCGACATCATGCGGGGCTGATCGGCTCCTTCGCGATAGAGCCACTCAAAGCTGTCGATTGCATATTGCAGCCAGTCCGCCGGCGTATAGCTCGGGGCGGTCCACATCTTCATGTCATTGCTGTCGATTGCGTAGGGCAGGATCAGAATTGGCTTGCCGTCAACGGCATCCCAGAAGGGATGGTCATCTGAATAGTCATCCATGTGGTAAGTGAAGCCCTCCTCCACCAGCAGCCTGCGCGTATTGCCCGTCGTGAGGTAGCGCGAGAGCCAGCCATGCGGCCGCTTGCCCGTTGTCTGCTCGATCGAGACAACGGCCTTGCGGATGAAGTCGCGCTCCGCCGCCTCGTCCATGCGAAACTGATGCACCCAGCGCCACCCATGGGCGCAGACCTCATGACTCCCGGCGACAATCCGCTGCGTGAGTTCGGGCGCACGTTCCAGGCTGACCGCTGCGGCGGTGAATGTCGCCCGCAAATTGCGCTCCTCCAGCAATCTCATCACCCGCGGTGCGCCGGCCTTCAGCCCGTATCGATAGTTGCTCTCATTGCCGTAGTTGCGCACCGGCTTCTTGAGCGTCACGCCCAGCTCGTCCACGGGCTCCGGCCCGCTGTCACTGTCGGCGATAGAAAGCTCCGAACCCTCCTCCACATTGACGACAATCGAGAGCGCAAGCCGTGCGCCATTAGGCCAGACCCTCCTGCTCATTGCGTCTCCTGACCTGCTATTTTGCCCGACAGCACTTGGGGTGTCATCCTGCGCGGATTCTGCGCGAGCGACCCGGGGATGCTACGCGTCGCGTCACGGAGGACGGCGGTTGGAGCTCCGCCCAATGCTTTGCTGCGGTGCTGCACCCACCGACATCTCCAAAATGGCCGTGGGGCTCGGTAGTCGGGAAGGCAGATTGCAGTGCCGCCGATCCTCTCACGATGGCCGATCGCGCGCATGCTCGGCGGCAAACGTCCCCGCCCGCTTACCGAACACCGAGCCCGACATCAGGCCCGTGCCGCCTGGATAGTTCTCGTAGAACAGGCCGCCGACGAGCTCGCCGGCGGCATAGAGGCCCGGGATTGCACGGTCGGAGAGGTCCAGCACGCCGCAACTCTCGTCGATCTTCAGGCCGCCAAACGTAAAGGTGATGCCAGTCGTGACGATGAAGGCCACGAATGGCGGCTTGTCGATCGGCAAGGCCCGATTCGACTTCGGCGGGGAGAGGCCAGTGGCAGCCACGCCGTCGAGAATGGCAGGGTTGTAATTTCCCGGCTTGCAGGCAGCGTTGTAGGCCGCAACTGTCGCTGCAAGCGCGTTCGGATCAATCTCGAGCTTCTCGGCCAGGGCCTCGATCGTGTTGGCCTCCACCTTGGTCACCTGCTTGATGCGGTACTCGTCGCGCAGGCGATTGACGGTCTTCTGGTCGAAGATCTGCGCCGCCCACCGCTGCGGCTGTGCCATGATCGCCTTACCGAACTTGACGTAGGTCAGGTTGCGATAGTGCTCGCCCTCATCGACAAAGCGCTTGCCGTCGAGATTGACCATGATACCCAGCGGGTAGGAGTGCTTCTGGAAGTTGTCGAGCACCCAGCGGTCGCCAAAGGGCGGCGCGGAGATGTCCCAGGCCACCGAATGGCAGCCGGACCAGTTGCCGAACGGCACGGCGCCGATCTCGAGTGCCACGCGGATGCCGTCGCCGGTGTTGTGCCGGGTCCCGCGGACGCGCGCGAGATCCCAACCCTGGCCGAGGTAGCGCACACGCCACTCGGGATTGGATTCGAAGCCCCCGCACGCCAAAACCACCGCCTTGGCCGCGATGTCCTCGTAGCCCGCATGCGTCCTGACGGTGACCCCAGTCACACGGCCATCGCGGTTCTGCAGCAGGCGCGCGGCACCGGTCCCGTAGCGAACCTCGAGGCCAACCTCGGCGCATCGCTTGAGCAGGAACTCGACGAGGCCAGCCCCGCCGCCCACCGCTTCAATGGTGACGCCGCCGTAGAAATGCTGCTTGCCGTCGACCTCGAAGGATTGTCGGCCGTACATGGGAATGAATCGGACGCCATTCTGGCGCAGCCAGACGATGGTTGGCCGCGAATTGTCGATGAGGATCGCGGCCAGCGTCTCGTCCGATTGGCCGCGGGTGACCTCCATCAGCGTCTCGTAAAAGTATTGCCGGTCGTGCGTGGGGAACACGATCTTTGCTGCTTCGGCGTCGCCCATGTCGACCAGAACGTCCTTGCGCACGTCATCGAGTCCACTGTGCACGAAGCGGAATCCGCCGGCCGTGAAATAGCTGTTGCCGCCTTTCTCGCTCTCGGTCGCCTTCTCCAGCGCCAACAAGCGCGCGCCCGATTCGTGGGCGGCAAGTGCCGCACACAGGGCCGCATTTCCGGCTCCCACAACGATCACATCGTACGAGGATCCCGACATCTCGCCTCCGCAGGGCTGCGCAGGCATGCTATGCGTGTTTGCTAGAGCACTCAATGAATAAGGGGCCCCATCGATGTCCCAGGCCTGGATCCCGGCACGGTTCTATCGCGGCGGCACCAGCAAGGGTGTCTTCTTCCACGCTCGCGACCTGCCGCCAGACCGCGAGGTCTGCAGCCGCATCCTGCTCGCGGTGCTCGGCAGCCCGGACGCCAATGGTCGACAACTCGACGGTATGGGCGGGGGCATCTCCTCGCTGTCCAAGGCCGTCATCATAGGTCCGCCCTCGCGCCCAGACGCCGACGTGGACTACACGTTCGTGCAGCTCGCCGTCGACAGGCCGGTCGCCGACTGGACCAGCAACTGCGGCAACCTCACCTCGGCTGTCGGCCCCTTTGCCGTTGATGAGGGGCTTGTCGGCGCACGCGACGGCGAGACCCTCGTGCGCATCCACCAGACCAATACCAGGAGATTGATCCACTCCCGCTTTGCGGTCAGTCGTGGGAAGGCCGCGGTGGAGGGCGACTTCGCCATCGCCGGAGTGGCCGGAACGGGGGCGCCCATTCGCCTCGATTTCCTCGACCCAGCCGGTGCCGGCACGGGTCGGCTCCTGCCGACGGGCAATACGGTCGACCGAATAGTCGTGCCAAATGCCGGCACCTTCGATACCTCGATCATAGATGCGGCGACCATCATCGCCTACATCAGGTCGGCGGATGTCGGCCTCGACGGCATGGAGACCCCGGACGTGATCGAGGCTAAGCCTGGTCTGATGCCGCTTCTCGACGACATCCGGCGCCGTGCCGGCATGCTGATCGACCTCGCGCACACGCCGGAAAAGGTCCCACTGCAATCGCCGCGCATTGCGCTGGTCGCTGAGCCCGCGCGCTTCAGGAGCCTCGACGGCGCTGTCCACGAAGCCAATGCCTATCATCTCGCCACCCGCATGATCTCGATGGAGCGCGCCCATCGCGCCATTATGGGCACAGGCGCGCTCAACATCGGCGTCGCCTGCAAGATCGAAGGGACAATCCCGCACGCCTTGGCCCGCCGGGACGGGCCGGGCGCCGAGATTCGCATTGGCAACCCTTCGGGCCTCATCTCTGTCGGCGCCGAAGTGCGACCGGCGGGCAGCGGCTTGGCGATCGACAGCGCCATCCTATACCGCACTGCCCGTCGCCTCATGCAGGGCGAGGTAGCCGTGCCGATAGGGCTTGTGCGGTCAGTCGCCGAAGGGGCGTGCCGCGGAGCCGGCCGGCCATGAGCACCGAGATCAACGCCGCGTTTAGAGCGCTCGTCGAGGACCGCCGCGCCATCCTGATTCCCGGCGTTGCCAACGCGCTCGCCGCCCGCATCGTCGAAGATTTGGGGTTCGAGGCCGTCTATCTCTCGGGTGCTGGACTGACCAACACCTTCCTGGGCTTGCCCGACCTCGGCTTCATCGGCCTGCCCGAGCTGGTGCAACACACTGCAGCGATCCGCGATGCCGTGCGGCTGCCGATTATCGTCGATGCAGATACGGGTTTTGGCAATGCCCTCAACGTCCGCCACACCGTGCGCTCTCTCGAGCGCAGCGGCGCCAGCGCCATCCAAATCGAGGACCAGGTGTCGCCGAAACGCTGCGGCCATTTCGAAGGCAAGAGCGTTGTTGCAGCGAGCGAGATGGTGCAGAAGATCCGCGCAGCAGTCGACGCACGCCAGGATGCAAATTTCCTCATCATTGCTCGGACGGACGCACGGGCGACTTTGGGCTTCGATGCAGCCATCGAGCGCGCGCACGCTTACGCAGAGGCGGGCGCCGATGTCCTGTTCGTGGAGGCGCCGGAGAGTCGGGAAGAGCTTGAGGCGGTTACGAAGCGATCCTCAGCCCCGCAGGTTGTCAATATGGTGGTGGGTGGCAAGACGCCGATCCTGAACTTGTCCGCGCTCAAAGACGCACGTTTCGCCATTGTCCTCTACGCCAATGTCGCCTTGCAGGCAGCGGTGCATGGAATGCAGCTCGCCTTGCGCAATCTCAAGGACAACGGCCAGCTCGACGAGATGGGGCCGGTAGCGAGCTTTCGCGAGCGCCAGCGTCTCGTGCGCAAGGGCGATTATGATGCGCTCGAGCAGCGCTATGCGAGTCGCGACGAGTAGCAGCGTCACGTTCACGTGTTTAGGGCCCATCCGCTTGAGCCCGATAAGCTGACACGCAGATCTCCTGACGTCCGAGAATTCCAAGGGACCAAATCGCTCGCGCCATAGAGCGCTGCGCGCAAGGTCGCAGCCGGGCCGACTGGCGTGCAGTAACGGAGCGTCCTGTCTTGAGGATCGAGGCTCCCGACTCGCAACGAAAGGTGGCTGAAGCTGTTCGCGCACGCCGAGCGTGAGGATGCCTACGCGCGGACCGCGTTCGAGGAACAGACGGCGAAACACCGTCTACGTCCGCCTTACTGCGCTCAAGACCGCGTCGGGTATCTCAGTTCCGGCGCTGCCATCGCGCTACCGGACGTAGTGGGCATGGTGACCGCCGGCGAACCGATCAATATGATAGGGCGTCTTGGCGAGCCCCGGGCAGAACGCGTTTACGAGGCCTTGCAGGCGCTCGAACAGCTGCTTGTTGCCGGCATTCGCAGCAGCCAGTCGCTCGCGTGCCGCCTCAGCCTTCTTCGCCAAGGACGCGAGATCGACACCGACCGGGCGCCGCTTCTCCACCACCATCTTGCCCCCAACCATAACGGAGTGGACGCCTGTTCCATCCTCGGTATGCACGAGCTGATTGGTCGGATCGTTCAGGGGCATCCAGTTGACATGATTGAGGTCGATGAAAACGAGATCGGCCTTGTAGCCCTTTGCGATCTTGCCTAACCGGTCACCAAGGCCGAGCGCGTGGGCACTACCGGCGGTCGCCGCTTCGAGGATCTCTTCGGTCGCCAGCCAGCGCGCGGTGTCCGGCCCCTGCACCTTCGAGCAGTAGGAGGCGACGCGCATCGACTCGTACATGTTCTGATTGTCGCAACAGGCGGCCCCGTCGGTGCCGATGCCTACATTGAGCCGACGCTCCAGCATCGCCTTTACCGCAGGAATCCCGTTGCCGAGAAGCATGTTGCTCCCGGGGTTGTGCGCCACTGAGGCGCCATGGTCGGCGAGGCGCCTGATGTCGTCGTCGTCGAGCCAGACACCGTGCGCCGCCACGAAATCTGGACCCAACAGCCCGAGGTCCTGCAGATGCGCCGTCTGCGTCTTACCGTACGTCTTGAGGCCCACGATGACCTGGGTCTTGGACTCCTGGATGTGGCTGTGCAGCCCGACGCCGAACTCGCGCGCCAGCCGTGCGCAGGCCAGCATGAACTCATCACTGCAGTGATGCGGGATGGTCGGCGCGACGGCAGGGCGCACCTGCTCGCGATCTAGCCGCCAGCCCTCGAGCACCTGGCGAATGGCGGTAAGGCTCGCTTCGGTGGGCGCTAGGCGGAGTCGCGCCACGTCTCTCTGCAGCGACGCGGGCAAGGCATCGAGCAAGCCCGGAATGGCTTCGTAAAGCGTCAGGCTAGCGACCATCGGTGCCACCACCGCCCGCATGCCGGCATCGGCATAGGCCTTGGCGCAGGCCCCGAGGCCCTCGGCCGTTGGCTGCGGGAACTCAACCGTCAGGTCGTAGCACGCGGTGCAGCCCTTCATCAGCATCTCGAGCGCGCCGATGTACGTGCTCAGATACTTGTCCTCGGCCGTGCGGTTGCCGCTAATCCAGGGCGCGGCCGTCAGCAACAACTCGAGCGTCCAGCGGTCGCCCATGCCTTTGCTGAGATTCCCGTGGCCGTGTGTGTGGGCATTGATGAGGCCGGGATGGATCAGCTGGTCGGTGGCGTCGACGAGCGCGGCATCGGCGGGGGCTGCGAGGCCCGGCTGCCCAATTTCGCCAATGCTATCGCCGTCGATTAGGATGTCGGCCGCCGGGGCGCGGTGCCCCTTGATGTCGAGCACGCGCCCGTTGCGAACCACCGTCATACGCTTGACTGTCACGGCGAACCCTCCCTCAAAGCGTCTGCTTGTCGATGCCGGGCGACCACGGGAAGAAGATGCGCTCGATCGCAACCACGATCTGGAACAGCACGATGCCCATGATCGACAGAATGATTAGCGCCCCCCAGGCAAGCTGCACCTTAAAGAAGGCCGTCGAGGTCTGGATCAGGTAGCCGAGGCCGGCGTCAGAATTGACGAACTCGGCCACCACAGCGCCGACGACGGCCAGAGCGATGGCGGCTTTCAGGCCACTGAAGATGAACGGCACGGCGAACGGCAGTCGGATGCGCCAAAGCTCGGTCCACCGGTTGGCTTTGCAGGCGCGGCCGAGCTCGATCAGCTCCGGTGGCACCGACACGAGCCCCGAGGCGATCGAGAGCACGAGCGGGAAAAAGGCGACGAGGAACGTCACGACCACGCGCGGCAGCTCGCTGGTGCCGAGCACGACGACGAGGATCGGTGCCAGGGCAACCTTGGGAATTGCCTGGGTCAGCACCAGCAGCGGATAGACGGTGGCGGCAACGAGCGGCGAGGACGTGAGCAGCACCGCCAGCGGAAGGCTGACGAGGAGGGAGACGAGAAATCCCAGGAGCACGGTCTTGGTGGTTACCATCGTGTGCCAGGCGACGTTGCCCGGCAGTGCGGTAGTTTCGGTCCAGATCGCCGATGGTGCGGGGATGATATAGGAAGGGATCGCGAACGCCCGGCAGGCGATTTCCCAGACCAAGAAAAGTGCCGAGATTGCCGCGATGGGCAATACGACCTCGACGACCCAGGCGGGGAGGGGCTTTGGGTCAGTGGACGGTGTCGCGGCCGGCGCCGAAGATGAGCTCACGGATGCGGCCGGCTGCACGTTGGAATTCATCTAAAGCCTCCATGCCGAACTGTCGCGGCCTCGGCACGTCGACAGGGACGATCTCGGCGATGCGCCCGGGGCGCGGTGACAGGACGACGACACGATCGGCAAGCATCACGGATTCTAAGATCGAATGGGTGACGAACAGCACCGTCTTCGGCTGCTCGCGCCAGATGCGCATGAGCTCGAGGGTAAGCTCCTCGCGCGTCAGCGCATCGAGCGAGCTGAAGGGTTCGTCCATCAAGAGGATATCGGGATCGTGCACCAGGGCGCGGCAAATGCCCGTGCGCATCTGCATGCCTCCGGACAGTTCGCGGGGATATTTCCCCTCGAAGTCTTCGAGGCCGACGACCTTCAGAAGGCTGCGTGCGCGGCCCGGACTGTCGGGCGCGATGCGCTTCATCATCTTGAGTGGGAAGAGCACGTTGTCCAGAACACTCGCCCATGGCAGCAGCGTCGGCGACTGGAAGACGATGCCGGTCTCGGCACGAGGTTCCAGGACCGGCCGACCGTCGATCATCACGCGGCCTTGGCTCACCGGGAGAAGCCCGCCTACGAGCCGAAGCAGTGTCGATTTCCCGCAACCTGAAGGTCCGACGAGGCAGACGAACTCGTTGCGGCGGATTGAAACTGATACGTCGATGAGTGCCGCGACGCGATCGCGGTCGCGTGAGACAAAGTGCTTCGACACATTCTGGATCTCGATCACGTAGGCGCTCATTTCTCGACGAGCGAGGTGTCGATCGCCTGCTTGTAGTCCCAGTCGGGCTTGAGCTCCTGCGCCTCGGCAATGGCCTTCCACGTAAAGTCGAGCCGTTCCGAGCCCTCTTTGCCCCAGCCGAACTGCTGCGTGTGTTCGTTGTAGACGAAGGTCAGCGTGGCGCGCACGCTACCCAGGCAGTCGTCGAGAGCGACCTCGGGAATCTTCTGCACGTGAAGCTTGCAGGTCTCCTCCGGATTGTCGCGCGCGAACTCGAAGGTCTTCTTGATGGCCCGCAGGAAGCGCTTGGTCAGGTCGGGCTTCTCGGCGACCATTTTGTCGGTGGCGATGATCGTTGCCGCATAGATTTTGAACCCGACCTCCACGAATGGGAGCACGACGATTTCTTCGCCTGCGGCCTTGGCCGCCTTGTTTTGGTAGAAGTGGTGGATTGAGTAGAAGGGCGCCGCGTCGAGGTTCTTGGCAATCAGCTGCGCTGCCATTGCGGCGCCATCCATGCTGACCCAGGTGATCTTGTTAGGATCGGTGCCGGCGCGCTCGGCGACCTTGGGGAAGTAGAACTTGTGGCTGTTGCCCGGCGTGATGCCGATCTTCTTGCCCTCGAGGCCTTTGAAGTTGGTGATGCCGGAGCTCTTCAGCACGAACAGCGAGTGGGGCGACTGCGAGTAGACCACGGCGATGGTCTTGACAGGCACGTTCTGGCGCGCCCGGGCCGTCATGACGGCGGCCATGTCGGCGACTCCGAAGTCGAAGCCACCGCCAGCGAGCTTGGTGACGGTATCGCCCGAGCCGTAGCCCCGCGTGATGGTGACGTCGATCCCTTCCGAGGCGAAGATCCCCTTCTGCCAGCCTCCATAGTACATGGCGTGTTCGCCGGAGGGGATCCAGTCGGTCTGGAAGCGGACTTTGTCTTGCGCCAGAGCCTGCGTGGCGACACCGAGCAAGAGGGTGGCAAGAGTGATTCTAACCCGCGTGAGCGGCATCGGCGCCTCCATAAGTGAACGGCTGGGCCGAAGTATGCGACGGTTAAAAAGGCCCGGCAAACCGAAAGGTGGTCGCCCTGCACATACCGCACGCTGAATGCCCATGTCCGCGGCGGAGCGGCGAGGCAATTGCCCAGGCCACGTGCAGGCGTTCCCGCTAGGGCTCGCGTTTCGGCGGGTCGGCCCTACTTTGGAGCCGCGCGCCCCCCTTCGCGGCTCGCAGCTGGGCATG
>Ga0111538_10001657_pt1 | contig 31371 bp, 18 predicted proteins | sample SoiMethybrSBSTD1_FD_79669 | JGI IMG/M metagenome (GOLD analysis project Ga0111538, IMG submission 79669) | Bulk soil microbial communities from a Populus tree surrounding site in Tennessee, USA - Soil MetaG P. TD hybrid SBSTD1 (version 2)... | ecosystem: Environmental > Terrestrial > Soil >... | reverse complement strand
CTCGCGGACGGCTACCTCGGCGACTCCGAGCGCTTCGACGACGCGAATTCGTACAAGACCCGGCTGGCCTCACTCCAATCATCGCCGGCCACTGGCCTCTCGGTTGACGAAGTGGTCGGGTGGCTCGAGACTCACACGGCCGAGTCCGAGACTGGCGAGAAATAGGCGACGCGGCCGCTCGACGATCGACCGACTTACCGATACGCCGCAGCCTGGATTCCGTAAAGCTCCGAGTACTGCCCGCCTTTCGCCATAAGCTCCTCGTGCGTACCGACTTCCACCAGGCGCGCGCCGTCCAGCACGACGATCAAGTCGGCCATCCGCACCGTCGAGAAGCGGTGCGAGACCAGGACGGTGATCCGGCCAGAATCGTCTGCGCCAGCGGAGGCCTCGAGGGTCTGAACCGCCGATTCGGACGGCTGAGCGCCTCGAGCAACCGCGGCGTAGCGTTCGAACAGCGCGTGTTCGGTTTCCGCGTCGAGTGCCGCAGTCGGTTCGTCCAGGACGAGGAGCAGCGGACGATCGCGCATGAAGCCGCGTGCGAGGGCGAGCTTCTGCCACTGACCGAACGACACCTCAACGCCCTCTGGCCAGGTCGGGCCGAGCTGAGTGTCGAGACCCGACTTCAGGCGGGACACCACATCCTGTGCGCCTGCTCGATCCACCGCCGTCACCACAGCGGACTCATCGTCCAGACGTGGTACGTCGCCGACTCCGACACTATGGCGCGCGCGAAACTCGAAGCGGAAGAAATCCTGGAACGCCCCCGCCATGCGCGAACGCCACTCGTCGGCCGGGATGCGCGCGAGCGGCGTGTCATCCACGAAAATCGAACCGGATAGCGGCTCGTACATCTTCGCCAGCAGTTTGACCATCGTCGTCTTTCCAGCGCCGTTTTCACCGACGATGGCGACGACTGAGCCAGCGGGCAAGGTGAGCGACACATCATCGAGGACGAGACGTGACGTGCCGGGGTATTTGAACGACACGTGATCGAGCCGGATGCCCCGACCAATCGCTGACGGCGCCGGTAGGTCGGCCGCGGCCGTCAGCGATGCGACGTAGTCTTCGAGCCACGCGAGTCGCTGAGAACCGTCCATCCAGATGCCGCGGAGGAAGCCGATTTCGCCAACCGTGGCCCCAATGTATGAAGAGAGGCGCGCACCGGCAGCCAGCACCAGCAGCACGTCGCCCGGAGAAGCGCCGATGCCAGACGAGACGAAGACCACGGCGCCCACGTAGGCCGCGCCAAACAGACCCCAACTCAGCGTGTGCCAGAACGCCGAGCTCCAGCGCGCCGACGAGACCGGTCCGTACCAGCGTTCCCAGGCGGCGCGGCGCTGAGCGCCGAGTCGATCGCCAATCCCCAGGACTCGCACTTCCTTCCCGGGTGCGGCTGTGGTGGCGGTCGCAAACAGGTGACGCGCGAGTCGGCCGGATTGGGCGCCAAGCTCCTGTGCCTTCCGCTCGACACCGGGCCGCCACGTGGAGGTGAGCACGGTCGGCAGCGCAAACAGCGTCAGCAGCAGGAGCGCCGGATGGATCGACATGAGAAGAGCCACGGTGACGCCGAGCCGCAGAATCCAGCCGGCGGTGGCGAACACCGACATGTACATGTGATCGAGCACGAACACCTGATTGCGCAGTACGGACAGGCGATCGAGATACTCGGGTCGCTCATGGTGTGCGATGGTGGCGACCGATGCCTGGAGTCTGGCGATATGGCCTTCGAGCGCGATCGTGACTTTGTCTCGGAAACGGCGCTGCACGCGGGTGCTGACCGTGCGCAGAAACCAGGTTGCAGCGCCGGAGACCCCGAGCCCGATGGCGGCGATGCGCACGAGCCGCGGCGCGTTTCCGAGCATGCCGTCGCCGAGCAGCTTCAACCATAGGGCGAGGAGCGCATCAGGAAGCGCGGAGAGCAGGGCGAGCAGGAACGCCGTGAACATCAGCCCCGGTTCGTGTGAGTACCCCAGCTTGCACAAGCGCCACATCGACGACAGCGCGGGCGGCAGCGGTGCAATTGCGTCGCCGGTGTCGGCTGCGGCTGCGCGGCCTGTCTCAGGCGAGGACGTCATATGTCGTTCCTTCCTCGTCCTCGACGGCGTTGAAGCGCTGCGCCTGCAAGTCAAACATCGTCCGGTAGCGGCCACCCTTCGACATCAGTTCCTCGTGCGTGCCGAGCTCGATCACGCGGCCGTGCTCGAGCACGCAAATTCGATCGGCGTGACGGACGGTAGAGAAGCGATGGGAGATGAGAATGGTCGTGCAGTGACGCGTCGCGGCCAGGATGCGATCGAAGATCTCGGCTTCACCGCGGACATCGAGTTGTGCGGTTGGCTCATCGAGGAGCACCAGCCCGGCGCCGAGCTGCACCGCGCACAAGGCGCGTGCGAGCGCCACGCGCTGCCACTGCCCGCCGGAAAGGTCGGTGCCGCCTTGATAGCCGCGCGCCAGCACGGTATCGAGATCGGCGAGGGTGGTGGCACCCGCCGACTTGAGAGCTTCGCGCACGGTCTCGTCTGTCGCGCCAGCCGGTGCCACGTTGTCGCGCATCGGCAGCTCGAAGCGGATGAAATCCTGGAAGACGGCGCTGACCCGCGATCGCCACGACCGGATGTCCAGTTCGCGAAGGTCGACGCCGTCAATCTCAATCGCCCCGCTCTGCGGGTCATACAGCCGGCACAACAGCTTGGCCAGCGTCGTCTTCCCTGCGCCGTTCTGGCCAACGATCGCGAGCGACGTCCCGGCTGGGATCGTGAGGTCGAGATGCTCGAGCACAGGACGAGGTGCGGGGCTCGCTTCGCCACCCTTCGTCCCCGGGCCGGCCGGGTAGGCGAACGTGAGATCTCGAAAGCGCACGTCGTGGGCCGGCATGGCCGTGGCCTGACGGCTTCCGGAGGACAACGCGCCAGCCGGTCCCATTGCTGGTTCAAGACGCAAGACGGCCGCGACCGGTGCTGCTGCACCGTCGAGTGCCCAGTTGAGCCCACCGAAGGCGATCATCGATACGCCGACGGCACTCTGAGCGAAGACCACCACCTGACCGAGCGAGAGACCGCCGCTTGCTGCGTCACCGGCGATCGACCAGAACACAAGAAGATTGGCGCCGACCACGAGCAGCACACTCCAGAGCAGCGGCTGCTCGCGCAGCCGCGTCGCCTCGTACTGCAGCGCGTGGAGACGAGAGCGGCGCTCGATGAACCGCTTGAGGGTCCAATCGACCAGTCCGAAGAGCCGCAGCTCTTTTGCCGGTGTGGGATCGACGGCCAGTCGATAAGCGTAGTCGGCATCGCGCTGGGCGGCGCGCACCGTGTCGGTATTTCGATCGAACCAGACCGCGCTCTCACGCAGCAGCCAGTGCGTGGCGAGCCACGCGCCGGCGAGCAGGATGGGCGCCCACCACGCATACGCCAACAGCACGAGAGCTGACGATAGCCCAGCGATCATTTCGACGATGCCGCTGGCGATGAAGTCCATCGAGATGAAGAGCGGTGGACCGGTCATCCCGAGATCGAAGTCGCGCGCGACGGTCAGGTCGCTGGTCAGCGTCGGATCTTCGAGATGCCCCATCCCGGGTGGACGGATACAGGCGTCGGTCAGGCGATCGTAAAGCCACGCGGCCGTACGATCGCCGAGGTTGGCGCTGATCGCCTGGTGCACCGGCGTCAGTGTCTGCAGCAGGATGAATACACCGCCCACGAAGGTGAGCGGCCCGGTGAGACTGTCGGCTCGTTGCACGGCACCAACCAGCACACCCATGGCGATCCCGAAGATCGCCGGCAGCAGTCCGCGCAGGAGGAGCACGAGCCACCAGGCCATGGTCAAGGGGGTATCGGCCTTGGGCAACACGCTGAAGAACTTCCACTCGTTACGCTCGCGCAGTCGCTGAATCACCGGCTCCCTCTCTCCTCGCCCCTCGCGCGCTCGCCGACCCGCGCGCTCGTAGGCCCGAGCTTGAGCTCGGGCGCCTTTCCGCTCGGGCGTCTCGAAACAGTCGTAGGCCCGAGCTTTCGCTCGGGCGTCACGATCCGGCTGTAGTATGTCCCGACAAAAGGGGGGTGTCATGGACTGGGTACCATTGATGGCCGAGCTCGGCCGCGACTTTGCCACTCGTGCCGCCGATCACGATCGCGACGACTCATTCGTGGCGGAGAACTACGCCGCGCTGCGCGAGCGCGGCGCGTCTGCCGCCGGCGTGCCCAGCGAGCTCGGAGGCGGAGGAGCGACCCACGACGAACTGTGCCGGATGATTCGCGAGTTGTCTCGTCATTGCGGCTCGACCGGCCTCGCATTCTCCATGCACACGCACCTCGTCGCCACGCTCTCGTACCTCTGGCGGGCCGGAAACAAGGCGCCGGAGGGGATGCTGCGACGCGTCGCTGCCGAGAAGCTGATTCTGGTCTCGAGCGGCGGGTCAGACTGGCTGATGGGATCAGGGAACCTCGAGAAGGTCGAAGGCGGGTATCGCATGACCGGTCGAAAGATCTTCAGCAGCGGTGTGCCATCGGGCGATGTGCTGATGACGACCGGCGTGTTTCGCGATCCGGTTGAGGGCCCGACGGTGTTCCATTTCCCGCTTTCACTCAAAGCCGAAGGCGTCACGATTCTTGATACCTGGAAAACCCTGGGGATGCGCGGCACGGGCTCTCACGATGTGGACATCAAGAACGCCTTTCTTCCCGATGCGGTGATGCAGGGCGTGCGGCGCCCCGCCGGTAAGTGGCACCCCTTCATGCACGCCGTTGTCCTGGCCGCGGTGCCGGTCTTTTACAGCGCCTACGTTGGCGTGCTCGACGCGGCTCGCGACATCGCATTGGGACTCGCGGCGCGCAGGAAGGACGACCCGCTGGTTGCGATTGTCGCGGGCGAAATGGAGAATCAGGTCGTGACCGCGCAGATGGCCCACGCAAGCATGGTCGCTCTCACTGCGACGGAGAAACCCGGCCCCGAAACGTCGATGGCCATGATGTGCCGGCGGACGATTCTCGTGAATGCGTTGATCCGTGGCGTCGAGAAGGCGCTGGAACTTGGTGGCGGCGCCGGATTCTATCGCTCGGCCGGCCTCGAGCGCTGCTTCCGCGACATCCAGGGTGCGCGATTTCATCCGATTCCGGAGAAGGCGCAGACGCGCTTGGCTGGACGGTTCCTGCTCGGACTCGATCTCGACGGCTAAACTGGTCCTTGGTTCTTGGGCCTTAGTCCTTGGTCCGTTCTTGGTCCCTGGTCCGTACCTCGTCCTTTGTCCTTGGTCCACGGAAGACGCACGGACTGAGAACATAAGGACGGACTAGGAACAGAGGACGGACCAAGCACGAAGGACGGACTAAGCACGAAGGACGGACTAAGGACGACGTTGTCCCTATTCCGTCCTGAGCGCGCGGATCGGATCGACGGCAGCGGCGCGGCGCGCCGGCAGCACTCCGGCCGCCATCGTCGTCGCGATCAGGACGATCGTTGTCGCCGCCAAGGTGACCGGATCGCGTGGCGACAGCTCGAAGAGGAACTGAGCCACGAGAGTGGTCGCCACGATCGTGCCCGCCAGGCCGAGGGTGACTCCGATCGTCGAGACGACGAGGGTCTCGCGCAATACTTTTGAGAGGACCGCGAGCCGCGTGGCACCAAGCGCCATGCGGATGCCGATCTCACGCGTGCGCCGCGCGACGTTGTACGACATCACGCCAAATAACCCGACCGCTGCGAGCAGCAGGGCCAGCAAGGCAAAGCCGGAAGAGAGCACTGCCAGCACGCGCTCCTGGCCGAGTGCAGCATCCACCTGCTGCTCCATGGTGCGCACGTAGGACACAACCGCATCCTTATTCAGCGCGCGCACCTCGCCAGGAATAGCGGCCCGCAGCATCCGTGGATCCTGGCGCGTCCGGAGTTCCACGGTCAGCACGGACGTGGTTCCGGCGAGTTGTTCGACGGCCGCCTCAAGCTGCGCAAGCGGCGTATAGATCATTGGCGGAGCATCGCCTCTCAGTTTCTCGTGCCGCAGATCGTTGACGACGCCAACGATGGTGATGGCGGTCTTGTCGGCACCGAGTATCAGGGTGCGGCCGATTGGATCCGCGTCTCCGAAGAAAGAGCGGGCCATCTCGCTGCCGACCACCGCCACCTTGGGGCTGTTGGCCATGTCTTCCAGCCCCAGCAAGCGGCCACGCAAGAGCGGAATGCCAAATGTGGCGAAGTACTGGGGCGTCACAACGTTCGCCGAGACGCCGGGCGATTTCGGCTTGAGGCCTCCGGGCACCTCGATCCGGCGACGCTGCTCAGAGAAATCGATCGGGCTTCTGAGCGAGTATGCCGCCGACACGACCGCGGGATGCACGCGAAGCCGGTCCATTAATTCGTCGTAGAAGGCCGCGCGCCGCTCGCGCGTGAAGGCTTCTGGCGGCGTCGTCAGGGTGAAGAGCAAGACGTTGGCGCGCTCGAATCCCGCGTCGAACGTGCGCAGCTTCAAAAGGCTTCGGCCCAGCAACCCGGCACCCGACACCACCAGCATGCTGAGCGCGATCTGGCTGACGACGAGGGTCTTGCCGACAGCCGCCCGGCCTTGACGCCCGCCTCCCGACAGTCCGGTGGACTCCTTCAGGGCGGGCATGAGGTCCACTCGCGTAGCCTTGAAGGCAGGCACGATCCCGAAGGCGAGGGTGCTCAGCAGACACAACAGCATCGTGAAACCGAGGATCGTCATGTTCGTCGCGAGGTCAATCCGGATCGGGTTTCCGCCGGTCACGAACACCGACGCGATGGCGTCGGAGGCCCACACAGCGAGAAGGAGGCCCATTACTCCGCCAGCCATCGCAAGAAGCAGGCTCTCGGTGAGAAATTGCCGCACCAGGCGAAGCCGGCTCGCGCCCATGCTCAAACGCACCGCGACTTCCTTGGCGCGGGCCGTCGCCCGCGCGAGGAGTAGATTGGCGACATTGGCGCAGGCGATGAGCAGCACGACAGCCACCATGCCCATGAGCACCCGGAGCGGCGTCGCGTACTGATTCCGCAGGGTGCTGGCGCCTCTCGCGGCCGGAAGCAGAGTCGCCGTCGTCATCGAGACGTTCCTGAATTCGGGCTGGAGCATTTCGCGAGCCCATCTGTTGTCCGGCTCGCTCATGAACTGCTGGAAGGCGGCATCCAAAGCCGTAGTCGCTCGAGCGGCGGTCACGTCAGACTTGAGACGGCCGATGATCGTCAGGCTCAGCCAGCCATCGTGCGCGTCGAAGAACGCCGGATCGTCGAAGATGCGTGCGGAGAGCGGCAGCGTGACGTCAAGCGAACGGCCGGGCGCAAGTCCGTTGAATCCGGGCGCGGTGACCCCGACGATGGAAAAGGGCCGCCCTCGGATCAGGAGCGTCTTGCCCAGCGCATCCGGGCTGCGATTGAATTTCCGCGCCCAATAGCTGTCGCTGATCACGACAATGAAGCCGTCCTTCGGATTGCGATCGGGTTCGGCGGTGAATCCACGGCCGAGCGCCATGCGCACGCCCAGCACCGCGTGATAGTTGCCGCTCGCGAACGTGCCCGTCACCTGCTCGACGCCGGAGGCGTCTGCAATCCGAAATGTGGCACTCCAGGTGGAGGTGACGCCGGCGAACGTATCGACCGACTGATAACGCTCGAAGAGCGGGAAGTTCGCGCTCGTGGAGATCCCGGGACCGGGATCGTGCGCCAGGAAGAAGAGCTCTTGGGGCCTAGGCACGGGTAGCGTTCGGAGAAGGACCGCATCGAAGAGTGTGAAGATCGCGGTGTTGGCGCCGATGCCCAGCGCGAGGGACACGATGGCGGCTGTCGTGAAGCCCGGTGTCCGTCGCATCTGGCGGAGCGCATAGCGGAGGTCCTGCCAGCCTTCATCAATCCACCGTAGGCCGCGCGCCTGCCGGCATTCCTCCTTGACACGCTCAGCCCCGCCGAATTCCAGGCGCGCGCGGCGCGCAGCCTCCGCCGGCGCCACTCCGGAGCGGACGAGATCGGCGGCGAATGCCTCCATGTGGAAGCGCAGTTCGTCGCTCATGGTTTCTTCGAATTGATCGCGCCGAACGAGCGCTCGCGTGAGCGAACGAATGCGTGGCAGCACATTAGACCTCGTCGGGTGTGGCGTTCAGAGCCGCTCCGATCGCCTTGGCCAGCCGATTCCAGCCCGCGGTTTCTTCGCGCAGTCGTTTCCGGCCGGCGGCGGTCAGCGTGTAGTACTTGGCTTTCCGGTTGTTGTCGCTGGAGCCCCACTCCGCGGTGATGAGGCCCTGGTGTTCGAGGCGATAGAGCGCCGGGTAGAGCGACCCTTGCGGTATCAGCAGCGCGTCGTTCGAGATTTGTCCGATGCGCAGCAGCACGCCGTATCCATGGAGCGGCTCCAGGGACACCGCCTTGAGGATCAACATGTCGAGGGTGCCCGGGAGGAGGTCGGCAGTCTTGTTGGCCATACTCACCTAGTAAGGCTAGGAGTATAGGAAGGCTCTCCTAGGCTGTCAAGGAGTATCAGAATCTACGATCTGAGATTTGGAGATCGACGATCTGGGGCTTGGAGATCGACGTTCTGGTCACTTGACGAGAAAGGCCTGACCGCGCTCGTAGAGCGCCAGGCGCTGACGGATCTGAGCCGCCAGCTCGGGGCGCGCAGCGGCGCTGGCGGCGGCGGCAGCCGTGCGTGCCGTGACAATCGCGCGGTCGAATCGTCCGGCCGAGGCGTACGCGGCCGCGAGTGCATCGAGCGCCCAGGGGTCATCGACGCGCATCAGGGTCGCCGCACGCTCGCCGGCGCGGATCGCCTCGATCGGATCGCGAAGGTCGCTCCTGGCCGATGCCGCGAAGACCCAGGCCAGGCCGGTCAGCGCGGAAACCGAGTCGGGATTGAGCCGCAGCGCTTCGCGGAACTCGGACAGGGCCTCCGTCGCGTGGTTCTGCGCGAACAGCGCCTGGCCGAGGTTGGCATGTGCGGCCGGACGGTCCGGCTCGATCGCCACAGCCTGACGGTAATGGCCGATCGCTTCATCGATGTTCCCTTCGGCGTGAAGCAGGGCGCCAAGGCTGTTGTGCGCGTCGGCGTGACTCGGGTCGATGCGGAGCGCTTCGTTGTACGCCTGCATCGCGTCAGTGAATTGGCGTCTGACGGCTAGGGCAAGTCCCAGGTTGTAGTGCGCAGGAGCCGACATCGGCGCGAGCCGGATCGACTCGCGCAAATACGGAATCGCCCGTTCGCTCTGACCGTTCTGGAGGTAGAGGACCGCGACCGCATCGTGCCGTTTCGAATTGGCCCGATCCGCGTCGAGCAGCTTGATGCTGGCGGCGATGTCCTCAGCGCGCATCTTGCGGCCAACGTCCGCGTTCAGGGCGGACCGATCGCTCTCCGTGAGGGGCACCACCTGCAGCCACAGGTCGCCCATTTCATTGGCCGTATTGGGGCCCCAGACGACACGTTGCGCCGGTGAGTGGGGGTTGCGGGGGTTCCCAGACGAGTTGTCGTAGGTGTAGCGCATCGCGATCGTCGTGCCCTTTGGCAAGATGAACGGCTGCGCGTAGCGGAAGACCTCCTGCCATCTGAAATCCCAGTCCGCGATCGTGAGCAGCATTCGCTTCGTCCGGTCTGGCAGCGTCGCGAACGCCTCCACCCGACGGGCCAGATTGTGCGCGTGCGGCTGAATGGCGAGCACCTCGACGTCGACCGGTAGCACATAGGTGTCCGCGACCACGTGCTCGCGTTGGCCTGGCGCGATGTCGATGGTCTCGCTTCCCAGCCGCAATCCGACCGGCTGTCGAATGGGCGGCTCGTCGGTGAAGAAGAGACCCACGCTCGCTTGTACCGACTCGGGCTTCCCGGTGGGCTGCAGATGCAGCTGGACGACGAGATCGTCGCCGGGATTGAGCCGCCACTGTGTGCCTGGCGGAGCAGGCCGCGGGGTTTGGCCAGGTGTCCACCCTAGCATCTGCCCGGGTGGATCGCTGACCTCGGTCAGGATGCCACCAGCGTAACCGGGTCCTGGGTCGAGCTCGTCCAGCCGGCGTGATGCGGATGTTCGATCGGCGCCGAGATTCGCATGGTGGACTGCGCGCGGGTTGCCGGGACGAAACTCCAACCCCTTGACGTACCGACCTGCGGGGATGCGAATGGGCATGACGAACGTGCGAAACAAATCTGCGCCGTCGGCCGCCAGTGCGTAAGGCTCACGCATGGTGACGACAAGATCGGGTGTGCCGAGACGCCAACCGTCATCGGGCCATGCCGGGCGTGGAGGAAGATCGGCCGCGTCGCCTTCGACGGCGCCCTGGGCGACCCAATCCTGAATCACCTGGATGTCCCTCGTCGTCAGCCTCCTCTGGTCCAGAAACAGAGGCGAGTTGTTCGGGCCACTGAGCTCGCTGGGTTTCCACGGCGGCATGATCCGCTGCGCGGTGACCGCCGCCATTTGCGTGGCGCGCTGTCGCGCGTCCCGATAGCTCAGCAGCTCGAACGGACCCACGTCACCAGCACGGTGACATCGCGCGCAGTGCGCGAACAGGATTGGGGCAACATCCTTATTGAAGGTGACAGCCTGGACACGAGGGGCGACCGTCGGGATGGTTTGAGACTTCGCAAGGAGGAGAGTCGTGCTGATCGCCGCGGTGACAGCGATCAGCAGGGCCTTCATGGGCACAACCTCATGCTATTTGCTGTCGATGCGAATGCCAAAAACAAAACGGACGGCATCCATCGGTTCGTCAGCGAATACGCGTCGGTAGTCGACCTGCCCAACAAATCCCCAGCCCGGACTGATCGGCACAACGACACCGGCGCCCGGTTGCACCATGAACGAGTTCGCGGGGATGCCCGGGCCGGTGAACGACAACAACCCGACGCCCTCGCCGCCGTTGTAACTATCGCGATGCAGCCCCACGACGAACTGCGCAAACGGCGCGAATGACGGCCGGCTCCCGGTCCAGCGGAGCCCTCCGCCCGCGTTGATCGCGTTGAGGCCGCCGACGTGCATTGAAGGATCCTCTCGGAAGGGGCGACGCGCCCATCCGAACTCCCCGACCACTTGCCATTGATTGCGGATCGGCACGGCACCGTCGATGTTGAAGCCGAGCTGATACCAGTTCCACTCGCAACCCTCGCATGGGTTCGGAGCAATCCGGAGCGTGCTATAGCCGAGGGTCACACCAAGCTTGGGAACATCCTGTGCAAAAGCGGGCTGAGCCGCTCCGAAGGCCACGAGCGAGAACACCCACATCCTTGCAATCAGGGCCAATGCCTTCATGGAGCCTCCCAACGGATCAAGTTTTTGAACGACGGAGGCGGTGATTATCACTTCGAAGAACGGCTTGTCAAGCATCCGCGGTTTTCCGCTTGACTCGGTCTGACCGCGGCGCTAGTGTGCGTCGACCCTAAAAGTTCCATAAATCCCACCGTAGGCCGTCGGACAGGAGGGAGACGCTATGACGCGCTCGAGAGTCGGCGTATTGGTCGTCGGGTTGGTGTGTCTGCTGGCAGTGCCGGCCGCAGTCTTCGCACAAAGCACCATTGCCGGCGTCGTCAAGGACTCCTCGGGCGGCGTGCTGCCCGGAGTGACGGTGGAAGTGACGAGCGACGCGATCATTGAAGGAACCAAAACGGCGGTCACCGACGGCGGCGGCTTGTACAAAGTCATCGATCTGCGCCCCGGCGTCTACACGGTGACGTTCACCTTGACGGGTTTCACGACCATCAAGCAGACCAACATCGAATTGCCGGCGGCGTTCACGGCGACGATCAACGGCGACATGAAAGTCGGCGCGCTGCAGGAAACCGTGACGGTCACCGCGGGGCAGGCGGTCGTCGACCTTCGGAGCGCCGCTCGCGTGCAGATGCTCGACAAGTCGGCGATTGAAAACATTCCCACCAGCCGCACGATCCAGACGATGGGCCAGCTGATTGTTGGCGTCAGGGTCGAGGTCGGCAACCCTGATGTGGGGGGATCGAACGCGACGGAACAGAGTTACATGTCGGTCCGCGGCATCCCGTCCACTCAAAATACCGTCATGGTGGATGGCATGGTGGTGAACGGTCTCGAGGCCAACGGCGCCATTCAGGGGTACTTCAACGATGCGGCCTCCGACCAGATCGTGTATCAGACGAGCGACACCACCGCGGCGAACTCGGGCGGCGGCGTGCAAGTCAACATGATTGGCAGGGCGGGCGGGAACAAGTTCAGCGGGGATAGCCAGAGCGCCTACCGGCCTGGCCAGCTGCAGCCGAGCACGTTGTCGGATCGTATCGCCGCCATGGGCGTCGGCAACCCGCCCGGCTCCGTCTACATTTCCGATCTGAATATCGCACAGGGTGGTCCCATCAAGCGGGACAACTTGTGGTTCTTTACGGCCGCTCGCGATAACCGGGTCAACAACTACGTGCTCGATACGTTCTTCGACAATGGCGATCGCGGCTACGACGACAACTACGTGCGCGACATTCTTGGTCGCATCACCTGGCAAGTCCACAACAAAGGCAAGCTTCAGGGCTACTTCGACAAAGTCTGGAAGTTCAAAGGCCACGAGATGGGCGCGCTGGACGATCCGGAAACCGCAGCCGGCCGACGGACCACGCCCGACTATTCCACTGGATCGGTCAAGTACACGTGGGCCGCGACCAACCGGATGTTCATCGAAGGCGGCTATTCCTTCAACACCGAGATTCGCGACACGGTCAGCACCGGTGGTCTCATCGCTCGCGTGATGGAAGATCCATCGCGGCAGTCCCAACCGGACTATCAGCGGAACTCGTGGTATGCCAGCGCGAGGCGGGCGGCCGATGGCGCTCAGAATGTGTCGACGGCCACCGCGTTCGCACAGGAGTATCCGAGACGGAAGAATCTGCAGGCGTCGATGGCGTACGTCACCGGATCGCACAGCATCAAGGCCGGGTTCGGGTACGAGCGAGGGACGTTCTTTCACAGTGCCGAGTCACACGGCGACATCAATGCGCAGAATTACGACCGATTCGAGCAGGATCCGGTCACCCACAACTTCACCTTCATCCAGCCCGACACGGTCACGATCACCAACACACCACGGCGATCCCAGGAGACCATGCACGCGAACATGGGTCTGTACGCACAGGACCAGTGGACGCTCAAGCGTCTGACCCTGAACTACGGCCTGCGATGGGAATGGATCAATTCCCAGGTCGAGGAGTCCACGGCACCGGCAGGACGGTGGGTGCCCGCCCGCACTCAACCCTTCGTGGCCGACCGCCCCGACTGGAAGGATTGGGCTCCGCGATTCAGCCTGGTGTACGACCTGTTCGGCAACGGCAAGACGGCGGTCCGATACTCCGTGAACCGATACAACACGGCCGAAACCACGAACCTGGCGTCCGACTACAACCTTCTAGGCTCGTCCACCTCCAGTCGGCAATGGACGGATCTCAATGGCGACGACATCGCGCAAGGCCAGCGCACCTGGAACGCCGACGGGACAGCCTTTACGGACTGCGTGTATCAAACGCCCGGATGCGAAATCTACCTGTCGGGCTCAGCCGGGGTCAGTCCGATCACCGGACTGCCTCAGACGCTGACGCAACTGCCCGCGAACTACGGCGTACTGGGTTCCCTCCCGGTCTATCCCGGGCTCCCGAGGCTGTATCGGATCGAGCACGGGATCGAGGTTCAGCACCAGTTCCTCCCGCGGCTCGGCGCGACGTTCGGATGGAGCCACTGGGACCGTTTCAACAACAGCAAACAAATCAACCAGTTCCGCCAGGCGTACGACATCGACTACCAGACTTACCAAGCGTTCAACCCCATCGATGGCACGCCGCTTCCGTATCTCTACTACGACCTTCTGCCAGCAGCGAGCACTCGGCAGTCAGCCGCAGGTGCGGTGATCACCGTCCTTGAACCCAAACTAGAAGTCTTCTATGACAGCTTTCAGATGGAGGCCCGAGCGAGGCCGTGGACGGGCGCGCAGGTGGGCGGAGGGATCACGCTCGAGCACACGCGCTCGAGGGATTGTGGGACGTCGCAACCCGGTCTGTTCGTTGACCCGAACTCCATCCGCTTCTGCGATACCAGCGACTTGCTCGGGGACGGCAGCGGGGTCAGTGTCCCGTACACGAAGAACTTCAAGCTGAACTTTTCGTTCCCGATCATGGCGGGCTTCACCTTCAGCGCTGCCTATCAGAACCTCGATCAGGGAGCCTTCAACCGCACGTTCTCGTTCAGCAGAACCGCCCAGCGCTACCCCGGTGGCGCGCTTGGCAACTACACGGACGCCGCAGGCAACAAGATACCTGCCGTGCCGTGCCCGGCGGGGCAGGCCGTCTGTGCGGTGCCCGGCGCGTTTTCTGCGCCATCGACCACAAACTTCACGACCGCTCCTGCTCTTCCGATCGACATTCCGGGCCGCAACCGCGACGAGCGACTGAGTCAGCTCGACATCAAGGCCTCGCGGAACTTCCGGCTGCGGCGGATGACGGTGGCGCCGGCGTTCGAGGTGTTCAACTTGTTCAACGCAGACACGATCCTCGGGCGAACCGTGAGCTACGCCAATACTGCAAACACATTCATGCGGCCATCCAACGTCCTGAAGCCGCGGACGTTTGGCTTCGGCTTGATCATGAAGTGGTAGCGAACAACCATCAACAGCACGTGCAGAGGGGTGAGCCGCCAGGCTCACCCCTTTCTTGTTTACGCGACAACCGCCGCCGCCACAGTGGTCACGAGGGCGGAGCCTGCTAGAATGGCGCCAGACTGCTTCTGTAACGAGCTCCAAGGAAGAGGGCTACCGTGAAGGCACTTCTGGCGCTGCTTCTGCCTGTGCTCGTGGTGCCGTTCTTCCTTCGCGCCGCCGATCCGAGTTTGTTGGAAGCCATCCGCCGCGGCGACACGAGCGCGGTGAAGATGCTGCTCGCCTCTCGCACCAACCCCAATACCACCGATGCTTCCGGTGCCACCGCACTCATGCATGCCGCCGCATTCGCCTCGGAGGCCGAGATGCGGCTCCTGATCGATGCCGGGGCGAACATCAACGCAGCAAACGCGTACGGGGCCACCGCACTGATGTGGGCGGCCGGGGACACAGCCAAGGTCCGGGTGCTTCTCGATCGCGGCGCCAATGCCAACGCCCGCGCCCTCGACAGAACCAACGCGCTCATCGTCGCTGCCCGTCACAACAATACGAACGCGATGCGCCTGCTGATGGCAAGCGGGGCGGACCCCAAGGCTGCGTCGAGCGACATCGTCAACCTGCTGCGGATTGCCTATTCGACGGACGACCCTTCGGTGCGACAGTTTCTTGCTGAGAATGGGATTGAGCTGAAGGATCCTGCACAGCTCGGTACACCGCTGATCGCCCTGAACCTTATAGATACTGAGTTGGTGCAAAAGCTGCTCGACGTCGGCGCCGATCCCAAGCAGGAGGTGCCGATCGTGACGATCAACGTCCCGACCCTCTCCGTGGCGGCGAACCAGGGCGCATTCGAGACCGTGAAACTGCTAGTGGCCCACGGCGCCGATGCGCGCGTGGCCGGATCGCGCGGCTGGACGCCGCTGATGATGGCCGCCGCGGCCACTCATCCGGATCCCGCGGTGGTGGCCTTTCTCATCGAGAAAGGCGCCGACTTGAAGGCGCGAGACGATGTGGGACGAACGGCGCTCGACTGGGCGCTGACTCAGGGCGATACCGCCGTGGCGCGGCAACTCAAGAAAGCGGGCGCAGTGTCCACGGCCGCGTCGCCCTCTGCGCCGCCGCCGATCGCGAAGCCGCGCACGGCAGCCGCATCCGTTGAAAAGGCGATTGCGCAGCTGCAGCCGATCGGTCCGGTCTTCTACGAGAAGAACAAATGCATCTCGTGTCATAACCAGAGCCTTCCGTCGATGGCCGTGAAGCTCGCGAGCGCGCGAAGCATTCCGGTCGACCGGACGCTCGCTCCCCACCCATCCGAAGCGACCCTCGCCACGTGGAGGGTCACTCGCGAGCAGTTTCTCCTGGGGAACAGCAACTTCCCCGGCTTCGCGGCCACCGTCTCCTACGGTCTGGCGGCGATGGCAGAGGAGGGTCTTGCTCCAAACGAGGTGACTGATGCAGCGGCGTTCTGCCTGGCCGTCAGTCAGGCGCGCGACGGCTCCTTCGGCGTCCCAATCGGGGGAATCCGGCCGCCGCTCGGAGGTTCTGATGACATTCATTTCACGGCGCTGGCGATTCGTGCACTGACGGTTTACGCGCCACCCGGCCGTCAGGCCGACACGAAAGCGCGAATTGCGCGAGCGCGCGAGTTTCTCCAGACGGCCAAGCCGCGCGACACGCAGAGCGAGGCATTCAAATTGGCCGGACTGGTCTGGTCCGGTGCGCCTTCGGCCGACCTCTCGACGCAAGCGAAGCGGGTCGTTGCACTGCAGCGCCAGGACGGCGGCTGGGCCCAGCTGCCCACGATGGCGTCCGACGCGTACGCGACCGGACAGGCGCTCTACTCGCTTCACCTTCAGGGTGTCTCGCCGACGAGCGCGGCCTACCGCAAAGGCGTGGAGTATCTGCTCAGAACCCAGCTCGAAGACGGCACGTGGTTCGTTCGCTCGCGGGGCTTCGCATTTCAGCCGTACTTCGACACCGGTTTCCCGCACGGCCGGAACCAGTTCATCTCGGCGGCGGCGACCTCGTGGGCGGCGATCGCTTTGGCGTACACGCTGTAGGGCGGTGCGTCGGGAACGTCAGACACGACGATCACCGCAGAGGTCGCAGAGATCGCAGAGAAAATAGGCCCTTATCCGACTACAGCGAGTTCTGCGGTGATTGTTCTGCGAGGCTCTTAATGCTGATGGAGCGATCGGGTCGGCTGAGCGGATTGGTTGCCGCGCTTGTGGGCGCGGCAGGCATGGCGCTCCTCGCACAGACTCCGCCCGCCGGCTCGGCAACGGGTCAGCGACCCGACTTCCGCGCTGGCGCCAGTGCCGTTCGCGTCGATGTCAGGGTCACCGACCGCCAAGGCCAGCCGGTGACCAGCCTCCGCGAGAGTGATTTTGAAGTCCTCGAGGACAACGCTCGTCAATCGATTGAGTCCTTCAAGTTAATCACGCTGCCGCTTGCGACAGCTTTCACCGGCACACCTTCACCAATCAGATCGCTCGCGGACGAGGACCGTGAAGCGTCGCGCGACGATGTGCGAACCGTCGCAGTGTTCCTGGACGACTATCACCTCCGTCAGATCAACGCGATGGGTGCCAGAACCAGTCTGGTGCGGTTCATCCGGGACGATCTGAGCCCGAACGATCTACTGGCTGTCATGTCGCCCTTGACCGCCATCGATGCGGTGAGATTCACCCGCGATCGCGAGGCGGTCGTTCGGACTCTGGAGCGTTTTCAGGGCCGCAAGTACGACCATGCGTTGAAGAATGAATTTGAGGTTCCGTACTCGCAGTGCCCGCCGGCCACGATCGAACGGGTCCGGAGGCAGGTGACGTTGGACGCCCTGAAGTCCCTCGTGCGCCGTATGGGATCGCTCGGCGAGAGTCGAAAGACCATTCTGTTCTTCAGCGAAGGATTCGGCCCGACGCCGCTCATCCCCGCTGGCCCTCTGGTCCAACCGAGGGGCGATCCCGACGCCCCGGTCTGCCGCTCGCTGGCGGGGAGCGATTCACCCCCGCAATTTCGCGCCGATCTGCATGACCTCGCGGTGGCGGCGGCTCGCAGCAACGTCGTCATCGTCCCGTTCGACCCGCGTGGTTCTGGCAGCACCGAGTTTCAGATCGACGAAAAGATGAGCAGCAGCCAGGACGCTCAAGCCTTACGCGACAGCCGCGAGACACTCCAGGTCCTGGCGGACGATACGGACGGCCGCCTGGTGCTGAAGCCGGATGATCGCGAGCAGGGGCTGCAGCGAATCATTCGCGATTCACGCGTCTACTACTTGATCGGCTATACCTCGGCGACGCCAGCGGACGGAAAGTTCCACGCGATTCGGGTTCGCGTGAAGTCGGGTGACTTCGTCGTGCGTGCGCGGCAAGGCTACTGGGCCTCGAAAGTGGAGGCGGCCCGTCCAGATACCGGTGGCGCGCCGGCTCCTTCTGGCGTGAATGCCGCACTTGCGGCATTGGTCCAATCAAGCGGAGGGCGGTTCGTCCGAAGTTGGACGGGCGCAGGACGAGACGAGTCCGGACGCACGCGCGTGACCTTCGTCTCGGAGCCAATCGACAGCACCCAACGCTTGTCCGTGTCGTTGCTGGCGGCGAGCGATGCGACGACCTACTTCCAGGGCGCGGTGGGGGCTGATTCGGCTTCGGTGTCACGCGTCGCGTTCGATGCGCCGCCAGGACCGATCCAACTCGTCGTGACCGCACGGAACAGTGATGGCTCGGTTGTCGACAAGATGGTCCAGGAGTTCGTGGTGCCGGACCTGAGCGGCGCATCGCTGACGCTGAGCACTCCGATCCTGTTGCGCGCGGGCACGCCGCAGGAGTGGACCAGGCTGAGCCAGGGCGCTGATGCGGTTCCGACGGCCGCTCGCGAATTCCGCAGGAGCGATCGACTGCTCGTGAGATTTGCCATGCACGGCTCGCCTGGCGCATCATCCAGCGCCCGGATTCTGGATCGACGCGGTGCCCGCATTAGCGAGCTGACCGTGAAGAGTGTCGGTGCAACGTCGGCGCTTCAAGTGGAGGTGCCGCTGGGCAGCCTCGCGCTTGCCGAGTATGTGCTCGAGCTGTCGGCCTTAGGCGATCGAGATCAGCGCGCGAACCAGTGGGTGGCGTTCCGTGTAAGAAACTAGTACCGCGTTGTCAGATTGTGCGGTCGGCCGGAGCCGTGCTGCGGAAGCGAACATTTGCGACCCCAATGGTTCAAGGGAGTCCCTGAGCGAATCCGAAGGGGCGAGCGGCGCGTCGCGCGCGGTAGTTGGGAAACCGAATCGAAGGGCCGAAATCCGCGGCAACTCACGGAGTTGCCGCATTTCGCCGACTGAACCCGAGATGAGGTTTCCCGCGCCGTCTCGCAGTTCGCGGAGCAGCATGGCTCTGGCCGGTCGCCGGCGGATCTGACAGAGTAGTGCTGTTGTCCTGTTGTGTCTTCACACCCGAAGGAGGGTTTTCATGCGACTGTTCATCGGTGCGTGCGTGGTCACACTGCTCTCAGCGTCCGCCGTTGCGCAACAGCCGGCCGCTCAAGCACCACCAGATCTGACGAAGGCGACATACGTCTCCGCCGCCGATCTTGCGGCAATGGTCGCGAAACAACCGGCGGATCGCAATGGCACGATCAGCCGCCTGCTGCAGTTTCCGCCCTACGCCGTCAACATCGAACATCGCGTGGCGGTTGCGCAGACCGCATCGGTCCACGAAACCGAGGCCGAGCTGTTCTACGTGATTGACGGCGGAGCCACATTGGTTACCGGCGGAAAGCTCATCGAGCCGACGCGAAACGGCGCCAACTTGAGCAGCACGAAGGGTGTGGAAGGTGGCGTGTCGCAGAAGCTCGCCAAGGGTGACTTCGTCATGGTCCCGGCCGGCGTGCCACATTGGTTCACCGACATTCAGGGCTCGATCACGCAGATGGCCCTGCATCTGCCGATCATTCCGCCGGCGAAGTAGAGGCTGAAGCCCTAAGCTCTAAGTGTGTTGTACCAGGACATAAGTCTCACTCGGCTTGGCGAAAGTAGAGCTTCCGCCGACCGACCGGCGTCATGCCGGCGAGACTGAAATGCGGTCGTTCATGATTGTAGTACCAGACGAAATCGTCGACGGCGCGACTCCTAGCTGCGAACGTAAAGAGCGGGCGGATATGGAGACATTCGTCGTTGACGGTGCGGAAGAAGCGCTCGACCTTCCCATTCGACTGCGGGGCGTAGGGGCGCAGCAGGTGATGGCGGATTCCCAGGGCCCGCAGGCGTTCTGAAACTGGGTCTGGCGGTCGGCATGCTGCGCGTGGCGCATGGTGAAGGCGAAGGCGTTGTCGGTGTCAGGACGGCGTCAATGGGATACGGCAAGGCCGCGGCGACGCGCTCGAGAAACGCCGTCGCCGCGGCGCTGGTGGGCGCGGTCGTGATCCACACGACGGCCTCTCGGCTGCAGTCATCCACGGCGGCAAATTCGAAATCATGGCAGGCATTACGCAGGGCCGGCAGGTATTTGAAAGCGATGTGGACGAGCTCACCAGGCCGCTGTTTTTCGAAGCGCTTGGGCTTCACCCGCGCAGGTCGAGGCAGCTGATTGACCCCATGCGCTTCCAGTACGCGCTGGACGGTGCCCTGCCCGAGCCCCAGTGCGTGGCTAATCCGGGCCGCACTCTGTCGCCCTCCGCGCAGGGCCAGGATGCGCGCTTCGAGCCGACCACTAATCTGCGTGGGCGACGTCCGCGGCCGGCGACTGCGCGGGCGGAGACCGGCGAGATCGTCGGCTTGGTAGCGAGACCACCAACGCGACAACACTGCTCGGGCGATCCCGAGGTCGGCGCTCAGCGCGGTCAGAGTCACGCCTTGCTCGTGCATTGCCATCAGCTTGGCTCGAAACACTGGGTCGTGGGCCACACCACGCATACGTCGCCTCCATGCGACCGCATCTTACGGATGTGACTTATGTCCTCGTACAACACACCTAATCTCTAATCCCTGATCCCAGCCGTGTTCACCGCTGCGACAGCAGACTGGTCCAATTGAGAACGAACGTGATTCCGGAGGGATTCTGATTCTCGCTTGACATTGAGACCAGGAATCGTTCGGCCTTGGGATCGGGTTGCCAGCTGAAGGCATCCAAAAGGGGCATCAGTGCTTGTGGAGTTCCCGTGCTGAAGCTTGGATTCGCGGTCACCGGGGTCGCCATCAATTTCTGATCGCCCGATTGAAATAGGATTTCAGCGCCATCGCCGCGCCACGAGGGCCGGGAACCTCCTGATGTTGAGATTTGCCATTTGCTGCCGCTCGAACCGGTGTCTCCATCGGGACTGAAGGGGCGGACATACACCTCGGGTTGCCCCGTCTCGTCGGACGTGTATGCAATCCAGCGGCTGTCCGGCGAAAACTTGCCCGCCGTTTCGTGCGCGTCACTCTTCACGACCGCGAAAGGCTTACTCCCGCCAGAGCCGGCGCGGGGCAAGACCCAGAGATCGGCAGTCCCACCTTCGCCCAGGTAGGCGCTGTACAACAGAAAGCGATCATTCACAGACCAGTCGCCTGCGACGATCAGCGAGTCCGAATGAAGCAGTCTTTCTTCGTTACCCGAACCGTCTGCGGCTTTTTGGACGAGGTCGTATCCGCCGTTCTTATTCGGTGCGGTAAAAGTGATGCGGCGGGAATCTGCGGACCACGCGATATTCACGCCGGGAGTAATGGGAGCGAACGTCAGACGCGCAGTCGTGCCGCGACTGAAATCGCGAACCCAGATGTCGATATTCCCTGAAGTCCTGCGGTAATAAGCCGCCCGAGTTCCGTCCGGCGACAGACTCACGGCCAGAATTCCCGCATCGCCGGACTCCTGACTGACCAGTTTCCCCTGCCGATCGCGCCATGTGAACGTGGCATTCACGCGTCCGCCTGCACTGAATGTCAGCACGTCCGAAGAGGCCGCAAACGTTGCGCCCGTCGTCGAGAACGTTTGAATCGAGTCCGCAAGAGAAACGACATTGCCGGTCAATTCAAGCCGATCGTTATCGAATGCCTGCGCCATGAGCGTGTCTTCTCTCATGAAGAGCAGGTGCCCGCGCTTCGAATCGCTTGTGGCCGCGTAAACGGCACCGTACGGTGTCGACACCAACATCTTGGGACTCTGAGCGTCGAGCGTTTCGTCCAGGGAGCCGACGTAGATCCCGCTGTTGCCGGCTAGGCTCGAGCTGCGCAAATACACGAAATGCCGTCCGTCCGGCAGAAATGTCGGCCGGCGGTGATACACCTCGTGGCGTGCGTCGTCGACAGCCGTGATCTGGATCGGTTCACCTCCTGTTGCAGGTACGCGCATGATGCCGTCGCGGGGGAAGAGGATAACGCCTTCCGGACTCCAACTCCCCAACGCGATCGGAGCGCCGCCCGATAACTCACAAATGGTTTGGGTCGGCCCGCCGCTGATATTGATTTTCTTGATCTTGCTGTCAGCAAGAACGGCCACGAACTGGTTGTCCGGCGACCAGGCAACAATCGACGACAACGTCCCAGCTTCCATGACGGTGCGCGTCGTTCCTGATTCGAGCGAATGGACGAACAAACGCGGAACTCCCTGCGCATCGTCGCCCGCATAGGCGAGTTTCTGACCGTCGGGCGACACGATCATCTCGCGGGCGGAACCGTCGGGAATCTGAAATCGAGCCGGCGGGGGCGCGACAGCTTCAGTCTCCTGAAAATGCACGAATGCGAGCCCGGACAGCGCCACGCCCAGACCGATTGCGGTAGCCCAGGCCCAACGCGCGCTGCCGGCAGCGGCAGGAGCCGACACGGTTCCGATTGGGCTATCGTCATCGAGCAGCAACCACGCATCGCCGATGTCGCGCAACCGCTTTCGCGGATCCTTCTGCAGACAGCTTCGCAAGAGACGTTGTACTTTCGGAATACCGTCGAGCTTCGGCTCCTCTTTGATCACCGCTGCGAGTGTTTCGCCGACATCTTCTCCAAGAAACGGGCGCTTTCCTGTGATCAGTTCATACAGCACGACACCGAACGCCCAGATGTCTGCGCGCGTATCGACGGGTTTGCCACGAGCCTGTTCGGGAGCCATGTACGCGGCGGTGCCGAGGATCATTCCGGGCTGCGTCATGCTGAAGTTGGCAAACGTCGGCGAGTTCTCATCAGGGGAAAGCGGCGCGGCGCCGTCGTGCAGCTTCGCCAATCCAAAGTCGAGGACCTTCACGGCTCCGTCGGGTTTGACTCTGATGTTGGCCGGCTTCAGGTCGCGATGCACGATGCCCTTTTGGTGAGCCGCTTCAAGAGCGCTCGCCAACTCGCGGGCAATGCGCAACGCTTCGTCCAACGGCAACGGGCCTTTTGGCGATTCACCGTCGACCAGTTCCATCACCAGGAAGTTCGGCCCGACGTCGTACAACGTGCAGATGTGGGGATGATTCAAGGCTGCGACAGCGCGCGCTTCCCGATCGAACCGCTCGCTGAAGGTGTCCACCGAGATCTTGATGGCGACATCCCGCCCGACACGTGCGTCGCGCGCACGATACACCTCGCCCATGCCACCTTTCCCAATCAGGGCCAGGATTTCATACGGTCCGAATGTGTCTCCAGGATTCGCGGCCATGAAGGCCGCGGCAATCTTACCGCAACTACTCTTGCTTGTTCCGCGGTCGGCTTAACTTGCGTTCGAGCGTCTCGCGCAGCGCCGACCGGAACGATGGACAACCACGGGGCGGAGACGAAGCACCAACTCGCCGTACTCTTCCTCCTTCTCCTCGAACATTTCGGGCCAAAGATTTAGATTCAGTTCGCTCGCGGGAGTAGTTTCGATTCTAATGTGTGACCGGCTGGCGGCAGTTAGCATGGCGCCATCGGTTCCAAGCCGCGCGCCAGGCCGACCCGATACGCGGCTGCACGTCTTGACGCACGACTGCGCGTATTTTGGGGCCGCCGGGTTATCGACGTCTGGCGCGGGCAAGCTTGATTTCTAGCCCTGGCTGACGTGACGTTTTTCAGGCACTTCGCGATCCATCCCGAATTTCAGACGCTCGTATGGCCGAACGGCGCTGATTTCGGACGGAGTTCCGTACTTTTAACTTTCACTTCTAACTTTCGAATCCCTCATCCCCAATCCCTGATCCCAGATCTCGAACCTTCGATGGTTGTCGGTGGCCACGGAGAACTTCAAACTCGGCGTGGTGGCCGCGACAGGCGGGATCGCACCGCTCTCGTGGTCGTCGCGGCCCTCAACCTTGTCCTGGATTTCGACTTCATCGAAACGGGAGTGGAGCGCGGCGCCCCGAAGCACATGGAGTGGTACGGCGCGTTCGGGCTGCTCGTGATCCTCGTGTGGCTGTGTCACGGGAGCATTCACCAGCGGCGCTGGATCCTATACCAGATCTTCCGTGAACCAACCCCACTAATGCTGACTATCGTCCCTGCCGGCGTGCCGCATTGGTTCACCGACATTCAGGGCTCGATCACGCAGATGGCCCTGCATCTGCCGATCATTCCACCGGCGAAGTAGAGGCTGAAGCCCTAAGCCCTAAGCCCTGAGTCGATCACCGAAGCCCTGAGTCGATCACCGTAGCCCTGAGTCGATCACCATCCCACCGCCTGTCCGTCCTTGCGATGGTCGGACCCAGCGCGATAGACGCCGTTCACGGGAAGGTCCTCGGTGATACTTCGGCGATCGGTAGTCGGCTCAGGCAAGTTCGGATCCCGCGTGAACAGGATGCCCTGATAGCCGCCGACCGATCCGCCGTTCGCGGCGCGGACCTCGTGTCCCTTTGCTCGGAGCGCCGCGCCCACCAGGTTGAACAGATTGGTTTCGAGCGAGAGGGTATTCCCGCTCTGATTGTGGGTGAACCGCGCAGCATCGGTCGTCATCTGGACGTTCATGCCGAGATCGATCAGGTTGACCATGTGCTGTGCGTGGGTTTCGGGCTGCACGCTGCCACCCATGTTGCCAAACGTCATCAGCGGTTGGCCGTCTTTCATCACGAACCCGGCGATGATCGAGTGGAAGGGCCGCTTGTGGGGGGCGACGATGTTCGGGCTCTTGGGATCGAGCGAGAACGCGGAGCCGCGGTTGTGGAGCACAAAGCCGTACGGCGGGACGGTGGCTCGGCTGCCGTAGACGCTGAACACGCTGTGAATGAGCGACACCATGTTGCCCCAGCGATCGGCGGTGGTCAGGTAGATCGTGCCGCCCTCGAGCCCGCCGCCAACCGCCGGCTTCGCGGCGTGTTCGGGGTCGATCTTGCTGCACAAGGTCGCCGCGTACGATTTCGAGAGCAGTTCCTTCACCGGTACCTGCGAAAACTTGGGGTCGGCGTTGCGCGCCTGAAGGTCTGAGTACGCGAGCTTCTTGGCTTCCACGAGCAGATGCCAGTACATCGGATCCGACGGCCCAAGCTTCGTCAGGCTGGTGTTGAGCTTCGGCACACACACTTCGAGAATATTCAGCATCTCGAGGGCCGCGAAGCCCTGCCCGGGCGGCGGCAATTCGAACACGTCGTAGCCGTGGTAGTTGGTGGAGATCGGATCGATCCACTCCGATTGGAAGTCGGCGAGGTCGGCCGCGGTCATAACGCCGCCGTTCGCCTGAACTTTTTTCACGATCGCTGATGCGATATCCCCTTTGTAGAACGCATCGCGACCCTGCTTCTGGATCAGTCGAAGCGCGGTGGCAAGTGCCGGATTGCGGATGATGCTGTACAGCGCCGGCGCCGCCTCGCCTGCGAGGAAGGTGAGCTTCGAGTCGGGATCGTTGCGAAGCCCGTTGACCGCTCCACGCAGGTCGGCGGCTCGTCGCTCCGCCTGTCCCCACCCTTCGTCGGCGATTCGGGCGGCGCGTTCAAAGGTATCCTTGAATGTCAGGGTACCGAAGCGCTTCAAGAGCGCGTCGTACCCGGAGATCGCACCTGGCACCGTCGCTGAGTTCACCCCGTTGCCGGGCATGCTCCTCACCTTCAGTTTCTCGGTGAAGAATTCTGGCGTCCAGCCCGCGGGTGCCCAGCCACCCGAATTCAGCGCGTACAGCTTCTTGTCTTTGGCCGACCAGACCAGCGCGAAGAGGTCGCCGCCGACCCCGGTGTCGTTCTGCGACGTGACATCGAGGACGGCGCCGGCGGCCACGGCGGCGTCGATTGCATTACCGCCCTGACGCAAAATATCCAGCCCCGCCTGCGCCGCCAGCGGATCGCTGGTCGAGACGATCCCGTGGCGCGCGATGACTTCCGAGCGCCCCTGGCCCAGCCACCCTTGTGCCCGAGACCCCGGCACCGCCTTGATGTCAGCGGTGGGCGTCGGCTTGTCGGCCGACGGGATGCCGAAAGGGTTCGGCGACTGGGCGGTTCCGACAGCAGCCCAAACGGCAACGGTCAGCGCGGCCACGAACACGGATCGGCGGTAGTTGGATCGCATGCAGTTCTCCCGTGAATATCGGCAATCGTCTCGTACTTCCTCGAGCGCGACGAGTGAATTCTACGCCAGGGGATCCACGTTAAGATTCCCGACGTGTGGACGGTCCTGACGCAAGCCTTGAAAGCTTGGAAGAGCGCCAAAGCGATCGCGCTCCTCGCGGTGATTGCCTTTGCTGTCGGCATCGGCGCGACGACGGCCATCTTTACGGTCGTCAACCAGGTGATGCTCAAGCCGCTGCCGTATCCGGAAGGCGACCGGTTAGCCGCGCTGTTTGGTGCGAAGCTCAATGAACCCGGGCGGCTCGCGTCGAACACGGTGCCCGATCTGTTGGAGTATCAGCAGCGTACCACCAGCTTCGACGTGTTCGGCTGGTTCCTCCTGAACAACTTCAATCTGACCGCTCCGGGCGAGCCGCAGTATGTCGACGGAGCGGCCGTCACACCGTCGCTGGCGCAGCATCTCGGCGTCAACCCCGTCAGCGGGCAGTGGTTCACAGACGACAGTGGTGCGGTCATTTCCGATGCGCTGTGGAGACGACTGGGCGCCAATCCAGGCATCGTTGGTCAGCCGATCACCCTCAGCGGACGCCGCCTCACGATTACGGGCGTCATGCCTCCCGACTTCCGTCTACCGGTCAGCGGCCCAGGTGTCGGTTCGATTCAGAGCGACATCTGGACCTATCTCGATCCGCTCGGCAGAGCACCAGGCTCGAATGAGGGCGCCTTTTTCGCTTACGCGAGGCGAAAGCCTGGTGTGACGTTGGCTCAGGCTCAAGCCGATGTGAGGCGCGCTGCCGTTGAGATCGCGAAACTCGACCCCGCAACGCACCCCTTCTATACGGGGCAGCTGAACGACTTGCGCGAGATGACCTACAGCGATCTCCGGTCGACGTTGCTGCTGTTGTTCGGTGCCGCAGGACTGCTGCTGCTCATTTCCTGTGCGAACGTTGCCACGCTGCTCCTGGCCCGATCAGTGGCCCGGGCTCGCGAGACCGCGATTCGTGTGGCGCTCGGCGCCTCTCACGGTCAACTCGCCCTTCGATATTTTGTCGAAGGAGCGGTCCTGGCGGTGGCGGGCGGGATCGCAGGTGTCGTGCTGAGCGTCGCGCTGGTTCGGCTCATGGTCTGGATTGGATCCGCCTATCTGCCAGCGAGGGAAGAGATTGCCGTCGACTGGAAAGTGATCGTGTTCGGGCTCGGTATCGCCTTTCTGGCGAGCGCGCTGTCGAGCCTGGCTCCGTTGTGGCAGGCGGTCCGGACGGCCCCGAACGACGTGCTCACAGAAGGCGTGCGCGCATCGGTTGGCGCCGGCATCCGCCGATTGTCACAAACACTCGTCGTCGCCGAGATTGCGCTGGCGTTCACGCTCCTCGCCGTGAGCGCCGTACTGGTCGCTCATCTTCGTCACCTGACGCAGATATCGCCGGGCTTCGAACCCGATCAGCTGCTGACGTTCGAGCTCACGCTCGCGGACGCGTCGGCGTCTTCTCCGACACGGGCGTTATTCGAGACGCGGCTGATCGAAGCCATCGAGGCGGTTCCGAGTGTTGGCGGCGCGGCGTTGGCCAGCCAGCTGCCACTCGGTGGGTGCTGCTTCGGTGGCACCATCCACCCGGAAGGACGAAGCCCAAGTGAGGATCGAGCCGAGCGGGTGAGTTTCGTCCTGATCAGTCCGGGGTACTTCCGGACCATGGGGATTCCGCTGCGCCGCGGCCGGGTGCTCAATGAGGGTGACGCGCGAGAAGGGCTGCTGTCCGTGGTCATCAACGAGACGGCCGCGAATCGATATTGGCCGGCGAGCGATCCGGTGAGTGCGTATGGGCGGCTGAACCAGCCTGACGGCGATCGGTTTCAGGTGGTTGGCGTGGTCGGCGATGTCAGGAACGATGGATTGAACAAACCACCCGAAGCGGAGATCTACCTGCTCAGCGCCACGCACGCGATGAACCCTCTGTATTTCGTGGTGCGATCGCCGCTGCCGATGGAACGTCTCGTGCCAGACGTTCGACGCGCGGTTCAGGGCATCGACCCTTCGTTACCGATTCACGACCCGACGCTGATGAACCAGTTCGTTCAAGAGGCTCTCCAACTCGAACGCGTGGGATCGCTCACGATGATCTCCTTCGGGGCGGCGGCGCTGTTGATGGCGACTCTCGGCATCTACGGAGTCGTGTCGTACTCGGTGCGCCAGAGAACGGTCGAGATCGGTACTCGCATGGCGCTCGGGGCGGTTGGCCGCGACGTGTTGGCGCTCGTCGTGGGTGGCGGCATGAAGATGGCGGTGTATGGCGTGGCACTCGGCGGCGTGGCCGTGGTCGGCGCCGCGTGGCTGCTCGTCCGCTACTTCGAGATTCGCGATCTAGGCTGGCTGCCATTTGCGTCTTCAACCGGCATCGTGGCGCTTGTCGCGGGCGCCGCGTCTTTCTCGCCGGCGTGGCGGGCGACGCTGCTGTCTCCAATGGTGGCCATTCGCAACGAGCCAGGATCGATCTGGCGCTCCATCGTCAGCGACATGGCCCGATCGGCTTCCGACTCAGAGGATGCGACGGGCATTGCCGACGGCGTACTGCTGACTGAGTTCGTGGCCGCCGCCAGGAGCGCCGATTCATTTGCGGAAGCGCTTCAACTCGCTTTGCACACACTGAGCCGCAAGCTCGGAGCGCAGTGGGCTGTGTTGCTGGAGAAGAGGTCAGCTCAGGACTATCACGGTGTGACGGCGACGGGAGCATTGGGACTGGCCGACTGGTCCCTGCCCGCCCAGGGCTTCCTCCTGAATCGATTCCAGGCCTATCCGTTCCCCCTTCCGTTCAGCAGCAGCGAGTTCGAGGTGCTGGTGCGGTGGGCCGGTGAACACAAGCCCGCACGACTCGCCGAAATCGAGACCCTGAGGGACGCCTCGGTTCGGATGGCGGTGCCGCTCCGGACGAAGAAGGAATTCCTCGGCGTGCTGTTGCTCGGTCCGCCAACCGAACGCGACCAGTACGGAGCGGCGGACGTACAGGTGCTGGTCAACTGTGCGGACCAGTTCGCGCTCATGATGGAGAACGCTCGATTGACCGATCGGGTTGTCGAGCAGGACCAGCTGCGGCGTGATCTCGCACTCGCCGCGGAAGTTCAAAAGCGGCTGCTCCCCGAGCAGCCGCCACTCATGAATCTCGCGCAGCTCGCCGCCGTCAGCGTCCCCGCCCGGGGCATCGGCGGCGACTATTACGACTTCATCGACGCCGGCGACCATCAGATTGGTATCGCCCTGGCCGACGTTTCGGGCAAAGGCGTGGCCGCCGCGCTGATCATGTCGGCGCTGCATGCCTCGCTCCGGATCATCTCCACTGAGGGCAGCCTGTCTCTCCCCGAGCTGGTTGCGAAGGTGAACCGGTTCCTCTTCCGCTCAACACCGTCGAACAAGTACGCCACGTTCTTCTACGCGCAGGTCGACGGCAAAAGCCTCACGCTGCGCTACGTCAATGCCGGCCATAATCCGCCCTATCTCGTGCGAGCTGATGAAATCCAGGAGCTGGCCACGGGCGGAGCCGTGGTCGGGATGTTTCCCGAGATGAGCTACGAAGAAGCGACGATCAATCTCCAGCCGCACGACGTCCTCGTGGCCTTTACTGACGGCGTGACCGAGGCGCAGAGTCCGGGCGACGAGGAGTTCTCCGAGGACCGGCTGAAGGATCTGCTGCGTCAGATCGTGCACTTGCCAGCGCAGGAGATTTCCGCGCGCATTGCGGCCGCCCTGCGAGACTGGATCAAGGACGCCGACCAATATGACGATCTGACGTTCATCGTCTTGAAGGTAAACTAGCCGCCTTCCGCCGGACGAGCCCTGACCGTCAGCACCGGACAGCCCGCGCTCCGGACGACTCGTTCCGCGACGCTGCCGGCGATGAGATGGCCAACCATTCCGCGACCGTGTGTCCCCATGACGATGAGATCCACATGTTCCTCGGCTGCGCACTGCACGATGGCGACCGCCGGCGCCGTGGACGTCCGGAGGATGGTCGTGGCGCGGAGCGTATGGCGATCCTCCTCGTTGAGCAGGCTGTTCAATGCCTTTCGGGCGGCGTCCTCGACCTGCGCCTGAACCTCTGGGTACGCGGCGAAGACAAACTCGCTCGCATACTGTGAAATAACGTTTCCCACGACGTGCAGGAGCTGCAGCGTCGCGCCAAACGTGGCGGCCAGTTCGCGGGCATAGTCGAGCGCTGCAGCCGATGCTTCCCCGAAGTCGGTCGCCACGAGAATCTTCTTGAAGACAGCCACAGTCACCTCGGCTTTTAGATTATCGTGGAGAACGGCAAGCTGGCTAGTCAGCCCGCCAGAGTCAGTCGATGATCGAGGAGGTATGGTGTGATGGGAGACAGGACATCCTGGGAAACGTTCAAGGCCGAAGGGGAGAGCGTCCTCCACAAGGTCAAGGACCTGATTCACGAAGGAAATGTGCGACGCGTGATCGTGAGGCACCAGGGGCGCACGGTTGCCGAGTTCCCGCTCACCCTGGGCGTGGTTGGCGCCGCGCTGGCGCCGGTCGTAGCCGCGATCGGTGCCATCGTCGCTCTGGTCAAAGACTGCACAATCGAGGTGGAGCGGGCGGACGGGGAGCCTGAGAAGAAGTCGGACACCGGGGCCGGGGCTGCCTAGTTGCGCGTGGCCGCCGCATGCGGCGGCGTGCGACGCGGTCCCGGCTCGGTGCGGGGCATCGTTTCGTGTTTTCGTGTCGTGGCTCTCTGAGGACTCTGCGTTGTACGTCGTTGAACCGGGGACTCGCCTAACCGACCGGGCTGGCGGGAACCCCGAGATACCGATCGAGCCAGGCGAGAATCTCGCGCACCACCTGGCTTCGCGGCAGCGGGTCGTGCCCGGCGTCGAAGACCACGTGCCGTTTGTCGGCCGCGGCCGTGCCGAGAGATTGGAACAGCGGCTTCTGTGAGGTTTCGAACGGGAACACGTAATCGTGCCGGCCCGTCATCATCAGGGTCGGAATCGTGATGTGCGGCGCATAGTTGACCGCGTCGGTTTCAGCCGGCAGCCGTCGGTAGGTGAAGCCGGCGCTGTGCAGCACGGCGACGCGGAAGCGCGGTTCGAGCGCGAGCAGCGGCAACGGCATCGACGCGCCGAAGCTCCGGCCGTAGTACCCGATCCGGTTCATGTCGATGTCGCCACGAGTGCCGAGATAGTCGAGCGTGCGGCCGATGTCCTGCCGCCACTGCAGGAGACGTTGCCGTGTCGCGCGGAAGTAGGCCTCACCGCTCAGGCCGAGCGTTTCATCCCAGCGTTCGAATGATCCCTTGTACACGGGCAGCACCAGCGCGCGGCCGCTCTTCACGACGTAGTCGGCCGGGTAGAACGCGCTGCTCGAGGTGCGGGACTGAAAGGGATTGAGCGCCGGAAAGTAGACCACTGCCT
>Ga0111538_10001655_pt1 | contig 31382 bp, 36 predicted proteins | sample SoiMethybrSBSTD1_FD_79669 | JGI IMG/M metagenome (GOLD analysis project Ga0111538, IMG submission 79669) | Bulk soil microbial communities from a Populus tree surrounding site in Tennessee, USA - Soil MetaG P. TD hybrid SBSTD1 (version 2)... | ecosystem: Environmental > Terrestrial > Soil >... | reverse complement strand
GATTGTCCGATTGCCTAAGAATGCTCATCGCCATCGAAGGTAGATGTGGCACGGGTAGCAAGCCCTTCGGGACGGGTGGGCCACCGCGCCGTTGACGATCGCGCCGAGAATCAGCAACGACGCGACTTGGATCAGGCGGCGCTTCACGCCCTCACGCCTCCTGCCCGTTGCCCGCGACAGACGTTCCCCCCGGCCGCCCGTCGCCTCCGGCCCCCCCCGATTCGATGGCCAGCCGCCGCACGTGCGTGGGAGAGGCTGACAGCGCGGTGAAGCGCACGTTGCCGATGTCGAACCGCTCGCCGGTGCGCGGCACGTGGCCAAGGTGCGAGATGACCAGCCCGGCCACCGTGTCGTAATCGCCCTGCTCGGGCAGGCTCAGGCCCATCTGGGCGTTGAGTTCGTGCACGCGGTAGCGGCCATCGACCTCGGCCCGGTGTTCATCGATGGTCTTGAGTTGCGGCTCGCGCTGGTTCAGGGGCTCGTGCTCATCGCGGATGTCGCCGACGATCTGCTCGAGGACATCTTCGATGGTGACCAGGCCCGCGGTGGAGCCGAATTCATCGATCACGATCGCCAGGTGCACCTCGCTGCGCTGGAAGTCGGCGAGGAGGTTGCGCACGGGCTTGGTTTCGGGGACGACGATAGGGTGCCGCAGCAGCGGCTGCAGGCGGAAATCGTCGACATCGGTGCCGAGGAAGGGAATCAGGTCCTTGAGGTAGAGGATGCCGACGATGTTGTCGAGGTTCTGGCGGTAGACGGGGATGCGGCTGTGGCCGGCGGTGGCGATGAAGCCGCGAATGCTGCGAAGGTTGTCGGTGAACTCGATGCCTTCGATCTCCGGGCGCGGCGTCATGATCTGCGAGACTTCGGTGTTGGTGAACTCGACGACGTTCTCGAGGATTTCGGCCGAGACGATATCGAGGGCGCCGAGGCGCTGGGTGTCTTCGATGCTTTCGAGGAGCTCGCCCTCTGCGTCATGGCGGTCGCGCGGGCCGGCGAGGCGGCGCACCATGGTGTCGACCACGCTGCCGGCACGGGTGATGGGCGTGAGGGTGATGGTGATGAACTTGATGAGCGGCAGCCACGACGCGACGATCGCAGCGCCCAGGTGACGCGAGAGGGCCTGGGCGAGGACGACCGTGGTGAGCCAGATGACCAGCCCGGCGATGACGCCGGCGAGAATGAGGTGCCACCACGTCACCGTCGCCTGCGTGCGCAAGTTGAGCACGGCGGCGAGGGTGAGGATGTACACCGACATACGCGCGAAGGTGCGCAGCAGCGCGGTGGCGAGCGTGGCGGAGTCGAGACGGTCGTACAGCCAGTCGGCAGCGCCGATCATGTTGTTGCGCTTGAGCCGCCGCTCCAGCGATGAGCGCGACATGTGCAGCATCGCGAGGTTGAGCGTGGACAGGAACGTGCCCAGCACCACGAACGCCAGCATGAGCAGGATGATGAGGATCACGGCTGATCCTCCTTGCGTGTGGCGGGCGGCGGCGCGTGGAAGACGGCGCCCACGCCGATGTCGCGCAGGATGTCGTCTTCCAGTGCGTGCATGCGGCGCCAGGAGTCTTCATCCTGATCGTCGTAGCCGAGGCAGTGCAACAGGCCATGCACGCAGTAGAGGAGCAGTTCGCGCTCGATTGGGTGCTGGAGTTCGGCAGCGCGGCTGGCGGCTTCATCGGCGCAGATGACGATGTCGGCCTCGACGGGCTGGCGCTTGTCGGTGCGGAGGTCGAAGGTCAGCACATCGGTGGTGGTGGCATCGCCTGAGTGGGACTCGTGCAGCGCGATCATGCGCGCATCATCGACGATGAGCACGTTGAGGCGCGCGATGGCGGCGCTTTCACGCGCGGCAATGAGCGCGGCCGCTCGCTCAAGGTTCGCTGCGATCCAGTTGACCTGAACCGGTTGTACAAGGCCCGGCGCGGCTCGCACCTCGATGCGGGCGGCCGGAGGCTCATCGGACGCGGCGCGATCGCCCGCGGAGGCGTCCATTTCATCGGGATTAATGGCGGAGGCGTGCGGCATGGCGGCAACGGCGGCGACGCAATCGCCCGAACGCGCAACGAGCATGATACCACGAGAAAACCGCGTGAACGCAGGCTGCGCTGCACGCGCGGCGCGTGCGGTGCTTACCTCAGCGCGCGCCGGCCCCCACTGTCATTGGAGTGAGTTTCGCCGAGGGCACACTGTGCATTGCGGGCTTGACGCGCGCTTCGAATTCGCTGCGATACTTATTGACGATGGTGCGCGTCGCCCAGTTGGTTCCGTCGGCGAGGCCGCAGATCGTCGTGCCGGGCATGATGCCCTGCGAGCCGGCGAGTTCCAGCAGGAGGTCGAGATCCTTGCTCGTCGCATCGCCGCGCTCGATGCGGCAGAGAAGTTTGTAGATCCACTGCGCGCCTTCGCGGCAGGGCGTGCACTGGCCGCAACTTTCGTTCTTGAAGAAGCGCGCGATGTTGCGGGCCACGGCGATCATGTCGGTGTCTTCATCGAACACAGTTGGGCACGCGGTGCCCAGTCCCATGACGTCGTACTTGCGGCCGATGTCGAAGTCCATCTCGGCGTCGAACTGATCGGGGCCGAGGATGCCCATCGACACGCCGCCGGCGATCGCGCCCTTGTACTTCTTGCCGCCGCGCATGCCGCCGCAGAAGTCGTTGACGAGTTTCGAGAGTTGGATGCCGAGATCGACCTCGTAGCAGCCGGGACGATTGACGTGGCCGCTGACGCCCATGAGTTTGGGGCCGAAACTCGGCGGAGAATTCGGGATGGATGATTCGCAGCCCATCGCCTTCCACCACGCGACGCCGTGCTCAACGATCGGGCACACTGCCGCGAGGGTTTCGACGTTGTTGACGATCGTCGGCCGGCCGAAGAGCCCCTTCACCGCGGGAAACGGCGGCTTGATGCGCGGCCAGCCGCGCTTGCCCTCGATGGCTTCGAGCAGGCCGGTCTCCTCGCCGCAGATGTACGCGCCGGCGGAACGATGCAGGTAGCACTCGACGGCGAACTTGTTCTTGCCCTTGAGAAGTCCCTGCTTGCCAAAGATGCCGTGCTCGTAGGCTTCCTTGATGGCGTTCTCGACGACGTGGGCCTGGTGGTGATACTCGCCGCGGATGAAGAAGTACGCGGTGTCGAGTTGGCACGCGTAGCTGGCGATGGCAATGCCTTCGAGAATGATGTGCGGGTCGTAATCGCAAAGCAGGCGATCCTTGAACGTGCCGGGCTCGGCTTCATCGCAGTTGACCGCGAGGTATCGCCTGCCTCCATCGATTGGCGGAAGGAACGTCCATTTCAATCCGCAGGGGAATCCAGCCCCTCCGCGGCCACGGAGTTGCGATTCCTTGACCATGTCGACGATCTGCGCGGGCGTCATCGACAGGGCCTTGTCGAGCGCCTGGTATCCGCCGGTCTTGACGTACTGGTCGTACGAGACGGTGCGGCGCTCGGTGGGCTTGCCCCAGGGCGGAGTCGGAATGCGCTTGCAGAGGACGGGCTTGTCAACGGACATGGGAGGGCATGATAGCGAACATGCCACAGCGACTACTTGTCCTCAGGCACAAGCCTTTCCGTTGAAGAGGCCATGCGGATCCACGTGTCGAGCACGGCCATGGCGCTGAAGAACGCGAGTATCCACGCGATGCATCCGACCGGTGCGTGAAGCCATCGGACCCAGAAGGACGCAATGCCGGCAGCGAGGAACGCGGCCGTCAGCGGAATGCTCCACATGAGGGCGCGCCGCGCCTTGCGAATCTGCCGCCGATGCTGCGCGTTGACGCGGCGCGGATTCTTCGCCTTCTCGAGTTCCTTGCGCCTGGGGATGGCATGGCCGCATTCGGGGCAGGCGCCTTCGAGGTTCGCGGTGTACAGGTCGTAGCCGCACTGCGGACAGAGAAAGTGATGGCCGACCTGACGAGTCATGCTGAAACCTGCTCGGAGAGAACGGGCCTTTCAACGGCCAGATGAGGTATGCGAGCGGGGTTGGCGTGGCCTGAGGGACTGGAATCTCTGCGGGCGCACCGCTTGTTTGCGCATTGTTCTGAGACACGCTTCTTCTGCGCGAGCAGTCGGTCCTGGTCTCATTCGAGGATGCCTTGCCATGCTTGTTCATCGACTCATTTACGCCTTGCTCCTCATGATGTGGTGCTTCGCCTGCGTCGTTGGGTGCGACGGCTCGGATGCCGCTTCGGGCGGCGGCGGCATCTCCGGCGTCTACAGCTCCGTCGAAAATGATGAACTCAAGTTCGAGTTCTCCGCCGGCGGAACCGTCGTCGCCAGCATGGCCGGCGAGAAGGGCCAGCCGGGAACCTACAGCGTCGATGGCGAGAAGGTCATCGTCGATTTCAGCGGGCAGAAGACCATCTTCATCCGCGATGGCGACTGCATGACGGACCTTCAGAACATGTACGGCAAGATGTGCAAGGGCGGCGCGGCCGGCGCGGCTGCGAACGTCTCGACGCGCACGCCGCCGCCCACATCGGGCACATGGGTCGCCGCCAACGAGGACGGCGCGTTCACGATCGAATTTGTGTCGGCCGGCAAACTGGCGATGACGATGACGCCGTCAGCCGCGATTCCCAATGCCAGGCCGGATACGCAGGATGGGACGTTCACCATCGAAGGCGACGCGCTGTATGTGACGCTCGCCAACAGCACGCCTGTGGTGCTCAAGTGGGTGAACGGCGCGTACGAGAGCACCGCGTTCGGCCTGCCCATGAAGTTCACAAAGAAGTGATCGTGCGGGATCGATTGGCCGCGCGGTCATCGGACCGCAAGGGCCGAATCGAGCCGCTTGCGCACGATGGCCATGTGATGCCGCGTGTGGCCGGCGATGATGAACGCCAGCGCGCGGACGCTGACGGTTGCGCCGTTGGCCTCCCCGGTGCGAGTCCAGGCCTCCTGCGGCAGGTGGCGGAACAGGTGCAGCGTCGAGTGCCGGACGCCATCGAACTCATCGGCGAGGTCCGCCAGCGGAAGGCGATCGAACTCGCCGCTGCGGGCATAGATGTTCTCGTCGAAGCCGGGCAGAGCGGTGCTGTCGCCGCGTGCGAAGCGCAGCGCGCGGTAGCCGAAGACGCGCTCCCCATCGATCAGGTGGCCGGCCACCTGCCTGATGGTCCAGGTGTACGGCGCGTGCAGCACTCCTGCCTGCGATTCGGGAACCGATCGCCACAGCGCGGCAGCGTTCTTGCGCTGCTGCTCGAGCACATCGAGGATGTCGTTCTCGGTCACGAGGGCGACGTACTTGCCGTAGTACGGCGCATGTTCATTCGGCGCAGGGCGTGCGGTGATCATGGCCCGTTGATCGTAGCACTCGCGGCCCTGTCATTCACGACTTGAACATGGGCTCGGCAATCGTGGCGCCACGGGCGAGAAACGTCTGAACATCCTCGGCGAATCGCAGCGGCTGCTCCCAGTTGGGCGAGTGGCCGCAGTGACGATACAGCAGGAGCTTCGAGCCGCTGATCGCCTGCGCCAGGGCCCGCTGTTCCTGGGCGCTGAAGACGGCGTCGCGCTCGCCGCCGATCACCAGCGTCGGGCAGGTCAGATTGACATCGCTCAGAGCCTGCTGATCGTTGAACATGGCGTCGATCGCTTCGCGCCACACGCGCGGCTGCACGCGCCCGCTGGCTTCCACGCATGCGTTGAAGAACCACTCGGGAACGAGCCGCCGATCGAAGAGGGTACCGGTCTGGAAGCCCTCGACGAACTCGCGCGGGATGCTTTCGCCCAGCGCGTGGACCTCGCCTCGAAGGCCCCGCACCTCGGAGTTGTCAACGGTCCGGGCTGCTCCAACGAGGATCAGACGCTCAACGCGATCGGGATGGTCCGCCGCGATCCGCCGCGCAACGAAGCTCCCCATCGAGTGTCCGATGAACGCCGCACGGTCGATTCCCAGGTGCATCAGCAGCGCAACGACATCGGTCGCGAAGGCATCGAATGTGAAGTCGCCCGATGGCGTGGACGAGTCACCATGGCCGCGCAGGTCGACGGCGATCACGCGATGCGTCTGAGCCAGCAAGGGCATGACCGGTCGGTACGAATGCCAGGAATCGGTATAGCCGTGCAGACAGACGATGATGGGCTTCTCAGCCTCGCCCATCTCGGCATAATGCAGCCGTATGCCCGATGGCAGATCGACGCTGGTGCGGCGAATTGATGGATCGTCGTCGCCCGCGATCGAAGAAGGACCAGCGCGCGATGGACGTGCAAGGGTCAGGCTGCCCGCGATGGCCGCGGCGGTCAGTTGGATGGCTTCGCGACGAGTGAGTGCGTTCATGTTGGTGTCTCCGGGAGCGTCGAAGACACCTACGGCAAAGGCCGCCGCCGTCCATCATGCGGAACACGATTCAAATGAACGACGCCCGCGGACAGGCGATCCGCGGGCGTCGAGGGAACGGGCGATGGACAGGGGGCGGAAGGTCTCTCTCAGCTCTCTCCGCGACTTAGTGTCCCTGCTGATAGAAGAACATGGCCATGCCGATGCCCAGGACCGCCGCGCCAACTCCGCCGCCCATCAGGGACATGAACATGACGAAGTAGCCGGCCGCGCCTTCGAAGGTGGACATTCTCGTGGCCTTGGCGTAGTAGGCGCTGCCAGCGAAGGCGACGATGAAGCCGATCACCGAGCCGACGATCGCGCACAGCAATCCGTAGACCAGCCACATGCGCGCCGGGTCGTAGCCGGGCGTGACGATGGCGATCGTGAGGGCGCCGAGAATCGTCCACAGGGCCCACGAAACGACAGTGGCCGTGACCAGTTGTCTGGCCCCGGTGAGGTGCCAGCGCTGGATGAGACGGAATCCGCGGCCGATGGTCAGGCCAGCAAGACGATTCACCGGGCCGGGTTTGGCTCCGAGGGGCTGCAACCGCAGGAGCACCGCGGAAACGGTGCAGACGACGGCGACGACGATCGAGTAGGTAAGGATGGTCAACCACATGATGGCAATCACACTCCAGAGGACTCGCTGCATTCCTGGCAGTCGGTCCTCCTTGATAGGAAACGGATTTGGAAGGCTTGAGGCGCAACTCCCGGCGAAACAGGCTGATTCAGCACACTTCCGGGCTACTGGCGCGGCCAGGTGCGCTCCGCCCAGGCCAATTCCTTGCCCGAGCCGTGGGCGGGAATCGACTTCGGGTCAATTCCGAGCAGCTTGCAGACGGCCTTGAACGCCGCCTTGCGATCAGCCTCATCGTTGTCGGGAAGAAGCCGCAGCAACAGCGGCCGGAACTTCGGATCGAACGCGGCCATGTCGTCGCTCAGGCCGGCCATGTCAAGCAGGGCTGAGGCAAAGTGCAGCGAGAGAGCCGGCTTCTCCTGCGCGCCGCGCAGCATGGCCAGTTTCGAGCGCGGCCCGGCATGCTCTTCCGCCAGCAGCAGCGCCTGCGTCATGCCCTCGTCGTCATCGTTGTCGATGGCGTCGATGATGTGCGCGAGCTGCACATCCGCGACGGAACCGGGCGTCTGGTCGTGATCGATGAGCGTGCCCAGCGCCTGGGCCCGCGTTTCGATCGACGAATGCGTAAGCAGATCACGCAGGCGCGCGTAGTATTTCTTGCCACCGTGCGCGCCGAGAATCTCGATGTCGCGCCAGTCCGGATCCTCCAGCGCGGCAGCAGCCTCGCCCTCGGCGTCGCGCTCAGGCTGCGTCATCTGCTCGAAGGCTTCGAGGTCGTAACCAATGCCGTCGTGCCACTGCTCGTAGCCGATGGTCTTGCTGGCCTGGAACGTGGAATAGGCGGGTGAATGGGTCATGGTCATGGGATGCGTTCCGATGGTTCAGGCACATAAAGGAGCCTGTACACCCTCAAACGCAAACGCCGGTCAACATCCGCATTCCTGACGTGTCTGTCGGGCCAGGACGCTCACGATCCTGCGTCTTTCCGCAACTCGACCTCCTCGATGGTGGTGCGGCGCAGGATGACGCCGTCATCGCGCCGCTCCTCCTGCACGTGCTTTCGAATGACCTTCTTCGCCGGATCGGTGCGGATGCCCTTGAAGACGTGGCCGAAGAACTCGCCGAGGCTGCGCATCAACGGTTTTTTCGATGAATCGGGCATCTCAGCGCGGCCTTCGACGCGCACTCAGCGACGCGACGGTTTCGGATCGTCTGGCAGGGCATCGACGATCTGATCGACCTTCTGCAGCGTCAGGTTCTCGTGCAATTTGCCGTTGACCAGCATGCACGGCGCGCCGTCGCAGGCACCCAGGCACTCCATCGCCAGCAGCGTGTACTGGCCGTCGTCGCTGGTTTCATGCGGCTCAAGGTCGAGTTTCTTTCGCAGGTGATCGAGAATCGCCTGGTGGCCGCACACCTCGCACGCGATAGACTGGCACACGCCGATCACGTTCTTGCCCACGGGCTCGATCGTGAATTCCTCGTAGAACGAGGCGCAGTCGAGCACATCGCCGGGCGTGATCTCGAGGAACTTCGCGATCTCGATCATCGACTGATACGGGATGTGGCGGTAACGCTCCTGCACGTCATGCAGGATGGGCATGAGCGCGCCGAGTTTCGTCGCGTACTTGGGCAGAATCTCGGCACGATAGTGCTCGAGCATCTTCGGGTTGAGATAAGGCTCAGCGCGGCGATCGATCTTCATCGTGGCGGATGGTTTGACGTTCCAGGCCATGGGGCTATCGATCCAACTCCGCTGCGATGATGTTCAGGCTTCCCAGCACTGCGACAAGGTCCGCGATCATGTGGCCTTCCAGCATCTTGGGCAGCAACTGGAAGTGGATGAAACTCGGCGGCCGCGTCGAGGCTCGCCACGGCAGCCGCCCGCCATCGGCGACGATGTAGAAACCCAGCTCGCCGTTGGGCGACTCGATGCAGCCGTAACTCTCACCCACCGGCGTGTCGAAGCCGCGGTTGTGCATGAACAACTCGAAGTGGTGGATGGTGGCCTCGATTGAGCCGTACACATCGCCCTTGGAGGGAATGCACACCTTGGCGTCGGGGCTGACATCCATCGGCCCGCCGGGAATGTTGTCGATGAGCTGATCGATGATCTTGATCGACTGCTTGAGCTCTTCGACGCGCACGAGATATCGCGCCAGGCAGTCGCCGGTGGCCGCGATGGGCACGCTGAACTTCACTGCCTCGGCGCCCTGGCCATCCCAGTTGTCCTTGAAGCACAGGTACGGGTCGTCCTTGCGCACATCGCGCTTGACGCCGGAGGCTCGTGCGAGCGGCCCGGTCGCGCTCCATGCCGCGGCGTCGACTTTGCCCAGCACGCCCACGCCGTCAAGTCGATCGATGAAGATGCGGTTGCGGTTGAGCAGCGTTTCGAGATCCTTCACCGCCTTGGGCATGCGGATATCGATGAAGTTCCGCACCATCTTCTTGAAGGTCTCTTCATCGGGCAGATCGCGCATGGTGCCGCCCACCCGCGTGTAATCGGGGTGGAAGCGCTGGCCCGAGATGTAATCCATGATGTCGTAGATGTGCTCGCGCTCGTTGAACCCGTACAGGAAGCCCGTGAAGGCCCCGAGATCCAGCGCCGCCGCGCCCACGCACAAGAGGTGATTCTGAATGCGGCCAAGTTCGCCGAGGATCGTGCGAACGACCTTGCATCGAGGGGTGAGGTCGATGTCGAACAGCCTCTCCACTGCGTGATGCCAGGCAATGTCGTTGACGATCGGCGAGATGTAGTCCATCCGGCTGACCGTGCAGACGTACTGGTTGTAGTCGTGGGCTTCGCCCAGTTTTTCGAAGCCCGAATGCAGATACCCGATGTGCGGTGTGGCGCGGACGATGCGCTCGCCGTCGAGTTCCAGCACGATGCGCAGCGTGGTGTGCGTGGCCGGATGCTGCGGGCCGAAGTTCAGCACCCAACGGTCGGGGACATCGACGCGGTCCTTGAGGTATTCGAGCGACTCGATGTCGAGATCGAGCGTCTCGGCTGGTGCAAGGGTGTACGGCATGGGGAGCGGTCAGCGGTTCAGCGAACTGGCGCATCGCAGTATAGCGGTGGGCTGATTCAATAGGATGTTCGGCGCGCATGCCTGCAGCGCTCGATCAGCGCGACCTTCGCAAGCGGCATCCCCTCTGCCCGAGCTGTGACTACGACCTCGTCGCCACACTTGCCGCCAACAGGCGCATCTGTCCTGAATGCGGTCAGGAGTTTGAACTCGGCGACCTGAAATATGAATGGCGACAGGGCGACTGGAGCAACACCGTCGCAATTCGCCGCGGCCTTCTGGCCCTCTGCTCGCGCCTGCTGATCGGGCTGTTCGTGGCGACGCTGCTGTCGGCCGCGATCATCTGGACCGTCAACCACCAGATGCCTCGACCCATCCCCTTTCTGCTCGCCGTGGCGCAGGCGTTTGCGATCGGTGTGACCTGCTCGCGCCGACTGCTTGATCAGGCTGGATACGAGAGCATTCTGCTCATCATTGGCGCGTGCCTCGTTGCCGCGGCGGCCAGCGCGCTTGGGTTCCTGGCAGCGGCGCAATGGATTGTCGCGCCTCGCTTGACAAGCATCCTCTTCCTCGAGGCTCTGGCGATCGCCGGCGCCTGGGCATTCATCGTGCATGCGCTTGTCATGGATGCCGAGTGATGGTTCGATGCGCACGCACGTGCGGCCGACGTAAAGTGTGACGGTGCACAACGCATCCAGTCCATCCCGCGTGCTGATCTTCGGCGGCACGTTCGATCCACCGCACCGCGCGCACGTCGAACTGCCGCAGGCCGCGGCCCGCGAACTCGGCTGCGAGCGCATCATCTACATTCCCGCTGCGATCAATCCGCTCAAGGCATCGCCCGATCAACCGTCCCCCACTCCCGCCCATCACCGGCTGGCGATGCTGCGGCTGGCGCTGGACGGCGTTCCGAACGCCGAGATCAGCACCATCGAACTCGATCGAGCCGGGCCGAGTTACACGATCGACACGCTGCGAGGGCTGCACGCGACCGCATCGAGCGCATTCCTCCTGATCGGGGCTGATCAGGCGCTGGACTTCCATCGCTGGAAGGATTGGCGCGAGATTCTCAACCTCGCGACGCCAGCCATGATGCTGCGCCCACCATGGACGCGCTCCACATTCCAAGCCGCGCTGCGTGAGCGATACGACGCCGAGGAAGCAAGTCAATGGCAGACTCGCGCGCTCAGCACGCTGCCAATAGTCGATGTCAGCGCAACGGAAATCCGCAAGCGCATGGCCGCAGGAAGCACTTTGAACGGCCTGGTCGATCCCCGCGTCGAGGCCTATATCCGCAAGAATCGGCTCTACGGCGCGGGTTGAAATCGCCATCAACGCAGGCGAATGCATAAGCGCCGCGACCTATCATCACCGCTCCATATTCATGGCCAAGAGTACGTCATCCAACCTGCCGCGCGTCGCATTCGTCAGCCTCGGCTGCCCGAAGAACCTTGTCGATTCCGAGAAGATGCTCGGCACGCTCGCTGGCGCGGGGCTATCGCTGGTCAACTCTGATGAGCCGGCCGATGCCGTCGTCATTAATACCTGCGGCTTCCTGGAGGCATCGAAGGATGAATCGCTCAATGTGATTCACGAGGCCATCGAGCGCAAGAACGCCGGCGAGATCAAGCGCGTCGTCGTCGCGGGCTGCCTGGTGCAGCGCCATCGCGCCAAGATGCTCGAATGGGCGCCGGGCATCGACGCGATGATCGGTGTCTTCGATCGCGACCACATCCTGGAAGCGGTCAGCGGGCAGCGAGCCGGGGCGTCCTCGCCCCCGGCGTTGCGGATCGATACATCCCTCCCCCGCTACTGGATCGCAGGCAACGCACTGCAGGCCGCGAAGGAGCGCGGGCGCGATGTGGTCGGCCTCACGGTCAACGGCGCTGACGGCAAGGGCGTGGGCTACTTCGAGGACGATTCGAAACGCTTCCGCCTCACGCCCCGGCACTGGGCGTACCTGCGCGTCAGCGAAGGCTGCAATCAGCGATGCGCGTTCTGCACAATCCCCTCCATTCGCGGCAAGATGCGGTCAAAGCCCATGGACGCCATCGTCAGCGAAGCCCGTGGCCTGATGCAGGATGGCGCCTTCGAACTCAACCTCATCGGCCAGGACACCACGAGTTACGGCTATGACATCTACGGCCAGAATGGATCAAGCCGATCGCAGGAATCCAAGCATGCGGGAGATCTGATCGGACTGCTCACCGCGCTTGATGGCGTGGCTCGCGAGCACGGCGGCGGCTGGATGCGCCTGATGTACGTCTACCCGTCGAACTTCACCGACGCGATGATCGACGCGATCGCGGCCCTGCCCAACATCGTCAAGTACATCGACATCCCGCTGCAGCACACCAGCGATCGCATGCTTGCTTCGATGCGCCGCAACATCACGCGCGATCAGCAGATCGAAGTGCTGCACAAACTTCGCGATCGCATTCCCGGCCTGGCGATCCGCACGACGTTCATCACCGGCTTTCCCGGCGAGACCGACACCGATCACCAGGAACTGCTCGAGTTCATCGAAGAGTTCCAGTTCGACATGCTCGGCGTGTTCAAGTACAGCTGCGAGGACGGCACGCCCGCCGGCACGATGGACGAGGATCCGTCGCTTCACGTGCCCGATGAACTCAAGGCCGAGCGCGAGGCCGAGATCATGCTGGCCCAGCAGAAGATCGCCTTCGAGAATGCCTCGTATCTGGCCGAGCAGAAGTCGCAGTTCGATGTACTGATCGATTCGGCGGCCGCAGGCGGGACCGAAGGCCGCGCCACCACCGGCGTAGCAAAGGAAGGCGCGCTGTATGTCGGCCGCTGCTATCACCAGGCGCCGCAGGTCGATTCGCTGACGTACGTGCACTCGACGGCGAAACTCTCGCCCGGCGAACTGGTGCGCTGCACCATCGTCGATGCCGACGGCTACGACCTCATCGCCCAGCCCACCGAACAGGTCGAGCGCAAGGTCGCTCTGCCTCTCGCACGATAGACCGATGCACTCGGCGCGCGGTACACTTCGTGCATGAGCACTCGCACATGCACGTTGTTGAGCGTTCTCGCGCTCATCGCGCCCCTCGCGCTTCCGGGTTGCAAATCATCATCCGAAGAAGCCGAAGCCGCGCTCGGCCAGCTGGACACGCCGCTGCCGCATGATCCGACCGACAAGTTCGAGATCGGCCCGTGGTGGAGCGATGGCAAGCACCTGCTGAACCTTCGGGCTGACGGCGGCTACACGATCTACAGCAACAACAACCGCTACAGCCGGGCCCTCGATCGCGGTCGCTGGGGCCAACAGAATTATGCCACGATGTGGCTGATGCCCTACGGCGGCAATGAGCCGCAGCGCATCCGCGTGGCGATCACGCGCATCGACGGCCGCATCGCTCTGCTGCCGCCGCGCTACGGCACGATGTTCGCCGTCGCCGCGCCGCCCACGACGATGGAGGATCGGCTGATCGGCGAGTGGAGCGGGCCGATGGGTGGATTGATGCTGAACGCCGATTCGACATACGCGTTCTCCCCCACGATCGGCGCGGTTGACGGTGAAGGTCGCATCCTCGCGGGGCATCACGGACGCTGGTCGCTCGCAGGCGATGCCATCACGCTCACTCCCACCACGCCGAGCGTCTCCAATATCGCGCTCAAGGTGCTCACGCCTCAGCCCACGGCGCCCGGCGACGGCGCGCAGCCGGCAGCGCCAACCGCTCCAGCCGAACCTCTGCTCGATGGCCTGGGAGGCGTGCTGTCGAAGGCGAAGTCCGAAGGCGCGTAAGCGACCGCATGCGCGCACGTCGTGCTCAGTTCGCGCGCAGGAGGAGCACGCCATGAACCTGCGATGGCTCGTCGGCAACTTCGCTGATCCCGAGTTCAACCTCACCCGTGCCCAGCAGCGCGAAGTGACGCGCCTCGCCCATCGCAGGCATCTCTCGACCAAGCGCCTGCTTCTCGTGACCGCAGCCATGACGCTGACAGCGTGGGGGTTCTTCGGCGTGGCTTGGGACCCTCTGGCGGGTCTGTTCGCATCCGTCGGGGTGCGATACGCGCTGCTCTGGAGCAGCATCGTGATCTGCATCGCAATCACCGTGCTCGCCGCATGGCTCTATCGATTCCTCTACATCAAGCCTGTGCGAATGGCGATGCGCGACCTCGGCTACGACATCTGCATCGGGTGCGGCCATCGATTGCAGGGCCTGCCGCAAAAAAGCACGCAATGCCCGGAATGCGGGACGCCGCGCGATCCATTGCCTTCGAGATCGCAGGAGGATCAGGCGGCAGCGACAGACAAGAGTCGATCGTGAAACGCTCCACGCCGTACATCCCGCGCTGGCTCTGGCTCAATCACGTTCCCACCGGGCTGACTTTGACGGCCGAGCAGCGGGCCAAGTTGCGCCGGCGCGTGCGCGGCATGCGCGGCGGCAAATTGCGCGGGCCCGGCGTGGGACGAACGATTCTCCTGCGGCTCGTGCCCGCGACCGTCGCGCTGTGCACGCTCTTCACCATCTGGCTCCTGTGGCTGGTCAAGGTGCGGCTGCCACCCGCACGCTTCGCCATCACCAACATTCTCGGCATTCTCCTCTTTCAGGCGATGACATGGGTCATCATCGCCTGGTCCATCAATCGCGCCATGGCGCCGATCGTGTGGCGGGCACTCAATCAGATGGGATTCCGCGTGTGCGAAGGGTGCGGCTACATCATTGACTACCTGCCGCTCGACACATCGAAATGTCCGGAATGCGGTGAGGCGCTCCATCCGCCGACGAATGCGCCGTCGTGATGCATCGAAACGGAATCCACATGCGCTGGCATATGTACGTATCCAGATTCCTCTTCGGCTTCAGCCACGCCGAGCGCCCGCTGACCCAGTCGCAGCGAACGGCGTATGACAAGCGCGTGCGCGAACTGGCCCGGAACGATCGCTGGGGGTATGCCACGTCGATCCTGCCGGGCATGGTCGCGATCGCTGCAATTCCATTCTGGGTCAGGCTGCAGCAGCACGTGTCGTTCCCGCTGCAGGTCGGAGCGCAGATCGCCTTCGGGGTGTGCGTATTCATCTATTCGGTGTACCTGATTCGATGGAAACACCTGCGGCATGGCGCCCGCGCCCTGCGCGAACTTGGATTCGCCGACATCTGCGCACGCTGCGGCTACGACCTGAGCCGACAGCCCGAAGCCGAAGGCCGCTGTCCGGAGTGCGGCGAAGCGTTCAGCCAATTTCACCAAGACAAAACCTCATCCACAGGTCAGCCGTGAGCCGGGCCGCGTCGCGTTGCACGCCAGCGCGGCTTGCCCAGTCGCAGATGCTGCTGATGTCGCGCGCCAGCAGCACCTGTGCGGCCGGGTTGAGCCGCGGGTCTACCGACTGCGGCAGGTCGATGATCACCGCGTGCCCGGCATGCCACATCACGTTGAACGGCGAGAGGTCGCCGTGCACGACGTGCAAATCGAGCATCGCCTCGATGTTCCAGAGGAGACGATCGACGACGACGCCTGCGGCATCGCGATCGATCTTCGCCGCGTGCAGCATCGGCGCCGGGCCATGTGCATCGCCCAGGAACGGCATGAGGATCGCGCGCTCGCCGCGCGCGATCGGTTGTGGCACATCCAGTCCGGCGCTGTGCAGGCGCTGCATGATCGACCACTCGTTGTCGATCCACAGCGCCTGTTCCATCTCGAGGCCGAAGGCGGTGCGGTTCTCCGCGGCCCGTTTGGCGCGGCCTTCGCGCGCCAGGTGCACGCGGCCGGCCTGGTACACCGCCGAGTTGCGGAAGCGACGCGTCGCCAGGTCGCGATAGACCTTGGCCGCCAGAAGCGAACCGTCGGCTGAATCGCAGCAGAACACCGTCGCCTCCTTGCCGCTCTTGACCTCGTACAACACCTCCCTGATCAGGCCAGCGTCGAACAGATCCGAAAGCCCATCCACAATGCGCACCGAACGATTGTCAGCCGACATGGCTGGAGGTCTCCATACCAAGGATGCACAGAGCCCCGGGTTGCCGGGGAACGCGCGGAAGATCGGAACCATCAGGATGTGTGGAGAGCCCCGCTGACCAGCGCCAGCGAAGTCGCAGCGCGATTGAATACGAATCAATTGCGCGCAGCGACAACCCAGCCGCATCGAGTGCGACCGCCCGAGTGCGCAATCACGCTTACAGAATCATGTGAGATGAAATCTGCGCATGCCACAACTGCGAACGAGCGGCGACCCGAAGGTCAGCGAGTTGTGCGGGCAATGGCAGGCATCCGGCGATAGTGTAGCCGCGAGGCTGGCCCGATGGCGATCTACACATTCCGCATGAAATTCGCCACATGGGCGAAGCGCTGATCAAGAAACGCGCGAATCTCGCCGCTGACGCCGCGCTCGTCGAGCGCGCTCTTCATGCACGCCAGCCACAGATCGCGCTCGGCCTCGCCGATGGGAAACGGCATGTGCCGGCCGCGCAGTCGCGGGTGGCCGTATTTCTTCTCGTAGTGCGGCGGCCCTCCCAGCCAGCCGCACACGAACTCGTAGAGTTTCTCGCGCGCCTCATCCAGCGACGGCTTGTGCAGCGCGCGAATGCTTACGAACGCCGACTCGCGATCCATCGTGTCGTAGAACGTCGTCACCAAGGCGCGGACCGCTTCATCGCCGCCCAGCGCCGTGTAGGGCGTGTTCTGGGCGTTGAACGAATGCGACGCGTTGGTCGCGCCGCCGGCTGTCGTTTCACGCTGCGGAAGGCCCGGCTGAAGCATGGGGCTGATCGTAGCGCAGCGGCGAACTCCGCTCGCCTTCTCCAGGGATCGGCGCGCCATCGCGATCCATCGTCAACACATCGAACGCCATGCGGCCGCTGAGAACATCGACGGCCGCATGCAGCAGCATCGGCAGCCACAGTGAGCCGCTGATCGCGTACATCAATCCGACGACCAGACCCACCAGCCCGGTCTTGATGATGCCGCCGACGCCCTGGTAGGAGTGCGCCACGCCGAAGATCACCGCCGAGAGCGCCACGGCGATCCACATGTTCATCGAGTGCGAGAGATACCACAGCATCCAGCCGCGATAGAGCAGTTCCTCACAGACGCCCGCGGTCAATGACAGCCCGTAGAACCAGTGCAGTTCGCGCCGCGACGACGGCAGCAGATCGAGCACGCTCGCGATCTGCCCGCGAATCTTCTCGCGCGTCGAGGCACTGCGCCGAACCGTTGCATTCTGTCTGATCTGCATGACGACAAGCGCAAGCGTGAGCACGGCGATGACGATGAATCCCCAGCCGCTCCACAGCGATCGATCGGGCGGCATGGTCACGCCCAGATCGCGCCACGGGTAGCCATGCCAGAGCCAGATGCAGATCATCACCGCCGTCAGCCCCCACTGGATCGCGATGGTCCAGTGATACTCGGGCGCCTCGGGCTTGAGGCCTTGCGCCCGTTGCTTCGCGCGACGGGCCTTCAGCCGGCGATACTCGATGGCCCCGTACAGCGGCAGGCCGACGATCAGGAGAAATGTCAGGATGTGATCGATGAATGTCAGCATGTTGGCGAACCTCCGGCTGAACGGCGAGCGCGCTGCCGAGAAGTCATCGGCAGCAGTGCGATGGTGATGGACACAGGCACGGCGTCGGCGGCGTCGATGGCATTGGTGTGCCACGCGCGCTCGGCGATCGCCAGAATGGCGTCGATGTGTCGGTTGATCTCTTTCAGCGCCGATGCCGAGAGGTGGGCCGGCACGCGGCGAGTGAATATGTTGCGCTGCTTGCCTTCCGGAACGGCCGCCCCTCCGCTCAAGCCGGCGCGCATCTCGCGCTCAGCGAGGCGAAACATGGAGGCCACGGTCGCCACGGTCGCATCCACGCTGGAGGGCTTGCTGGGATCGCAGGGCATGGCGATCGACTGCGCCACCGGCCGGTACAGCGTCTCATCGCGCTTGCCCGCCTTGCGCGTGCCGGCCTCGACGAGCAGGCCGAATTTGGCCAGCAGGCGCACATGGTGATACAGCGAATCCGGCCGGCGGCCCATGGCCCGGGCGATCTCCGCGATCGAAGCGCCTCCCCACTCCGCCTGCTTTCGGGCATCGCCCCTGGGCACGGTGGCGACGGCGAACTGCTCGAGGATCTCCAGCCGCAGGGGCGACGTCAGCAGGCTCCGCTGCCGGGGGCTCGACACCACGAACATGTCCAAGGCGCTTGGCCGCACGAACTCATGATCGCAGCCTATTGAATAGAGTCAACTAAATTCAATGAAAATAGTCACGTATTTTCATCATTGGACACAGGTCAACACGCTGGGCCCCCCCTTCATCAACTCGTCATTTCCAATCCGGGCTGCTCAACCGCCCTGCAGCGACAGTTCCTCCAGCACTTCGGAGGTGATGTCGAGCCCGGTCGGATACTTCACAGCCGTGCGCAGGCGAATCTCGGTCAGCGCGCCCTCGGCATCCTGGGCCTTGAACTCGTTTTCGGTCGGAATGAACCGCAGCACGATATCCACGCCCAGTTTCTGAGACACGACATCCACCGCTGATGTCAGTTCCTTGTAGGCCTTCTGCAGTTGCGCCACATCCATGACGTTGCGGCGACCAATGGCCTCCTTGCCCCAGTTCATGTACTCCTCGTACAGGGCCTGAGCTTCCTTGAACTTCTCCTGGGCCGCGGGGTCATTGCGATCCGCGTTCTTCAACTGCTCACCGAAGGCGTCCAGCCGCTCGCGGTAGTCCTTCTCCTTGACCTCGAGTTCATCGCTCAGCGTCTTGCGCTCCTCGGTGAACGCGGCCGACTCCATCAGCGGATTGAGCGCCTTGGAGATGTCGACGAAGGCGACGGTGTAGGTCTGGCGGAAATCGCCGGTGGGCGAATCGGTGCGGCTCCACGTGATTCGACCATCCTTGGCGCGGACCTCGACCTCCTTGTCGCCGTCGGTGAGTTTCACCGCCTCGGCCGGACCGAGAATGTCGGCGACAAAGGCGCGCGTCTCGGCGAACGCAGCACGGCCGCTGCTCGAAAGCAGGAACACGAGGTTCATGGCGCCGAGCAGGCCAAGGGCGGAGTACAGGACGATGCGTTCGGTGGATTTCATGTTCATCTCGTGTGGCAGGCGGCGCCCTCGCCGCCGTGGTGGACACTGTCAACGCCCCGTTCTACAGACACATCGATCATAGGGAGCAGTCCATCGAGCATTCGATTGCGCGATCGAGGCCCTGCGGCGTCTCGCTTCTCGCGAGATTATTCGCCCTGGTCCAGCACTGCCATGAAGGCCTCCTGGGGAATGTTCACGCTGCCGATGGCCTTCATGCGCTTCTTGCCTTCCTTCTGTTTCTCCAGCAGTTTGCGCTTGCGCGTGATGTCGCCGCCGTAGCACTTGGCCGTGACGTTCTTTCGCATCGCGGAGATGGATTCGCGCGCGATGATCTTGCCGCCGATCGCCGCCTGGATGGCGATCTCGAACTGATGGCGATCGATCTGCGCCTTCAGTTTCTTCAGGATGCCGCGCGAGCGCTGCTCGGCGTTGTCGCGATGACAGATCAGGCTCAGCGCCTCAACCGGCTCGCCGTTGACGAGGATGTTCACCTTCACCAGGCGGTCGGCGTGGTAGCCGGTGATCTCGTAATCCATCGTGCCGTAGCCGCGCGTGATGGATTTCAGCTTGTCGTAGAAGTCGTAGATGATCTCGGCCAGGGGCAGCTCGTAGTCCAGAATCTGCCGCGTATCGCTGACGAACTTCTGGGCCTTGAACGTGCCGCGCCGGCTGTCGCACAGTTTCATCAGGTCGCCGATGTTCTCGTTGGGGCAGATGATCTCGACGCGCACGATCGGCTCGCGAATCTCCCGGATGATTGAGGCATCGGGCAGGTCGGCGGGATTGTGAATCTCAGCCACCTCGCCGCTCGCGAGCAGCACCTGGTACGAAACCGTCGGCGCGGTCTGAACCACTTCCACGCCGCCTTCGCGCTCAAGGCGTTCCTGCACGATGTCCATGTGCAGCAGGCCGAGAAAGCCGCAGCGGAAGCCGAAGCCGAGCGCCTCGCTGTGCTCGGTTTCGAAGGTGAACGATGCATCGTTGAGATGCAGTTTCTCCATCGCTTCGCGCAGCGACTCGAAATCGTTCTTCTTGTTCTCGCCGGGATCGCCTGTGGAGGGATAGAAGTCGCAGAACACCATCTGCTGCGGTTCCTTGTAGCCCGGCAGCGCTGTCTCCGCGAGGTTGTTTTCGAGGGTGATCGTGTCGCCAACGCGAACATCCCCCAGCGAGCGGATCGCCGCGACCATGTAGCCCACCTGGGCTGTGCCCAGGCTCTTGAGTTTCACCGGATACGGGTTGTACTGGCCGAGTTCAGAGATCTGGAACGTGCGGCCGGTGCCCATCATGCGGATCTTGTCGCCGACCTTGACTTCGCCGTCGAAGATTCGGAAGTACACAATCACGCCGCGGTAGTCGTCGTAGCGGCTGTCGAAGATCAAGGCCCGCAACTTGTCGGTGGTCGAAGCGCGGGGGGGCGGCAACTTCTCGCAGATTGCATCCAGCAGTTCCGTGATGCCTTGGCCAGTCTTGGCTGAAACGTACAGACAGTCCTCGGCAGCCAGGCCCAGCACGCTCTCGACCTCCATCGCCACCTTCTCGGGCTGGGCGGCCGGCAGATCGATCTTGTTCACCACCGGAATCAGTTCGAGATTGTTCTCGACCGCGAGGTAGGCGTTGGCGACGGTCTGGGCCTCGACGCCCTGCGTGGAATCGACCACCAGCACCGCGCCTTCGCAAGCGGTCAGCGCGCGGCTCACCTCATACGCGAAATCGACGTGGCCGGGTGTATCAATGAAGTTGAGTTCGTAGTCCTCGCCCTTGTATTGATGGTGGACGGTGACGGCCGAGGCCTTGATGGTGATGCCGCGCTCGCGCTCCAGGTCCATCGAATCGAGCATCTGCTCCCGGGCATCGCGATCGGCGACGGCGTGGGTGGCCTGCAGGAGCCGGTCGGCCAGCGTCGACTTGCCGTGATCGATGTGGGCGATGATGGAGAAGTTGCGGATGGGCACGGGAATGGCGGGAAGCGGCGATTCTAGCCATATCGCCGCTTGCGGCGAAGCGTGCGCACCCACGCGCGGGGACGGCCGGCACAGTCAGCGCGTCAGCCACGCGATGAACGCGAGCACGATCGCCGGACTCAGCCAGCACACGAGGCCCACCCACGTGCGATGCCGTCGCGACCATTGGCAGAAGGCGCGACGGCGCGCGATCACCCACGCCATAAGCAGTCCGATGAATGCGTTCAACGCCACAACGATGAAGATGCGAGACCATTGCGGCAACTCGCTGACCGAGGTGAATCCGGACCGGACGTTCTGTGGCAACCATGGATTGCGCAGCACGCCGGCGACATTGTCGAGCAGCGCGACAAGAAGCAGCAGCGTGATGAGCGCCGCCACGCCACAGCCGGCGATGGCCGCGAACCACCACGTCGAGGTTGACGGCCCAGCGCCGACGACTGCCAGCCCGAGTTCGCAGCCGCATTCGGGGCACTTGTCAGACATGCAGCCGCGCAGGGCGTAGCGGCACGAAGGGCAGCGCGCATCGCTGTTGGCGAGGAATGATGCGAGGATTTCACGCGAGTTCGAATTCGAGTCAGCCATGCATCACCTCGAATGTTCAACCGCCATGTTGTCGATCAGTCGCGTCCCCCCCACTCCTTCCGCGCCGCCGATTCGCGCCGCGATGAGCGCCCGGCAAGGCCGATCGAAACGCACCACCGGCATCAGCGTCTGGGCATCGCGCACGGCAGCGTAGTCGATCTCGAACCCCGCCTCCTCCAGCAGCACGCGCATGACATCCTCAGCAGCGGCCGGCGTTCGCTCCTGCTTCGCCTCGCTGAGCGCCCGCCACAACGTCAGCGCCGTCTTGCGCTGTCCGGTCGTGAGGTACGCGTTGCGGCTGCTCATCGCCAAGCCATCGCGCTCGCGAATCGTCGGGTGCGGAATGATCTGCAGATCGTTCCAGCGCGGTCGCTGCTGGAGCACCATTTCGCTGATCACGCGCAACTGCTGATAGTCCTTTTCACCGAAGATCGCGAGCGAAGGCTGCACGATGTCGAAGAGCCGTGCCACGACCTTCACCACCCCGATGAAGTGCGTCGGGCGGGAAGCGTCCTCAAGTTTCGGCCGCGTTGCGACCTCTGGCAGCGGCGGCATCGCGAAGCCGTCAGCGACGCGAGCCTTCCCGGCGGGATACATCTCATCCACGCTCGGCGCGAAGACGACATCGGCCCCGGCGTCCGCACAGATCGACAAGTCCTGATCCAGTTGCCGCGGGTAGCGGGCGAAGTCCTCATTCGGCTCGAATTGCGTCGGGTTGACGAAGATGCTGACCACTACGTGCCCGTCGCTGCCGGCGACTTCGCGCGCTCGGCGAACGAGCGCCGAATGGCCCGCGTGCAGGGCGCCCATCGTCGGCACGAACGCCCGCATCGACGCACCACGAGGCAGCGTCGTCGCGAGGTCGGATACCGTTTGCACCAGCTGCATCGGCATTGCGAGGGGCAGGTTAGCCCGCTTTCATCTCCCCCACCGCCTCGCCCTTGTCTAGAATGAGTCTAGATTGCAATCTGGGAAACACGGCGGTTTCCCCTCCCGGACGCGGGGTCGCGATGTCATCGCGTCCCAGGGATTCATTCGCCGCTCGTTCGCACAGCGACCAGCCATGGCTTTGAAACTCCCGATCTACATGGACAACGCCGCCACGACCCGCGTCGATCCGCGCGTTGTCGAGGCGATGCTGCCCTACTTCACCGAGAAGTTCGGCAACTCCGCCAGCCGCAACCACGCCTTCGGCTGGGAGGCGGAAGAAGCCGTCGATCTCGCGCGCGACCAGGCTGCTGCACTCATCGGCGCCACCGGCAAGGAGATCGTCTGGACTTCAGGCTCGACCGAATCGAACAACCTTGCCATCAAAGGCGCGGCCCGCATGTACGCCAAGGCGCCCGATGGCCAGACCGGCCGCGGTCACATCATCACCGCGCTGCACGAGCACAAGGCGGTGCTCGATCCGTGCAAGCGCCTGCAGCGCGAGGGCTTCGACGTTACGTTCCTGCAGCCGCCCCCCGATGGCGTGATCACGCGCAAGGCTGTTGAAGCCGCGCTGCGGCCGGACACGATTCTCGTGACGATCATGTGGGCCAACAACGAGATCGGCACGATCAACGAAGTGCCCGAGATCGGCGCGCTGTGTCACGAGAAGGAAATCATCTTCCACACCGACGCCACGCAGTGGGTCGGCAAGATGCCGACAGACGTGGAGCGCGACAACATCGACCTGCTGTCGTGGTCGGGCCACAAGATCTACGGCCCCAAGGGCGTGGGCGCGCTGTACGTTCGACGCCGCAAGCCGCGCGTGCGCCTGGAAGCGATCCAGGACGGCGGCGGCCACGAGCGCGGCATGCGCTCAGGCACGCTGGCGGTGCCCAGCATCGTCGGTTTCGGTAAGGCGTGCGAACTGTGCATGAAGGAAATGGATTCCGAGCGCGAGCGCCTCCTGAAGCTGCGCCGCAAACTGGAGAAGGAACTCGCCAGCCGCATCGACGTCACGCAGATCAACGGCCACGCCGAGCGACGCCTGCCGCAACTCACGAATATCTCCTTCGGCTTCGTCGAAGGCGAGAGCCTGATGATGGGCATCCACGACATCGCGTGCTCATCGGGCTCGGCCTGCACGAGCGCTTCGCTCGAGCCGTCATACGTACTGAAGAGCCTGGGCGTGGGCGATGAACTCGCTCACAGCAGCCTGAGACTGAGTCTCGGCCGCTTCAACACCGAGGCCGAAGTGGACTACACGATCGAGAACATCACCCGTGCGGTGCATCACCTCCGCAAGTTGAGCCCGCTCTACGATCTGCACAAGGAAGGCATCGACATCAGCAAGATCGTGTGGCAATCACACTGATCATTTAGCCCGCGGCGCCCTCGCCGCGGTTCAAGATTGAAGGACCGATCCCATGGCCTACAGCGACAAAGTCATCGACCATTACAACAACCCGCGCAACGTCGGCTCCTTCGGAGCGTCGAAGGATGTCGCGCAGCGCAAAGACATCGGCGTAGGCATCGTCGGCGCGCCCGAGTGCGGCGACGTCATGCAGCTCCAGATCAAGGTCAACGAAGCCACCGGCCGCATCGAAGACGCCAAATTCAAGTGCTTCGGCTGCGGCTCGGCCATCGCCTCGTCTTCGCTCGCGACCGAGTGGATCAAGGGCAAGACGGTGGATGAAGCCCTGACGATCAAGAACACGCAGATCGTCGAGGAGCTCAGCCTGCCGCCGGTGAAGATCCACTGTTCGGTGCTGGCGGAAGATTCGATCCGCACCGCAATCAAGGATTATCAGAAGAAGAACGGGCTGCTCAAAGAGGAACCGGCCGCGACGCATTGAGTCGATGAATGACACGCGAGCCGGGGCATCCTCGCCCCCCGTCGTCGCGGGCCGTTCGATCGCGTGGGCCGAGGACGGCCCGGCTCGCTGCCTATGATTGTGTGACTTCTTCAGGAGTATCGCCGCACCATGCCCGTTCTCGTCACCGACTACGCTGCCCGCAAGATCGCCGAGATCATCAAGGATCAGGAACTGAATCCTGACAACGTCTTCCTGCGCGTAGGCGTCAAGGGCGGCGGGTGCAGTGGCTTCAACTACATCCTCGACCTCACCGAGAGCAAGAAAGATACCGACGAGGTCTGGGAGTACGCCTACGACGTGCCGGCCGCGTCCGCTGACGACAGCGCCGCCGGAAGCAACGTCGCCACAGCCACGGCCACAGAGAAGTTCACGCTGCGAGTGATCTGCGATCCGAAGTCGTACTTGTACCTCAACGGCACATCGATCGACTACAAGACCGACGGCATCATGGCCTCGGGCTTCGCGTTCAACAATCCGAATGCGACCAGTTCTTGCGGCTGCGGCTCGAGTTTCAGCGCGTGAGTTCGCGCGACATCGTGAATCGACTTGACGCCCACGCTGCAATGCGTGGGCGTTGTCATTCTTTGCGGCGCAGCCTTGAAGCTCGCTGCGATCAGTCGAGTTTGACTTCGCCCGGCGCGAGTTCCTCGCGCCCGCCGCCAAACAGCATGCGATCAAGGCTCAGAGGCCCGGGACCAGTGAGAAACACGCCGAAGGCCAGCACGAACAGGCTCAACTGCAGGGCCGCGGTGCTGAACGCCGCGCCGTGCTGAATCTCGGCGAAGGCGCGCGGGTCCATCGTGAACACTCCGTTCATCTTCATCGACACCAGGTAGAAGGCCACTCCCATCGCGATCGACAGGCCGAGGCCCCAGATGCGGCTGAAGAGGCCCAGCAGCAGCATCGAGCCGCCGACAAGTTCCGTGAAGGCCGCGAGCCGCGCCTGCCAGACCGGATATGGAAAATGATTCTCCGAGAGCATCAGCGTCACCTGATGCAGACCCTGCGCGCGGTAGGTTCCCTCGGGCAACGGACCCGATGGATTCGGGGGCGTGGTCGCTGTCCCTTGATCTGCCGGCGGTGCTTGCGTCGGCGCAGCCTCAGGTGGAGTCGAAGGCTGGGTTTGCGCATCGCCCTCTGGTGGCTTCGGATCGCGCAACGAACCGGAACCCGGCGAATCGGACGGTGGTGCGTCCTGCACGCGGTAACTCGCCAGTTGCACAGCGCCCATCTGGCTGCCGTCGTAGGCCACGACCTTCGGCGTGGCGGGCTCGACGTTCACGCCCAGACTGCGAAGCCTGGTCGCCTGCTCGGCGGTGAAGTCAGCGTCCTTGAACACCTTGTTCCATCCGGCAGGGATGAAAACCGCCGCCAGGACCAGTCGGGCGAGGGTCGGGACCAGGGACGTGCCGGCATATTGAGAGAAGGTCATGAATGAGTTCTCCGAGCAGCCCCCCGGATTCAGGCCGAGGGTGGACAAGTTCGTTGCCTGGGAGCGGTCGAGCGTCGATAATCCTATGAAGATTCGCCGGCTCTTGGCGGGCGTGGCGGAACTGGCAGACGCGCGGGACTTAGGATCCCGTGGGGAAACCCATGCAGGTTCGATTCCTGTCGCCCGCATTGCAGGCACCCTAGGCACACGTCAAGACCGGCGATCCCATTGCCGGGACGAGGGCGCCTGCATCTTCTTCCGATCCATCGACCGGGGTTTTCGCCCGCGTTCGATCGCCTCGAATCAAGCGATGGCTTACTGCCGGGCGAGTTTTTTCGGAAGTCTCGCAACCGCCGCCTTGGGCCGTGCGGAGTCAACAAGTCGGCCGGTGCTTCCGCCGACCGCAACAACCCCTCAGAAACGTCCCCGTCGTACGAGCAGAGCAGGCTGGGCGTGCCGGGCTCTGGCGACGGGGTTTTTCTTTTTTCCGATTTTCAGCGCGTGGGTTGCACTGCAGCGGCAGATCGCCGGATCGCTGTCAACAACAATGCCTCGGCGCCGAGGCGCGCCGAGGCAGTCATTCATGAATCCGCTACCGGCGTCAGCCCCAGTGCGTGATGACCGTCAGCAGGTCGTTGACGTCAACAATGCCATCGTTGTTCGTATCGCCGGTGCACGAGGCCGGCGCTGCGGGGCAGTTGCCCCATGCGCTGATGACCGACAGCAGGTCGTTGACGTCGACATGTCCATCGCCGTTGAGGTCACCGCCGGCGGCGCTGCAGGCGACGTTGAAGGTGTTGCCGCCGGAGTTGGTGAACGAGCCATTGATGTGGTTGGGCGAGTTGCCGCAGAACGCCGACGTTCCAACGGACGGGTTGTTGCTGCCGCCGAAGCCGCGGTAGATGCCGCCGCCCTGGATGCTGGCGATGTTGTCGCTGAAGTTGCAGTCGGTGATCGTCGCTGTGCCATTGAACGCGAGGAACTCCGCGCCCGCGCCGTACGCGGCGTCATTGTCGGCGAAGTCGCAGGTGGTCAGGGTGACGCTCGTGCCGGTGCCCTGGGCCTGCAGACCACCGCCGGACGTGCCGCCCACGAACGTTGCATGGTTGTCGAGGAACTGGCAGTTGGTGAAGCCGCCGCTGCCGATGTTCACGTACACGCCGCCAGCCTGTGCAGCCGTGTTGTTGATGAAGTCGGTCGTGTTGAAGGTGGCGTTGGCGCCGGTCCCGATGATCACCACGCCGCCGCCGGCATTGCCGGACGTGTTTGTGTCGAACAGGCAGTTGGTCACCGTTGCCGTGCCGTTGTTGTTGACGTCGAGCCCACCCGCATCAGCCGCGGAGGTGTTGGTCTCGAGCGTGCACTGCGTGAGCGTGAGCGTGGCGCCGTTGACGTACGCCCCGCCGCCGGCGGTGTCAGCGGTGTTATTCAGGAGATTGCAGTTCTGGAACGTGGCGTTGCCCAGGAGTTCAGCCGCCACGCCACCGCCGCTGTCAGCATGGTTCGCCGTGATGTCGCAGTCCTTGATGAGGGCTGTCGCGCTGCTGACGAGCACGCCACCGCCTCTTCCGGTCGTCGATCCACCGGTGATGTTGAAACCCTCCAGCCGCGTGCCCGCCGCCGACCCCGAGCCGATCGTCACCGCGTGCGTATTGGTGCCCGTAGCGTTGATGGTGGTCACGCCCGACCCACCGCTGGAGCGCACAATGATCGTCTTGCCGTTGAAGTTGATCGCCTCGTTGTACGTGCCCGGCGCGACGATCACTTCCTGCGACGGCAAACTCGCCGCATTGATCCCCGCCTGAATCGTCGGCTGCTGCGCAGGCACGTTGATCGGCGAAGGCGGCGCAGGCGTGTACAAGCGCAACCCATACCGCCCGTTCATATCACCCGCTCCGTTCAGCACATACCCCGGGTTGCCGTTGGTGAAGTACGCCGTGTTGCTCAGTGGCGTGGGCGCGTTGCCGGGCATCGAGCCGCTCGTTGTGCCGGTGGTGCACTCGAAGCAGATCCAGTAGGTGCCAGCGGGCTGACTCCATGCGGCCCCGCTGACAATGAACGATGTCCACGCTGCGCTGAACCCGCCGAAGGTGACGGGGAAATTCTGCGATGCCAGCACGCTGCCCGGCAGGTTGCCGCCACTGTTGGCGCAGAGTTTGAGCACGATCGTTCCGCTGGGCCGCACCATCCATCCCTGCACTGTGCCGATGGTGAACGCGCTGCCGAGGGTGAACTTGCACGCAAGGAAGTTGAAGTTGGGCGGCGAGTTGAACAGGGCGTGCCCGCCCGAAGCGTTGCCCGAGCCGGTGTCCACAAGGAGCGTCTGGGCCCGCACCACTGGGGCAGCGGCCCAAAGCGCCGCAGCCGCGATCCCGATCATCATTCGATGAAGCATCTTGCGCATGGTCGACATCCTCCGTTGAGGCCAGCGGGAACCGGGGCCTGCAGAGGATGCGAAAACGGCCGCCGACTCCGCAAACATCGTGCAGCATCGGACGCTGGACACACCACCCACCGGCGAGAACGCCCGCGAGTTGCTGGCTTCGCCGGTTCTTCTCGTAGCAGCTCCAGTTCGTGATGACCATCAGCAGGTCGTTGATGTTGATGACGCCATCGTGAACGATGTCGGCCGGACATGAGGCCGGCAACGGCTGGCATGGCCCCCAGGCGGTAATCACCGCCAACAAGGTCGTTGACGGTGACCACGCCGTTGCCGTCGATATCGCCGGGCACCGGAGCGGCTTCCCATGTGTTCAAATCGTTGCGGTCGCCGGCCTCGGAATGCGTGTACGCATGGTCAGCCTCCTCCTTTGAACGCTTTGGAGTTCCCCAATGACCACCGCCACCGTTACCCCTTCTGCCGCCGCCGCCCCCGTCCTGCCCGCGAAGATGCTCATCGACGCGCCTGTCTCGGATTCGAACTTCGAGTACACGCCGCTGGCCTACGTCGAGGCCTACGACGCGATCCTCAACGGCGACTATGCATTCATCGCCTACAAGGAAGCCTGCCGCTCCGACGGTCAGTGGCGCGTGCGCATCAGCGGAAAGCAGACAGCCGGCGCATCGTTCGAGCCTGAGGCGATGCGTCTCCAAGCTCGCGCCAACGGAGCGCAAGGCAAGCCGTATTTCGTGTGGGGCTTCAACATGAGCCCCACGCCTGGCGATTGCCGCTGCGTCGAGTTTCGCGTGCACGTCGCCAACGGCAAGCCCGCGAGCATCGAGATGTTCCTGCAGATGCGCAACGCAGACGGCAGCGCAGGCGAAGCAGTGAGCGCGACGTTCCCGTGGCCGGCGTAAGGCGTCCCGACCTCAGCGTTATCGAGTGAAATCCCAAGGCTCAGGGATCTATATCCCTGAGCCTTGTCACGTCGATATCCTTCTGCGATATCGCCGATGTCAACCACCGTCGCACCATCGCCTGCGCCCGCCGCCACCTCGTTTCCGAAATCGGAGATCAAGGTGCTGTTGCTGGAGGGCGTCGCGCCGAGCGCGCGGGACCTGTTTCACGCCGAGGGCTATGCCGTCGAGTTGCTGCCCAAGTCCCTGAACGAGGATGACCTGGCGGCCCGCGTCAAAGACGTGCACCTCCTGGGCATTCGCTCCAAGACGCACGTCACGCAGCGCGTGCTCGAATCGGCCAAGCGCCTGCTGAGCGTCGGCTGCTTCTGCATCGGCACCAATCAGGTCGAGCTGCGCGCCGCCAACAACCGCGGCGTGCCGGTGTTCAACGCGCCGTTCTCCAACACGCGCAGCGTCGCGGAGATGATCATCGCCGAGGTGATCATGCTCGCGCGGCAACTGGGCGACCGCAGCGGCGAGGTCCATGCCGGCACGTGGCGCAAGGTCGCTGCTTCGTGTCACGAGGTGCGCGGCCGCACCATCGGCATCGTCGGTTACGGCCACATCGGTTCGCAGGTGGGTGTGCTGGCTGAAGCCATGGGCCTGCGCGTGATCTATTACGACGTCATCACCAAACTGCCCATGGGCAACAATCGCCCGGCGGCGTCGCTGGATGACCTGCTCGCGGCGGCTGATTTCGTCACGCTGCACGTGCCCGAAACGCCGCAGACGCGCAACATGATCGCAGCCGCCCAGATCAAGCGCATGAAGCGCGGAGCGTGCCTGCTCAACGCCTCGCGCGGCAGCGTCGTCGATCTCACTGCACTCGCCGACGCTTTGAAGGATGGCCGGCTCGGCGGCGCGGCGATTGACGTCTATCCGGCTGAACCGGATTCCAACAGCGAGGGGTTTACGACGCCGCTGCGCGGACTGCCGAATGTCATCCTCACTCCGCATGTCGGCGGCTCGACGGAGGAGGCGCAGGAATCGATCGGCAGCGAGGTGGCCGAAAGCCTGATCAGGTTCGTCAACGCCGGCTCGACCGGCGGCGCGGTCAACTTCCCCAACATCGACATGCCGCCCATCGCCGGCACGCATCGCATTCTCAACGTCCACCGCAACGTGCCCGGAGTGGTCCGCGATGTCTCGCAGATCGTCAGCAATCTGCATGCGAACATTCATGCCCAGACGCTGGCGACCGATCCCGACATCGGGTACCTGATCATGGATCTGGATCAGGACGTCTCGCGCGATGTGCGCGACGCGATCGCCGCGCTGGAAACCAACATCCGCACGCGGATTCTCTATTGATCTTGTGTGACGACGCCTGGCGACGATATAGGCGCATCAACCGTGGACGTCGCGGAGCGAATCGGCACGACCAGCGGCCTGGCAGGCGGCAGGTCGAGCATGATGGATGCGTCGGCGGGCAAATCATCAGCATCGCCGCTGCAGCGCACGCGAACGCGGCGTTCCCAGTGCGTGGGCGCGAGAATCACTTCCTTCGGCCGAAACTTCAGCGTCCAAGCGCTGTCCGGCCATTCGGCGGTCATCGATGAAGGCGAGGTCGTCATCGTCGGCACGGCCGGCTCATCCCACGTCTCGTAGGTATCGAGCATGATGGTGAACTCGATGACGCCATCGGCGCCGATGGTCACGGCGTCGCTGGCGACGGATCCCAGATGCAGGCGCGGCTGGTAGTGGCCCGTGGCCTTGACGCGCAGCATCGTCTGGGTGTCATCATCGAACAGCACCCGGATCGGCGCGATGCGCTCGCCGCCCTTGGCGACGAGCGTCACCGGCAGTTCGAACGATTCGCCGGGCTGCAGCGTCTGCTTGAGGTCGCGCGCCGTCAGGCAGCCGCACTCCGGCCGGATCGCGACGATCGAGAGCGGCCGGTTCAGGCGATTGGCGAGTCGAAAGGTGTATTCGAACTTCGCGGTTTCCTCGTACAGCGGCACATCGCCGAAATCGTGGAAAGTCTCCCCAATGAACGGGCCGCGCAGCAGGAAATGCCAATACGCATACGCGCCGCCGGAGACGATCGCCGCAGCGGCGAGTGCGACAAGCAGAATGATCCGGCGACCGCTGGTCATGTCGCCAATTGTTGCGCGGCTTTGGCGGGTGTGCCACCGGCGCGCTCCCATTCGCCTTCGACCACCGGCCGCCAGCCCGGACGATGTCGCCCCCAGACGAGCACAGTCGTGAGAAGCACGCTGACGATGAGGCTCGAGACGAGGACGGCGTTGCCCAGGCGCGAGAGACCTACGCCCGAGCCCGCGCCG
>Ga0111538_10001651_pt1 | contig 31400 bp, 25 predicted proteins | sample SoiMethybrSBSTD1_FD_79669 | JGI IMG/M metagenome (GOLD analysis project Ga0111538, IMG submission 79669) | Bulk soil microbial communities from a Populus tree surrounding site in Tennessee, USA - Soil MetaG P. TD hybrid SBSTD1 (version 2)... | ecosystem: Environmental > Terrestrial > Soil >... | reverse complement strand
GTCGACGCGATCAGGACGGCGCCGGTCAGCTGCTCGAGGTGACGCTTCGCGATCGCGGGATCGCCGTAATTCGCGAAGATCACCTCGCCTTGCTCGGTGAGCTTGAGCCGCCCATCCACCGATCCGGGCGCGCCGCCGACGATCGCCCGGTTCGCCGGACCGCCGCCGCGCCCGATCGCCCCGCCGCGCCCGTGGAAGAGCGTCAACTCGACGCCATGCGCACGCGACGTCTCGACGAGCGCGGCCTGCGCCTGATGCAGCATCCAGGCGGCCGCCAGGAACCCGGACTCCTTGTTGGAGTCGGAGTAGCCGAGCATCACCTCCTGCTTGTCGCCACGACGGGCGACGTGTGCCCGATATGCCGGGTCGGTCAGCACCGCGTCGAGGAGCGATCCCGCCGACGTCAGGGCGTCCGACGACTCGAACAGCGGAACGACGTCGATGTCGGTCGTCGCCTCGGCGGCCGCGGCGAGCGCGAGGACGTCGGTGACATCCCGTGGCTCGGCCGTGAACGAGACGATGACCCGGCGGACCGACTCCGGCCCGTACCGGCGCTGCCCCTCCCCGATCGACCGGAACGTGGCCAGCACCTCGGCCGTCGACACGCCCGGTGCCACCTCGGCGGCAGGATCGCCGCCGTTCCGGATCGTGGCGAGCGCAGCGCGGTGGACGTCGCTGTGCTGGCGGACCTCGAGCGACGCCAGGTGGAAGCCGAAGGTCGCCAGTTGCCAGCGCATCTCGGCGACCTCGCCCCATGCGACCCGTCCCATCCCGTCGATCTCGAGCGCGTCCTGGATCTCACGAAGCTCGATGTCGAGGGCATCGGCATCGTCGTACGCGCCCGCTCGTGGCCCCACGTCGCCGGTGAGGACTGCCCGCGTGCGACGCAGTCGCTCGGCGATGAAGCCGAACCGCTGGCGGTACGGCTCGTCCGGGAATCGGCGGCGAAGCTGGCGGTCGGTCTCTGGCAGTTCCTCGGCATCGCGGGCGAGGCGAGTCGCCAGCGGCTTCGCGACGCGGTCGTGCGCCGTGGTGGCGGACTCGGTCTGCATCAGGCGTAGCGCAACGGCTTCGTAGCCGTGGAGGACGTGGTCCGCCTGGATCCGCAGCGTGTGCCCGGTGAGATCTGACGTCACGACCGGATTGCCGTCGCGGTCGCCACCGATCCACGATCCGAACCGGAGGAACGCGGGCGTCCGCGGCGCGCGAGCGCCTGATCCGCCGTCCAGCGTCGCATCGACCGCGCGATAGAGCCGTGGGGCGAGCTGGAACAGCGTAGCGTCGAAGACCGCCATCGCGGTGCGGACCTCGTCGAGCGGCTCGGGTTTGACCGCCCGGAGGTCTGACGTCCGCCACAGAACCGTGATCTCCTCGCGCAGGCGGCGCCGGATCTCGCGATCCTCGGACGGCGTGAGGCGCGTGTCATCGAGTCCCTCGAGGAGCACCGCGCAGCGACGGAGTGCCACGAGCGTCGTCCGTCGACGCGCCTCCGTCGGGTGGGCGGTCAGGACCGGCGTGATCCGCAGCCCGGCGAACATCGCGTCGAGATCGGCATCCGACCGGTCGCGTCGACGCAGCCTTGCCACCGCCTCGGCGACCGAGTCATCAAGGAGTCCGTCACGGGCGGCCCGCTCCCGGCGCCGAAGCGCCCGAACGCGCGCCCGCGCCTCGGCGAGGTTCACGAGCTGGAAGTACAGCGAGAACGCCGTGATGACGGCTTCCGCATCGCGGAGCTCGAGGGCATCAAGCTCCGCCTCCAGGCGTTCGCGTTCCTCCGGCTGGTCGCTGCGACGGAAGTCGATCGCCGCGAGACGCAGCCGCTCGACGAGGTCGTAGATGCCCTCCCCGGCCTGCTCCGTGATCACCTGGCCCAGCAGCGATCCGAGCAACCTGATCTCGAGCGCCAGCGGGTCCCGCGCACGCGCAGAACCGATACCAGCGGGTTCCGCGGCCCGGGCCGATCGTGCTCGCTGCCCCGCGGCGGTCATGTCCAGACCAAGACCGAGGATGACAGGACCGCTCGGTAGCGCAACCCAGGCGGCACTCCCCCGCAACCTTCCGTGGGCTGTTCCGTTCCTACCCTTGTAAGGTGATGAGCGTGATGGAGCAGCGGACGAGCGTGGGCGAGCGTCGGCAAGGTGGCCCGGACGGGCGCCCGGCCGATGCCCCGCGCGGCCGGCGCGAGACGGATCAGCTCGACCAGCTCCGCTTCATCCACCAGGTCGCGAGGCTCGCGACCACTGCCCGGACCTGGGACGAGCTGCTGGAGACCGTCGTCGACGGCACGCGTGACGCGCTCCATGCCGATGTCTCCTCGCTGTATCTGCTCGACCGCGATGGAGCGTACCTGACGCTTGCCGCGACCAACGGTCTCGACCGGTTCCAGATCGGGCGTGCCAGGGTGCCGTTCGGCGAGGGCGTCACCGGCTCGGTCGCGGCAAGCCAGCTCCCGCTCGTGATCCCGGACGTCAAGGAGGACCCGCGCTTCCTGTGGGTCCGCGGCATCGATCAGCGCCGCTTCGTGGCGTCGATGCTGAGCGTCCCCTTGACCTGGCACGATCAGACCGTCGGTGTGCTCAACGTCCAGACCGAGCACCGACGGGAGTTCAGCGCCTCCGACGTCGCCCAGCTCAGCGCCGTGGCCGACGTGCTTGCCGGGATCGTCGAAAAGGGTCGCCAGCAGACGGAGGCGGAGGCTCGGGTCGAGGCGCTCAAGGCGATCGACGAGGCCCGGAGCGAGCTCATCGCATTGGTGACCCACGAGCTGCGCACGCCGCTTGCCGTCGTCCGCGCTTACACGGATCTTCTGGCTGACGAACCGGCACTCGACGGGCGCGAGTCGCGCGACGTCGAACGACGGCGGACCCGCGCTGAGTGGCATGACGCGACGCTCGAGCAGATCGAGCGCCTGGATCGTCTCGTCGACTCGATCCTGGCATCGGTGCGGGTCGTCCCGGAGGACGCGGCGACACTTGAGCCGGTCGACGTGGAGGCGCTGGTCCGAGAGGTGCTGCATTCGCTGACGCCGCTGCTCGGCCGACACGAGGTGGTCGCCGGCGGCCCCGTCCGTCTCCACGCGCTGACCGATCCTTCGCGCTTGCGCCAGATCGTCGAGCATCTCGTCGAGAACGCCGTGAAGTACGCTCCCTCCGAGACCATGATCCGCATCGATTGGGCCCTGGTCGAAGGGCACGTCCATCTCGGCGTGACCGACGAAGGCCCGGGCATCCCCGATGAGTGGCGCGAGCGCATCTTCGAGCCCTACGCGCGCCGCGACACCCATACGGCACGCGGCTCCGGCATCGGGCTGTACGCCGCCAAGCGACTCGGCGAGTCGATGGGCTGCCACCTCTGGTGCGAACCGGCGATGCCGCACGGCGCTCGTTTCGTCGTCGCGGTCCCGGCCGCGGCTGCGATCTGATCGATGGCCACCACGACGACCCGCCCGTTGCGCATCCTCGTCGTCGACGACGACCCGGCGATGGTCGGCGCGATCACGGCGCTCGTCGGCACCGAGGGCCACCAGGTCATCACAGCCTACGACGGCCTGACCGCCGTGAAGCGGTTCCGCGAGGAGCATCCCGATCTCGTGCTGCTCGACCTCGCGATGCCGGGACCGGATGGGTTCTCGGTCGCCGGGCAGATGCGGGCCGTCGGGCAGGCACCGATCCTCGTGGTTTCCGGCGAGAGCGGCGAGGCCGCCAAGGTGCGAGCGCTCGGGATCGGGGCGGATGACTACCTGACGAAGCCGTTCGGCAAGGCCGAACTGCTGGCACGGATCGCGGCGATCATGCGCCGGGTCGATCGATCTGGCGTGGGCGCCTCGCCGGCAGGTCCGCTCGAGGCCGGGCCGCTCGTCCTGGAGCCGGGACGCCACGAAGCCCGCGTCAACGACCAGGCACTGTCGCTGACGCCGACCGAGTTCCGGCTGCTGGAAGCGCTGGTCCGTGCTCGTGGCGACATCGTGCCGCACCTCCAGCTCGCCCGTGCCGGCTGGCCGGCCGAATCGGATCCCGATCTGCTCTGGCTCAAGCCGCACCTCGCGCGGCTGCGCGCGAAGGTCGAAGAGGCCGGCGGCCCGCGTGTCGTCGCCGTTCGTGGCGTGGGCTATCGGATCGTCGTGGACGAGGAGACTGCGGCCGGCACGTGACCGGCGACGCGCCGCGCTAGACGGCGATCGAGACCGCGCGGCCCGTCGAATCGTGGGCGGCGTCAGCGCAGGCGACCCGGCAGCCGCGAGCATCTCGCCCGGCGATCGGGTTGAAGTGGAACCACGCCTCGCCGGTCTGGGCGAGCCGGCATCCACAGGAGGCACACGTCACCGGAGCGCCAGCGCCATCACGGACGGCGAGGGGCGTCTCGGCATCGGGTCCGGACGGGTGGAGCATCGCGGTCACCTCCTCGCTCATCGGGGTCCCGGAGGCGCGTTCGGCCGTCCCAGGGTGACGTTTCCCCATCATCGGGGCGAGCCTACGCGCCAGAGGCGGTGCCGTTCGGCAACGCGACGGATGCCGGTTGGTTGCAGGTCGGTATCGGGGGATCCGACGGGTCGTACTTCCCCCCGGCCCGCGCGTGGCGGTCCAGCTTCCCCGGACGCCACTGGACCTGTCCGCCCGTCTCGCGCATCGGGCATCATCGCGCGATGACAGACTCCGCGACCGATCCGATCCAGTCGCCCGATGGGTATCGAAACATGCTCCTCGGGTACCTCTCCGATGACGATCCTGCCAAGGTCCAGGCAGCCACCGTCGCGCGCCTGCGCGAGCTCGTCGCGGAGGCCGGCACCGACCTTAGGACCAGGCCCGAGCCGACGGAGTGGTCGGTCATCGAGTGCATCGGTCACCTGACCGATTCGGAGGTCGTGACCAGTGCTCGTGTCCGCTGGATCCTCGCCGAGGATGAGCCGCAGATCATCGGCTACGACCAGGATCTCTGGGTGGACGGGCTCCGTCACGACCGCGACGATCCGGACGCGTTGATCGCCCTGTTCGACGCGCTGCGGTCCGCCAACCTGACCCTCCTGTCGACCCGGTCCGCCGCGGACCTCGAGCGGTTCGGCCGGCACAACGAGCGCGGCCCGGAGAGCTACGGGCTGATGATCCGCTTGACGGCCGGTCACGACCGGTTCCACGTCGCGCAAGCGGAACGGGCGCTCGCAGCGGTCCGCGAGGCGTCTCAAGCCGCGGTCGAACCTCGATAGCGCTCCGCCAGCCGGCGGAGGTGATCGACGAGCTCGGGTGGCTCCGTGACCGTGAAATCGGCGTCGAGCAGCCCGAGATAGACGGCCATCATCTCGGGACTGCTGGCTCCGGCGTCGAGAAGGCACGACCGTTCATCGATCGACTCCACGGTCCCGATCCATGGCCCGATACGCTCTCGAACGGCGTCTGCAGGCGCACGGACGATGACCTGGGCACGGAAGCCCCAGCCCGACCCGGTGACCCCGCGAGCGACGTACGCGGCGACGTCCTCGTCGGGCAACGGTCGTGGCGTGAACCGCGCTCCGAGCGGCAGCCGTGGCTCGATCCGGTCGACCCGGAACGTGCGCCACGCCTCTCGGTCGATGTCCCACGCCACCAGGTACCAGCGGCGGCCCCAGTTGACGAGCCGGTACGGCTCGGCCTCGCGCCGGCTCGCGGCGCCTTCCCGATCGAGATAGGCGAACCGCAGGCGAACGTGATCCCGACACGCCCCGGCGAGCAGCGTCAGGACGTTCGCATCGATCGTGGGCTCGCTGTCGCGTCCCGGAACGAGGACCGTGAACGCCTGGATGGCATTCACCCGTCGGCGGAGGCGCTCAGGCAGGACCTGCTCGAGCTTGCCGAGCGCGCGGAGTGCGGTCTCCTCGATACCGCCGATCGCGCCCCCCGCCGACGTCCGCAACCCGACCGCGACCGCGATCGCCTCGTCATCCTCGAGCAGGAGCGGCGGAAGCACCGCGCCCGCCTCGAGGCGGTACCCGCCGACCGACCCACGCGTCGCATGGACCGGATAGCCGAGACCACGCAACCGCTCGATGTCGTTGCGGACCGTGCGGGTGGTGACTTCGAGTCGGTCGGCGAGCTCGACGCCGGTCCAGTCGCGCGGCGTCTGAAGCAGCGACAGCAGGCGGAGCAGACGTGCTGATGCGTCCATCGGAATCACAAGTTAACGAACCATTAGGAACGAAACGTTCCTAATCAGTCGCTATCGTAACGGGCCAAGCAAGCACCGGAGGGACGCATGACCTCAGCCCCACAGACAGCCTTCGTGGACAAGCCGCCGATCGAACTGCCGCACCCGGTCCGGATGCGGATCCTGTTCATGGTCATGATCGGCGTCTTCCTCGCTGCGCTCGATCAGACCGTCGTCGGCACCGCCCTGCCGAGGATCATCACGGACCTCGGAGGGAACGACCTCTACACGTGGGCCTTCACCGCCTATCTGCTCACGTCGACGATCAGTGGTCCGCTCTACGGGAAGCTGTCGGACCTGTTCGGACGACGCCCGATCTTCCTGTTCGGGATCGGCATCTTCATGGTCGGCTCGCTGCTCGCGGGTCTCTCCCAGGAGATGTGGCACCTGATCGGTGCGCGTGGGATCCAGGGACTGGGCGCTGGCGCGCTGTTCCCGATCGCGCTGGCGGTCATCGGCGACCTCTTCTCGCCGTCCGAGCGCGGTCGCTACCAGGGTCTATTCGGTGCGGTGTTCGGCCTCTCGGTGCTGATCGGTCCTGCCATCGGCGGCTTGCTGACCGACACCGTCGGCTGGCCGTTCGTCTTCTTCTTCAACCTGCCGATCGGCGCGGTCGTGTTCTACGTCGTGTGGCGGAACCTGCCGTCGTACCACCTGGGCGGCGATAAGCCTGTCATCGACTATGTCGGCGCGGCACTCTTCACCGCGGCGCTGGTGCCCATCCTCATCGGACTCACGAACAAGCAGTCGGCTGACTGGACCGATCCGATCGTCGGCGGGCTGATCCTCGTCGGGCTCGTGATCGGGATCGTCTTCCTCGTCGCGGAAGCCCGCGCGCGTGAGCCGATCGTGCCGCTCGAGCTGTTCCGCATCCGCTCGTTCTCGATCTCGGTGGCGGCGTTCTTCCTCGCCTCGTTCGGGTTCCTCGCGGCGGTCGTCTTCCTGCCACGCTGGTTCCAGGTCGTCAACGGCTCGTCGGCGACGGAGTCGGGTTACCAGATCCTGCCGCTGCTCGGCGGTCTGATCATCTCGGCGACGGCGGCCGGCCAGCTGGTCGCACGGACGGGCCGGTACAAGGCGCTGATCTTCGCCGCACTCGTGACGATGGCGGCCGGACTGTGGCTGCTGACCAACTTGCGTGCGGATACCCCGATCCCGCTCGTCTGGCTGTGGATGTTCATCACCGGCATCGGCGTCGGTCCGTCGTTCGCGGTCTTCACGCTGATCGTCCAGAACAGCGTGCCGATCCAGCGCCTGGGGACGGCGACCAGCAACCTGACGTTCTTCCAGTCGGTCGGCGGGACGATCGGGCTCGCCATCACGGGCACGATCTTCGGGACGACGCTCGCAGCAGAGGCGCCACGACAGCTCGTGGCGGCGGGCGTCCCACCGGAGCTCGCCGCCGCCGGTGGCGGTCAACTCGATGCGGCGACAGGGGTCGGCGATCTCGGCGCGGCGATCCTCGCCCAGGTCCCAGAAGCGTTCCGGGCCCAGGTCGAACCGTTCATCCCGGCGATCGTGGACGCGATCCATCAGGCCGTGTCGATCGCGACCGCGAGCACGTTCTACGTTGGTGTGGCTGCGTCGTTGCTGGCGGCGCTCCTCGTCGCCGGGCTCAAGGAGGTCCGCATGGGAGCCTCAGAGGCCGTCGCCGATAGCGGACACGAGCGGGTCGGGAACGACCATACGGTCGCGGCGCCCGGCGCGTAGCGCTTCATGTCGCGAAGGAGCCCGGTGGTCCGCTGGGGGCGGATCGCCGGGCTTCGTCGTGTTCGTCGTGTCAGGCTCGGACGGTCACAGCCGAGACGGCACCGGCGACAGCGGGGTCCAGACCCGCAAGGGACGCTTCGTGGGAAACGGCGATCGGCTCGACCAGCCACGTGTCGGCGGCGAGCGATTCGGAAAGTACGAGACGCCGGGCGAGCACCGATCCGATGGCGGCGTGTTCCTGTAGCAGCTCGAAGAGCTCGTCGAACCGGTCGGTCCCATCCGCACGCGAACGGATCGACTCGGAGAGACGCATCGCTCGAACGCTCTCGCCGTGGAGCGCCGCCACGTGTCGTCCGCTCGGGTCGTACAGGTACGCCCGGCCGCCGGTCATCCCAGCACCGAAGTTCGATCCGATCGGCCCGAGGACCACGACGACGCCACCGGTCATGTACTCGCAACCGTGGGCCCCGATGCCCTCGACGACCGCCGCAGCACCACTGTTTCGTACGGCGAAGCGCATCCCGGCGCGACCGACGAGATGGAGCCGGCCTCCGGTCGCCCCGTAGAGGACGGTATTGCCGGCGATCGCCTCGCCGGACGCGGGTACCGGGAGATCCGGTTCCGGCCGGACCACGATGCGGCCGCCCGACAGGCCCTTGGCGACGTAGTCGTTGGCCTGCCCGACGAGCGTGAGGTCGATCGCGTTCGACGCGAAGGCACCGAATGACTGGCCGGCCGAACCGCGGACCTCGAGGCGGACCGGACCGCGCAGCTCACCGCGCTCGACGGCGCCGGTGAGGCTCGCGCCGAACGAACGATCGCCGGTCGACAGCCGCAGGCCCGACGCGGTGACCGGGCCCTGTCCGTGGAACGCGGCGGCCACGCGGACCTCCAGCGGTGAGGCCGGGGCGTGCCTGCTAAGGCGGTCCGCCGCGGCTGGGTCAGCTCGCCTCGTCGGATCGGCTGGCCACCGAGCCGCGCCGACGACCGCCGCGAGCTCGCGAGTCGCCGCCCGCGTCGGGCGAAGCACCGTGCGGCTCTCGCCGACGATCTCGCCGACCGACCTCGCGCCGATCACGGCTAGCTCGCGCCTGAGATCCTCGGCGACCGTGAGGAAGAACGTCTCGACCATCTCGGGCGTGCCACGGAACTTGGCGCGGAGGTCCTCACGCTGGGTGGCGATCCCCGTCGGGCACGTGTCGAGGTGGCATTGGCGCGCCATGTCGCAGCCGACCGCCACGAGTGCCGACGTCCCGAATGCGAACTCCTCGGCTCCGAGCAGGGCGGCCACCAGAAGGTCCCGTCCGGTCTGGAGACCGCCGTCCGTGCGCAAGGCCACCCGATCCCGGAGGTCGTTCCGCAGCAGGACCTGATGGACCTCGGCCAGCCCGAACTCCCATGGCGCCCCGACATGCTTGATCGACGACAGCGGCGACGCCCCGGTCCCGCCCGCGTGACCCGACAGGTGGATGTAGGCCGCGCCGGCCTTGGCGACCCCCGCCGCGATCGTTCCGACACCGCGTGACGCCACGAGCTTCACGCCGATCCGTGCGCTCGGATTGATCGCGCGGAGGTCGCCGATGAGCTGGGCGAGATCCTCGATCGAGTAGATATCGTGATGTGGCGGCGGGCTGATGTAGCTCTGTCCGGCCTGCCCGCGCCGCAGCGCGGCGATGTACGCGGTCGCCTTGCGACCCGGCAGCTGACCGCCCTCACCCGGCTTCGAGCCTTGAGCGATCTTGATCTCCAGTTGATCGGCCCGCGCAAGATAGGTCGCGGTCACCCCGAACCGAGCAGATGCGACCTGCTTGATGCGTGCATCGCGACGCCGCCCATCCCCGCCGGGTGCGTACCACGCCGGATCCTCGCCCCCTTCACCCGTGTTCGCGGCGCCGCCGGCGCGCTGGATCCCGATCGTCAACGCCTGGTGCGCCTCGGGCGACAGGGCGCCGACGCTCATCGCCGAGACGACGAAGCGCCGCGCGATCGACCGCGCATTCTCGACGGCGTCGAGTGGCACGGACGGCCCGAGGCGGTGGACGCGCAGCTCGTCGCGCGAGGCCGCGGCAGCTGACTCGGGTCGCTCCAGGGCAGCCCGATACCTGTCGAGGCCCTCGTCAAGCGACGTGTCCTCGAGCGAGGGTGTGGCGCCGGAGAGGAGCTGGATCTCGCTCGCCACGCGTGGCGCGAACAGGTGGGTCTCCCCGTCGGCGCGGAATCGGGCGAAGCCTGGATCGGGCAGCCGCGGCTCACGACCGGCAGCGGGAGGTGGCAGCGCGACGGCAGCGTCGCGGCGTCGGATGACCCGCGCGCCCGACTCGTCCAGCGTCGTCCGTCCCGGCCACGCGGCGGCGGTCGGGAAGCAGCGCGCGATCACGTCCGGTGCGAGGTCGACGGTGTCGATGAGCGCCCCGCCGATGTAGCTCGTGACGGCGCTGATGCCCATCCGAGCGAGCGTCTTGCGAAGCCCGGCGGCGAACGCATCGACGATGTTCTGTACGGCATCGCCCGGCGTGACCTCCTCTGCGCCACGCGTCCCGGCCAGCTCCGCGGCGAGCTCGAGGGCGAGCCGCGGATGCACGACGGTCGCCCCGACGGCAAGGACCATCGCCATCGCGTGGACGTCGAGCACGTCTGCGACATCCGCGACGACATCGGTCCGGCCGCGTAGTCCGGCATCGGTCAGGGCCGAGTGGACGGCGCCGACAGCGAGGACGGACGGCACCGGGAGTCGATCGGTCGAGAGCGAACCGTCGCTGACGAGCAGGATCTCGACGCCGCGCTCGCTTGCGTCGACCGCGTCGGTCGCGAGGGCCTCGAGTCGGGTATCGAGTCCTCGCGCTCCATCGCTCGTCGGCCACGTCGCGTCGAGCACACGGACGCGCCGACCGGCGGCGAGAAGCACCTCGAGCAACCCATCGAGATCGGCGACGATGGGGCGATCCAGCCTGAGCGTCCGTGGAGCTCGGGGTGGACCGCCGAGCAGCGCCGGCCGCCGCCCGAGCTCGACGCGGAGGTCCATCACGACCCGCTCCCGTTCGGGATCGATCGCTGGGTTCGTTACCTGGGCGAACGCCTGTCGCAGGTGGTCGGCGACCGGCCGATCGAGGCGCCCGCGCCGTGGCGTCGGGGTGTCGTCGCCCATGCTCCAGAGCGGCTCGTGCCCCTCGAGCGCCATCGTCTTGATATCGAGTCGCCACTTCTCGGCATCGAGACCGGCGAGGTAGCGCAGCGACGGCGCGAGCGGTCCGCGTCCCTCGATGACCGCGGCCGCGGCGTCGATGCTGTCGTCGTGGGTCGGGCGCGGCTGGTCGTGGATCGGCAGGTGGCGCAGGACATGGGTCTTGGCGTCGGTGTCCTCGAGGATCCGGCGGCGACCGGGCTCCACCAGGAGCATCTCCCCGGGGCCGAGTCGCCCCCGCCGGATGGTCTCGGCGGGCTCGAACGGCACCGCACCTGCCTCGGATGCGACCGCGACCACGCGATCCCTCGTGATGGCGAATGCGGCGGGACGCAGGCCGTTACGGTCGACGAGGGCGCCGACGCGCCGACCATCGGAAAAGACGATCGCTGCGGGGCCGTCCCACGGGGCGAGCATCCCGGCCGTCCGGCGCCGAAGCGTGGCCACGTGCGGATGGGGTGCTCGGCGGAGGCCGACCGCCTCGGGGATCGCCGCGAGCAGTGCGGGCGCCAGATCCCAGCCGGTCGTCGTCAGAAGCTCCAAACCCTCATCGAGCGAGAGCGAGTCGGACCCATCGGGCGAAAGCAGTGGTCCGGCTTCGAGGAGCTCCGCGGCGAACGACGCGCCGCCCCGGTCGCGCGTCCGTCCGCGCACCTGCTCTCGATTCCCGCGGACGGTGTTGATCTCCCCGTTGTGGGCGATCGCGCGGAAGGGTTGAGCGAGCCGCCAGACGGGCGTCGTGTTCGTGGCGTACCGCTGGTGGAAGACCGCGTATGTGAGGTCGAGGTCCTCGCGCAGGTCAGGGTAGAGATCGGCCAGGCGCGGGCCGGCGACGAGCCCCTTGTAGACGACCGTGGCGCTCGACGACGACGGGATCGACATCTCCGCCAGCACTCGGCCGGCGGTTCGCACCGCCAGCTCGAGCCGTCGCCGGGCGATCACCAGCCGGCGCTCGAAGTTCCGGTCCGTCACGCCAGCGGGGCGCGCGATGATGGCCTGCGCGACGTACGGCCGTGACGCGGCCGCCGACGCGCCGAGCGCGGCAGGCTCGAATGGAACGGATCGCCAAGCGACGACCGGAAGGTCGGCGTCGGCATAGACCTGCTCGAGCAGCGCGCGTGCCGCGGTCCGGCTCCTCCGACCGCGCGGCAGGAACGCCATCACGACACCGGGACGATCGATCCGCCCGCTCGAGATGCGATCCAGCAGGGACGGCGACAGCGGCAGCGCCACACCTGCACCGTCACTCGACTCGCCATCGGCACCGAAGGCACCGCGATGGGCGAGGGCGGCGAGCCCACCCAGCGCGAGTGGCAGGACACGTCGGCCGCTGCGCCCACCGGCGTCCGCCACGAACCCCACGCCGCACGCGTCGTGCTCGAACCGCGGGTCGTAGAGGGGGGCTCGAGTGTCACGTCGGTCGGTGGCGTCCATCGTCGTGGCGTCTCCGAGAGGCGGTGGAGCGGCCGCCGCCCGGGCGGGACGGGGGCCGCATGGATGCGCGGACGGGCCGGGTGGTCCCGGCCCGTGCCGACTAGGTCTGGTAGGCCACCTCGCCGTGGGTGGCGAGGTCGATGCCGATCTCCTCGTCCCGTGCCGAGACCCGGATGCCGAGGATCAGGTCGACCACCTTGACGATCAGGAACGTCGATACGACTGCGTAGGCGACCGTCGCCGCGACAGCGATGAGCTGCGTGGCCAGCTGCTGGACGTTGCCCTCGAGCAGACCGGTGTAGGCCTCCTGGATCGCCGCGGTCGCGAAGATGCCGGTCGCGACCGCGCCGAACATCCCACCGACGCCATGCACCGCGAACACGTCAAGGGCGTCGTCGATCTTGAGCCGCGACCGAAGCAGGGTCGCGCTGTAGCAGAGCCCACCGACGGTCAGCCCGATGACCAGCGCGCCACCGACTCCGACATAGCCCGATGCAGGCGTGATCGCCACGAGACCGGCGACCGCCCCGCAGGCGGCGCCGACGACGCTGACCTTGCCCTTGTGCAGGTAGCTCGCGAAGACCCACGTGATGGTGGCCGCGGCGGCAGCCGTGTTCGTCACGATGAACGCACTGGCCGCGACGCCGTTGGCCGCGACGGCCGACCCGGCATTGAACCCGAACCAGCCGAACCAGAGCAGGCCGGCGCCAAGCACGGTCATCGGCACGTCGTGCGGTTCCATCGGCTCACCGTTGACGGCGCGACGCCCGATGAGCAGCGCCACGATGAGCGCCGAGACCCCGGAACTGATGTGGACGACGGTGCCACCCGCGAAGTCGAGCGCACCGAGCTTGTACAGCCAGCCGTCGACCGACCATACCCAGTGGGCCAGCGGCGAGTACACGAGGATCGACCACAGGACCGTGAACAGGACGAACGCGCCGAAGCGCTTGCGCTCCGCGAACGCGCCGGTGATGAGGGCTGGGGTGATCGCCGCGAACATCAGCTGGAAGGCAGCGAAGAGCACGAAGGGGACGGTGGTCGCGTACGTCGTCGAGGGCTCGAGTCCCACGCCGTTGAACAGGACGTGATCGAGTCCGCCGATGAGACCGAACCCGCCGACGTCAGACCCGAACGCGAGCGAGAAGCCGACGATGACCCAGACGACGCTGACCAGAGCGAGCCCGAAGAAGCTGTGCATGATCGTCGAGAGGACGTTCTTGCGGCGTACGAGACCGCCGTAGAACAGTGCGAGCCCCGGCAGCATGATCATCACCAGGGCCGTCGACATCAGGAGCCACGCGGTATCGCCAGTGTCCATGCATCCCTCCCGGAACTCGGGGACACCCGATCCGACGGGTGTGGAGGGAACGCTAGGGAGTGCGTCCGTAGCGGTCGGCCCCGTGGCAGGACCGACAAGGTGTCGCTTGGGTGGCGAGGCGAGTCGCGAGCGCGGCCCTTGGTTGCGGTACGGGGACGGCCCGATCAGGCGAGGAGGAAGCTGTCCATCCCGCGTGTCCAGATGAGCGCGTCGTCCCAGGTGATCGCGAGGGCGTCGTAACCGGGATGACCCGCGACCCAGCCCAGCCCATCCCGCCCCATCACATAGGCCGCCGTGGCGAACGTATCCGCCCAGGTCAGGTCCGGGCCGACGACCGTCATGCTGCGTACGTCGCTCGGGACGCGGCCGTCGCGAGGATCGCGGATGTGGGCGCCCCGCTCGTACGCAGCGGACGTGGCCACGGCACCATCGCCGAGCTGCAGGACCGCGGCGACGCGATCGGGTCGGTCCGGATGGCGGATGCCGATCCTCCACGGAGCCGATCGCGACGGCCCAGTGCGCACGATGACGTCACCGCCGGCATCGATCGCGAACGCATCCCCAGTCGTCGCGGCCACCTGCCGAGCCGCGCGCTCCACGGCCCAGCCCTTAACGAGTCCCGAGGGATCGAATCGACCGTCGGCTCGCCACCGGCGCGCATCGAAGGCTCCCTCGCTATCCGCCGAGGCGCGGTCGACGAGCAGGAGAACCTCGCGCAGGTCGAGGTCGACGTCTGTTTCGGCAAGACGACCATCGGCCAGGCGCGTCACCTCGCTGTCCGGCAGATACGGACTGAATCGCTTATCGACGTCGTGCAGCCAGGCGACAGCATCGCCCAGCGCGCGAGATGCACCGTCGTCAGCCAGGTGGAACGAGACGACGGTCCCCATCACGGGTTCCGCGTGGACGATCATCCGGCGGCCGTATCCAGCGCCGACTGGAGTGACTGCTTATACGCGCCGCTGGTGTATGTCGCGCCGCTGATCAGGTCGATGCTCGCGGTCTGCGCCTGCAGCGCTTCGGACCGAAGCATCGGTTCGACGATGCTCGAGATCCGCGACGAGTGGCCATCGCCATTCGGAAGCTGCAGGGCCGTCACGTCGGTCACCGCGCCACCCGAGATCGTCACCTGGACCTGGACATCACCGTATCGCATGGATACGTCCTGGCCGGTGAAGGTTCCGTCGGCGTAGCCGCTCGTGCCCTGCGCGCCCGTCGCGGTCTTGCCGGTGCCGCCGGACGTACTGCTGCTGCCTGACTGGCTGGTGCTGGTGCCTGACTGGCTTTTGCGGCCGACCGGCTGGTCGACGACCGCCTGATTCGTGCGGGACGACGACGCGATGCCGGACGCCTCCGGGGTCTTGAAGCTCAAGAGCAGGACGAGACCGAGGACCGTGGAAAGAAGAGCGCCGATGGCGCGTTTCGGGATCATCGCGTGACTCCAGGGATCGTGGTGGTGGTCGGGATGAAGATCGATCGCATCACGTCAGTCGTCGAAGAAGCGTTCTTGATGGATACGGCGGGGTGGCACGCCAAGCTCGAGGACGGCTTCCTGGGCGGCGTCCATGAAACCCGATGGCCCACACAGGTAGACCTCGCGTCGCGCGACGTCGGGGACGAGACGCTCGATCGCGTCAGCTGAGAGCGGATCGTGGGATCCCCACGTCCTGCGTGACCCGACCTGGTAATCGATGACCACGTCGGGCTCCTGCGCGAGGACCTCGATCTCACGCCCGAACACGATGTCGTGTCGATGTCGCGCTCGATAGATCAGCGTGACCGGGACCATTCCCGCGAGCTCCTCAAGGATCGCACGCAGGGGCGTCACGCCGATCCCCCCAGCGATGAGCAGGGCTCGGTCAGCCGTCATCTGCTCCGTGGTGAGGTTGCCGTATGCGCCTTCGACGATCGCATGCGTGCCGATCGGGAGCTCGTGCGCCCGTGCCGAGTCGTCCCCGAGATCCTTGATCGTGACGCGAAGCCAGCGACCGTTCGGGTCTGCCGAGAGGCTGTACGGGTGCGATCGCCACCATCCCCTGCTCATGAAGCGGATCGTCAGGTACTGGCCGGCACGCGCGGGGAATCGCTCCAGCTCGTGGCCGGTCAGATAGATCGATACGACGCCCGGACCTTCGTGGACGACGTTCGCGACCCGAAACCGATGTCGAAGGTTGGCGAGGACCGGCGACCCGAACCGGAACGCGATCAGCGTCCCGATAGTCATCACGTAGAGGGCGATCCAGTAGATACGCGCGATCGGATCGTCGACGAAGTCGGTCCCGACGACGAGCTGATGGGCAAACCCGAGCGCGATCGCCAGGTACGCGTACAGGTGGATCCCGTACCAGGTCTCGTACGACATGCTGCGACGCGCGAGGCGGACCGACGTGACCGCCACGGCGATGAGCAGTCCGAGGCTGACCGTAGCCATCAGGACGAAGTCCCAGGTCGTGATCAGCACCCACAGCTCCCCAAGCACGCTCTCGCCCGAGGACATCGCGAAGCCGATCGTCGTGAAGATCGCGTGCCCGACGATCAGCCAGACGGTCGCGAACCCGATCCACCGGTGGGCGAAGGCGAGGCGGTCCCGCCCGAACGCGGCGTCCAGCCACGGCGCTCGCGACATCAGGAGGAGCTGGATGAGCGAGAGGAACGTCCCGATCAGGGCGGTGAGCTGTCCCGTTGCCGTCGCGAGTCCGGCGATCGTGCCGAGCTGATCGAGGCCGCCATGGCGGATCCACATCGCCAGGATCAGGATGATGTTCGCCGCGAGAAACCCGACGACGTCCTCAGGGCGGATCGAAAGCCGCGATTCAGGCGTGGCCGGCGTCCCGCGACCGGGGTGAGCGACGGCGGTCATGCTAGGAGGCTCGCGGCAAGCCCTGAGAACGTCATGAGAGGTCGATGCCGACTCGACAGCTCCTCGCGATCTGGCGCCACGCCTACAGTTGCGGTCGGATGGGAAACGAGCTGATCCCGTTCATCGGCGTGGCGATCGCGGTCGTCGTCATCCCTGGCCCAGATATGGCCCTCGTCGCCCGGAACGTGTTCCGCTACGGACGATCCGCCGGTATCGCGACGTCGCTCGGGATCTGCACGGGCATCCTCGGTTGGGGCATCGCCGCAGTCCTTGGCATCGCGACGCTCCTTGCCGCCTCGTCGGTCGCGTTCACGGCGCTGAAAGTGATCGGAGCGGCCTACCTGATCTACCTCGGGATCTCGACGCTCCGGTCGCATGACGCTTTCGATGTCAGGGGCTCGTCCGATACTGCGCGCCTTCCTGCGGGCCAGGCGTACCTCCAGGGGCTCGTCTCTGCGCTCGTCAACCCCAAGCTCGGCGTCTTCTTCCTGACGCTCCTGCCGCAGTTCATCGGCCCAGACGAACCGGCGGCAGCCCTCCGCCTCGCCGTCATCTTCGACCTGATCGGGCTCGCCTGGCTCCTGGCCTATTCAGTGCTGCTCGGTGCGCTCCTCGGACGGGCACTCGGCAGCGGGTCGATCCGGAGACTCATCCGCTGGGTGAGCGGGATCGTCCTCGTCGGCCTCGGCGTTCGCGTCGCAGTCGAGAGCCGCTGACGAGCGGGTCTAGGACGTCGCCGATTCGGTGCCCCCGCGGACGGCCCGCGTCAGCTCGTCGAGGAACAGTCCGATGATGCCGGCGATCACGATCGCCCCGAGCCACAGATGGATCGACCAGCCGATGCCACCGGTCATCATCAAGGTCGCGAAATACAGCGCGAAGACGACGGCCGGGACAAGGAACGCGACGATGCCGTCACCGATCCGGCTACGCCCCGCGGGCCATCGCCGCACGACGAGCTCCGCGATGAGCGCCGCGAGGACGATCGCAGGCAGAAGCCGGTACTGATCGTCGAGGACGGTCGCCATCGCGATCGGCGCACCGATGACGACGGCGTACGCCCCGAACGGCAGCGCACCGTGGCGTCGCCGCAGCCACACGACCGCACCCGCGAGCAGCGTCGCGCCGATGAGGACCCCGGCTGCGCCGTACCCCTGGCGGATCCCGTCCTCCTGCCAGGATGGCGCGTTGTCCTGGATCGGATACACGATCGTGGAGCCGTCCGGCGACCAGTCCGCGCGCGCCCAACCGTCGCTGGCCCCCGGGTCCTGGCTGATGTTCACGGGATCGCCATCGGCAACGGGCTGGACGTACACCTCGAAGTCACGGCTGCGGTTCGACGTGAAGGCGACCTTCGATCCGTCCGGCGACCACGTCCCCATATAGCTGTCGCCGACCGCCGTGTCGGCTCCGGTCGTGAACCGGGTCGGGCTGCTGCCATCGATACCAGCCAGCCACACGTCGTAATGGTCCGCACCGCGACGGTCCGAGGTGAAGGCGAGCCTCGTGCCGTCCGGCGAGATCGCCGGCTCGTAGTCGTTCGATTCGCCCGTGGTCACCGCGGTGATCGCTTTCGTGGCCAGATCGAGACGATGGATGTGGTACGGCCCATCGCGATCCGAGTTGAACAGGATGGCGCTGCCGTCTGGCGTCCAGACGGCAGCCCAATCGGCCGCGGCATCGGCAGTGAGCCGCTCGATCCCCGTCCCATCGACGTTCATCAGGGAGAGGTCATCCCGGCCATCGACCACTTCGGAGAACACGAGCCTCGTCCCGTCCGGCGACCAGGCGGGCTGGAACGCGGCGTTCTCGGTCGCAAGAGCTCGATCTCCCGACCCGTCCGCATTCATCACGTGGATCTGGGTGATCGGATCCGGATGGTCGCTGTCCGCGTTCGGCTGATAGGTGTAAGCGATGCGCGTCCCGTCAGGCGAGAAGCGCGGACCGAGCGTCTGACCCGGCACGACCGTGAGGCGGCGCTGGCCCGAGCCGTCCGCGGCCATGGCGTAGAGCTGCGGCTGGATGGCGGGGAGACCCTTCGGGAGCGCCTCCGCCCAAACGTCGGCGACGGGGTTGGCGTACTGCGTGAAGGCGACGAGGATCGCGACCGCCATCGCGAGCGGCACCGCGACCGGGCCAGCCGTCCGCCACGACCTCGGGGCGCCGTCGGGCAGGCGGGCGCCGGCGGCGCGGATCGGGGCGCCGACCATGAGCATCCCGGAGGTCGCGAGCAGGAGATGCGTCGGGCTGAGCAACGCCTCGACATCCACCTCGAAGCCGAAGATCGTGTGCCAGGCCAGATCGATGACACCCGCAAGCGCGAATAGCACCGAACCGAGGAACGCGATCCGGTAGGGCGGGGCGAGCGTGTCGCGGATCGGCACGCTTCGTGGCCGGCCCATGATCGCCGCGACCCCGAGCACGACCCCGAACGACGCGGCCCCCGAGTAGAGGAATGCGTGCCACGGCGTGAAGAACGTGTTGTCGACGCGCCCATGCGCGTGCGCCCAAATGTCGACGTAGAACCCGCCGACGAGCCACACGGACAGTGCGGTGAGGATCCAGTCCATGCGGAGCGTCGTCTGGGAGGCAAGGGGTCGTGCGGGAGCGTCGGTCGCCCCTGCCGTAGCCGTCGCTCGATCGACGGTCACATCCATCCGGGAGAGTCTGGCACGCCCCCGTCAGGCGTCGGCAGCGGGCGGCACCGACGGGGTCTCGTACGGCGTCGGACCCCCGTCCACCTCGGCAGCGTCCTTCGGGGGGTGCGCATCGGCCGTCATATCCGGAAGAGGCCCGAGCTCCTCTGGGAAGAGCTCGTGCATCGCGACGCTGATCGCGGCCGCGACCGGCAGACCGAGGAACGTGCCGACCACGCCGAACGCCGTGGACCCGACGACGACCGCGAACAATGCCACCAGGGGGTGGAGATGGACCGCGCGCCCCAGCACCGCGGGCATCATCACGACGTCCTCGAATTGACGGAGGACGAAGAGGAACACGACTGCCGTGATCGCCAGCGTCGGACCACCCGTGGAGAGGGCGACGATCCCGACGATCGTCCCGGCGATGATCGGACCGATGAAGGTGATGACCTCGAGCAGGCCGGTCATGACACCGAGCGCGGCCGCGTTCGGCAGATGCAGGATCGGGCCCAGGACGATCGTGACGATGACCGACACGAACACGACCAGGATGAGCTGCCCACGCATCCACTGACCGACCACCACGTGGGTGCGTGCGGCGATCTGCTGGACCTTCGACCGATCGTTCGGGTCGATGAACCGCAACACCGTGGACCCGAACCGCTCGCCATCGAGCAGCAGGAAGAAGGTGACGATCAGGATCAGCACGATGTCCAGGAGACCGTGCAGGAGTTGCTGGGCCGCCAGCAAGGCGCCTTCCGGGGTCTGAAGGAACGCGTCGAGGGCCGCCTTCGCCTGGAAGGAGATCTCTTCGACGGTGAACGTGCGGTCCCCGATCGTGAGGCTGTCGGCGCCGAGCACCTGGTGGATCGCCGTGGTGAGGGCGTCGGGTCCGCTGCGGATCAGCAACGACGCCTCTCGCGAGACCGGCCCGGCGAACGCGATCGCGATCGCCGCAAGCACGAGGAGGCCGGCGGCATACGACATGACGACGACCAGGAGACGGGACCGGCCCGTTCGGGCCTGCAGGGAATCGATCGCCGGGGAGAACGCATACGCGACGATCGCCCCGACCACGAACGGCAACATCACCGGCCGCGCGAACCAGAACAGCGCGGCCAGCGCGAGCGCCAGGAAGACGACGCGGCGTGATGGGATCTGGAAGCGCGGGTCGACCGGCGTCGCAGCCATGCCAGGCCCTACTCGGCTGAGACGTCTGCGTCGCTGGACCGGCCAGCCACGCCCACCGGCAGCAGATCCGGCACGTCCTCGGGCTGTTGGCGGCTGAGCAGGGCAGCGATCCACTGGGTGCGGTCGTTGTGCTGGAGGACGAGGACGACGAGGACGGTGATCGGCATCGACAGGAGTGCACCGACTGGCCCGATCAACCAGACCCAGAAGAAGAACATCGTGAACACGACCCACGTCGAGAGCGACAACGCTCGGCCGGTCAGCGTCGGTTCGAGCACGTTCTCGGCGATCAGGTTCAAGGCCGTGCCGCCGATGACGAAGATGGTCGCTGGGAGAACACCGGATTCAGCGAATGCCAGGATCGCCGGCGGGATCATCGCGAGGACGAGACCCAGATACGGCACGAAGCTGAGGAAGAACGCGGCGACGGCCCAGAGCAGCGCATCGTCGATACCCAGGACCAGCATCAGCACCAGGAACCCGATGGCGGTCACGGCGTTGATCCGGATCCGGACCGCGAAATACGTGACGGCGGCGCGGGCGATGCCGGGCGTCTCACGGAAGACCGGACCTTCGCTGCCGATCCCGCGAGCGGCGAGGCTCGACAACCGGCGCCCGTCAAGCAACAAGAGCGCCGCCACGACGACCGCGAAGATGAGGCTCTGCCCGACCTCGACCAGGATCCGGGCCACAGCCTTGAGGACATCCGAGAGGACGTCGGGAGGGAGGATCCGCGCCATCATCCCGGCAACGCTGCGCGCGACGGTCGGGTCGGAGACATCGGGATAGCGGGACCGGAGGTCGTCCGAATAGGTGACGATGCCGTCGGTCAATGCCGCGGCTCCGGCAAGCACCAGTGATACGAGGCCGACGCCGATCGCGAGGACGACGGCGATCGTGAGGGTGAGCGCGAGCGCCGGCGAGCGACCGCGCTGCTCGAGCCAGGTGAACATCGGTGCGGCAAGGGCCGCCAGGAACAACCCGAGACCCATGGGCGCGACGACCGGGGCGAGCCACCCGATGAGGAACAGCGCGAGTCCGACCATCACGCACGCGACGAGCGTCGCGAACAGGTTGGTATTGCCGCTGACCCAGCGCGGGACGAGCGTCGTCCCGGGGCCCTCGCCCGACGGGTCGTTCGGCATCACCGGATCGACCTCGCCACCCGCAGCCGCCATGTCGCCGTCAGGTGCTCGTCGAGGCCATCGACTTGAGCTCGGCGGTGGTCGGCAGCATGGGCTGGCCGCGGCGGACGATCTTGAGCAGGATCCATGCGAGCGGGATCGGCAGGAACCAGGCGTACAGCCGGAACAGGAACACACCGGCGGTGATCAGGCCCTCCCACGAGTCCCCGGCGATCGCCGTCAGACCAGCGATGTACAGGAGTTCGGGTACGCCGGCCCCGCCCGGCGAGATCGGGATGATCGTGATGATCCCGACGAGCGCATAGACGGCGATGATCTCGCCGGCACTCACGACGTCATCGGGTACGCCGGTGATCCGGAGCGCCGCGATGAACGCGATACACCACGGGATCTGCGCGAGGATCGTCATCGCGAGCGCCGCGAGTCCACGCCGATGGACGATCTCGCCGAGGGTCTCCTGGAAGTGGTGGATCGACCCGAGGACGTCTGGCTGCTCCTTCCGTCCGAGCCGCTTGAGGATCGAGGCAACGAGGCGGCCGAGGAAGCGCCCGAGGCGATCGGCGGCTGACTGCGAATTGACGACGACGAGCATCACGCCGGCGGCCACGAAGAAGATGACCATGCCGATGATCGCGATCCAGAAGGCGGCACCACGATCCGGATCCAAGCCGCCCGTGGCAGCCAGGATGAGCAAGGCGATCGAAGGCAGGGCGAACCGGCCCAGAGTGTTCACGATCCCGAACACCGCTACTCCGGATGTCGCGGCATCCAGCGGCACGCCCCACCCGCGCATGACCACCCACACGACCCCGAGGTTCCACGGCCCGAACGGGATGCTTGATCCGATGCCCGAGAGGATCAGGTACGCCGCGTTACCGCGGAGCGGCGTCAAGCCGGGGATGAGCACGACGAACTGCTGACCAGTCACGAACCAGGCGATCGCCCCGAGCACGGTCATCAAGGCGATCTGCTGGATCGTCAGGGCAAGGAAGGCTTCCTTGACCTCGTTGTAGTCAACGAATCTCGGCAGGATGATGCCGAAGGTGATGAACAGGACGAGCACGATGACGCCGGACCGCAGGATCGCGGCGCGCTGACTCGGCAGCGGAGGCGAACCGAGGGACTCGTCTCCCCCGGCAAGGCCGTTGCCGCCCTCGCCCGTGTCGATCGCTGCGTCCATGTCAGATGCCATTTCTACCCACCGTCGTACCCTCCGACTCATACTCTGTCAACGGAGCCGACCCCCCGTCACGGGGCGGCCACACCTCGGGGCACGACGATGCTGATCCTCCGCCGCTTCTTCATCTTCGGGGCGCTCCTCGCCGCCATCGGCGTGGTGTTCCGACGGCTGATGTCGCGCGGCGATCGGGAAGCGCCCACGCTCATCACGCCGGACGGTGCACGCGCCGTCGTCGACGGCGCTCTTGGCCGACGCGGGAAGCGCAGCGACCTGACGCTGGACTTCGACCCCGCGGTCGCTACGCGGATGGACTTGCTCATCGATGGCGCCCAGTTCTTCCCCCGGATGCTCGAGGACATCGCAGCGGCCGAACGTGACATCCACATCCTGATCTTCGGTTTCAAGGCAGGCGAGATCGGCGATCGATTCCGGGACGTACTGGTGGAAAAGGTCGCCGCCGGTGTCGGCGTCCGCATCATCACCGAGGCGGCATTCAGTCAGCCGGGCCTCGGGTCGAAGGAGTTCTACGGCTCGCTCGTGGACGGCGGCGTGCAGGTCGTGGCGAACCAGGGCGCGTTCCTGGACCTCGACGGGCTCCTCGGTCAACGTCGCGTCGACTGGCGCCTGGACGACCTCGGCCACTTCGACCATCGGAAGGTCGTCATCGTCGACGGCCGCGTCGGCTATGTGGGTGGGCCCGGGATCGAGGACCATTACGTGACCGGTACCCACGACCTCATGCTCCGGCTCGAGGGGCCGATCGTCGCCCAACTCCAGGCGGTCTTCCTGCTGTCGTGGCATTTCCAGGGTGGCCCGCTCGACCTGGCTGGGGGCCTCGACCGCTTCTTCCCGCCGATCCCCGATGGGGCCGGCACCCGGATGCAGATCCTCCACAACAACCCAGGTGAGGGTCATCTCCCGATCAAGGTTGCGTTCCAGGCTGCGGTCGATGCGGCCACGGAGCGGCTGTACGTGATCAGCCCATATCTCTCGGACCATGGGATCCTCCGTGGGCTGTCCGACGCTGCCCGACGTGGCGTCAAGGTGCGGGCGATCGTGCCATCGAACCCGCACTCGCTGCCGGCGAGCGCGTCGGTCCGTCACTGGTTCCAGGGCCTGCAGGACGCGGGCGTCGACCTCCGCGAGCACCCGGAGATGGCGCATGCCAAGGTCGTCCTCAGCGACGACACCGTTCTCGTCGGCACGGCCAACCTCGACGCGCTGAGCCTCCGTCAGAACTGGGAGATGCAGCTCCGCATCGAAGACCGCGAAGTGGCCGAGCTGTTCGCGAGGGAATTGTTCGATCGAGACGTGACGATCGCGACACCGGCGGTGATGCCGGCGGGCCTGAAGGACCGCGCGGTGAATGCGGTGATGTCGGCGCTGGCTCCGCTGCTCTGACGACGAGGGTACCCACGCGCCCGGACGTCAGCCCTCGCTGCGGACCCGGACCGAGCCGACGCCGCCGTTGATCTCGAGATCCACGCGGTTCGGCGCTGACCCGAAATCCGGCGACTGGTAGTCGCTGCCAGATCGCGGGAAGCGGTCCTCGTCGACGCGGATGCTCCCGATCACGACCTTCGGCCGGATCCGAGCCGCGACGCCGTTCGGGACGATGAAGGTCAGGCTGGCTGCGCCGGCATCCGCCTTGACGTCGGTCACGCCCGCCGCCCGTGGCAGCGTGACGGTCGTCTCGCTCGCACCGGTGCGCAGCTCGAGCCGCCAGACCTTCGTTTCCGATAGATCGAGGCGCGTTCGGCTCGCGCCGGCGTCGACCCGCAACTCGAGTGGCACCTCGCCGGTGAGACCAAGCGTCCATGCCGACTCACGCTGGAGGAACGGCATCCCATAGGACGTGTCCTGCTCCAGGTCCACGCCGCTGCGCGCGTCCCCGCGATGCAGCACGCCGCCGACGAAACGACCGTCGATCAGATGGCCGGCACCCGCCACCGCACTGTCGAGCGTCCCGGCGCCGAACCGGACGCGGACCGAGGCCTGGCGGACGCCGCCCAGCGGGATGGCGAGATCCTCATCCGGCGGCTTGCCACGTGGGATGAACGCTCCGATCAGGAACCAGCCGCCCAACCCGACGAGCAGCCACGGCCAGTACTCGGTGATCAGCTCCCCGGGCCCCATCGCGAGCCGCCCGGTCGTGCTCAGCAAGAGGACGATGCCGACACCGATCCAGACGATCGGCCACGTCAGCGCCCAGAACGTCCAACGCCCGGGTCGGCGATCGATGAGCGACGTCACGAGCGTGGCCACGCCCACGAGGATCACGAAGAGCGGCCACGCTTCGTTCCAGGACACGTCCATCGCCTGTCGGACGAGGAAGACCACCCCGAGCCCGATCAGCCACGTACCACCGACGAGTGCCCCGCGATTCGGGCGATTCACGGTTGCGCGTCGGGTGGCGGCGGGTCAACGGGCGGTGCCGCTGGCGGCGAGGACGGTGGCTGGTCTGGTGGTGGCGCGCCGGGGGAAGTACCGTCGGGACGCTGGCCTCGACCCATGGCGACGACGATGAGGACGACGCCAAGGCCGACGAGGGCCAGCGGCCAGATCCAGTCGAAGTCGATGCGCGGGAAGATCTCTCGGAGCAGGAAGAACCCGCCAAGGACGATCAGGAACCCGCCGATGAGGACGGCGGGCGACATCCCACCCGTCCGCGGCGCACCCGCCCGCCGATCCGCCACGGGCACGCCCGCTGGTCCGTAGACCGTGTCCTCGTCCGGCACGACGATCGCCATCACGATGTAGACGAGGAGCGCCGCGCCGCCGGTCAGGATGACCAGGAGCGCCCAGATGATCCGGACGAGGGAAGGATCCGCGCCCCACATCTCGGCGAGTCCGCCCGCGACGCCGGCGATCATCCGGTCCCGGCGCGAGCGATAGAGGCGACCGGCCATCAGCAGCCCCCGACCGGATCGAGCGTGAACGTGGCTGCGTTCCCGGAGATCGACAGGTCGATGGTCGGAGCACCCGTCGCACCTTCGCGCGTCCAGACATCGCCACTCTTCACGAGCCCCTGGTCATCGAGGTTGTGGGCGAACGTCAGCTGCTCCGCGAGCTGGAAGCGCAACGCCGCACCGGGCGGCGTGCAGAGCTCCATCGAGCCGGCGTTCGCGGACAGCGAGCCGGTCGTGTCCGAACCCAAACGCAAGCGGACCCGCGCCGCGTTCGCCGAGACGTCGACCCGCCCGAGCGTGCCCTCGGACCCATCGATCCGGGCATCGCCCGCATTGACGCTCAGATGGAAGTCCGTGAGCTGCGCGCCGCCGAGACGTGCCGAAACGGTGCTCGCGTTGGCATCGATCCTGACGTTCCGCGTCTGGTCAGTCGGCACGCTCACCGTCCAGTCCTGCCGGCGGATGCCGAAGCCGTCGGGAGACTTCAGTGAGATGCTCGTGTCGGATCGTTCCAGCGACGGAGCCGCTCCCTTGTAGCGGGCCTGGACGCTCCAGTCGCTGCCTTGCTTGGTCGACAGGTCGACTGCACCGCAGTCGAGTTCGAAGCTGGCGGTCGCAGCACTCGTGAATGTCCCTGCGTCCTGGAGCTGCTGATCGGTCGCCGTATCGGACCCGCAGCCGCCCACGTTCCCGATGAAGTTCGTGCCCGACGCGAGGACGCCGCCGGCCGCGATCCCGAGCACCACCGCCGCCAAGGCGGTCCCGAGAAGCCCTGCGGACGTTCGGCCGAGGATCACCGAGACACCCAGCGCGACGAGGAGCAGGGGCCACAGCCGCCACGCGTCGGCAAGGACGTTGTCATCCAGGACCCCAGCCCGGACGAGCAACGGGATCCCACCGAGCAGGAGGAAGAAGATCCCCCCGAAGAGCAGTCCGGGCCGTATGCGCATCTTGCGTGCCCCTCCGAGCGCGTCGGAGGGCATGATGCGCGCGCGCGACACCACCCCGTCAAGAGCCGAAGGTCACACGCCCTCGTGTGTCAGATCAGGCCGAGCAGGTGCAGAGGGGAGGGGTAGAGCATCACCAGCAGGAGCGCGATCGCGAAGAAGCCCACGACGAGCGTCACGATGAAGACCCGGTCGGCTTGGGGGTGCCGGTAGCCGGTCCGCCGCCTGTTGAGGAGCCGTAGCCTGCCATGGCGGGAAAGCATGCGGTGAGGCTAGAAGGGTGAGGGTGTCGGATGCCCTCCGAGAGTGGCACGCCGCATTGCGGATGCTGCACACCGGTGGCGAGCCGGGTGGGATTCGAACCCACGACCAAAGGATTAAAAGTCCCCTGCTCTGCCACTGAGCTACCGGCCCGTCGCGACCGTACCACGTCGCCGGAGGTACGCCTCCATCGCTACTGATCCGCGTTCCACGCGTCGATCGCCCGGCAAGCCGTGCTGATCACCGCGTCAAGCGGGGCCGAGCCATCGACCGCAACGCCGAACTCGTCATCGGCGAGCGGTTCGAGCGTCACGAGCTGTGAGTCGAGCAGGCTAGCCGGCATGAAATGTCCGGTCCGCTGGGCCATCCGAGCATGCAAGGTCGAACCATCGACGTCCAGCTCGATGACGTAGGTCTCACCGGCGGGCACCGCGGCACGAAGGGCGTCGCGATACGCATGGCGAAGTGCGGAACACGCGAGGACCGTGCCGCGCCCTCGGCTGTGCCGGTCGGCCAGGAGCGATGCGAGGGACTCGAGCCATGGCCGCCGATCGTCCTCGGTCAGGGGGATGCCGTTGCGCATCTTCTCGACGTTGGCTGCAGGATGCAGCGCGTCGCCCTCGATCATCTCGAGGCCGAGGCGATCGGAGAGCGCGGCCGCGACCGTCGACTTGCCACTCCCGGCGACACCCATCACCAGGACGTGGATGCAGCGCCAATCGCGAGCGATCACGCCGGCGGCGGCACCTCGGTCGGCAGCGGTTCGCCGCGTACGCCCGCGATGAGGTTCGCGGCCGCCATCTCGGCCATCTTCCCGCGCGTCGCCCGTGATGCCGAAGCGATATGCGGCACGATCAGGCAGTCGTCCATCCCGACGAGCGGGTCATCCATCGGGATCGGCTCCGGGTCGGTGACATCCAGAGCCGCGGCCCAGATGACGCCCTCGCGGAGTGCCGCAGCCAGGGCGACCTGGTCCACGACCGGCCCGCGCGACGTGTTGACGAGGATCGCGGTCGGCTTCATCAGCGCGAGCGTCTTCTCATTGATGAGGTGCCGCGTCACCGGGGAGAGGTTGACGTGGAGCGTGACGAAGTCGGCGCGCGGTAGCAGCTCCTCGAGCCGAAGATAGGTCGCGCCCAACGGCTCACTGACAGACGACGGCAACGGCTCCAGGTCGTGGTACAGGATCTCCATCCCGAAGCCCTGGGCCCGCCGCGCCACAGCCTGGCCGATCCGACCGAACCCGACGATGCCGATGGTGGCCCCGTGGACGTCCGGTCCAAGGAGCAGGAGCGGTCCCCACGTCTTCCAGTTGCCCTCTCTGACGAACCGGTCCCCCTCCGGCAGGCGACGGGCCGCTGCCATGAGCAGCGCCCAGGCAAGATCCGCGGTCGTCTCCGTCAGAACGCCCGGCGTATTGCCGACATGGACGCCGCGGCGCGCGCATGCCGCGACATCGACGTTGTCGAAGCCGACCGCGTAATTGCTGACGACGCGCAGCTGCGGTCCAGCCGCATCGAGGAACTCGTCGTCGACCTTGTCGGTCAGCAGGGTCAGCGCCCCATCGACCCCGGCGATGCGCCGAAGCAGCTCGTCCCGTGGCGGCGGCAGGTCGCCGTCCCAAAGGTCGACCTCGCAGGCTGAACGAACGAGATCGAGCCCCTCGTCGGGCAGCCGTCGCGCGACGAAGACCCGCGGTCGGTCAGCCACGACCGAGACCGGCGACGAACCGGCTGATCCGGTTCAGGGCCTCGGTGAGGTTCTCCCGGGAATTCGCGTACGAGATGCGGATGTGCTGGTCGCCGACGCCACCAAAGGCGGTACCCGCAAGGACGCAGACATCGGCCTCGGTCAGGAGCCGCTCGGCAAACTCCGCACCGGTCAGCCCGGTCCCGGAGATGTCCGGGAAGGCGTAGAACGCACCGAGCGGGGTCGCGCACGTGATGCCGTTGATCTCGTTGAGCCCCTCCACGATCAGGTCGCGCCGCGCCTTGAACTCGACGACCATCGCATCGACGTCGTCCTGTGGCCCGACGAGCGCCTCGACGGCTCCCACCTGCGCGAAGGTCGGCGCACACGAGATCGTGTTGATGACGAGCTCGCCGTAGACCTCCTTGAGCGAGTCGGGCACGACGGCGTAGCCGAGCCGCCAGCCGGTCATCGCGAACGTCTTCGAGAAGCCATCGAGCACGATCGTCCGCTCCGCCATCCGCGGCAGCGATGCGAAGGAGATGTGCTCCGCGCCGTCGTACAGGATCCGGCCGTAGATCTCATCGGTCATGACCCACAGGTCGTGTTCTTCGGCGAGCTCGGCGATCCGCTCGAGGTCGGCTCGGGTCAGCACCCCGCCGGTCGGGTTTGCCGGCGAGTTGATGATCAGTAGTCGGGTCCGCGGCGTGATCAGCCGCGCGAGCTCCTCGACATCCAGGCGGAACTGGTTCTCCATGCGGATCGGGATCGGCACGGCGGTCGCGCCGACGAATCGGGTCAGCGACTCATAGATCGGGTACCCCGGGTCGGGGACGATGACCTCGTCGCCCGGATCGACCAAGCCGAGGATGGCGTAGAGCATCACGCCCTTGCCGCCGACCGTGACGAAGACCTGCGACGGATCCGCTGGGAATCCCTTGCGCTTCGTCACATCGTCAGCGATCGCCTTGCGCAACTCGGGGATGCCCGGGAATGGCGCGTAGTGCGTCGCGCCGGCGTCGAGTGCGCGCTTGGCTGCCTCACGGACATGGGCCGGCGTATCGAAATCGGGCTCACCGATCTGGAGATGGATCATCGGCCGGCCCTGTGCCTCGAGCGCACGAGCGCGGGCACTCACGGCGAACGCACCCTCGGTGCCGATGGTCTGCATCCGGGACGCGACCCGGCGGGCGGACGAGACGGTCATCGCTGGACCTCCCGGGATTCGGCGGATCCGGCCGCTGGCCGGCTATCGCTGGGCGCTTACGACTGGGCGGCTATGGACGGGCTATGGCAACAGTGAGCGGATCGCGAACGCGACATTGGCAGGCCGTTCCGCCAGGCGACGCATGTACCACGGATACCAGTATTCCCCGTACGCGATCAGCGTCTGGACACGGTAGCCGGCCTTCGCGAGTCGATATTGCTCCCGAGAGCGGATCCCGTACAGCATCTCGATCTCGAACCCGTCCTTCGCGACACCAGCGGGCGCGACCTGCTCGGCGATCTGTTCGACGAGCGCCACGTCGTGGGTCCCGAGACCGAGCCGGACCGGCCGCCCTCGTCCTGTCTTGAGGATGTCCACCGCGATCGCCAGGTAGCTCGCGTCGACCTGGCGCTTGTCGCGGTAGGCGATCGATGCGGGCTCGTCATAGGCCCCCTTCACCAGCCGGATCGCCGGGTCGAGCGGGCGCAACCGCTCGACGTCCGATGGCGTCCGCTTGAGATACGCCTGGAGGCAGATGCCCGTCCGCGGATGGTCGGCACGCAACTGCTCGTAGAGGGCCACCGTCGCCTCGACGTAGTCGCTGCCTTCCATGTCGATCCACAGGTACGAGCCGATCTCCTCGGCCTTCGTCGCAAGACGGCGCAGGTGCGCCAGCGTCCGCTCGGGATCGAGATCGAGCCCGAGCTGTGTCGGCTTGACGGAGACCTCGCCGCGGTAGGCACGCGCCTTGATCGCATCGAACACGCCGATGTAGTGCTCGGCGATGTCGTCTGCCTCGCCGAGGTTCGTGAGGTTCTCGCCGAGTCGCGTATACATCGACCCGATACCGGCAGCCTCGAGCGGCGCCGCCGCGTCGAGGGCGGACTCCATCGTCTCGCCCGGCATGAACCGCCGGACGGCGCGCTGCATGAACGGGAACCGTGGGAGATGCTCCTTGAGCCAGGTGTTCTTCGCGGCCCACAGGAAGACTCGGCGCATCAGAGGAGTTCCTCCATCATGGGAGTGCCTTCACCATCCCGCCGTCCACCGGGATGATCGCCCCGGTGACGAACGAAGCGGCAGGCGATAGCAGGAACGCACCGACACGCCCGAGCTCGGCTGGGTCGCCGAGGCGACCCAGCGGGATCCGGGCGACGGTCGCGGCGCGGACCTCGTCGGTCGTCTGCCCGGTGCGCTTCGCGGTGTTGTGCTCGACCTCCACGTTGCGTGGTGTCGTGAACCGTCCCGGCGTGAGACCGTTGATCCGGATCGGCGCGATCTCGGCACCCAGCGACTTGATCAGGCCGGCGAGCCCCGGTCGGATCGTGTTCGACGCGGTCAGGCCAGGGATCGGCTCACGTGCGGAAGACGACAAGATCACCAGGATCGCCGGACGGTCGCTGTGGCGGAGGTGCGGCAATGCCGCGCGGATCAACCGGACCGCCCCCAGCAACGTGCCCTGGATCGCACGCTCCCAGGTCGCCTCGTCCAGCACATCGAACGCGCCAGGCGGTGGGCCACCGGAGTTCACGAGTACGGCGTCGAGCCC
>Ga0111538_10001647_pt1 | contig 31471 bp, 40 predicted proteins | sample SoiMethybrSBSTD1_FD_79669 | JGI IMG/M metagenome (GOLD analysis project Ga0111538, IMG submission 79669) | Bulk soil microbial communities from a Populus tree surrounding site in Tennessee, USA - Soil MetaG P. TD hybrid SBSTD1 (version 2)... | ecosystem: Environmental > Terrestrial > Soil >... | reverse complement strand
GTCTTCGGCAAACCTTTTCCATCAGCAGCTATTTTATGAAACTTTTACTTCTTGTCAGTCTTTTATTAGCTTCGAATTAGATGAACTTACAATCATGACAGATTCATTTAAATTGACAATACACATGGTTTCAAGTCTTGACGGCATTATTGCCAAAAAAGACAATAGCGTTTCGTGGTTTGAGACATCCAGCAACTACGAAAAAGGTGTTTCCGGACAAGACCCGGAAGAATTTCTGAAGACAATAGATTGTTATGTAATGGGTGCACGGACATACGAACATGCCTTGGAACTTTCAAAATCTTATGGGTGGGCTTACGGAGATACTCCGACAATTGTAGTAACACACAGAATCCTGTCAATTGAAAGAGCAAACATTGAAATTTATTCGGGCGATCTAAACAAACTTATTGACGATCGACTAAAGCCAAACTTTAAGAATGTTTGGCTTGTAGGAGGAGCGATGCTTGTCAAAGATTTCATTCGCTTAAAATTAGCTGACGAAATAAGGCTATCGTTAATGCCGATTATTTTGGGTGATGGAACTCTCTTTTTTGACTATATCGAACAAGAACAGACATTGCATCTAAAAGACGTGACAGCTTACAAAAGTGGGATGGTGGAATTATGTTATGAAATAAAAAAAGACTAGAAACTTCTAAAAAACGAGCCGAAAGAAACACCGCCACCTACAGGGGATTTCTGCTATGCTAGCTTCAGAACATATTCTCATCGATATATCGCTAATTAGCTTTGCTTCGCTCCGCTCGCAATAAAACGTGTCCCAGCTGCACGAACATAACCGAGCTTTGGAACCTGCCGGCCTTGCTTCGCCGAAGCTCCGCAAAGGAGCAGGCAGGTATAGCATCAGCTTTCTTTCTTTGATCAGCAACAGTACAATACGGCAGTGACACGGCATAACAGCAACGCAGAGAGCCCTGGAAGTTGTTCGTCACCCTAATGGACATTGCGCTATAGGTGACACCGTCTAAGAGTTTGCCTGTGCTACTCCGCCAGTTTAGCAAAATTTTAATCATCACAGTGACTACAGTCATAGAATAGCAGTTCGGATTGAGGTACATTTAGGTCCATGATGAAAGCTGCCACTATATTCCTTTTAGTACTGTTAGTGTCAATACAAACTCCATTTGGGCAGCTTTTAAAACTACCCTTGCTCGTAGAACACTTCAAAAAACACCAAAAGCAAGACGGTGTTTCACTCATTGTCTTTTTGGAAGACCATTATCTATCACACCACAATGATGCAGACTTGCCGGAAGATGAACAATTACCTTTTAAAAATATTACATTCAACAGCATCGGTTACGCCATTGTGATACCAGCCGTTCAGGCGAATATCTTCGCTCCTTTACCTGTCAAAAAGAAGATTTCTTTTTCTGACATTTATACACCACAACAACATTTGGCAAGTGTTTTTCATCCGCCGAGAGCTTAGCGATTATATGATTTCTCTCAAAAGAGAGTGGTACTAATTTCTTAACCTCAAATAGATATTTTATGAACAGTGTTCAAATGCACCTGGCGCTAACGCATGTGCCTGTTATTCTATCATTGGTGGGTTTGATAATGCTTATAGTAGCATTCTTTATAAAAAACTCCACAATTACAAAAACATCCTACATCCTGATATTGACTGCCGGCATTACAGCATTACCCGTTTTCTTCACCGGAGAAGGTACTGAAGAAGCCATTGAAAACTTGCCAGGAGTATCGGAATCGGTTATCGGAAGGCATGAAGAAGTGGCAAAGTTGGCGATGATCTCTATTGCGGCTGCCGGGCTGGTGGCACTGGCAGCTTTGTTTTCCTTCAGATGGCAGATAGCAGCCCGTCTTTTTAAGGTTGTCGTTGTGCTGCTGGCGATCACATCCGGTGGACTGATGGCGCAAACAGCACATTTAGGTGGGCAAATACGCCACACAGAAATCAGAAGTGTTGTTGCCAAGCAAAATAATAGTGAACCCGCCGGAAATAGTGAAGACAATGCGCGTCGACAACAAAAAGGTGATGATTAATCAGTACAAAAAAAAGTAAAAAATGAAACAACTACTATTAATCCTGCTGGTTGCCTTTGCATCATGCATCAGCCGCCAAGGTGCTGAACAACAGGATAACAAAACCGAAAATGAGAATACAGTTGCAAAAGTTCCATTGAGCAGTAAAGCCAAATGGAAAACTGATGAAGCAACCAAGAAAAATGTGGCGGCCATGACACAAATAATAACTGACAGCGCGTATGCTGATGCGGCAAAAAGAAAGGAACTTTATACGAACCTAACGGCTAAAATAGATACGCTGGTGAAAGAGTGCAGTATGAAAGGTGCCGGGCACGATGCCCTGCATGTATGGCTTGAAAAGGTGTTAAGCGATTTGAAAGTATTAGAAAAAGGTGATGATGAGTATAAAGAAGCCTATACTGCGCTGAAGAAAGATGTAGAAAGCTTCTATCAGTTTTTCGAGTAGGTGAACGGAACTCCTGCCATAGCGGGAGTTCCATTTTTCATGTCTACCATCAGGCGAAAAAGGGCGAACGTACAAAATGGGTATTACCAAAATGCAGGCTGACGGAAGCTGTGTTTGCTGCGCCAGTATAGGGGCTCGGAGGCCGGGACAACCATATCCTTATAGACCTATTACTACCCAGCTACAGTTTTTATAAATCGGTTTATAAAATCCAGCAGTAGCGGACTATAGGTTCAATTCATTAACTCTAACAAGGATTCTTTTATTATTTCAATCATTTTATTATTCGTAGCCTCATCTTTAACGGCAATTCGAACAGCATTTTTGCCAATATTGCTACCCATGTTACTTACGTCTCTTAAAAATAGCTTTTTTTGCCTGCACGATTCCAAAAATTCGCCAGTCTGCGGAAAGTGTCCTGGAAGATAAAACAGTAAATAATTTGCTACGCCATTTACCACCTCCGTTACACCTAATTTGTACAAATTTTCTTTTAGGCGGGCCCGTAAAACATGTGTCTCTTCATACTTCTGCATATAGTATCGCTTGTCAAGAAGTGCAGCAATCGCTGCAGCCTGTGCCGGTAAACTAATCGACCAGGGAGGTGAAAATTGTCTTAACATTTCAATTAAATGTGGGGAACAGCATAGATAAGCTGCCCTAACGCCGCTTAATGCATATATTTTACTCATCGATTTGCAGACTATTACGTTTTCGGTTTTAACAGCAAACTTTTCTAAAGATTCACATGAACTCACAAAGTCAACATATGTTTCATCCACCCAAATAATAGTTGAATGTGGTGTTTGTTTAAGCATTTCCTCCAGATCTTTTTTTGAAGTATGCACGCCTGTTGGGCTGTTAGGATTTACCAATATAACCATATCGTAACCTTTAGTAATTTCCGCCCGTAACGAGGCGATATTAATAACAAAACCCTCCTCGCGACAAAGATTAAAGCGGCTTATTTTACATTTCACAACATTTTCCAACACATGAAGATATTCGCCATAACAAGGATCAATTATCAAAACCCTTGACCATTTATTCAAAAAACTCATTAACGAAAGAAATATCAAATCAGACGACCCTGCACCGGCTAAAATATTTTTCTCTTTTATGCCCCGTACTTCTGCAATTACTTTAACCAGCCCTTCGGCATGTGTTGGAGGTGAGCTTTGTATTAAAAATGATAAATTTTCCCGGACTGCTTTTAATACACTAGGGGATGGAGGAAACCATGCATCTAAAACATCGGCATTGATAATTTGAATTGCGTTACCGAGGTTCTGTAAATCCTCGCCGATGGCTTTAAAGAAAGACCCTCCATGATAGCAGGCAGAAGGTGCAAAAAAAGGGAAGGGAAGTCTCCAGTCTATTTTATTTTGCAATGATTCATAGAACCATAGTTTTTTATTCACAATCAATTGCAAATCCTTAATACATGCTACCGATAATTCATAAGTTACTTTACCAGATTGAGCGCGAAGTGCCAAAGGGATAAGACCGGATTTACAATACATCGTTATTAAGTCTGTACGACAAATGGCCACGATATTAAGACCACCATGAGATTGCACCCAGCGATAGGCGGCAAACATTAAGGCAAGTGCTGTGTTACTGTTACGATTCTCTTTTAGTACTGTTAACAAACGTATCTCATACAAAAATTCATCAAATGGAAAGGGTATAACCGAACGTGAGAAATATTTATCAACTGAATACTTTTTAGAAGCGGGAGAAGTAATACTTACAAAACCAATAATCTGGCCACCGTACCTGGCTACGATATAGTGATTTTCCACATCAAGTTCATCTGTAAGCCGATAAGTTGGATTTGCTGTATGCTGATTGAGTTCTTTGGCATAAATGTTATGACGAATCTTATATATTGCTTCCCTGTCTCGTTCAGATGCAACAAATAAAATTAATTTTTGAGAAGGAATAATTGACATTGTACAATATAGCGATATTCTGCAAGCCCGGTGTCTATTGGCGTCGTCGCAAAAAAAAATTATATTTGTTGTTTTTTATTTAATTCTTTGATCGTAATCGTCGGAAATAGTCCGGCACTTCGGCCATGCGTAGAGGTTGGACGAACTCTTATTTGGATATTCTGAAATTTCTAACATGCCTAAAGTTTTCTTCACCCATTGTATAGTAGTTTGCCGGTTATCCCTGATAAACCGGGCAGATCTGTAGGGACAGTCTGCTGCTCGCGTCATTTTATACAATGGAAAATATTCACCTCCGATAGAATACTTTTACTTTTGCACCATTATTAACTTAAAAATAAAATAATGCAAGCGCAACTAATCACTTATCAGTTAAACAATATTTCCCAGGCGGAATATTTGAAACAAATGGTTGAACCAGACGCTCCAATTTTAGCAAACGTAAAAGGTCTTATCTCAAAGGTTTGGTTGACAGACGAGGAAAAAAATACCTTTGGTGGCTTCTATTTGTGGGAAAATAAAACTGCAATGGAAGACTTCATGCATTCTGACCTTGTAAAAGCAGTTGTAAGCAGACCGTTCGTAAAAAATGTTTCTTCGGTTGACTTTGAAGTAAATCAGACCGCTTCGTTAATTACACGCGGACTGAAATAAAAGATAGCGTTTTCTGTAAGTTGGCAGATCTGCTTCCGCTAACAGGGTATCGCTAAAATCGGGTCAGACGAAAGTACAATCAGCAGATGTACTTCTGTTTTGCTTTTGTCCCGGCGGATGAAATTCTATTGAGCATTTGTTCAAACTTCAAAATTTATTTATAAATTTTGCATCAGCTACGGACTGACGTATTCCAAATTCCCCCACTTCGGCATTACCTACCGGTTATTATGACTAATAAGCAAGAAATATTGTGTGCTTTTTTATAGTCCAAAAATGACAAAAGATGAAAATACTGATTTTGGGTTCAACGGGTGGAACAGGGCAACAATTGGTCGCACAATCTCTTAAGCAAAATTATGAGGTAACTGCACTTGCCCGTGACCCATCCAAGCTTAAAGTAAATCATGACCGACTCACAGTAGTAAAAGGAAGTGTATTGGATAAAAATGTTTTAGCAAACGCACTGGAGGGAAAGGAGGCAGTACTCAGTGCACTTGGGGTGGGAAAATCGCTAAAGTCAAAGGATTTAATTTCTAATGCGGTCAGAATAATAATTCCTGCAATGAATGAAAAAAATGTAAAACGCTTAGTTTTTCTTTCAGCCTTTGGGGTCGGAGAAACGTTTACGCAAGCTAATTTTATTCAAAGAATTATATTCAAGGTATTTTTGAGAAATATTTACGCTGACAAATCAAAGGCAGATGATCTAATTCGAAAAAGTACACTCGAATGGACATTAGTTTACCCGGTTCTGATGACAGATACTCCTGGAACAGGTAAATATAAAGTAGGAGAAAAATTTGAAATGAAGGGTATGCCAAAAATTTCTCGGGCCGATGTTGCTGAATTTATGCTTCGACAACTTAATGATAATAATTTCATAAAGAAACCCTCTATAATAATGAGTTGATTCTTATTAGATTGTAAGGTTCTTCTAAATCATGGCTGCAGCTAACAAAGGGGGTTCGATTGAGTGGGCAACAGGATCGCGACTCGAAGGCCGGGATAAACATCTCCTTTTTGAATATCGCTTATCAGCTCTGCTTTGCTTCGTTCGCAGTGACTCGCATCTGAACGTCATAACCGAGCCTTGGAATCTGCCTGCCGGCCTTGCTTCGCCGAAGCTCCGCAAAGGCGCAGCAAGCAGGTATACCATCAGCTTTCTATCTTTATCCAGGCTTTCGCCAGGACAGAACCAGCGACAGTTCCAGGCTGACGTAATACGGCCCAGATGACTATCGGGGATCAGCACAGTAAAAAGGCGTGGACGTTGTGGGTATGAGGCTGAACATTCCAATAATTTAACCAACCTAGAATAAATGCCACACAATACGGACGAAGAACATTTAGGTAATCCCAACAATCGCGAATCAGAAAATTCTTCAGACGAAATTATTCTTACTAATAAACCTGGCCCCGTTAACGAAATTCAAGAAACTGAAAATATGGAAGTACATAATCATCCCCATCATGTAACACACAAAAAGAAATGGAGCGAATATCTTTTGGAATTCTTAATGCTATTCCTGGCAGTTTTTCTTGGTTTCATTGCCGAAAATCAAAGAGAACATATTGTGGAGCATCAGAGGGAAAAGAAATTTATGAGTCGAATGCTGTCCGATCTTCGTCAGGATTCGCTATTCTTTGAAACCAGGATCCAGCTGCTTGTAAAACGACAAAAAGCCCATGAGCAGTTTTTGAAAATAATGACTAACACGGCAGGGGTTACCGACTCGGCAGTTAACAGGGGATTTGTGCGAATTCTTTTGCTTACAGAAACCAGTAGTGACTTCACCACAGCGACGTACAACCAAATGAAAACTTCAGGGAGCTTGCGTTATATAGGTAATGATAATCTTACAACTTCATTGCAGAAATATTATGACGTTCTTTTGGCAAGAGCTACCCACGATGCTGACGGGGCCGATAAATTCTTTACGGACTATATTATTTCTTATATGACAAAACACTTTCGGTTCCAGGACTTCAAGCCAGTCGATGACTCATCGCCGCATATAAAACTAATCAACCGCTCAGCTGAGTCAGATCAGGAGTTGATCAATATCATGGGTGTATGGGCTGCCAACTGCGATAAACAGCTCGATTTGCTAAGGCCAGCACAGCAACAAATGTTAGAGTTAATTAAGCTGACCAAAACAGAGTATCATCTTTAGTAAAAAATTTAGTGAGGTTCATGCCCATACATTTATTCTGAGTGGCTCAATGTAAAAAGGACGACGCAACAAGAAGTTTTCTGCTAGGTTGGCTGCAGATTCCCGCTCGTAGGTTGGCGCAAGCATCTCCTGATTTAATATCGCTTATCAGCTCTGCTTTGCTCCGCTCGCAGTGACTCGCATCTGAACGTCATAACCGAGCTTTGGAACCTGCCGGCCGTGCCTCGCCGAAGCTCCGCAAAGGCGCAGCAGGTAAGTATACCATTAGCTTTTTATCTTTATCCAGAATTTCGGCGGGGACACGGCCAGCGACAGTTCCGGGCTGAAGTAATACGGCCCGAGGACTATCGGGAATCAGCACGGTAAAAAGCCGTCGACGTTGTGCGTCGTGCGACTGAACATTTTAATAACTTAACCAACAAATAAACGTCACACAAGCGGAACAAAAACACAAGTTGGATCTCCAGTTTAACCGTAGCATAACAAGTATTTCCAACTTGTATCATCTCACTAAATTTTTTGTTATGAAGATTTATACCTATTTATTGTTGTGCCTATTTCTGATCTTTTCAGCCTATAGGACATACTCACAACATAATCATGAGGCAAATGATCGTCCAGTACAATTAGAATTTGCACCTGTCCTGAATGCCATTCTTTCTGATCCGGACTTGAAACAATTTCAATTACAATCGTCGCTGATGACTGTTCCTCCGTCTCTGGTTGATACGGTATCTCATCGTCATGATGCCGATTTGTTTGGATATGTTATTGAAGGTACAATTGAGGTTGGCCTTGACCATAAAGAGCCGATTATTTTCAAATCAGGTCAAATGTTCCATGAAAAAAGAAATGTCATTCATTCTCTATTAAGAAATCCAGACAAAAATACCCCTGCCAAAGTGCTTTTGATTTTTATTATTAAAAAAGGCAGACAAGGATACACAAGGGTTTATCCTGAAAAGTAAACTTACATCCCCTCTGCCTCAACCTTGTTGCAAAAGACCGCAGCTAACAAGTAGTTTGGCCCGGCGAATGTAGAATAAATCCTGATCGGCAATAATTCTTCAACTTTAGTATATTGGATCGGGCACATTAACAGCGACTTCTCCCACAAGCTTTCTATCTTTATACCGATTTTCGTCGGTAGAATCCCAGCAACAGATCCGGGCAAAAGGAACACTGAAAATCAGTACAGCAGATGCTCTGAAGGTTAACGGTAATGCTATGACTACAGTGTTCAATCTCAAAGTAGACAATGAAGCCGCTGATGAGCAAACAAGTACTTTTCATACAGGGTGGAGGCAACGGAGGCTACGAGGCTGATGCAAATTTGGTGGCTTCGTTGCAAACTGAGTTGGGCAAGGATTACAAAGTGAATTATCCGAAAATCCTTCCCGATGAAACAGTACAGAATTTCGGACAACGGTGGTTACAGCAAATAGGCAAGGAGATTTCATCTTTCAAGGGTGAAATTATTTTGACAGCCCACTCACTGGGTGCTTCAATGTTGTTGAAATATCTTTCTGAGAGTAAGACTAAAGAAAATATTGCCGGAATTTTTCTTATTTCACCACCATTTTGGACTGGTAACGAAGACTGGGTTCAGCCTCTTAAGCTGCAAGAAAATTTTTCTGATAAGTTGCCGAAAGACATTCCAATTTTCTTCTATCAATGCAGGGACGATGAAGTAGTTCCATTTGATCACCTCGCATTCTATAAGCAAAATCTTCCCTGGGCAGTATTTCGTGAAATGGCACATGGGGGTCATCAGCTTAATAATGATTTGTCAATTGTCGCAAAAGACATAAGGAAACTATAAATTATTCAACTACCACTAACAAGCGACGTGGTTCAATAATGGCTGCAGAATAGATCTGGTCGATAGCACTAATCAACTGTGCCGGCCTTCGATGCGAGGATTATCGCGAAAAACTTGCTGAGCTTTGGTGGGCTCAGTATATTAGCCCAGCGACATTAACACAGACTGCGGCCACTGCGCCAGGCCCTGACCGTTATGCGCTACTTTAGGAGAGAGAGTCTGAGGAATTTGGCCAATAGAATAAAAACTCCAAATAGAGGTCATGACTTAATTAATAAATAAGGATATGGCAAAAAGCAAATTAATACGCATGGACAACGTCGGTATTGTGGTTGAATCCCTCGATGAGGCCATTGCTTTTTTCGCCGAGCTCGGCTTAAAACTTGAAGGGCGAGCCACAATAGAAGGAGAATGGGCTGGGCGCGTCACCGGGCTAGGAAACCAGCATGTCGAGATTGCAATGATGGTCACTCCCGATGGCCATAGTCGGCTCGAGATATCACGATTTCTAAGTCCGCCTGTTGTGGCCGATCACCGCAACGCCCCTGTAAACGCTCTTGGCTATTTACGAGTTATGTTCACGGTAGATGACATCGATGAGACGCTTGTCAGGCTGCAAAAAATTGGCGCCCAACTCGTCGGCGAAGTGGTTAAGTATGAAGAATTATATCGTCTTTGTTACATACGAGGTCCCGAAGGCATTCTTATTGGGCTGGCTGAACAGCTGAGCAAAAATCGAAATCCTTTATAAGCCCGAGGGCGTATTTATAACCAATTTGGATAACTCCGACAACAAATGAAGCGCATAACAAAGTGGCTTCTCATATACCGGTTGCAGAATCCGGGCTCGGAGGCTCCGGCTGAACGAACATAAGCGACCTTTAGAAAATACCCTCAGCTTTCTATCTTTATCCCTACTTTCGTCAGGACAGGCCCTGCGACATCATGGATAAAGTAACAACCACCTTCGCCTGAGCTACGGTGGATGAAACCAATTATCAGCATAGCAGAAGCTTTGGACGTTAGCCGCAAGCATAAAAGATAATCCACGAATAAAATGGGCATATTGACAAGGAAGGAAAACGTATTTGTAATTATAGGAAGTGCAAGCAAAAATTCTGTAAACCAAAAACTTGTTGACCGTTTTGCTGAGCTATCAAATGATGTCTTTAATTTGACAATTTATAACGACCTAAAGACCCTCCCACATTTTGACCCGGAGTTATCAGCCGACCGCCCGCCGCAAATAATTGCAGAATTTCGAAATGCTATTGACAAGGCTGATGGAGTATTGATTTGTACACCCGAATACGTATTTAGTATCCCCAGCGGCCTGAAAAATGCAATTGAATGGTGCGTTTCAACGACAGTGTTTTCTGACAAGCCGGTTGGGCTCATTACCGCTTCCCTAGATGGACAAAAAGGACATGAAGAACTGCAACTGATAATGAAAACAATAATGTCAAAGTTTACTGACGAAACAACATTGCTGATTCAAGGTATAAAAGGCAAGCTAAATGAAAGGGGAGAGATTACAGACGGCAAAACTTTAGACGAACTAAAAAGATTTGTTATCGCATATCAAACGCTCATAAAAAATGCCAGCCGCTAACAAGGGGCTTTCTGCAATTAGTTAACTTCAATCAACATGAAATTGTTATCAGTCACTGCACCACTTGAAGGCCAATAGAACTAAGCCGGGTTGCAGTCCCAGCTTACACGTATAAAATATCCCACCTGCAGCAATCTGCAGAGGCAAGCATATGCAACACAGTACACAATTCAATAAAAGACCAAACAAATGGACAGATTGAAATGACCTTTTTTAAACCAAGTTTCCCAACCGTTATACATCAGGCCACTGCCGAAATAGTGAGAGACTACTTCTTGGCAATACCCTATGTAGACACCATTTTAGTTGTGAATTCTTGTGCAAGGGGAGTGGCTGTACCAGAAAGTGATCTTGATTTTGCAATATTGGTAAACGCCGACGCCACAACGACCCAAATAAGAAATATTGAAACCAATTGGCAAATTTATTCCCAGGAACAACCAACTTTTTTAAAATATAGACGGTTTAGTCAATTTGCTCATTTGCATTTGGACATTATTACCGGTAATTACACGCCGGCAGTTATAGAAGTTGCCGAACCTGCTGACTATTTTGAATTGGAAATTGGAAATCAAATTTGTTACTCAGCACCGATGGACAAAGCGGGTCCTTATTTTCAGGAGCTACAGGACAAATGGTTGCCTTACTATAATGAGGAACTTAGGTTACAACGACTAACTATGTTACGAAACGCCTGTGAATACGATTTAAACCATATCCCGTTTTTCATTAATCGGGGGTTATATTTCCAGGCGTTTGACATCTTGTACAAAGCATTTCAAGAATATTTGCAGGCACTTTTTATCGGTAATAAAACGTATCCCATCGCGTACAACAAATGGATTAAAGAACAAGTTGTAACATGGCTGAACAAACCAGAACTGTATCCAAAGCTTTCACCAATTCTATCAGTAAGGAACATAGAAAGCAATGAGATTAACGACAAAGCGAAAATGCTTCTGGACTTATTAAAAAAAATTGACAATAGGGTAATGTGACAACAGCAAAGGCGCAGCAGGCAGGAATATCCTTATCGATAGACAAAACAAAAATGTTTATGACCAAAGTCGAATTAGAAGAAATCAAATTAGTTGGCTTATCACTAAAAACAAAAACAACTAATGTCAATGATCAATCGAGTATTGATTGTGGCAACTTGTGGCAGAAGTTTGAAAATGAGAATTATGCTCAAATAATCCCTGGCAAATTAACTGATGAAATATTGGCAGTTTACCATCAATATGAAGGTGACCATTCCAAACCTTTTTCATATTTCGTCGGTTGCAAAGTAAAAGCAGGTACTGAAGTTCCTCCAGGGTTAGAAACTTTAACTATAGCTAAGGGAACTTATCAAAAAATTAATGCAAAAGGAAAAATGCCAGATTGTGTAATTAATGCCTGGAAAGATGTGTGGGTTTCTGAAATTCCAAGATCTTTTAAAATGGATTTCGAAGTTTATAATGAGAAAAGCAAGGATTGGAGTAATGCAGAAGTTGAGCTTTATCTTTCAGTTAAAACTGATTGAAAAGAAAAAACGACGAACCATTAACAAGAGGCTTTCTCCTATGGTCTTACACAACCTGCCAGCCGCCCTTCTTTGGCCGAAGCTTCGCAAAGGCGCAGTTGACAGGTATACCATCTGCTTACTATCTTTATCCCGAGTTTCGCCGGGACAGGCCGGGAACATTTCCGGCTGAAGTAATACAGTCCCGACGACTATTGGGATCAGCATAACAGAAAACCGTGCCCGTTAGCCTCATTGTAAAAAGACAGTAACAAACTCTGGACAACAATAAAAAATAGAACTATATGAGAAAAATAATTTCATTTATGCACATATCGCTTGACGGTTTTGTAGCAGGACTAAACGGAGAAATGGACTGGATTAAAGTTGATGAAGAAATTTTTGATTATGTCGGTAAGCGCATAAGCGACGGCGACACTTCATTATATGGACGAGTAACTTACCAGATGATGGAAAATTACTGGCCTACTGCAGCAGACAAGCCTAAAGCGAGCAGGCACGATATTGAACATTCGAAGTGGTATAAAAACGTGCATAAAGTTGTTTTATCACATACAATGAAAGACGCCGGTTTGACTAACACAACCATTATTAACGACAACCTTTCGGACGCAATAAACAAAATAAAACAACAGGCAGGTAAGGAAATTTTGCTTTTTGGTAGCCCCACAGCAACACATTCACTTATTCAACTGAACCTAATAGATGGATACTGGCTATTTGTTAATCCAATTATTCTCGGATGGGGCATTCCGCTGTTTGTAGATATCAAAGACAAAATAAAACTAAAACTATTGACTACCCGACCATTCACCTGCGGGGTAACTGAACTGAATTACATAGTGGACAGATAATGACAACGAACCGTAACCTGGGCTTTGCCCTATGGTAGCTAAATGAATAAACGTCATCGTCCTGTGCTGAACGAGCAAGGCCAGTCAAAGAATATAACATCAACTGTATTAACTTTACTCAACTTCGGTTCGGGTAAACTGGACACCACCCCGACGACTAGTGGGGATCAGCTCAACAGACAGGCCTGACCGTTGATCGGAACCTTAAAAATGCACGACATGTTACAACCAGTTATATCTGTTATGTTAGCAGTTCCTGATGCACCCCAGGCACTCGAATGGTATAAGAGGGCTCTCGGTGCTACCGAATTGTGGAACTTTGGATCTGTTGCTGGTTTGGAAATCGCCGGTGCTGTGTTCTTCCTGGGTGAGCCGGCAAACAATGGATGGGAAAGTCCTCTTAAGCTAGGTATGACGTCAGCAAGGGTTGAAGTTTTTTGTGATGATCCGGACACATTCATCACACAAGCTGTTCAAGCGGGTGCAAATGGCAGCATTGATAAGATAAAGAACCATGAAACACCTTGGGGAATTCACAGGCAAGGCGGTTTCGTTGATCCGTTCGGACATATCTGGCTGGTTGGTGACAGGTCTCCATTACGCCATTTCCCATTATAATTATTCCCGGACTTTTATTATTGGATTTGCTTTGATGCGCGGCACTAACTTAAAGCCTCTATCAACCAACGACTTTCTTCAATGCTGGTTTCAGAGCATATCCTGATCGGATTTATTTCTCGCCGATAGCTATCGGGGCAACCGTTGTAAATTGGCCAGGGGACATTTACCTGCTACGCGATTGCGAAACTTCGGCCGGGCAATACCGGCAGGCGGTTTAACACGGACGATTACCAATGCGCCAGGACATGAGACGTCAGCCACAGCATTTAATACGGCAGGATTTAATTACGACAAAAATATAAACTTACTTTCGGGCAAGGCCGCAAGCAATTCTGATATAAAAAATCGAAAAAATGAGACAGAAGCTTAATCTTATTACCTTGGGCGTTGACAACTTAAATAAAGCAATTAATTTTTACGAGACTGGCCTTGGTTGGAAAAAATCTTCGGCAAGCCAGGCCGACATTGCCTTTTTCCAGCTAGGGGGAATCGTGCTATCCCTTTATCCAAGAAACCTTTTAGCAAAGGATGCGACAGTAGATGACAAGGGGAGTGGCTTCTCAGGCATTACCATTTCTTTCAACGCAAAATCGGAACACGAGGTAGATGAGGTTCTGAAAGAAGTTGAAAAACTTGGGGCAACAATTATTAAACCGGCTGAAAAAGTTTTTTGGGGCGGTTATAGTGGTTACTTTAAGGATCTTGATGGGCATTTATTTGAAGTCGCGCACAATCCGTTCTGGAACTTTGATGATAACGACAATTTGATTCTGCCAGAATGAATTCAAGAATACCATGTCTGCCCAGATTAACACGGACCATTGCGATCGCGTCAACACCTGGGACGTCGGCTGTAATGCCTGGGGGTTTTCAAACCAACGCAGCAAAGTATGCAACCAGTAATTTATATTCAATTATGAACATACAGGAACAAATCAAAAACTATATTAACAGCCAGCCTGAACCAAAACGCAGCGACATGCAGGCGTTGCACCGCAACATCCTGGAACTAATGCCAGCATGTAAACTGTGGTTCTTAGATGGTAAAGACAGCGAAAATAAGATTGTTTCTAATCCTAATATTGGATATGGACTTCACACGATACAATATGCTGATGGAAAAACAAGAGAGTTTTATCAAATTGGGTTGAGCGCTAACAAAAGCGGAATCTCAGTCTATATCATGGGTATTAAGGACAAAACATACTTAGCTCAGACGTTTGGAAAAAAAATCGGAAAGGCAAGTGTGAGCGGGTATTGCATTAAGTTCAAATCGCTAAAAGATATAAACATTGATATACTTGAAGCTGCAATACGGTATGGGCTTGGACCGGCTGCGCATTAAATATAATCGCTCCTACTTTTCGTCCGCTGAATAATAGTTCAAAGCACGCGAGAGGCAGCAATCAGCATAGTTCGATCGTACCCTGACACTCTGTATCTAGCGTAAAAAAAAATCCTATGGTGCGAGCGACGACATTTTTCAAACAACATGGACTAAATTTGCGGCTATGTCCGGACGTACGTTTTGGCAGACTGTAGAGTTGACCGGCCAGATAAAATAATTAACGATTGACTTTTATTTTAATTATCAGTTATGACAACGACACCCGAGCACGATGAGCGATTTGCAAAAATGACTTTTTCATCGGTTTATCCGCATTATGTTAAAAAAGTGGAGAGTAAGGGCAGGACAAAAAAGGAATTGCATCAGGTGATAAAGTGGTTGACCGGATTTGATGACAAGAAACTGCAGGAACTAATTGATGAAAAAGTGAATTTTGAAACATTCTTTAAGAGAGCAAAAATAAACCCCAATGCTCACCTGATTACAGGGGTAATTTGCGGCTATCGGATTGAAGAAATCACAACTCCTTTAACAAAACAAGCAAGATACCTAGACAAGCTGGTCGACGAATTGGCGAAAGGTAGGAAGATGGAGAAGATTTTGCGTCAATCGTAAGACGAATGACTGAAAGCTTGTTACAAAAACACGGTTGTCCAAAGGGTATTGCAACTGACGGTCCTTTGTGTATGACGGCGCAGCCGGTCGGGGCTGCCGCCACCCAAGAAGAGGTATGTTATTGATATCATATCAAAGTCATACCTGAAGGTGCCAAAGTACAGAGCTGGCAGACAAGAGTTTCACAATGCCTGCTACTGGCAGCTAGAATAAGCTTTAATTATTTCTTCAGTTGCAGTTTACTCATAGGAAATCTCCAGCCAGAGACCGCGTGCTCATGGCCGCGTCAAAACATATCCAGATCGATAGCAATCCACGATGGTTATCGGATCAACCTGTCAAGCCTCCGTTCAAAATTGGACCTTTTTGACAAAAAACTTGCTGTGCGTCCCTGTCCTCAGTATATTGTCTGAGCAACATTTGCGTGCTTCGCTTTTGCAGTAAAAAGTGCGATCCCGCAGTTACCTATATAGTTTGATTAAGAAACATGCAGATACCAAAATATTGGGGAATCACCAGGAAAGACAATAATGCACCAAACAAGCTTACAAGTGGCTTATTTATAATTTACCTGATCGTAGTATTTTGGATATTACTTTTTAAGCTGGGTGTACGATTTTCTTATATGGAAAACAGGGACGTAAACTTAATCCCGTTTGGTGAACTTTTAATCCCAAATGGTAAGGCGGACGTTGCTGAAATTATTATGAATGTAACAATCTTTGTGCCGCTTGGTATCTATACAGGAGTTTTATTTAAAAAATGGACTTTTGGAAACAAACTTTTATTCTTTTTCTTACTTAGTTTAATGTTTGAAGGTCTTCAGTTTATCCTGAGAGCGGGCGCCTTTGACATTACAGATATCATTACTAATACTTCGGGCGGCGTAATTGGTTTTCTAATCTTGAAGACAATTGACAAATTATTCAACGATACCGGTAAGCTGCAAAGATTCATAAACGTAATTGCAGCAATAGGAACTATACTAATGATTTCACTGTTATTATTACTAAAATTGAATAAGCTGCCCATAAGATATCAATAATAGAAAGGTATCAGGTAGTAGGAATAATCCCCCGGCGGAGGCGCCAACAAAAGCCAACAGGGGTTTCGGATATGCTGGTTTCATAATGGAACCTCGGAGAGATCTTGCCAGTCGGTTTGGACCGCACCCAACATACCATTTTGGAAATGCTCGTCAACTCATAGCAAAATTATTTAAAAAAAATTTGCGCAACCAAATAATTGCATTTATATTTGCAACCATATAATTGCAAATAACCCAAAAATGGAAATACGAAGAGACATTTTTCAGGCTATTGCCGATCCCACAAGAAGAGCCATCATCGGGCTTATCGCATTACAGGCAATGACGCCCAATGCCCTTGCCGAACATTTTAACACAAGCAGGCAGGCTGTATCAAAACATATTAAGATATTGACCCAATGCGAACTGTTAAAGCAGGAACAACAAGGCAGGGAAATCTATTACTCTCTTGAAATTGAAAAAATGAAAGAGATTGACCAATGGTTAAACCAGTTCAGAAAAATCTGGGAAACTCGTTTCAACCAACTTGACAAAGTATTATCAACAATAAAAAAACAGAAAAAATGACACACGATTTGCTATTTGATTTTACCGTCGACAAAACATCAAAAACGGTAATCGTAAACAGGGAATTTGCTGCGGGACTTTCGCTGGTATGGGATGCCTTTACCAAAAAGGAAATTCTTGACCAATGGTGGGCGCCCAAACCCTGGGCATCGAAAACCAAGTTCATGAATTTTGAAGTCGGTGGCCGAAGATTTTATGCTATGGTAAGCCCCGAAGGAGACGAGCGTTGGTCTATTCAGAAATATACTTCTATTAGTCCCAAAACAAATTTTAAAATGTTAAATGCTTTTGCGGACAAAGATGAAAACCCTGAATTGCCGGGTTCTGAATGGGATTTGAATTTCACCGAACAAAACGGAACAACAAAGGTCAGTATTGCTATTTATAATGAATCCCTTGCCCGTATGGAGAAGATGATTGAAATGGGCTTTACGGAAGGATTTAAGATGACATTGAATAACCTGGAAAACCTATTGACAGAATTATCGCAGTAGGTGGAAATAAACCAGGTGTTGACTTATGTTGAGAAAAAATAAAAACTGTTTACCGGTTCTCTATAAGGAGGCGGGGGTTTAAATTCAGGTTTTTTATGGTGGAGGTTTTTAAAACGAATGTTCAAAGTACTCGTGAAGCAAAACGAATTATCCAAAAACTTGCTGAAGAATTTCCCAAACACAAAATTAATTTTGATTTATCTGACTGCGACAGAATTTTAAGGGTCCAGGGCAATGCTATTTTGGAAAGAAAAATAATCAGTATCGTAGCTTCTTTAAATTATAATTGTGAGATTTTGCAATGAACACGACGTTGCTGGCAAGTTTTAATACAAGGCCAATTTGGAGGGGAAAATAATCGCGATCTCATTTATTACAGAGAAGGGACAGTGGATGCATTTTCGCCAGGATTATCACCTGCCTGCATGAATGCGGGGCAGATTCGAAAATGTTTTTCCCTGCCCGTCCATGCTCGCCTATAGATACAGTTTACAATGACATCAACGTTGAGGCGAACACAGCGCAGGGCCCTGATCGTTCTTCGTCATGCTTCAAGGTGGCATTAGGCTTTAAGGAGAAATAAAACAAATTACCTTTGTATCCTAATTTGGATTATGAAGCAGTATCAATTTCCGGATGACATCAGGTTTAACAGGGGACTTATTGATGATCCGCAAGATTATATAAAGGGTGCCGGTTGCAAATCCTGGCTTTACCTGGTTGGTGAAGAATTCTCAAAAATGAAAGGTGGAATGTCTTTTGCCCAGGTTCAGGCCGCCACACCTTTTGCGATCAATATCGTCAGCGACCCGCCAAGAGATCTTGACTTAAACTTAGCCCGGCAACACGTTAGTGCCCTGGATATACTTCCACGGCCAACCTTAATCTCCTGCCGAACTGGTCCAAGGGCTTCTGCCGTTGCATACATGTATTCCGGACTAAAAGCCGGTGCAGACCCCGACCAAGTTTTGGCGGCTGCTGAAATGAATAACGCGCCCTTTATCCAAACCAAAGAATATAAGGACTGGGTTCGTTCTTCAATAGAATCTCTACGCAAGGAGTCGGTTGAAACCAATGAAAAATCTTAAACTTTAAGTCTTCTGCGTACACAGATGCACTGGACTATGACAGCGCCAGTCTCCATGACACCTTCACAACATGTCATGATCTATTGTATATTTAACGCCAAATTCCTTTGTGATTATTAAGTACTTTGACAATGAAATTGAATAACGGGACTAAGGCTTTACTCATCTTACTCTGTCTTAGCCTGGCCGTTATTGGCTTTTTAGTCAAACTTCCCTCGAATTTCAGACAGATAGACAAAGAATTGCATTCAGTTTTTTATTTTATAGCGGCAGCTTTCATAAACTTATTATTTGTGAATAAGAATTTCATTAGGCATATTGTAATTTCTATTTCGTTATACTTATTTGGAATGGCTATTGAATATGCGCAGGAATATTCAAATAAGTTTTTTCATAAAAAAATCCACGGGCGTTATGACATCGAAGACATCCAGGCCAATCTCAAAGGATTAGTCTTATTCTCCATTTTTTGGATGTTGCTTATCATTATTTTGTTTGTTTATCAAAAATTTAAGTTCGCCAAAGTCGACGATTCTTCAGATTGACCCAGGAAGACTTGTAGAGTTTCAGCGGGCGCATCAACTACATTACCTTTACGGGCAACAGTGCCGGATGAAGGAACACTAAATACCATCACAATGCTTGTCCCTGGATGTTGAATTCCGGGCGTTGACCCTTCGTTAAGTTGAAAAATATTCTATACGGTATGAAGATATTTAAGCCCATTTCAGTTATTATCCTGGCGATTGCCTTATTGGCTTTTGCTTGCACAACCGCTAAAAAAACTGATAAAAGCAATCAGTCTCAGAATTATTCACCGGTATTAAAGGAACTATACGACACTATTGCTCATTGGGATTCTGTCTTTTTTAACACATTTAATTCACGCAACCTGGATAAGCTTAAAACATTACTTTCTGAAAATCTTGAATTCTACCATGATTTAGGAGGCGTAACCAATTATGATCAGAACGTAGAGGCCTTTAAGAAGACTTTTGCCAGCGATCGAACGGTAAGACGGGAACTTGTCGAAAGTACTTTAGAAGTTTACCCAATTAAAGATTATGGTGCTGTGGAAACTGGTACTCATCGCTTTTATGCAACTGAGAAGGGCCAGGAGGAGAAGTTGAGTAGCGAAGCAAAATTTGTCCATGTTTGGCAAAAAAAAGATGGAGAATGGAAAATCAGCCGCATCATTAGTTATGGACATCAGGAATATTTAAAGTAAGAAGTTGACAGCTGTTGTCAACACGATTCGTTGGCAAAATTGTAATCAACCTGAATCAAAATTTTCAAATAAGCCCAGGCTAACGATCCTTGTTTTAAAGGGTGGATTATTTTTTGTTTTAGTTTCCGGCAAACTACGTCCAGGTTCAAAATGAACCGATGAGTTCGCAGTATTCCATGCCCTTGCTATATTTGTTAAAACTATCGCAATGAAAACAGTTATACCTCGCTTGCTTGCCTTTGGCGTCACCATTTTTGTTTGCCTTCACGTAACCGCTCAAAAATTGCCACAGCGCTGGGATGAAATAACAGCCGCGGACTGGGATAAGGCTTTAACCAAAAGCAATAAAACCTGTATTCTTCCTATTGGAATATTGGAAAAACATGGTCCCCATGTGCCGATGGGCAGCGACCTGATTCGTGTGCGTGAATATGCTGCCCGTGCCACGCAAAAAGAATACGCTGTGGTGTTTCCCGATTATTTCTATGGTCAGATAAACGAAGCGAAGCACCAGCCGGGTGTATTTGCTTTACCGGAAAGGGTAGTATGGGATCTGCTGGAAAATACCTGTGACGAAATTGCGAGGAATGGGTTTAATAAGATCATTATCATAAATGGGCACGGTGGCAATCCCGAACTGATAAAGTATTTTATACAAACGAGGCTTGAAAAAGAAAGAAACTACGCCGTATATTTTTTCCAGCCATCATCAGATTCGGTTTTTAATAAGCAAGTTAACGCCTTGCGTCACTCCGATGCCCGGGGCGACCAGCATGCCGGGGAAAGAGAAACGTCGGAAGTGTTGTATTTCCGCCCGGAATTGGTGCAATTGGACAGCGCAAAAAATGAATCCGGTAAAAACCTGAACCGGTTATCCATACCAAATATCTACACTGCGATATGGTGGTACGCCGATTATCCAAACCATTATGCTGGTGAAGGCGATAAAGCAACATCAGCACTTGGTAAACTGGTTGCTGATCATACCATCACCCAGTTAATTGATGCTATTAAAGCGGTGAAGAGCGATGATAAAACACTGATGCTGCAAAAAGAGTTTTTTGACCGGGTGAGAAAGTAAAAAGAAATGACTTAAAATTCCCCGCTTAACTACCTGGACGGTCTATTGAAAACATTATCGGAAGCGCAGTAGAAAACGAATCTTCTGCCTCCATGGGATCCTTTGCAAACTCGGCGGAAGGGAGGTCGACGTTACGTCCCTTCTCAAATTCAATACGAACAAAATAAAAATGAAACAATGAGAAAAATAATCGTTTTATCAATGATTTCGTTAGATGGGGTCATGCAGGCGCCCGGTGGCCCAAAAGAAGATACATCAGGTGGTTTCAAATATGGCGGTTGGACTGCCTCGTATGGTGACGAGGATTATAATAAGGCCGTGCAAAAAGAGCTAAAGCCCGCAGATTACCTTTTGGGTAGAAAAACATTTGAGATTTGGGAAAACTACTGGCCTGAACATGCAGACTTTTGGCCGGGCATCAATGATGGAACAAAATACGTCTTGTCCAGGACAAGGAAAAAGTCAGATTGGAAAAACTCAGTATTCGTTAAAGGCCTGGCCGGTATCAGGAAGCTAAAAAATACAAAAGGTGGCGACATTCAAGTCTGGGGCAGCAGCGAGCTTATTCATTTGCTTGTGAAGAATGACCTGGTAGACGAACTCCGGCTCAAAATTCACCCGCTGACACTTGGTAAAGGAAAAAAGCTGTTTGACAATGGCGCTCACGCTGCATCATTTGCATTAACAGAAAGTACTATTACTTCAACCGGGGTGATTTTGGCAAATTACAAACGCGCTGGAGAAGTGAAGACAGGTACTGTCGGAGTTTGAGAAGAAGTAAATCCGAAAATAGTCAACTTCGTTCAGCTGACGTATGGCCGAACAAAGCGGTTCAACTCCTGATTAGTTACCGTTCGGCAGGCCGCGTATCACGCCGGAATATAGAAAAGGAAATGAGCTTTTGTATCTTTTGTCGCCCCTGGTTCGCGATTGAAAGGGCCACGAATGCAGTTTCATCGGCCATGTGCAGCTATTGTGTGGCACAATTTTCGGTTTCTTTCATTGGCGCCGCTTACGTAATATTAGCCAGCAATGATAAACTTTGAACTTCTGCACTGGTTTATTAATATCTGGAGTTAAGGAATGTAAAACGATACCAGCTAAGACAAATAACTAACAGCGGGTTAATTAGCCAAACACGCTCTGAACAAAAGTATTTTTAATATTGCAACTATAAAAATTGGCAACAATGACAAGCAAAAATATCAGGGGTTTGCTTTTTATATTCTTTAATGTAATTGTCTCTGGCCTCTGTGCACAGTCCTCTATCAAGGTTACTTTGCTGGGAACTGGTGCCCCGGTTCCATCTATTGAGCGGTTCGGACCCAGTATACTGGTTGAAGCAGGTGGACAAAAACTTTTATTTGATTGTGGAAGAGGCGCTGCTCAAAGACTTTGGCAGTTAAAGATTCCGTTGGGCCAGGTGGATGCGTTATTCCTCACACATCTTCATTCGGACCATATAGTTGGTATTCCGGATGTATGGCTTACTGGCTGGATACCTGCCGCTTTCGGAAGAAGGTCGCATCCGTTTGTTGTATTTGGACCCGACGGCACCAGGGATATGATGGCAAATCTTGCGAAGGCATTTTCCTGGGATATAAATACCCGAAGCAAAGAGAAAAATAAAGCAGACAGCGGCGCTTTGATAATTGCGGCTGATGTTAAAGAAAAATTTGTGTGGGAAAAAAATGGAATTAAAGTAACGCCCTTCACTGTTCGCCACTCGGAATTCATTGATTCAGCCCTTGGTTATCGAATAGACTATGCGGGTCATTCGGTAATTCTTTCCGGCGATACACGCTACAGTGAAAACTTAATCCGTTATGCAAAAGGAGCAGACGTAGTCGTCCATGAAGTAGCAGCTGCCAACGAAAATTCAATGCAAACATCTCCACTGATTAATCAAATTCTTGGGTTTCATTCATCTCCGGAAGACGCAGGAAAGGTATTTGAACAAATAAAACCTAAACTCGCCGTTTATTCTCATATTGTTCTGCTGACGGCCGACGCTTCCATTCCTCCTCCGACAATTAATGAGCTGGTAGATCGTACGCAAAAAGTGTATGGCGGCACTTTGCAGGTCGGCGAAGATCTTCTAAGCATTGTAATTGATGATAAAGTAAAAGTTTTTAAGTTCGCGACTCCGCAAAATAAAGCGATCGAGGTGATCAAATGATAAGATACATACGAACGAAATAGAACCGTTGGCGATATAGCGCAGCAACAAATAGCAACAAAAACCTATTTCTTCATACCCAAATAAACACCCACAATCATCAAAACTATCCCTATTGAGCGGGGTAAATTAATAGAACGCACAGCGACGTTAAAGAGACCAAAATGATCTATGATCACCGCACAAATAATTTGTCCTGTCACAATAAGCCCAATGGCAGTTCCAACTCCAATTTTGGGAACCAGAATGGTTATCATTATAACATAGGTGGCGACGATTAACCCACCCAAATAACCGTATAGCGGAGCTGCAGCTAGTGCTTGTTTTGACGGGAAAGATGCTCTCGTGAAAAGTATAAAAAGAAACATGCCAATTAACCCAACTATAAAAACCATTAATCCGGTAATGTAAGGATTTCCAATGCTTTTGCTAAAAGCTGCGTTAGTAGCGGCCTGGATTGGAATCAAAGCACCCGTAATTAATGCAAGGATAAAAAAGAATATCTCATTTTTCATAGAAACACTTTTAATCAAATTTAATTTAGAATTCTGAAAAGAAAGGACACCACCTAACTACCGAATATCTGAATGAAAGGTTTAGAAATAGTCTTCTCAACGTTTTGAAATGGCAATTATGGCGAAAAACTGCGAAGCTGCAGTCAGAACAGTATATTAGCCAAAGCAAGCCGGTTGCGACGAGATACGGTTGACTTTTTTTAAACTCGTCTTATCGTAAATAATTAATGCGACCGCTACTATGTAAATAATGTTGTATTGGATATTTCGGGTGAAGCCCTAACTACTTTGACCCGGGATTCGGCCGTAGGCGTTTGCGGTCGTCGTAAAAGATACACAGTACAATCAGCAGACGAAAAGGATGACTACTTTTACAACACAAATTTTTAAGCTTTTTCATCGTCGTAATGTTATACATCTAAATAAATGGAAAGTCTAACCAGTATTGCATTGCAATCCAAAGCTGCTAGAATTGCAGGACTCTTGTTCCTGATAGCGATGGCGACCGGCCTCTTTGCAGAATTTTTTGTGCACTTCCCATCCGCCCTTATTATAAGCGGTGATGCTGCAAAAACAGTCAATAATATTATCGAAAATGAACGACTATATCGAATCGGCATTGCGAACAACATAATCACCTTTGCTATTGATGTGGTACTAATATGGGCTCTTTACGTATTACTACGTCCGGTAAACAGAAATCTTTCATTGCTTGCAGTATTCTTTAGGCTGGTGGAGACAACGCTTGCCTGTTTTGCCATCATACATTCCTATGTCGCTATGCAGTTCATGACTGATGGTGATCAACCAAAGGCATTCGATCCAAATCAAATACAGGCATTGTCAGTAATGCATTATACATACGGGCTGACCTTTAATGTTGTCGCAATATTTTTGGGGTTAGGATCGGCAATATTCAATTATTTATTTTTCAGGTCAGGGTACATTCCAAAATTGTTAGCTGGCTGGGGTATATTTTCTTCCTTGCTGTTGATGATAAGCCAGTTTGCTATCATTGTATTTCCTGAAGCGGAGCAAGTGATTATACCTGCCTGTTTCGTCCCCATAGTTATTGATGAAATTGTTCTTGGATTCTGGCTCTTGCTTAAAGGAGCCAGAATTCCCGCGATATGAAATACTGAAATTGAGGGAGGGCTTAATGGTTAAAAAATATATACGCAAGAGCAAACCTATAATGGACGTCGGCTTCCGGCCAGGAGAATAATACACAACGCGGAACGATAAATTGACTTGTTTTTTTATTTTTACCATTATCCCTTATTTGGAATATCTTTTTATTTTCGAACGAAAACATTTTAGTGAACACCCATTTATTAAGAATTACACTAATTCTTTCAACTGGCTTTGCAGTAGCTTTGGTCTTTACCGTTACGGAAAGATAAAACAATAGCCCGCGGGGGTATGACGAAATCCTTTGACGGATAGCGGGCGCAATTGACCGGGATTAAAATTGATAATTGACTTAAACAAGCAGAATGAGAAAACTAGTTGCAGCAATGAATATGACCCTTGACGGGTTTTGCGACCATACGGTAATGATTGCCGACGATGAAATTCATCAACATTACAATGAACTATTAAAAAGCGGAGACACTCTTTTGTACGGAAGGATAACATACCAACTTATGGAAAGCTATTGGCCAACCGTCGTAAAAAATCCTACGGGTAACAAACCAATAGATGAATTTGCCGTATTAATAGACGACATTTCCAAAATTGTTTTTTCCAGGGCATTGAAAAAGGTTGGGTGGAAAAATTCAAAGGTGGCAAAAAAAAGCATTCCGGAAGAAATTTCAGAACTTAAGCAGCGACCCGGTAAAAACATTTTAGTAGGCAGCCCGAGTTTGATTGTGGCCACCATGAATCTTAATTTAGTTGATGAATTCCAAATTAGTGTTCAGCCAACTATAGCAGGCGGAGGTTTAGCGCTATTAAAAGACATAAACCATAGAATTAATCTTAAACTCTTAAAAACAAAAACTTTTGGTTGTGGTGCAGTAACTTTTTACTATGAACCGGGAAAAAAAATAGTCCGGCAGTAACAGGCTCCCGGATATAAGTGGAATTGAATCAATTCCGCACCCTTTATAGATATGTTATCGAAATTTTTAAAGTGCCTACAGATTCTTGGTTCGTTTAAAACTTGGATAAAATATGATTAATAAAAAAATTTCCCTGGTTGTGATGACTGTTTTGTTTGCGACTGGTTGCCTGGGGCAGCAATCACTTACACCCGCAATTGAAAGATTGTTTAATAAAATTGAAGAGGATATCGTATCATCTGCGGAAGCCATGCCCGAAGATAAATACCCTTTTACGCCTGAAAGCCTCAATATAAAAGGCAGTGCTTTTACAGGAGTAAGGACATTTGCCGGCCAAATCAGGCACCTGGCGACTGATAATATTCTAATCTGGAGTGCTATCACCGGGGAAACAGTCCGTTCCGACATTGAAGATGTAAACGGGCCCAAAAGCATCGATACCAAGAACGAAATTATTGAATACCTTAAGAGTTCGTTTGCTATTGGAAGAAAGGCAATTTCGACTTTGACCGCTCAAAATGCAATGGATATGATCCAATTTCGGTGGAGAAAGCTACCGAGGCTTGATCTTGCCTTTTATGCGTTGACACATGCGAATGAGCATTATGGACAATTGGCCGTTTACCTGAGGGCGTGTGGAATCGTACCTCCACCAACAATAAATGAAAAATGAATCAACCCGCGTTTAAAATGAAATAACATTTGAAAAAGAAATAAATGAATATCCTGATTACAATTCTGCTTGCAGCAACGGGATTCATTGCCTTGCTGTTAATCCTCGCGCTTTTTATAAAGAAAGAGCATTATGTCAAACGTGAAATTGTCATCAATGCACCCTTGCAAAAAGTTTTTGATTTTTTAAAATTGCTCAAAAACCAGGACAAGTTCAACAAATGGGCGGGGACAGACCCCGACAGGAAATGGGAGTTCAAAGGAACCGATGGAACGGTTGGATATATTATTTCCTGGCGTGGAAACAAAAAAGCGGGCGAGGGAGAAAAGGAATTAATGAACATCATTGACGGGAAAAGAATTGAAACCGAAATTCGTTTTGTAAAGCCAATGCGGGTCACTGCCAGTGTTATCATGGAGACAGAACCTTTATCCGATACGCAAACCAGGGTATACCTGATCAATGCCGGCACAATGAAATATCCAATGAACATATTTATACCAATTGCAGAAAAGCGGTTTCCCAGGGATATGGATGAGAGTCTTGTGACTTTGAAAAACATTTTCGAAAAATGATGGCAACAATAAATGAATGAGGTGAGGCCAACATGTTTCATAAAGACTTTCGCCCAAAAGACCTTTATGTGGAGGAGAAATGCAGAACGTTGAACCTGTGATGATGGTTCTTATGGCAATAATACAGACCGGCATTTACGAAGATTTTGGGAAGACTTTTCAGAAAATGCCTGCTTGCGTCCCGGAAATATGGAAAATCAAACATCCGTCTACCTGGTTGGCTATTGCAGTAACCCGGCTAATATTAAAAGATGCATATAGCCGGCGGATCATCTGTTAATTTGATTGACTCCTAACTTCGTCTAATTTATATCGGAAAGGTTTCACTTTTTTTTCCGGCTTTTCTTTTACCTCGTAATTTTATTCAAATTTTTTTCCATTTCTAAGGCATAATTTTTCCTACAACGAATTTTTTGCAAATGATCGTCAAAAATAGACGCTTTACTGATTTGTCTTTTCTGATTCTCGTCTTTCTTATACACTCAATCTCCGGATTAGCTCAATATGAATGGTTGAATACGGCACGGATCTTTCTCATTGACGCATATCAACCACCCTTTGCACCCAAACTCGAGTTCGATGCTGAAAGACTTGCCCGGACGATGCAAGACATGCATGTAAACGTCGTCCGCATGTCGACTATGGGCAAATATGCTACTGTCCAGGGTATCAGGTTTCCCGTCCATCCGGAACAGGGGCATAGGGATCTCCTTGCCGAAATGATTGCTGCCAGCAAGCCACGTGGTATAAAGGTGATTCCTTACATTTCTACTGGCCACAAACTTGCCTGGTCAACCGTTACGGAAAAATATCCCGACTATGCACAACGGACAAAACCTGGCGGCGGTCCCCAGCGCGACCATATGCACGTCGGGGAAGATATGGGCACCGTTTGCTGGAACACTTCATACCGGCAGGCTTATCTTGACTACGTCGCCCACATTGTGAGGGATTATGATATCAGCGGAATTTATTTCGATACCTGGCGGCCATTCTATTTTTGGCAGGGCAAACAGGTTTGCTATTGTGACGGATGTACAAATGGATTTAACAAGGCAACGGGATTAAATCTTCCTTATCATGAGAAAGACGCCGATTACACCGAAAACGATTTAAAGACAATTGATAAGTATCATGCATGGTATAGGGAAGAACTTATCAGCATCATGAATAAAGTCCGGGAGATCGTGAAAGCCAACAAAGACATACCCTTGATCTACAATATCAATGACCCCAATAAAATATTGCATGAAGACCCCCGTGTTATTGCTGCCATGGACGCATTCTTATATGAGAGAGGCGAAAGCATCCTGGAAAGGGCAGAAGGCGTAAGTCTTGTAAAAACGTTAGGCATGCAGGTAATGCCCTACATTGGCGGTTATGATAACTGGCCCCGTGTTACGGATAATCAGTTTGATATGGAACAGCAGATTTATACAACGATGATGTTTGGCGGCATTCCGATCATATCTCAACCTTACCCTTATGTTCTTGACACAACGAACAGAAGATTTGTTGCTGAACCGTTCAAATTGATGAACGCCAATGAGAAATTGTTGGCAGGCTTAAAGAACGAACCATATGTGGCCGTTGTATATAGTTTGTTTAATCCTGCGGGCCATGCCAAAGTAAATTGGTGGTGGGAGGCAAATGCAAGATCGGCGACACTTGGCGCTTTCGCGGCATGTTTATACAATCATATCCAGGTCACATCTGCATTGACATTTATATTGGATGATCCAAAAAAGCTGTCGCAATTCAAGATTGTTTACCTCGCAGATAATGTTTTTCTGTCGGATAACCAGGTCACGAATCTTAAAGAATTTGTTGCTAACGGTGGCGGCCTGATCGCCAGCTATGCTACTTCATTGTATGACAAAGATGGAAAACGGAATACGTCCTTTGCTCTTGCCGATCTGTTGAAGGTGCAACCCATTGATATGCCAGGTGAATTGAACAGCTACCAGGCAATGTTAGGAGGGCCGAATGATCTTTACCTGCTATCAAACAACAAGAAATCATTAAATCCAAAATGGAATAATCGGTTAGTACCCTTATGGTTTTATGAACCGGTGAAAGTGGAAAATGGGGGAGAAGTGGTAATGAATATTGTAACAGGAGATGGTAACCGCCCCGTCTTACCTGGCGTTATTCTATCCCATTATGGAAAAGGGAAGGTGATCTATTCAGCTTCTTCAATTGAAAGCCTGTTTCAGGGTAATGGGAACCCTGTGTTGAAGGAACTCATCGCCGATTTGATTTCCATCGTTGCTCCTGCTTCACCCACTTACACTGTAAAAGCTCCGTCTGCGCTGGTTGCTAATATGGCTTATTCCGGAAATCAATATTTGTTGCACTTAACCAATTGGACGGGCAACAAATTTGAAAAAAAACAAGTTATGGAAGACTATATTGCACCTGTGGAAAATATCCAGATCGAACTAAACTTTCCGCCCGCGAACATCGCATCTGTCAGGACACTTAATGGATCGCCGTTCCGGCTGAGGAAGAAACCAAAAAGCGTGGAGGTAATTTTACCGAAAGTCGGCGTTTACGAAGGCGTTTTAGTTACGATGAAATAGAATCGCCGCCAAATCCGCCGCGTTTTCGTCTCGTGTATATCTTATAAAACCTTCATAAATGGAAAGTCCAAGAATGCTTCCCGAAAAGTTTTTGGCAGCAATGATTGCAGTCTTGCCACTTCCGGGATCACCTTTATATGATGGCGATGATCAAAAAGTGATGGACCAGGCCCTGGCGGATCTTGATCTGTTTAAACAGGCCGGTGTGGACAGCATTATCCTGGAAAACGACCATGACCTGCCTTATGTTCAGCCACCATTAGACGAAAAGGGTATTGCCTTAATGACAAAGATCTGCAGCGAAGCAAGAAAAAAATTTAATGGTCCAATGGGCATTCAGATGCTTGAAGCGGCCAATATTACCTCATTGGAAATTGCCGCTGAGGCAGACCTTGATTTTATCAGAGTAGAAGCTTTTGTATTTGCTCACGTCGGCGGTTCTGGCATCATTAACGGTTCTGCGGGAAAAATCTTGCGCAGAAGAAAACAGCTAAACGTTGAGCACATAAAAGTGTTTGCCGATGTAAAGAAAAAACATGGCTCTCATTCTTTGACTATAGACCTGGACATAAAAGACGAGATCATGCAGGCTGAATTTTTTTTAGTCGATGGAGTCATTGTTACCAGCCAGTTTACAGGCGTAAATCCTGATAAAAATGATTTGATCAAAGCAAAGCAGGCAACGAAATTGCCGGTATTGATTGGCTCTGGCATGAACGTTGAAAATATCGCAGATTATTTGCCTCTAGCCGACGGCTTTATCGTGGGATCTTGTTTTAGAAAAGATGGAAAGTTTCTTGAAAAATTAGAGCCGGGAAGACTTAATCAGTTCATGGAGACATTTATTTCAGCCAGGAGAAATCATTTACATTCATCGACAAAACGTCCGGATTTTCCATGAACAATCATTTCCGCAAAGTCCCCGCAAAAACAGGGAGGACTCTGCGGGAAATGGTTGTTACAGGACTTAATTCAAAAGAGGAGCATGTTGGCCCGGTGTGTAATCTCCTGCCGGGGTGTGAAACGCCACATTGATACGGTTATAACTATTGATGCCAATTACTGACATTGTTAAATCAATAAGCTCTTCTTCGGAAAATTGACGGGCTGCCCCTTCATACACGTCATCAGGAACACTCTTATTTTCCAGTTTCGTGACGGCTTCTGCCCACGCAAGCGCAGCACGTTCCCTATCTGTGTATAAATTCGTTTCGCGCCACGCATCGACCATATACAATCGTTGCTCTGTTTCGCCATGGGCACGAAGGTCCTTTGAGTGCATGTCCAAACAATACGCACAACCATTGATCTGCGACACCCTGAAGGCCACTAACTCGAGCAATGACTGTTCTACAGGTGACTTTGCCAAATATGCACCCAAACTAAAAAGAGGTTTCATAGCCTTAAAGCCTTTTTCATAAAAATTCATTCGTTGTTTCATAATTCATTGTTTTAATTACACACCCAGGACGTTTTACATCGATGAAACCGGACAAACGGAAATAATTTTTTATTGCGTCTGTAATCTGATAATTCGCTGATATGGGCCTGCCACCTCTTGGAGGTCGTTACAAAGAGTCGTCGGTCGGAAAGCAGCGCGAAAATGCACACTGAAAGTGTGTGATATATGATAAGAACCTGTCAAGTTTGAAAGAGAGAACCGCCCGGGTGCGACGGACGAAAATCGTTGTGTATCCTGGACACGCCTTCATT